>Ga0068855_100000248_pt1 | contig 67971 bp, 63 predicted proteins | sample KBSCornC52_FD_66592 | JGI IMG/M metagenome (GOLD analysis project Ga0068855, IMG submission 66592) | Corn rhizosphere microbial communities from Kellogg Biological Station, Michigan, USA - KBS Corn C5-2 | ecosystem: Host-associated > Plants > Roots > Rhizosphere > Soil ... | reverse complement strand
GTGCTGATCCGTCGCGCCCGTATGAAGGGCAAAAACGCCTGCTGGGTACCGGGTACCGACCATGCCAGCATTGCTACCGAGGCCAAAGTTGTGGCTATGCTGAAAGAACGTGGTATCACCAAAAAGGATCTTACCCGGCCGGAATTTATGGCCTATGCCTGGGAATGGAAAGAGAAATATGGCGGCATTATCCTGGAGCAATTAAAAAAGCTGGGTGCATCCTGCGATTGGGATCGCACGCGTTTTACCATGGAGGAAGACCTTTCCGAAGCGGTGATAGACACTTTTATCCATCTGTACAAAAAGGGACAGATTTACCGCGGTGTACGCATGGTGAATTGGGACCCGCAGGGAAAAACGGCTGTTTCTGACGAGGAGGTTATTCGTAAAGAGGTTAACCAAAAATTATATTATATAAGGTACGATGTTGTTGAGGACAAATCAATAGACTGGCATAGTAGCCACGTTGTGGTTGCGACAACCCGGCCAGAGACAATTATGGCCGATGCCGCGATCTGTATCAACCCGAATGATGAGAGATATGTACACCTTCACGGCAAAAAAGTATTAATCCCGCTGATTAATAAAGAAATTCCAATTATTCTGGATGAGTACGTTACAATGGACTTTGGTACCGGCTGTTTAAAGGTTACACCAGCGCATGATTTGAACGACTACGAACTCGGCCAAAAACATAATCTGCCGGTTATTGATATTTTAAATGACGATGGTACGTTGAACGAAAATGCCCAGATATTGGTAGGCGAGGACCGTTTTGCTGCGCGCAAAAAAATAGCGGTTTTGCTTGAAGCTGATGGTTACCTGGAAAAAGTTGAAGATTATAAATCGCAGATAGGTTTTTCAGAACGTACCGATGCGGTAATTGAACCAAAGCTATCGATGCAATGGTTTTGCAAGATGGACGAAATGGCCAAACCAGCACTCGATTATGTTTTAAACGGCGATATAAAACTGATCCCCGAAAAATTCATCAATACCTACCGGTACTGGATGGAAAACGTGAAGGACTGGTGCATCAGCCGCCAGCTGTGGTGGGGCCAGCGGATACCCGCCTGGTATTTACCAAACGGCCAGTTCGTTATCGCAAAAACAAGAGACGAAGCTTTCGCGCAAGCACAACAACTCACTACTCACACCTCACCACTCACGGCAGAGGATATGCGACAGGAAGAAGACGTGGTTGATACCTGGTTCTCCTCGTGGCTTTGGCCCATATCGGTTTTTGATGGTTTTAAAAACCCTGATAACGCCGACATCAACTATTATTATCCAACCAATGACCTGGTAACAGCGCCTGAGATCTTATTTTTCTGGGTAGCCAGGATGATTATGGCCGGGCACGAATTCCGTGGAAAAAAGCCGTTTACCAATGTTTACCTTACCGGGATTGTAAGGGATAAGCTTGGCCGCAAAATGTCGAAATCGTTGGGTAACTCACCCGATCCTTTGGACCTGATTGAAAAATATGGAGCGGATGGTGTTAGGGTAGGCATGCTGCTTTGTTCGCCGGCCGGTAATGACCTGATGTTTGATGAAAGTTATTGCGAACAGGGCCGTAACTTTTTCAATAAAGTATGGAACGCCTTTAAACTGGTAAAAGGCTGGGAGGTTGATGACAGCTTAAGTAACCCCAATGCGGTGGCAATTGAGTGGTTCGAGAGCAGGTTTAACCAGGCCTTAACCGAGATTGAAAGTAACTTTAGCCAATTCAGGTTATCGGAGGCATTAATGACCACCTATAAGCTGGTATGGGACGACTTTTGCGCCTGGTACCTGGAGATGATAAAGCCCGAATACCAGCATCCGATTGACAGAGAGACCTTTGAGCGCACCGTTAAATTCTTTGAAAATATTTTAAAGATCCTGCATCCGTTTATGCCTTTTATAACCGAGGAATTATGGCATGATGAGCTTTTTGGAGCGCGTTCGGAAGGCGATTGCTGCATCGTTGCCCAATTACCAAACTATGGGAAAATAAATACACAGCTATTAGCCCATATTGAAATTGTTCAGCAAATCATCACCCAGATCCGTAATATTCGGAACAATAAACAGATTTCTCCGAAAGAAAAATTGGACCTTTCTGTAAAGGCAAATTCGGGCTTACCGTACATGGATTACGAGGCGATAATTATTAAAGCAGGCAATATCAATGCCTTTAATATCGTTAACGATAAAGTAGTTGGTGCTGTGAGTTTTATGGTATCAACTGATGAGTTTTATGTGCCGTTGAACGAGACAATTGACCCTGTTGTTGAGTGTGCAAAGCTGAAAAAAGAGAAGGAATATTTAACCGGATTTTTGCGGTCGGTTAACTCAAAATTAGAGAATGAAAGGTTTATGAGTAACGCAAAACGCGAGATTATTGACGTCGAGTTAAAAAAGAGGGCCGATGCGGAAGCAAAGCTTGCTATTGTTGAGGAGAACCTGGCTACTTTGGCTTGCAATTTGCATTAGTAATTGCGATAAATTATTAGGTGAAGCAGGCGCTCAATTTTTTGGGCCGGTTTGTTATTGATAAATCTTATCAAAATTTCATAGTATAAGCCCAAATTAATGAATAAGGAAACCAGTTTCTTTAATTTTTCTATTAATAATATTCTTTCAAAAGATCAGTCACTACTTGATCAGGCACGCATACGCTTACTTTATTATGGTTTCTGGATTGTTGGTGTAGCTGTAGCCGGTTTGTTTATCAGTGTTTATTTTCAACGGCAAACGCTTTTAACCTTTACAGCGGGTATTTTGCTCCTGTCGGTATTGTTCCTTTTTAAATTTTTAACGTACCGGCCGCGTTGGAAACAGATATCGCATGCATTGCTGGTTATCGCTACGGTCATCGATATAAATAATGTTTTTATAGCGCTTCAAAAGGTGGATATTATAACCATCCAGGTTATCCTGCTGGTTATTTTATTTAGCTTTTATATGCTGGGGCAGGGCTGGGGGCTTTTTTACTCGCTGGCTAACCTGATTCCCGTCCTGGTGTTTTTACTGATCTCCTATAATAGTGGTTACGATATCGGCCTGCATCCCGAAACAGTGGATCAGTCGACCATTATTATCAGCATTTTTGCCAATTTTATCCTGATCATTTACATCCACAGCCACTTTTACGGCGCGTTTTTAAACAACATCAGGGAGCTGAAGGAAAATAGTGAAAAGCAGAACGAACTGAATGCCGAACTGGAAATTGCCAAAGACAGGGCGGAGAAATCGTCGCATATAAAATCGGAGTTTTTGGCGACCATGTCGCATGAAATCCGCACGCCGCTTAACGCCATTATTGGCATGAGCAATTTAATGCTGATGGCCCATCCCCGTAACGATCAAAAGGAAAACCTGGATGTGTTGAAGCTTTCGGCCAATAGCCTGATGGCGATTGTGAATGATGTGCTCGATTTTAATAAAATTGAATCGGGCAAACTGGTTTTCGAAAAAAACAAGTTCAATCTGGTTGAACTCATCAACAATACCTGTGGCGCCGAAAAACTGAAAGCTGAAGAAAAAGGCCTTGCTTTCACGATAAAAATTGACCCTCAGTTAAACAAACGGGAATTGATAGGCGACCCAACCCGTTTGGGGCAAATATTATTTAACCTGGTTAATAACGCTATAAAGTTTACCAAGCAGGGTAATATTTGGGTTAAGGCATCCGCTCATGAACAACCTGATGGGCACGTAACGGTAAACTTTGTGGTAAAGGATACGGGCATAGGTATTGATAAGGGTAACCTGGAAAGTATTTTTGAACCTTTTACCCAGGAATCAATAACTACCACGCGGCAGTATGGCGGTACCGGGATGGGCCTGGCCATTGTGAAACGTTTGCTTGAATTACAGGGACTGCAGATGCAGGTAAGCAGCAAATTGGGTAAAGGATCGGAATTTTCATTCAGTATGGATTTTGAGGTGCCCCGAACGGCCAATGGCGAAGTAATTGATAAAAATGCGCTAATGAGCGACGCAGAACACTTAGCTAATTTGAAAATGCTGATTGCCGAAGATAACCCGGTAAATGTGCTGCTCATGAAAAAGCTGCTGGCCAAATGGAACATAAAACCCGTAATAGCCAATAACGGGCAGCATGCCATAGAGGTTACCCAGCAGGGCGATTTTGATATTATTTTGATGGACCTGCAAATGCCCATCATGAACGGGTTCGACGCTGCAAAGGAAATACGCAAGCTTCCGGACCCTAAAAAATCGTCGACACCCATCATAGCCTTAACAGCTGCAGCGCTGTTTGATATTAAGGAGCAGGTGCTTAATGCCGGCATGAACGACTATGTATCGAAACCGTTTAAACCTGAAGAACTGCTGGAGAAGATACAGAGTTTAGTGGCGGCGGTTCATTAATTACCGATCAAAGCCGTTTCATTTGAGGAACCACTATGCCTTGCGGACTGAGGGCAGCACCTACGCGCATAAAAACTTGTGGTATACACCGTATCCCGGTTGGAGAGATCCGATAGCTATCGGATTTAGCTTCGCTCGTGTTGAGCACTATGCCAGGCGTGGACATAATATGCTTATATAGCCGACATTGAATTATAAGTCCCGGTAATCGGGCAATTCATTAATAAAACGGTAATCGCCGGCTTCAAAATCAATCAGGCAATAATAGTGCTGCAAACCGTTGGTTACGGCAATTATGTTAATTTGATGCACCATATTATAGCGGGCAACCTGGTCGAAGGTTTTTTGATCGATAGGTACCGATGGCGCCTTGCACTCCACCAGTAAAATCTTTTCGCCACTTGGTTTATACACTACTATGTCGGACCGTTTGGCCATGCCGTTTAGTTTGTGGCCGCCTTCGAGTTTTATAAGTGTTTTGGGGTAGTTTTTTTGGTTGATGAGATATTGAACAAAATGCTGGCGCACCCATTCCTCGGGCGTTATTATGATATTTTTTTTCCTGATCACATCAAACAAACTTAATTGTCCGTTTTGCTCGGTGATCTTAAAGGGGTAGGGAGGCAATTGAAGCGGAACCAGCAGATCCATGATGCGAAAGTGGGTAATTTATTCATTTAATCCTAATGGGGTTTGTCATTGGGTCATTAGGTCATTAGTCATTTCTCAACTTTCCAACATTGTAATCTTGCAACTTTCCAATCTTTCAACGTTCCAACATCGTAACTTTCCAACTTTTCAACCTTCCAACTTTCCAACAATAAAAATCATTAATTTGCACCCTGAAATGACGGCTGCCGAATTATTAAAAGATTTAAAGAACCGCAAATACAAACCCTTGTACATGCTGCATGGCGATGAGCCTTATTATATTGATTTGGTGAGCAGCTTTGTTGAACATAAAATTTTGCCCGATGCCGAAAAAGGCTTCAACCAAACGGTGTTTTATGGTAAGGATACCGATATTATGTCGGTGCTCAACGCGTCCAAACGTTACCCGATGATGGCCGATTACCAAGTGGTTTTGGTGAAAGAGGCGCAGGATATGAAATGGGGCAACGATGATGCTGATAAAAAAGGCATAAACCCACTGTTGAGCTATTTGGAAAACCCCTTACCCAGTACAATACTTGTTTTTTGTTATAAATACGGCAAGTTTGATAAGCGAAAGAAAACCTACAAGGCTATTGAGAAAAACGGCGTGATATTTGAATCTGCGCCGCTTTATGACAGCAAAGTGCCGGGATGGATAGATGAGTTTATTGGCGAAAAGGGTTATAAAATAAACCAGCAGGCGACGCTGATGCTGGCCGAGTATTTGGGGAATGACCTCTCGAAAATAGCCAACGAACTGGAAAAGCTGATGCTTAATGTGCCGGCAGGGCAGGAGATAACGCTAAAACACATCCAGGACAATATTGGCATCAGTAAGGAATACAACGTATTCGAACTGCAGGCGGCACTCGGTAAAAAGGATGCCTATAAGGCCAACCAGATCATTAACTATTTTGAAGCCAACCCGAAAGCCAATCCGCTGGTTTTGGTATTGGGTAACCTGAATAATTTTTTCAGCAAAGTGCTGGTTTATCATTATGTGAAAGACAAAACCCCGCAAAACCTGGCGCGCGAACTGGGCGTGAGTCCTTACTTTATAAAAGATTATGAACAGGCCGCCCGCAGTTATAATTATGGAAAAACGATGCAGATCATCAGTTATTTGCGGGAATACGATATGAAAAGCAAAGGCGTGGACTCCACTACCGATTCCGGCGGTTTAATCAAGGAACTGGTGTTTAAGATATTGCATTAACAGCCTGGCGAAAGACCTCACCGGGCACATCATATTTCCCCTAAATCCTATATCAAAAACCGTTTTTTTTGGCTTAAAAATGTTTTAATTTTTAATAGATCAAACCTGTATCTTTATATAACAGTTATAGAAAATACTATAGCCTTTTATCTGCAAATCAGTGCCCCGATGATAGTGCCAGATGCTAGCGATATCGTAGCACCGGCAGGCAAAAAGATAAGGCGCGTTATACCAGGAAAATTAAGATACTAAAATGTCATTTGAAGCCCAAACAGACTATCCCAGTCAACACCCAGACCTGTCGCATCAAGACCTGATGTTGTTCTTTAATGCCATGGATGAAGTTTTTTTCTCGGTGGATTCTGTGAACCGGCGGGTAATTCAAATTTCTAACGGATGCGAGAAGCTCTATGGCCATAAACCGGCTGAATTTTTAGCTAATAACAGGCTTTGGTTTGAATTGATACACCCGGACGATAAACATATTGTTGCCGACGAAGACGAAATACTGGAGCGTGGCGGCAAGATTAATAAACAATACCGCATTATACGCAAAGATGGCGCTGTGCGGTGGGTTGAAAATAAGATCATTCCCTGCCTTGATGAAACAGGCAAACTAACCCGCATAGATGGCATTACCTGGGATATTACTGAACGACGGGAAGCCGAAGAAAAACACCGGGCACGCGATGCCTGGTACCGGCAGATTGTGGAAGTGGCGCAGGAAGGTATATGGACGATAGACGAGACGGAGAAGACCAACTTCGTAAACCAAAAGATGGCCGATATTTTGGGCTACACTGCCGAGGAAATGATGGGCAAGGAGCTTTACGATTTTATGGACGAAGAAGGTAAAGCCTATGCGCTTGCCTGCATGGAACGCCGCCGCAGAGGATCGAGGGAGAACCTGGATATTCGGTATGTAACCAAAACGGGCGAAGATGTTTGGGCAAACATATCTGCTAATCCAATCGTGGACTCAAAAGGCCGGTATTGTGGCGCACTGGCCATGGTAACCGATATAACACAACGCAAGCTTGACGAGGAGGCACTGAAGAAATCGGAAGCAAACCTGCGCACTATTTTTGATAACACCGACTCATCCTATATATTGTTTGACGCAGAGCTTAAAATTGTTTCGTTTAATGCGCTGGCTCAAAAATATTCGGAAGAGCAAAATGGCAAGCGCCTGGAGATGAACAATGATATAAAAGGTTATTTTTCGGAAGAAAGGTGGCCATATATCCAGGAGGTGATCGGCAGGGTTTCGGCAGGCGAGACGGTTAGCTACGAATTGAGCTTTAAGCGGGACGATGGCTCGGTACAATGGAATAGTGTGCGCTGGTTAAATGTAAAAAACGCCGATAATAAAAATTGGGGATTTATACTGGCCAATAAAGATATTACGGAAGCAAAAATGGCCGCATTGGAGCGGGAGCGTATAACAACCGACCTGATTCAGCATATTAACGACCTGGAGCAGTTTACCTATATCATTTCGCACAACCTAAGGGCGCCGGTAGCCAATATCATGGGCCTATCGGACATGCTTAAGGAAGGTGACTTAAGCCACGAAGAAAAAGAGGAAGTAATTGACCGGGTTTCGCTATCCATAAAAAATATCGACACTGTAATACTCGATCTGAACCATATTTTGCAAGCCCGCGAGCTGGTAAACGAGAAAAAGGAGAACGTTTATTTTGGCGATCTGGTTGACGCGATAAAAACGAGTATTCACAATACCATCGTCAACGAAAAGGTTGAGCTTAATTGTAACTTCCGCGAAGCTGATTCGTTGTTTACCATCCGCAGCTACCTGTACAGCATTTTTTATAACCTTACATCAAACAGTATCAAATACCGTAAAACCGGTGTTGCGCCCATTATTTCCATTGAAAGCAGGAAACTAAAAGATAAAATAGAACTGCGCTTTAAGGATAACGGTAAAGGCATTGACCTGGATAAAAATGCGGCCGAATTGTTTGGCCTTTACAAGCGTTTTGATACCACTATGGAAGGTAAAGGAATGGGCCTTTTTATGGTAAAAACCCAGGTTGAAGCCCTCGGCGGAACGATCAGGATCAAGAGCCAGCTGGGCGATGGGACGGAGTTTATTATCCAGTTCCCGGTTTGAGTGGGGAGGAGTCGGGAAAGTCCGGAAGTCCGGAAGTCCGGAAGTCCGAAAGTCGGGAAGACCGAAAGTCCGGAAGACCGAAAGTCTGGAAAGTCCGAAAGACTGAAAGTCGGGAAAGACCGAAAGTCCGGAAGTCTGGAAGTCCGGAAGTCCGGAAGACCGGAAGTCTGAAGGTCCGAAAGTCCGTAGCTAGCGCTGACGGGAGGTGGACAGTCCCGAAATCCTAAAATTTTGATGTTGGACACGTAATAATAACAGAATCAATCTTCCGGACTTCCGGACTTTCCCGACTTTCGGACTACATAACTGCTTCAAATTTATCGGCTGCAACCCTTATAACGTCGTCGGGGTTGCCATCCATTTCAAATAAAAGGCTAACCTTGCCGTCTTTACCGGTTATGGTAATGGTTACATTTTTGTCGTCGCCATCGGGGCCGGTTAATACAGCCTTAATAATTTTTTTGCCTTCTTTATAAGCTACAGGCCAGTTGCAGGTATCTGATTTTATAACACCGGTCATTTTGTGTTCGCCATCGTTAACATCTATGGTCAGGTCAGTTTTACCTATTGTCACCACGGCTTTTTCATCGTCGGCATGGGTCAGGTTGCCCTTGCTGTCGAGGTGTTCGGTTTTGGAGGTGGTGATGGTAAATTTTTGACCGCATTGTGCAAAGGTTGCGGTTGTGCCTGCTACCAGCAGGGTTAGGGCGAGGATAATTGTTTTCATCTGTTGTGTTATTTAAAATCGGTTTATTATTTAATGCTGATGTTGCCAAACGTTGCAATGTCAATTCATTTTCCTGCCAAAATTTGTTTAACGCCTTCACATAATCTTTTTATCCGCAGGTATGATGCGGTGGAACTTTTTCTTTTATCAAAATTGATCTTCAATTTTCCGGGCGATTCTTTTATATAGAAATGCGTTCCGTCGGTAAGTGATGTATAGGCATCAACGTAATCAGCCTCTGATTTTCCAAGGCTATTGGGGCTGATGTTTGCATTGATATAGCTTTCAACCGCCCGGGTGCTTTCGGCATTATATTTAGCGGCAAAAGTGTACGTGTCGCTGTCTTCACTTACCGATATAGAGATATTGTGATTGAAAACATCGAACCGGGCGAAAATGAGAAATGCGCTTAAAGCCATGATGCTGAATGCGGCAAAAAATACGCTTGTTTTCATATTTAAAATGTTTATTGCTTTTGTTTTGTAAAGATATATGTTTTGTATGGTAATATGCAATACATAGTTCTATAAAAATGTTAAAGTTATATTCAACTTATTGATAATCAATATAATAATTTCAAATAGAATTTTGCGCTAAGATTTAGGCACCGCGTAATGCAGTAAAAGAGGAAAGATTATTACGCCAGAGTTAAAAAAATAGCGCTCATCCGAACAAAAACCGTTTAAACACGTATAACGTATTTTATTTGTTACGTTGACATTTTTTATAATTGATGGCTAATAGTTGCAGATGTAATTCTTTAGGTTAAAAACCCACAAAACGACTGAATGATAATAGAAGATTTACGTTTGCAGACCTTTTCGCATTTTATTGATTTTAAGCTGGAAGATGACCGGGAACTAAATGAAATTGTTGAGCTCGCATCGGCTGTAACCAATACGCCTTATGCCGTGATTTCATTTTTGGACGATGATACAGCGCACCTGATCGTCAGAAAAGGAGTAATTGAAACGTCCGTTCCACGAAAGCTGAGTTTCTGTAACTATGCCATTGATCAGGATAATTTGATGATGGTTCATGATACACTGAACGACCCTCGTTTTGCGGAAAACCCTTTTGTTATTGACGGACCACGTTTACGGTTTTTTGCAGCAATGCCCCTAATAGCCCAGGACGGAAGAAAAATTGGGACTATTTGTGTGCTGGATATTGTGCCGCGCCACCTGGATAGTCACCAGCAACTGGTTTTAAGGATGCTGGGCAAACAGGTGATGAAAATTGTGGAATTGCGGGCTGGGATGGAATTGCTTGCCAAAAAACAGGCGGAGCTTGAGGTGCAAAAGAAATTAAATAATGATGCCAACATCAGGCTGCGGTCGTTTTTTGAGAGTTCAACTAATTTCCAGGTATTGCTTGGTAAACATGGCGAAATCATCGACTATAATAAGACAGCCTATAACTTTATAAAAACCGTTCACCAGGCCAAAATTACCCGTGGCGATCAACTCGTAAAATACCTGGCGCCCGATTTTGTAGCCACCTTTTTAAAATTATACAACCAGGCGTTAAATGGTCAGAAAGCCTTTGTAGAGGGTTCCACTAAATACGACGAATTAGGTATAGTTTGGTGGGAAGCAGCGTTTGAGGCAGCGCGCGATGATGAAAACCGGATTATCGGCATCTCGTACCTCATTCGCAATGTTACCGAGCGTAAGCTTAAGGAACAGAAAATTATGGCCCAAAATGCTTCTTTAAAGCAAATAGCACACATCCAGGCGCATGAATTCAGGGCGCCGCTTGCCTCCATTATGGGTTTGATGAACCTGATAAAAGATGAAGGCTATAATGCACCGCAAGAATACCTGGAATTACTGGACCAGGCTGTAAATAACCTTGATTGCACCATCAAGCAAATTGTAGGCAATATCGATAATTCGGTGATACCCGAATATGCTATCGACAATTAGTAACATCATCTACAGGAGCCAAAGCAAATAACCTGCAGCAGCGCCTCCTATTATTACAAAAGCACTGTTTAATCTTTTGAATACCAGGCTTATTGCAATACCCGCCACCAGGATTAAAACGGTTTGCCAGTTGGTTACGGATTCCCGGCCCATATCAACACAAACCACGAGGATTAGCGCAATAGCCGCCACATTAACGGCATCTAAAAAAGCCGACATCGCTTTTGATTTACGCAGCCATGCCACCAACGGGTTTAAAAAACCCACAAACAAAAACGAAGGCAGGAATATGCCTGCAGTTGCCTTTAACGCCCCCGCCCAGCCACCCATTTGCCAGCCGATAAATGTTGCCGATGAAAAAACCGGCCCCGGCGTAAACTGCCCTACAGCAATGGCGTCCACTAGAGTCTGGCGGGGTAACATCCCTGTTTTTACCAGTTCCGAATCTAAAAAAGCAAAAAGTACGTAGCCGCTGCCGTAAAGGATAGCGCCTACTTTTAAAAAGATCCAGAAAATTTTCCAGGTGGACGAATCTGCCGACATGGCCACGGCCGGTATGATCAACGGGGCGAATGATGCCAATGTATTGGCCCGGCTACGGATGTAATATATTAATGCCGCGGCGAAGCCTGCACCAAATAGTATAATCACTTCATTTATGCCCAGCAGGGCCATACCTGCACAAGCAACAGCCAGGATACCGAGTTCAATATTTTTTATTGCCTTTTTACCAAGGTTAATCATTAACGTAATAACAACGCCAATGATGGCCGGCTTTATCCCATAAATAAATGGCTGTACCTGCGGCAATTGCCCATAGCACCGGTATGCCCAGGCGAATGCAGCAGTAATAAAAACAGCAGGCAATATAAAACAGGCCCCGGCTATCAGCAGGCCCCGCCATCCGCCGCGCTCCTTGCCGAGGTGCAGCGCCATCTCGGTAGAGTTGGGCCCGGGGATAAGGTTTGTTGCGCCAATCAGGTCCAAAAAGTGCTCGTGGTTAAGCCATTTACGCTTGCGCACAACTTCCTCCTCCATCATGGCAATATGCACAGCCGGTCCGCCAAAACCAATGACGCCCAGTTTCAGAAAAACAAGTGCAATCTCTTTTAATTTGTTGTTTTTCATTTACAAAGCTTCGGAGGGTGAAACGGGCCGGTGGGCTATTATGCAATCGGAAATCTGGCTGAGGCAAATATATGGCGGGGTGGATTTCATGGAATTTGTTATGCCATAAAAGTAATAAAATAGCGATAATGAATTAAAATAAAGAAATTGTAAACGTATCATCACTTTAATATTAATACACTATCGGGTGCTTTGTTAAAAAGGAAATAGCAGGGGTGAATTCGCCACTTTTTTACGTTTTGATATATGGATATTATATGTCTATATTCGATTAACAATTTAAACCACCAACACAATGAAAAAATTAATTTTGCTAACCGCATTTGCGGGCATGGCCATGTTTGCCAATGCCCAATCCGAAAATTTTCACGCATTTAAGGTCGACGTAGGCTTTGGCTACGCATTACCCACAAACGGCAGCGGCACCAAAGCCGGTGCTACGTTTACCATTCAACCACATTACCGCCTGACGGATGAATTTGCTGTAGGCTTACGAATGGAAGGCGCGGCCATCGGCTATCAAAACAACTCAACAGGGGACACCAAAATTTCAGTTTTGGCATCCTATTGCGCTACCGGCGAGTACTATTTTTCAAACGAAGGGTTCAGGCCGTTTGTAGGAGCAGGAATCGGTTTTTTTGACCAGGCTTCCGCCCAGGTTAACGACAATACCAATGGCGATGTGGTAGTTTCAGCCGCCACAAGTGGCTTCGGCGCATTCCCCGAAGTAGGTTTTGAAGTGGGCCACTTCCGGATGTTGGTAGATTACAACGTTGTAGGGCATAACAATAGCTACGCATCTGTCAAGATCGGGTTTTTCCTGGGCGGCGGTACCAAATAGTATCTCCCAGTTTTACACAGATGATGGGCATCTGTATAAAAATTATAAATAGGCTTTCTCAAAAGTCAATTTTGATAAAAGATTATCAAATAATATTAGCCTCTGTGATCTCAGTGTTCTCCTTTTTGTGTTCTCTGTGATTAAATTTTACCACAGAGAACACTGAGAAGGCACGGAGGAACGCGGAGTGAACAAATATTGTATAGTACTTATTTAAGACAAAGCTTCTTAAAAGTAAATTTTTACCTCGCAGCGTATCGATTTCCACTTCAATGGAAAACTCAAAATATTCCATTCAAAATAGCAAGCTTTAGCTATTTTTGCCGCAATTAATTTACAATGAAACAAACCTTAAAACCCCTGATAATGGCAATGATATTTGCCATCACATTTTATTCGTGCGCAGTTACCAAACCACCCGCACCTGAGACAAATAACCTTGCCAACATCCCAGCAATAGTGCAGCCGGTTTCAAATATCGAAATACCTGTTACTGCCGATTTAAGAAGTTACTTTGTACAGGCCGAAACATCGGTACCCAATAAATTTACCGGTAGCCAGCAAAATTGCGAAGGTTTAAGTTATAACTATGCCTTTACCCGGTCGCCGTTTAATATTACCGGCAGTAACAATGTGGTTAATTTAAAATTTACAGGGGCTTATGGCTTTACCGCATCATACTGCGCCAAATGCGCCAATCTTTTTGGCAACGGCCCGCAATGCCTTCACCCGGCGTTATCGGCCCAATGCGGCTGGGGTGGCGAGCCCTTGCGCAGGATGGAGATCTCTTATAAATCAACCATCAGCATACTGCCCGATTACCATCTGAAATCGAAAACGATTTTATATCCCGATCCTAAACCCCTTGACAGGTGCAATGTGCTTTTGGGAAATATAGATGTTACCGACCGGCTGATAGGCTATATGAAAGGCCCGCTAAATGCACTCGGCGCGCAGGTTGACGCCAAGGTGGCGGCATTTAACATCAGGCCGATGATTGACCAGATCTGGAAAAACATAGCATCGGAGTATAAGGTGGAGGATATTGGTTACCTGTACGTAAACCCGGAGGCTGTGCGTTTAAGCAATTTTACATTAAACGGCACACAACTTAACTTTTCGGTAGGTTTATCGGCAAAACCGGTATTTACTACCGTCAGCAATCCGCAGGCTACGGTAAAACCAGTGCCTAATTTAAGCAGCTATGTGCCTGCAAATGGCTTTAATGTTTACCTGGACCTGGTTGAAAATTATGACCACTTAACCAAGGCGGTTAACGCCCAGGTGGCCGGTCAGAATATTAAGGTGGCAGGTAATGAGTTTATAGTTGACAACGTGAAAATTTACGGCATAGGCACTAAAATTGTTTTTGTGGTTAACTATAACGGCACCAGCGCCGGCACCATTTATTTGGTTGGCACGCCGGTTTACAGCGCCACAACACATGAGTTGTCGTTCCCCGACCTGACTTTCGACCTGCAAACCCGTGCCTGGATGCTGAGGGCTGCTAAATGGATGTTTAATGGTAAAATAACCGATGTGATCAGGCAAAAGTCTACCTATAATTTCACTAAATTTTTGGCCGACAGCAAAGTGAAGTTGCAGGGCCAGCTAAGCCGCGACCTGGGTAGCGGCATGCGATCGGAAGTGACCATACGCGATCTGGATATACAAGCCATTTACCCTACCAGCGAAAAGCTGATTATCCGCACGCTATCAAACGGGGCGGTTAAGGTGAATGTGGTGATGTAGGATCCGCCTTCGCTGAAGCTATGGCGGACACGTGTGCGGATGTGCGGATGAACGGAAGACTGATTTTGCTTTTAAAATTCCCTCCCTCGGGAGGGGTGCGGCAGGTTGTGAAAGGGCAGGGAGGGGTATCTACGCTATTTTGGAAGATGACAATCATTTGAAACGATTGTCTGAACAGTTCGGTAAACCCCTCCCTACCCTCCCAAGGGAGGGAAAAGTTCGATTTATTGATCTTTCGAACACCGTGATTTTAGCTAATACTTTAACAAACAATTTATTTTATATCGATGAAACTTAAGACCGGGAAAATAACATTTGACAGGATTTTTTCGGTCTTAATTATCCTGTTTATTATCGCCTTTTTTTATAGCGCGAGGGTTAAAAGCTGGGTAATTATGGGCTTGATGATGGTCGGGTTTTTTAAACCGGATATCCCGCAGCATAGCGCGGCAGATCAATTATTACCCGCCCCGGCAATGATCGTCCATACGCTTAACGGCAGCACGGTAGACCTGCAGCAGCAAAAGGGCAAGGTAGTTTTCATAAACTTTTGGGCCACCTGGTGCCCGCCCTGCCGGGCCGAGCTTCCGGCCATCAATAATCTTTACCTTAAGGTAAAGGACAACCCTAATATCGTTTTTTTGTCGGTTGATGTGGATGATAATTTGCCGGTCTCGTCAAAGTTTCTGCAAAACGATGGGTATGGCTTCCCGGTATATGGGGGCAGCCTGGTATTGCCACACGAAGTTTACACGGGCAATATACCCACCACGCTGGTTATTGATAAAAAAGGATTTGTGGTTTTTAACCACATTAACCGGGCAAATTATGCCGATGAGAAATTTGTAAATTACCTGATCGGCCTCAGCAAACAGTAGGTATACCCGGGCTATAATCAAAAATCAATTGCTCTTTACAAATCTTACACAAAAACCATCCGATTTAAGGTCACGCGCAATGGCGCCGGTTTGCACCCACGCACCTGTTGAATTGCTGTTTTTGATGAAAAAGTCGAGCTGTTCGACACCATCCTGGGTGCTTGTCCAATAACCAACCCCTTCGAAATTATACCCGGGAATTGCGCTATAATATGCGCCAACATAGTTAGCCGAAAATTTGGTTGAGTTGGTGCCGGCAACGTCGGGCCAGTGGGTCGAGGTAAGCATTTGCGCCGCTGCGCCCGAAACTGTTCCGTAACCCCTGCTGTCGGTTGTGCCGCCTAAAAATGTCGCCAATACTGTAAAATCGGTTGCCGAGGGCAAACGCCAGCCGTCGGGCGGGGTAATGTTACGCAATTGGGTATAGGTGTACAAATAGGCCGTGTCGTTTAAAGAACTTACGGGGAACTTCATGGCATTTGCATCGTGGTAATCAACAATTGTCCATGTTTGTGTGCCTATTATAGCAGTAGGGTATTGCTGGCCGTTAATGGTTATATCAGTTGTGGTTGTTGTTTTTACAGGCGCCAGGGTGCCTTTTTTATTACAGGCGGAAAGTGCCAGGCAGGCAATTATTATAATTGGCAGACTTAGTTTCATCAGGTTATTTTTTGCGACAATGTGTTAACCCAGGGCTGGCAAATACCAACCCGGGCGAACATGCATTGGCAAATTGCATACCAAATGGCAATTTCGTCTGAAACCCGCTAATTAGCGCTGAAGAATGGAGATATAGCGATTATAATACTTTTATATTGGGTAATATCAGGGTATAAAATGCCACGGCTTTCCCACAAATTTATCCATCTTATATTGCCGCGAGCTGCGCCAGCACATCCGAAAAATTTGTTTGTCCCCAATGTTCGGCATATTGCCCATTATTTAGCCTGATGATATCGATAACCTTTATTTCAACCTTTTTGCCCGTAGGCGTCATGCCGAATATTTCGCCGGTATGGGTGGCTGTAATATTTTTGCGGGTGGTCACCAAATCTTTTTCAGCAATTTGCTCCAGTATCTCCACCTTTAAATCGGGAAAGCCTTTTCGCAAAACATCATTCAGGAACCAGGTAAAGCTTTCGAAGCCATTTGGCCGTCCTTCGGGCGCAGAGTGGTTAATCACATTGGGGGCAAGCAATTCGTGAAAGGAATTTAGATTGCCCTGCTCGATACATTCCTTATTGAAACGTTTAACAATAGCCTTGTTCTGTTCAGTAGTGTAACTCATTTTTTGTGTTTTTTATTTTTGTAAAAGTAACCGGCGCGGGCCGGATGAGTTAAGGCGCTACGGTCAAACAATGTAGCTACACGTTCAATTTTTGCAGTTGGTATTCTTTGGGCGTAATGCCATACACTTGTTTAAATGATTGGGTAAAACTGGAGTGATTTTCGTAACCCAGCTGATGAAATACCTCGCCGGGTTTTTGATGATGATTTTCGAGCAGGTTTGCGGCAATTTCCATCCGGCGCTGGAGCTGCCATTTAATAGGGGAGGTGCCGTAAATTTTTAAAAACCGCCGTTTAAAAGTGGATATACTCATATTGCACAGAAAAGCCAGTTCATCAACCGTTAAGTTGTTGGTGATATTGGTTTCGATGGCTTTGCGGATGATAAGGTCATCAAAATTGTTTTTCTGCGGATTTTGAAATGAAAGGATGGTGAGCGGATATTTCTCCAAAAGATAAAGCATCAGTTCTTCAAACTTCAGCTGTTTCATTTGCATAGAAATATGCTGACCTGTTTTGAAGATCAATAATAACGATGAAATATAATTGCGGATAAACTCGTCCTTGGCGAACGAAATGTAGGATTGCTTAACAATGGTTTTGGTTTTGTAAGCGGCAACAAGGTTATCGTATTTTACAAAAAAATCAACCAGTACCTTGTTGTCAAAAAATATCAAAATGCTCCGGAAAATATCCTGCTTGCTTAAATCCATAGATGCGAGACAATTGCCCGCCGAAAGAAAATGGAATTCGTTGTCGTTTATTTCAATAGTTTTTTCGGCAAAATGCATCGTCTTTTCGCCACTGATCACCATGCTGATAGCATTTTTGTGCAAAACGCTTTTTCCCTTGAAGGACCCTGCTTTAGCTGCATAATCATGAATAATAATGTCATCAGCCAAAGTTTTGCTATCGGGGAAAATATCCTGCGGCAGGTTATACACGTTCATGATTTCTTTTGATTTTAATCAGCATAAAAATACCCATCTTTACAAACCTAACTACTTTTAATGGCTTTTTTTATCTGGCTTTTACTTATCAGGTTTTGCGCCTATACCGGTTCAAAACGCGTTATCGGTGGTTTTAACGGGTTTGTATGGGGATGCCTTGGGCTTTTTGGTCTTTTGGTGGTGTTGTCCTCGAGGCGGTTGGATGATGAGCGGACTAATGCGAAGTTGATAAAAGAATATCAGCCTTCTTAAGGTTAAGTTTTGCAGCGAAAATCCCTGGTTTAACCGATTATCCAATTTTCGTCATGGCGAGGAACGAAGCCATCTATACGCTTGCTAATCAGCATACGGCGTGCAATAGGGGGACTTAAAGCCGCATGCCATTCATTGTTTCTATCCCGTTCAAACGTCCCTTCCCGAATCAAGGTGGCGCGCCGGTCACCCTGAGCGAACAGGCCTATGACTTGCAGGTGTAGAGATGGCTTCGTTCCTCGCCATGACGGTTTGGTGGTATCAAACCCTGTCCCAATACAATTCCAGGCTTTTAACGGCGGCGCGGCGGCCGGTTTCAATCATTTCGGCGCCTTTGTAAAAGTCGTACGTGGCGCAGCATTCATGTGATACATTGATGAGTATATCCGGCGAATACTTTTCGAGCGATAACTGGCAATTGTGATAGTTAATTAAGCTGATTGTTTTGTTGATGATATCGAAATAGCCAAACTTTTCTTCCCGGGCCAGCGGGTTTATTTTATGCAGATATTCATAAAAATGATGGATCTTTTCCTGGTAAATACCAAGTTTGGCGGGCGATTCGTTTTCTTCAGTTAAGGGTTTTTCGGCCGGAATGGCGGCATTAACATTTACAGCCACCAGAATATCGCCGGGAGTGCGTTTTACACGATCAATAGGCAGGTTGTTAACCACGCCGCCATCAACCAGCAAACCATCTTCGGTTTTTACAGGCGCCAGGATGCTTGGGATGGCAATAGAGGCGCGGATAGCATGCAGCACGCTGCCGCTGGTAAATACTACCTCCTTTTTATTGATAATATCCGACGCAACTGCAGCAAAAGGAATGGGCAGGTCTTCGATATTGCAATCGTCGATCAGTTCGTGCAGGGTATTAAACAGTTTTTCGCCTTTTACCAGTCCCTGGCCACGGAAGGTAAAATCCACCAGGCGAAACATTTTCATTTTATCGAGGGTGCAAAGCCAGTCTTTATATACGTCGAGTTTCCCCATGGCGTAAATACCTCCAACCAGCGCACCCATTGAGGTGCCCGAAATGGAGCTGATGTTAAATCCCTGTTTTTTCAGCTCTTCAATAACGCCTATATGGGCAATCCCCCTGGCGCCCCCGCCCGATAATACTAAAGCAATATTCTGTTTCATTTTGTGGATATGCAACGCCGGTTTATCATGACGCAATATCTGAATTTTAGACTAAGACTATATGGTTTGGATTAAGTTACAGGGGGGATATTTTATGGAAATAGATATTTCCGGATAGAGTTATCATGCAACGCTAAAACAAGCGTTATTGATTTTGCCATTTTGATTACCTTTGAAAAGATATTTCCATAAAAAGCTTCCGAAATATTCCATATCTAGATCTAGCGAAGTATAAATAAAATTGTTATGGCTGCATCAATTAATTCTCCCAAAGTATTTATTTCGTACAGTTGGAATCCTATAGTTAACAAACAAAAGGCTACTACGTTGGCAGAAAGATTAAGTAACGATGGAGTAAACGTTATTTTTGATGATTGGAACTTGTCGGAAGGTCAAGATAAATATCAATTCATGGAACAAATGGTTACGGACAGCGCGATTAATCGAGTACTGATAATCTGTAATAAAGACTATACCGATAAAGCGAATAATAAGAAAGGTGGCGTTGGCACCGAAAGTTTAATCATGTCTGACGATATTTATAGTAAGGCGGACCAAAAAAAATTCGTCCCAGTATTATTTGAACGAGATAGTGATGGAAAAGAATATGTTCCTGTTTTTATTAAATCAAGGATTTATATTGATTTAAGTAACGAGAGTATTTATGAAGAACAATACGAGAGACTATTACGAAATATTTATGATAAGCCACTATCTAAAAAACCACCGTTAGGTACTCCACCTGCCTACATTCTACAAGAAGATCAAACTTTCTTGCAAACAAGTCATAAAGTTGGTGCCATAAAAAAAGCATTACTAGAGGAAAAAAGGAATTACCAGATTTATATTGATGATTATTATAATTCCTTTATTAAAAGTTTAAATCAATTTGTCATTGCCGATAGTGACTTAATTCTACAATCACAGCACATTGACGAACTTGTTTTAATAAAATTTGAAGCGTTGAAAGATCTCCGTAACGATTATATATTTTTTCTTGAAACGTTATTCACTTATTCATCTGAACTTGATTTGGAGAAGTTCATTGAATTTTACGAAAAGCTAATAGAGTTTCAGCTTAACCAAGATACATCCGGATACCCCAGCCAGAGCAGGGCTGCATTGAGAACTGACCAATTTAAAGTGTTTTATTATGAATTGTTCTTATATACAACGGCTGTAATGGTTGATAAAGACCGATTTAAACAACTAGGACAATTTTTAAATCATACTTTCTTAGTTTATAATAAGCAAAATGGTAATACCACGCCTTTTACATTTATTATTTTCAATCAAATTGCGGAATCACTAAATAAATTTCGAAATGATAGGTTGGGCATGAATAGAATTAACATATCTGCCGATCTTATTAAACAACGCGCTGATCATTCGATGTACCCCTTCGAGAAATTGCGTGAGTATGATATTATTCTGTATTACTTATCTTGCATGGCGACTAATAGTGATACCTTTCAATGGTCGAAATGGTTCCCCCAAACAACAGCGTATCATGTTCATCGCATATCTATGATTGATAAAATGGTTTCGGTTAGGTATTTTAATAAGATGAGACTGATTTTTAACGTAGACACAAAAGAAGAATTAAAGAAAAAAGTTGAAGATGCGCTGGCAGCTAATGCGGATCGTCTACAAAGGTGGCACTATGAATTTCCACAACTTGAATTTGTTTTTGATTTTGAAAGAATTGGAATTTATAATTAAAAAACTATTTTAAGTACAGGAGCTTCGATTTTTTGAACACCGCAGGCGCTTTAAAATTGTTTACATAAGATTGTATAAACTGTAAACCTATTACAGGACTAAAATAAAGTGTAAACTCAATACAGGATTAATCATCAAAAAGTGTAAACCTTTTTAAGAATAATACACATTTTTGGCTTTGTTCAAAAACGCTAAACAGTTGATTATCAGTGAATTATAAGGGTGCTACCAAAAAGGCTTATTTTGATAGATGTTGATTATCAGTCATTTATACGAATTTGATAATTTATAAAAATACGAAACAGCTGATAATGAGCGTGTTTCGCAGTGTTCCAGGGTGTTCCGCGCGGAAAAATGGAACGCCGGAACGCTTGATTTTGCCAATTTCATTACATTTGAAAAAAAGTTTTTATGCAGTATTGGCTTATCAAATCGGAACCTGAAAAATATAGCTGGGAAAAATTTAACCAGGATGGTCGTACCTTTTGGGATGGTGTGCGCAACTACGCCGCCCGCAACAATATGCGCGCCATGAAACTGGGCGATCTTGCTTTTTTTTACCATAGCAACGAGGGCAAAGAGATTGTAGGTATAGCCAAGGTGGTAAAGGAAGCTTACCAGGACCCTACCACCGACGATACCAACTGGGTGGTGGTGGAGTTTTCGCCCGTAGAGGCCTTAAAACGGCCGGTTACCCTTGCGGAGATCAAAGCCGAACCATCCTTACAAACCCTGGAGCTGGTGCGTTTGGGCCGGCTTTCGGTAAGCGCCGTTAAGCCGGAGGAGTTTGATAAAATTTTGGCGATGAGTGACCGTTGATTTGTGGGATTAGGGGATTGCGTTGATTGTCTGAACCTTGATTCGTTGGATTAGGGGATTGCCTTGATTGTATGGTGGTGAGTGTCTGATACTTTTTACCTTATTTTTAGATGTATAAACATTGGCTTGTGGTTGGCCGGCGTATAATAGTTGTGGCTGTGGGTTTGTTTTGGATACCTTTGGCTGCTATGGCGCAGTCGCCGTTTAAGGGGTTTGCAAACTTATTTACGCCGCCGAAAAGTTATGTGGTAAATTATGTGAAGGTGGCCCCGGTTATTGATGGCGATATTAGCGATGCTGTTTGGCAAAAAACGCCATGGACCGATGATTTCCGCGATATTGAGGGGGATTTGAAACCTGATCCGCCGTTAAAAACGCAGGTAAAAATGCTGTGGGACGATAGCTGCCTGTATATTGCCGCGCAAATAAGCGACCCGCATGTATGGGCCTACCTGAAACAGCACGACGCGGTAGTTTTTAGAGATAACGATTTCGAAGTTTTTATCAACCCAAACAATACCACCCACCAATATTTCGAGCTGGAATTTAATGCCATTAATACGGTTTTCGACCTGTTTTTAAATAAACCCTACCGCGAGAGCGGGGCCGCCATGATTAACTGGAACGCCGAAGGGCTGCGCTCGGCCGTTAAGGTACAGGGAACATTAAATGATCCATCGGACACCGATAAAGGCTGGACTATTGAAATTGCCATCCCGTTTAAAGCCATAAGCATAGGCAACAACGTGCAGGTACCTTATGACGGGGCCATGTGGCGGATCAATTTTTCGCGTGTGGAGTGGGATACCAAAGCTGTTGATGGAAAATATGTGAAGCTGAAGGATGCGAGCGGGCACAACCTGCCGGAACATAATTGGGTATGGTCGCCGCAAGGGGTGGTGGATATGCACTACCCTGAGCGATGGGGCTATTTGCAGTTTAACAAAGATTTTACAAACAATAAGCCTTTTGTTTTGCCTTATAGCGAGCAGCAAAAACGATATTTATGGCTGGTTTACTACCGGGAAAGATTGTGGCAAAAAACACACCACGTTTACCTGGCATCGTTGAAAAAGTTTGGGTTGAGTAGTTCGGTTATGGTTGGGGATCATGTCAACAACTTGCAAATTGAAGCCACTGTGCACCAGTTTATGGCTTTGATAACCGATAAAACAGATAAGGTGACCTGGACAATTAACCAGGAAGGATTGGTAAGCCGTTTAAAGCAATAGCCTCACCCTGCCCTCTCCAAGGGAGAGGGTTCTAAAAGGAGAGGGTTCTGAAAAATATAAAAGAGCGAAGTTTAAGTCCTCTCCTTTGGAGAGGATGAATGAGGGCTTCGCCGTTTAGGTGAGGCAAAACGATAAAAAATGAATAAACGCGAGTTTTTAAAGGCAGGCTTAATGGTTGGCGTAGCATCGCAGCTACCATTAAAAAGCAGCGCCGTGGCCCCTGCTGAAAGCAGGAAGAAGAAAAAGCTGAAAAACTGGGTATGGATTGCGCCCAACCCAAAAGATACCGGGGACGAGTTAAAAACGCGTTACGCAGCTTACAAAGCAGCCGGCATCACTTCCCTGTTTTTTGAGGCCGACAGCGAAAAGCATTTCCGCGCCGCCAAGGCGCAGGGACTGGAAGCGCATCGCTGGATGTGGACCTTTAACCGCGCCGAACTGATTGACAGTCACCCGGATTGGTACAGCAAAAACCGCAACGGTGATTCCTGCGCTGATAAACCCCCTTATGTAAAATATTATCGTTGGCTATGCCCCAGTCGCCCGGAAGTGCAGCAATATCTGGAACAGCAGGTTACCGAGATACTGGACAAGGATTATATTGATGGTATTCACCTGGATTATGTGCGTTATTGCGATGTGGTGCTGCCGGTTAACCTTTGGGCCAACTACAAGATTGAGCAAACCCGGGAACTGCCCGATTACGACTATTGCTATTGCGATGTTTGCCGCGGCAAGTTTAAAGATCAATATGGTATCGATCTGTCGGATATTCAATATCCTGAGGCCAGCCTTTCATGGCGATTATTCAGGTATAATAATATCAGCCGGGTAGTAAACAGCTTGTCGGCTATTGCCCATCAGCATAAAAAAGCAATCACCGCAGCCGTTTTCCCGACACCCGAAGTTGCACGCCGTAATGTGCGGCAGGACTGGACCAACTGGAAACTTGACGGCATTTGCCCGATGATATATCATGGGTTTTATAAAGAAAAAGTGAGCTGGATAGGGGATGCCGTTGCCGAAGGTGTTCACTTTTTAGCAGGTTCGTTCCCTTTATATGCAGGTATTTACCTTTCGGATTTTAAAAGCGATGACGAATTGCGGCAGGGAATACAGGTAGCGCTCAAAAACGGCGCTGCAGGATTGTCGCTGTTTGGCAACGTCACACCGCAGGTTTTAGATATTTTGAAGGCCGAGACTTCGAATTTTCACGTGTAATTCCGGCGAGACTTACGCGCTTTTTAGACTTACGAAGTTTCAAAAACTTCGTAAGTCTGACAGGTACACCTAAAACTTCCCGTAAAAATTAGATATATCGAAATAAATATCCATGTCCTTTCCGTCGGCGGTGGTGATGTGGATAATATCGTAGGGCTTATTTTTATACGTACTGAGCGATTGCCCTTTTAGTTTATAGTTGGGATATTTCTCCTTTATCCACGCATATTCGGCGTGTATGCCGGGCGTTTCATGATTCTCGGTAATGTAAATGGCTTTTTCAAATGACGAGCCATCGCCGCTGGCGTTTGCCGCGTTGGCGCTGCTGGTGCCGGTGCTGGCCAACACCACAGTTTTATGGCTGGCGCATGAAGCAAAAATAATGCTGAATGCGAAAAGGTAAATAATTGTTTTCATCGTGTTTTGGTTTTCAGTAAGGATGCTGCTTTTGAGCAAATTCCATAAAGATGAGTAAAATATTTCCAAACGCAATGAAACAAGCAGTCAGGATATTACCTGCAATCGAAATCTTGTTATTTCGGCTCCTCGCCAAAAAACAATGCTTTTAATTCGGTAGCGTCATCGGGCTTCATTTTGCCGCCCAAAATGAGGCGTAATTGCCTGCGGCGAAGGGCGCCTTCAAATAAAACCATGTCTTCAATGGTCTCGGGGATTAACTCGGGCACAGGTATTGTCCTGCCGTTTTGATCAAGCGCTACAAAGGTGTAGTAAGCCTCGTTACTCTTTACCCTTGATCCTGATGGGATGTTTTCGGCCCAAACGTCAAGTCTTACTTCAACAGAGGTGGTAAACGCACGGGATACTTTGGCCTCAATGGTAATTACATCGCCCAGTTTGATGGAATGTTTAAAGGAAACGTTATCAACCGATGCCGTTACCACAATGCGATTACAATGTTTTTGTGCCGATATAGCCGCTGCAATATCCATCCAGTGCAAAAGACGCCCGCCCATTAAGTTATTCAGGGTATTGGTATCGTTGGGCAATACCAGTTCGTTCATTATGGTGTGTGATTCTTTGGGCGATTTTCCTTTCATGCTGCAAAGATAGGTTTTTGGGAGGTGAAAGGTAAAAGGTTAAGGGCGAAAGGTTTTGATAGAAGGTGTTTTTAGCTTTTCCCGCCCTTGTTTGTAAAAAACAAACAAGGGCGGGAAAGAAGCCTACGGCATCCGTTTTTTAAATTTTAAGCGGCAACAAGCTCGCAAATGCCGGCCAGTACAAACGCTGCACGGTCGATTTGCTCCGGCGTGTTGAATCTGCTGAATGAGAAACGGATAGTATTACCGTTTGTGACTCCGATAGCTTTAAGCACGTGCGAGGCTGCCCCAGTTGAACAGGCGCTGCCACCGGAAACGGCTATACCCTGCTCATCAAGCGCACGCAGCAGGTCGGGTTGTTGGTTTGGAAAGTTAACGCTTAGCACGGTATACAGGCTTTGTTCAGCTAATGCCGAGTTGCCGTTAAATTGCACTTCGGGCAATAGCGAGCGTAATTGTCGGATAAGCCTGTCTTTTAGCGACTGTATATAAAGATGGTCCTTGACCAAATTCTGATAGGCCAGGTCCAATGCCGTGGCCAGGCCCACAATACCGGGTATGTTTTCGGTACCGGCACGCAAAGCCCTTTCCTGCCCTCCGCCATGAATGAGCCGCGCCAATGGTGTGCCTTTACGGCAATACAAAAATCCGACCCCTTTAGGGCCGTGAAATTTATGGGCAGATGCAGCCAGGAAATGAGCGGGCAATGTGGCCAGATTGTAGTGGTAGTGGCCCATGGTCTGCACGGTGTCGGTATGAAAAAGTGCCTTGAAATGTCTTGCACTTTCAGCTATTTGTGCAATATCGTTCAGGTTGCCAATCTCGTTATTGGCGTGCATTACCGATACCAGGTTGCGCGTGTTGGTTCGCAGCAGGTAATGCAGGTGGTCGGGATCAAGGTTGCCGCGGTTGTCGTGCTGCAGGAAACTGGTCCGTACATCATGGCTTTTCGCCAGCGACTTCAGCGTTTGCAATACAGCATGGTGTTCAAAGGGTGTTGTGATCACATGATCAACGCCGCCCAGGGTAACTGCCGAAACCAGGGCAATATTATCGGCCTCGGTGCCACCCGAGGTGAAAATGATCTCTTCGGGCAAGCAATTCAGGTGCACGGCGATTGAACTGCGGCAATTTTCAATCACCGATCTGGCCTTTCGCCCGTACTGGTGTTGCGATGAAGGGTTGCCAAAATGTTCAAGCAGGTAGGGGGTCATAGCGTCGAGGACGGCAGGATCAAGCGGTGTGGTGGCGGCGTTGTCGAGGTAAATTTTCATGGTGTGTTTTTTTGTTATTTAAATTCCATTCTTTTTTACCAGAAAGCGCCGGGCGGCAGCCATATTTTATTTCGCTGATTATCTTTCTTCCTTTAAAAAGAAGCAGGAGTTGGCACCTTGTTTTAAAGCGTGAGCTTAAACTGTCAACAGGTTGCCAAGACGTCATCGGGCCTTTCCCTCGGTCTTTCTGGATAAATATTAAAGAACTTTCGGATGCAAATATAAATTAAATCTATTAAATCTATAGTTTTTATAGATTTTTTTTTGATTTGATTATTTTATGTTTTATGTTTGCCTCATCAATATGTTAAACAAAGCTCAAATACACCAATGGCCGATGCCAATGCCGCTACCCAAAGCGGCCATAAATTGTTGTTGTTAAAACAACAACCTCTCCGGTAGCAGTATTATACGCTCAAAAATTAACCGAAATTTTATTCAATCTTTTAAAATACAACACTATGCGTTCCTCTATATTAAAACTTTCGCGATTGGAGACAATCGAACTCACAACCGATCTCGAATTTGCTGTTACGGGTTTTCAAAAACTAACTCCTGTAAAGGCCGGCACGGTAATATCCGCATTAAGCGCTGAGTGTAATACTACCAGCAGTCACCCCTTTTTTGATGAACTGGGATTGAATAACGACGTTCATTCTTTTACTAATGGCCGGAAACCCCTGTTATTGTACTTTTATGAGCAGGAGTGGGGGGCAGTGTCGCTTAATCACCTCCAGCAATTGCAGGCCGTTCAAACTGAACTGCGCGATCATAATATCAACCTGCTGGTGATTACCGCTGGCTCCATCAAAAAACTTGAACAATTAAGCTGGGAAAAAAGTTGGCCCATTGAGGTTGTTGAAGACACTAATAACCACCTGGCTACGTTGTTACAGATTTACTCGGAAGAGAGCCCTGCATGGGGCAGCTATAGCGGCATCAATAATAATATATCCCTCCCGGCGCTTTACCTGTTGGATAGCGGCTACCGGGTGGCTTTTGATTATGCCAACCAGGACCTGCACGCCAACCTTCCGTTGGAAGAAGTAATACAGGCAGCGGCCCATGCCCCGCAGTTTGGGCAAGCAAGAAGGTCGGCCTGAAGTAAATAGTATTTTGTTAATACTACCACCGCATTGGATTATGAGATTACAACAATTTGCATATCACAAATACCTCTTTACGCTGGTATTGTGGGCGGGCCTGTCGCTCACGGCCCTCGGGCAGGATTATATGGCCGCTACGCATTTTACTGATACGGCTTCAGTAAATCCGGCGCCCGGGCGGCTCCCATCGTTGAACCTGAAAAAGAGGGCCGAAAGACAGCAGCTTCTACGTTTTTTAAAAACACTGAAAGTTCCCGAAGCAAGCTATAACGAACCCGAAGTAAAACAATGGAGCCGGCTGGCACAAGTATTTACGCATTTGAGGCTGTATCCTTTGGCCATGAAATGTTACCTGAAAACGCTTACGCCCGATAGCCTTACCGGTAATAACGTTCCGGTTACCGATTCGGACCAGTGGAGCCTGGAAAGTCAGCTGAAACCGGGCGGTTATCCTGCGGTGCGTTCCAATAGCCCAATCATTAAGGTTGACAGCATCATTGAAAAGTTTAATGACGGCAAGCAGGCGCTGGCCTACGCCATGATACTGCACATAAAGCAACCGGTACGCGGAACGCCAAAAGTACATAAGCTCATTTATACGGGGCATACTTTTATTACGCTGATAAAATTCAACACCGACTATTCATACGCTGTGCTTTCATTTGGCTTTGGCCCGCATAAAGATAACCTACTTGCGGCAACGCCGCTGATGCCGTCGTCCTCTTCGAAATTTACCGACGATGGCAGCCACGCCTGGGACGAGGTGGTTGGAAAATTTATCACGAAGCGCCGCTTTGAAAAAATATTGCAGCTTACGCGGCAATATGAAGGTTTGGCGTATAACCTGAGCACCAATAACTGCACCGATTTTGGCCTGAAGGCAGCACGTTTGGCAGGACTTGAGGTTCGCGATACAAAAGGCTCATGGCCCCTGGGCCACGGCAATAATCCGGGTGTTGCGGGCGAAAGTATCCTGCTCGGTAAATACAGCAATACCGATACCGGTAACGGCGAGCGACTGTTTATTGATACGCTGAAGGAGGCGCCCTTGCCGGTGAAACCTCAATAAACAAATGGCGGAGTGGCCGAGCGGTTAGGCGGGAGTCTGCAAAACTTTTTACAACGGTTCGAATCCGTTCTCACGCCTCAAATAAGTTCTTCTCCATGCTAGGTTTATAATTGGTTTGTAAATGCCCCTGCCCACCAGGGGCTTTACTTTTTTTGGGGATTTATTCGCCGTTTAATGGGGGGCTGCGATGACCCGATGCTATTCGATTTAATCAGCATTAATAATCAAGCGGCTGTTGCCTGGTGTTTCTAACGCGTGATATTCATTACCAATCTTTTGCCATGGTTTCTACGTCGTCATGGGTATAAAATTCGCCGGCTTCCACGCTGGCAATGGCCTCGTTTATCTCCTGGTTATACTGGTCGATGGTAATCGCCGGGGCTTCTAACTCGCGCCGTTTGAGAAAGGTTTTAAGCATCTGCAATACCGACTTTTTCTCAGCCTCATCAAGTTGAAGGATATACTGAAATAGTTCCCTGTCAAGGTCATTAGCCATAATTACTGCTTTTTATAAATTTAGCGCTTTTGGGGTTTGATGCAAACAGTAGCGTGCGGAATATCCGCACGTTAATTCAAAAAGGCCCGTCGATTAAGTTATTCTGTGTGTTGGGCAATACCAATTCATTCATTACAGTGTGCGATTCTTTAGGCGATTTTCCTTTCATTGTGCAAAGATAGGTATTGGAAAGGAGAGATTAGGGATTGGAGATTGGTGATTAGTTTTTTGAAATCCGCACTATTCATTACCATTGTTTTGCGATGTTTTCAACATTGTTTCATGAGTATAAATTTAACGGCTTCTAACTTGCCAACGGCTTCGTTTATCTCTTTGTTATAATCTACGGGGATAGTAGTTTGTACCCCGATTAATTATTACGTATGCTACGAGCCCGGAGCCAGCAGTGAAAAAGCCGGTTGGGGTAACCGAAATATTATTGAAAAAAAGTGAAATTTTAGTAAGCACGAACTGCATATATTAATGTTTTGTATCTATTTATCAGTACCTTTATTTGAACAAAATAGGCATAGCCTGATAATATTATGATACGCCGATTTATCGTTTTTTTTTATTGCCTTTTTTTTATATCAAACTTACTTTACGCCCAAGCACCTATAATTAATTCTTTCAGCCCGTCCAGTGGTATGGTTGGAGCATCGATAACTTTAACAGGCAGCAACTTTAACGCTGCTGCAAACAACAACCTTGTCTTTTTCGGGACAACAAAAGGGACTGTTAAAAAAGCGTCGACAAATCAATTGGTGGTAACTGTTCCTGTTGGCTCGAGCTATCAACCAATTGAAGTGCTTAACACCGCCACAGGATTATCGGCATTTACTGACTTACCTTTTATCACAACTTTTCAATCAAAACATGCTATAAATTCCGGAGACTTTGTTTTGAATGCCAAAATCGTTGATAGAAACACACCACGTTCATTTGCTACAGGTGATATTGACGGCGATGGAAAACCAGATTTGGTAGTTATTTATCCTACGGATTCTGTTGTCATATATCGTAATATTTCCACTAATGGGAACGTTGTGTTCGCGCCGCCTATCAGTTTCGCGACGGGAGGCCAACCGACGAATGTACAAATTGCCGATATGGATGGTGACGGTAAGCCTGAAATAATTGTATTCAACTCTTATGATAGCTCGATATGGGTTTACCACAACGTATCGGTCGCAGGAAATATTGATAAAAACTCACTGTCGGGCATTACATCCTTTGACATTAACAGTTCAACTGCGTTTATATCAATTGCTGATATAGACGGTGACGGAAAACCTGATTTGATTTTGACACCCTCGACAGTAACAGACCAAGAGGCGATAACGATTGTCCAGAACACCTCATCGCCAGGCGCGATAAGCTTCGGCGACGAGGCCTTTCTTGAACCAACAGAAAACACTACCGCAGTAATTGTTACCGACATTGACGGCGATGGTAAACCGGACATAATTACCTGTGACGGTTTAAACACCTTCAGTATATTCCGGAATGTATATAATGGTGGCAATATTACCGGCGCCGCGTTTGCTGCAAGGCAGGACATAAAGATGCCTTTCACATTTACTTCGTTCGCAGTAGGTGATCTCAACTCAGACAATAAAGCCGACGTAGCGCTGCTTGGGACCTACTCCGGCGAGTTTATACAAGGCGATATTGCAGTTTTTACCTTGTTAAATACTTCCGTTGCCGGTAGTATAACTTTTAAAATGCAGGGAAGCAACGCTGTTGCGGCGGGGAATACTGTAGCCTTGGCCGATATGGACGGCGACGGAAAACCTGACATTGTTGTTAACGGCAGGAATGATGTTACTGTAGTGCGTAATAGGTCCACTACCGGCAGCCTGATTTTTTCTCCGAATGCTGATATCGCAACGGGGCAGGGGTATGGACATGCCGTAGTAGCAGACATTGATGGGGATGGAAAGCCTGATTTGATTTCGATGAGTCAAAGCAGTAACCAATTTAATATTTTTTTAAACCAACCAACCCCCTTGCAAACGTTTCCTGCGGCTCCCGAAATCTCAAAATTAAGCGTCACGGCGGCTCCATATTATGCGACGATCCAAATTACGGGTCAAAATTTTGCAGCGGACGCCTCATCAAACCACGTCGTTTTCGGTGCCACCGCCGGGCAAGTTATTAATGCCTCGGCTACTAGCCTCACTGTAAAAGTTCCGCCCGGAAGTACGTTTGGACAAGTATCGGCATTAAATTTAACAACCGGTTTAACAGCGGCTTCGGGTATGGATTTTATTCCAACGCTTAAACCGCCACAAACGCTTAACGCCCATAGTTATTCAGCAAAAAGCTACCTTAACGGGCAGGATTCTTTTATTACCGATATAGCCGATATAAATGGAGACGGCATACCCGATTTGATATCTTTGGTAGGAAGCGGAAGTACCACTGGTTTTTCGGTCTATGCGGGTATTAAATCCACTAAAAGTTTTTCTTACGCCAGCGGGATAGAATTTGCAGACGCCCAACACAATTACAGTGGCTTAGCTGTTGCGGACATTGACGGTGACGGTAAGCCGGACATCATTTTGTCCGGACGTAATATGGGTTTTACAGTATTTTTGAATACATCCACATCCGCGCATATAAGTTTTGCCCCCGGAGTTTATGTTAACCTGGGAATAGACGCCGGAAATGTTGCTATTGCGGATATTGATGGGGATGGCAAACCGGATATTGCTATTGCTATAGCCGGTGGGGTTTCATTTCTGCTAAATGAATCAACACAGGGAGTAGTATCATTTCTAAGTCAAACACCGATTGATACAGGCACATCTTTTTGGGCAATATATCTTAAAGATATAGATATGGATGGTAAACCGGATTTGATCGTTTCTGCCGGCGGAGGGGATTCGACCCACGTTTATATATTTCTTAATCAATCTGTTAAGGGAGGGGTCGCCTTTTCGCATGCTTTTTTTGCATTCCTTGGTTTAGGGCCCAGAGCCATAGGCGGGGTAGCCGACATGGACGGCGATGGCAAACCGGATATTGTTTCCGTTACCGACCCGGACAACTACGGCGAAGGGTTAGATATTATCAGAAATACGTCTTCACCGGGCAATATTAGCTTTTCGCAGCCGCAGGTATTTTTAATTACATCTGCAACAGGCATAACAAATAAAAGTATGACTATAGCAGATATTAACGGCGATGGAAAACCGGATGTGGTAGTCGGTATCGTTGGATCTTCATTACCTCTTTTATCGCAGGGGATAGTTATGATAAACAGTTCCACGGTTGGTAATTTTAACATGAACCCGCCCATAGTGTTAAATAGCGACCCCAGTCCATTATCAGTTTCGGTGGCTGACCTGGATGGAGACGGAAAACCTGAAATATTGTTCGATAGGGTTAGTGACGCTGCTTATGAAACTTACGGGGGATTAGAGTTTTTTACAAATAGCAATTTGGATGTTTTTACATCACCCTACACAACAATATACGACCCTAAAGCCGGAAAACCTGTGGCCATTGACACCGCAGTAACCGTGCAGACCAGATTAGCTTTTACCTTAAAGCAAGCCACAGTAAGTATAACCCAAAACTTCAAGGCTGCAGAAGATTCACTGGAATTTATTGGCGTTCCGTCCAAAACCGGGGATATAACCAGCTCTTATAACAGTGGTACCGGCGTTCTATTATTAGCATCCTCTTCCGCAACAATAGAACAATTACAAAATGCGCTTCAATCCGTTACATACAAAAACAGTAATTCAACCCGGCCTGATACCAACACACGTACCGTGAGCTTTTTGTACACTAATGGCACCGATACCAGCAATACCGCATTAAAATACATACGGGTTGAACCTGGAACGCTCACCGGTTTTCCGCTGCCGATTATTACGCCAAATGGTCCTACTGCTTTTTTACAGGGTGACTCAGTTATACTGCAGGCCTCACCGTCAGTGGGTTACGCATATCAATGGGCGCGAAACGGCTCTATTATACAAAACGCCTCCTACTCAACTTATACCGCAAAACTGGGCGGAAGCTACACCGTAAGCATTTCGGCAAATGGAAAAACAGCTGTCTCCGACTCTGTTAAAGTTTTGACCACGCTCCCTGCTGAAAATTTTAAGTTAAGCATTGTCAGCGCAACATGCGACGGTGCCGCCGATGGAGCCATAAATATCGTTGCGTTAAAGAATTTGAACTACACTGCTGCAATTAGCGGAAATGATTTCAATGATACCTATCAATTTACTACATCGGTTAATATAAATAATCTTACAGCAGGGACGTACTCCGTGTGTATTACGGTAGCTGATCAGCCCGATTACCGGCAATGTTTTTCGGTGATTATCAATCAGCCAGCGCCATTGTCCGTTTATTCTACAGTTGATTTGAATAATAAAACGGTAAAACTTCACTTAAACGGCGGGAGTGAGTACAACATAAATATCAACGGAACTTATTACACTACAGCAGACAGTACCATTACGCTTTCGCTTATGGAAGGAAGCAATGACCTTATTGTGTCGACTGATAAGTTTTGCCAGGGCGCAGTTGAGCGCTTAATCAATATTTCGGGCTCCATTACCCCATATCCCGTGCCGTTCCAAAACACGCTAAATATCAATTTGGGGCTAAACAATGTGAATAAAGTCGCCGTCGAAATCCATGACCTGTCGACAGGAAACCTCGTGTTTCAAAAAAAGTTTGTCAACCAATCGGGCGTTTTGCAACTGGATTTGGCAAGTTTATCTAACGGTGTTTATGCGTTATATCTTTCTATGGACCAGTTAGAGAAAGCTTTTAAAATTACGAAGCAATGAAAAAATTACTATCAATTTGCGTAATGGGGTTGATTTTGAACGGGTGTGGTGGTAAAAAAAACAACCCTGTACCTACGTTACCCGGCCAGGCTTCGCTTATTGCTCCGTCCCTGGATGAAATATGTACAACCGGAACAGTTATTTCTAACACTGAAACCAGCATACATTTTTCATGGAATACATCGACAAATACTGGTAGCTATACACTTGTAATCAACAATCTTCTTACATCTGCAGCAATTACCCAAAACACCACTGAAACACAAATAAATGTTAATCTAAGTCGAAATACTCCTTTTTCATGGTATATCATCTCGAAATCGGCCAGCGGTTCTGCTACGTCTCAAAGTGCTACCTGGAAATTTTACAATTCCGGCCCTGGTGTAACAACCTATGCGCCATTTCCCGCCGAAATCAGCACCCCGAAATTTGGCGAAATTGTTACAGCAGTAAACGGAATGGTTGATCTTACCTGGCAAGGTAGTTCAGTAGACCCGGCTTCTATTGCAAATTATGATGTTTACTTGGGAACGGGTGATAGCCCCGGTCTGGCATTTCCAGAAATTACAACAAGTTATTTGCACAATATGCCCGTGGTTTCGGGCTCAACTTACTACTGGCGGGTAATCACACGGGACAAAACTGGTGACACTTCCGACTCGGGCGTTTATCAGTTTACAGTTAAATAGATTTGTTTCGACACTGTTATAAGCTTGATAGATTAGATACGATGTTTGGTTTTTTGTTTTGGCATAAGTAAAAAACATGACCAAATCTCAAGCTTGCACGGCCCGGACTAAGGCTAATAAAGTTATGTTAAAGGATATTATTAATTCGGTTTGTGGCAGCATAATTCTATCAATACATCTAAAATAGGTTTTTAATCTTTTGCTTCTGGCAATGTTGTTCAAAGCTTAGTATTCAGCGGATCAACTAAGTCCTATTTTGCCCTTAAATATCAAATTTACCGTTTGTGAAACACTTTATATGTGCGATATGTTGAAAGGCTGCCGACAGCAAATCGCCACAAATTCCGTAAAACCTTTTTGTGCTTGCCTTTCCACTTTCAGCTAAAAACAATTATCTTTCCACCTCAAAAAACTGACCCAAATGAACTATTCCATCCTCCGCAGCTTTCTGCTTTTCGCTTTCTGCTTTTTGCTTTTATCTATTTCAAAAGCCCAATCCAAACAGGAGTACGGCAGCTTATCGGAAGCTTTACGGTCAGCCGGAAGCCTTTACGGCAACCAGGGCCCGCAAAGTGTTAACTGGACCAATGGGGGCGAAAAGTATTCGTATATCGGTAACGACGAAATACGATCGATGGATGTTAAAACGCTGAAAGACGAACTGATATTCAACAGCAAGGGCTACACTTTCCCCGGCACCGGCAAACCGTTTGAATATGATTCATTTCAATGGTCGCATGATTCAAAGCATTTGGTATTTAAGACTAATTTCCGGCCTATTTACCGCCGCTCGGGCATAGCCGATTATTTTATATATGATTTAGATGGCAAGCAACTCAAATTAGCTGCCAAAGACGCTCGCACGGCCGAATTATCGCCTGATGGCTCAAAAGTGGGCATGGAGCGCGAGGGCAATATGTTTGTTTATGACTTTGCCACCGGTAAAGAGAAACAATTAACCGACGATAAAACCAGCGAAAACGGCATATTTAATGGCCATTACGATTGGGTGTACGAAGAAGAATTCGGGCAGGCGCAGGCTTGGAATTGGTCGCCGGATAATAAATACCTGGCGTTTTGGCAATTTGATGAGCACAAGGTACCTGGTTTCCAGATGACCAATTACGAAGGCAGTCACCCGGATTATGTGCATATTTCTATTCCGCAGGTGGGCGATCCTAACCCTTCCGTAAAAATTGGCGTGGTTGATGTGACTTCGGGTAAAAAGGTATGGTTAACGCCTGATGAAACCGGCGACTTTTATATTCCCCGTATTTATTGGACCAGCAACCCCGATGTGCTGGCTTTGATGACGCTTAACCGCGCACAAAACCACATGAAGCTCTACTTCTTCAATGTAAAAACCGGCGAACATCACGTAGTGCTTGAAGAAAAAAACAACACCTGGGTGGCTATTTTTAACTTTTATACCAATGTTAACGATATGATCTACTTCCCGGCGAAATCGAAAGAGTTTTTCTGGGTGTCGGATCGTTCGGGGTATTATCATATTTATCGTTACAGTTACGATGGCAAGCTGATCAACCAGGTTACTAAAGGCAACTGGGATATGATAAAAGTTACCGGCATTGATGCTGAGGCAAAAAAAATCTATTACCTCTCGGCCGAAAATGGCGGTTTAACACAGGAGCCTTACAGCATCAATTTTGATGGCAGCGGCGAGCAGAAACTATTTACCGTTGGTGGATACCACGATGTAAATATGTCGCCGAATGCTAAATATTTCCTTGATGCTTACAGCAATACCAGCACGCCGCTGCATGTTAACCTTTGCGATGACAAAGGCAAGGTTTTAAAAACGCTGGAGGATAACCAGCCGGTGAGCGATTATCTGAAAGCGCACGCCTATTCGGAACCGGTGCATTTCCCCTTTGCCAACCGCGACGGCACCTCGCTCGATGCGTATTATATCAAACCTTATAATTTCGATCCTAATAAAAAATACCCATTAGTGCTGCTTGTTTATGGCGGGCCGGAATCGCACGAGATATTCGACAGCTTTAATACCGATGCCTGGGCGCAATGGCTTGCCCAAAACGGGTACATGGTAGCTAACGTAAATAACAGAGGATCGGCTAATTATGGCAGCGCATTTTTGAAAGGCGTTTACAAACAATTGGGTAAACTGGAAAGCGCTGATTTTGTTGATTTGGCGCAATACCTGGTAAAAAAAGGAATGGTAGATAGCAGCAAAATGGCTATTATGGGCACCAGCTACGGTGGCTATGCAACTACGTATACATTGCTTACCCACCCGGGCGTATTCAAGGTAGGTATAGCCAACTCACCGGTTACCGACTGGCGTTTGTATGACGATGTTTATACCGAGCGATACATGGCGCCGTTAAATGAAAATGAAGCAGGGTACAAAGCCAGTTCGGATATGACCTATGTGGCTAATCTGAAGGACCATTTGTTCCTGATACATTCCATGAGCGACGATAACGTGCATCCGTCAAATACCATGCAGTTGCTGACTGCCTTAGGCAATGCCGGTAAAGATGTTGATTTGCGCATTTATCCGCCCGGCGCTCACGGCGCAGCCTATAATTGGGAAACGTATCAGCTGATAAACGAGGCAAGTTTCCAATACCTGGAGCGTTACTTAAAAGGAAATAATGATCTGCCGAATTTGAATGCGAAATAATTTCGATTTCGGAATGCGGAAGTTCGATTTCGGAATTGGAAGCGGAACGGATTTTAGGAATGATTAAATAATTTGTAATGTGTAGTAATACGTGTTACATTTGTATATATGATCGCATCAATACACCATAAAAATCTTCGGCAATATTACGAAGAGGGAAATGGTTCAAAGCTGCCTCATGAGCAATTATCAAAAATCAGCAGAATACTTACCGCGCTTGACGCTGTTTCATCGGAAAATGATATAGTAGCCCTTGGCTCCGGAATACATCAGTTAATGGGAAATCTAAAGGGTTTTTGGTCGATAAAAATAAGCGCCAACTACCGGATCATTTTTAGATTCGAGGACGGAGATGTTTTCGATGTGGATTATATAGATTATCATTAAAGCTAAAATTATGTTAAAAAGAGCATTGCCGCCATCGCATCCCGGAGAAATATTAAAAGAGATGTTCATTGTTGAACGTAATTTAACGATTACGGAAGTTGCCAAAGGGCTAAATATGGCAAGGGCGAACTTATCGTCGATCATTAATGGGCATTTAGGTATCAGCCCTGAGCTTGCTGTTAAATTGTCGGAAGCCTTTGGTAATTCGGCGCAGTTTTGGGTTAATCTTCAAAATAATTATGAGTTATGGCATGCCGAGCGTAAAATTAACAGGGCTTCTATCAGGCGGTTTGATTTGGTGTCGTAGTACAACAAATCCACAATCTCAATACTTTTCCATACCCACTAATTTTCTCCACAAAATCCGAAAACGAACTTCTGAAATCTAAAATTCGAGGTAACTTTGATCTCTTATAACAGACAGGAATAGACGATGCCCGATTTTTCGCACTTACACGTACATACTCAATTTTCACTGCTCGACGGTGCTGCCGATATATCAAAACTTTACAAAAAGGCGGCCGCTGATGGTATGAAAGCCCTGGCCATTACCGACCACGGTAATATGTTTGGTGTGTTTAAGTTTGTAGCCGAGGCGGGCAAGCACGGTGTAAAGCCTATAGTCGGCTGCGAATTTTACGTGGTGGATGATCGGCATAAAAAGCAATTCACCAAGGAAAAGAAAGACAAAAGGTACCACCAGTTGATGCTTGCCAAAAACCCTGAGGGCTATAAAAACCTGGTTAAGTTATGTTCGTATGGTTATATGGAGGGCTTGTACAGTAAATGGCCCCGTATTGATAAGGAACTAATTTTAAAACACCATAAAGGTATTATTGCGACCACCTGCTGCCTGGGTGCATCGGTACCGCAGGCTATTTTAAGCCAGGGCGAAGCAGAAGCCGAAGTAGAATTTAAGTGGTGGCTCGACCTGTTTGGCGAGGATTATTATATCGAACTGCAACGCCATGATATCCCCGAGCAAAACACCGTGAACGCCGTGTTGCTCAAATTCGCCAAAAAATACAATGTTAAGGTGATCTGTTCCAACGATTCACATTACGTGGATCAGCAGGACTCCAATGCACACGATATTTTGCTTTGCGTAAACACCGGCGATATGCAGAGCACGCCGATTGCAACCGATGAAGAAGGCGGCAAAGGCTACAGGTTCGGTTTCCCCAATGACCAGTTTTATTTTAAAACGCAGGCGGAAATGGGCAAGCTGTTTAATGACCTGCCAGAATCGTTAGACAACACCAATGAAATTGTAGATAAGGTTGAAGTGTTAAAACTGAAGCGGGATATCCTGCTACCCAACTACGTTATCCCTGGAGAGTTTAAAATACATAGTGATACCACGCCGGATTCGGATACCCTTAACCAGTGGGAGTATCTGAAGCACCTCACCTTTATGGGTGCAAAAGAACGTTATATCGATATCAGCCCTGAAACGGAAGAGCGCATCAATTTTGAGTTGTTTACCATCCGCACCATGGGCTTTGCCGGTTACTTTTTAATTGTTGCCGACTTTATTAAAGCGGGCAGAGACATGGGCGTGTTTATTGGCCCGGGGCGTGGTTCGGCAGCGGGATCGGTGGTGGCATATTGCACCGGGATCACCAATATCGACCCGATGAAGTATAATCTTCTGTTCGAAAGGTTCCTGAATCCCGACCGTAAGTCGATGCCCGATATTGATACGGATTTTGACGATGCAGGCCGGCAGAAGGTAATTGACTACGTGGTTGATAAATACGGTAAAAACCAGGTAGCGCAAATCATTACCTATGGCTCCATGGCTGCCCGCACCAGTATACAGGATGTTGGCAGGGTGCTGGATATGCCCCTGTCCGACGTGAACGCTATAAAAAAATTGGTGCCCGATACTTTAGGCATCACGCTAAAGGATGCGATAGAGCAGGTTCCGGAATTAAAAGAAATATTAAAAGGAAACGACCTGAAGGCCCAGGTGCTTCGCGAAGCAGAGAAGCTGGAAGGTTCGGTGCGTAATACCGGTGTACACGCCGCCGGTATCATCATCGCCCCTTATGATTTAACCGACATTGTTCCTGTCGCGGTAGCAAAAGACTCCGACCTGCTGGTTACCCAGTACGATGGCAGGGTGATTGAAGATGCAGGCGTTATTAAGATGGACTTTTTGGGATTGAAGACCCTTACCATTTTAAAGGATGCCCTGCGTCTGATCAAACAAAACCATGATGTAAGCATTGATATTGACTATATCCCGCTGGATGACCAGAAAACCTTTGAGCTTTACCAGCGTGGCGATACAAACGGCACGTTCCAGTTTGAAAGTGACGGGATGCAAATGTACCTGCGGGAGTTAAAGCCCGATAAGTTTGAGGATTTGATTGCCATGAACGCGCTTTACCGCCCGGGACCGATAGAGTATATCCCCAACTTTATCAGTCGTAAACATGGGCGCGAGCCGATCACTTTCGACTTGCCCGATATGGAAGAATACCTGGGCGAAACCTACGGGATCACCGTTTACCAGGAACAGGTGATGCTTCTTTCGCAAAAATTGGCCGGCTTCAGTAAAGGCGATGCCGACGTTTTGCGGAAAGCGATGGGTAAAAAGCAAATTGAGGTATTGAACAAAATGGAGGCCCAGTTTATGAACGGCGCTGCCGAAAAGGGTCACCCCAAAGATAAACTCACCAAAATATGGACTGACTGGAAGGCATTTGCCCAATACGCGTTCAATAAGTCGCACTCTACCTGTTACGCTTTCGTAGCATACCAAACAGCTTATCTGAAAGCTCACTATCCATCAGAATACATGGCGGCGGTTTTAAATAACCAAAACAACATGGAAAAGATCACCTTTTTTATGGAGGAGTGCCGCAGGATGGGGGTTGAGGTACTGGGACCGGATATCAATGAGTCGGCCATGGCGTTTGCGGCCAACAAAAAGGGGCAGATCCGCTTTGGCCTTGCGGGCGTAAAAGGTGTTGGTGAAAAGGCTGTGGAGGCCATTATTGAAGAGCGTAACGAACGGGGGCCTTATAAATCGGTTTATGATTTTGCGCAACGGTCAAACACCCGCAGTGTTAACCGTAAAGCGTATGAAAACCTGGTTTATGGCGGTGGTTTTGATGAATTTGGTTTGAAAAGGGCGCAGTTTTTCGCCAAGACGGATAATGGCGTATTAACAGGTATTGAACGCCTGATCAAATATGCGAACGATTACCAGAATTCGCAAAACAGTTCGCAGTCATCGCTTTTTGGTGGTGGGGCCATGAATTCCTTTATCCCTGAACCTGCCATGCCCGAGGCGGAAGAATGGGCGCTGATAGAGAAGTTAAAGTACGAAAAAGAGGTTATCGGGATGTACCTTACCGGTCACCCGCTGGATAATTATAAGGTTGAACTGGAACGGTTTTGCAATACCAACATCAGCGACCTGAAGATGATGCAAAAAGCCCGCTCCGGCGAAGGCGGCGAAGAGATCATGAATGCCTTTGCCAACCTGCGCAAACGGGGCGAGATATGCATTGGCGGACTGGTAGGAAACGTGCAGCATAAAATGACCAAAACAGGGAAGCCGTTTGGCACCTTTGTGCTGGAAGATTACAACGAATCGTACGAGTTTGCGCTGTTTGGCGAGGATTATGTAAAATTCCGTAACCTGCTGGTTGATGGTTATTTCCTGCACCTGCGCGGCATTATTGAAGAAAAATTCAGGCAGAAGGATAACTGGGACATGAAAATACAAACCATGAGCCTGCTGTCCGAAATGCGCGACCGCTTAACCAAATCGCTAACCGTTTGCCTGGAATTGAATGCCCTTAACAGCAACCTGCTGGATAATATACAGGCATTAATTAATACCAACAATCAAAAATACCCGGTAAAAAATTGCACCCTGCGTTTTATGATAAAGGACAGGGAAGAAGCCATGCTGGTTGAACTGCCGTCAAAATCCTTCAAAGTAAACCCAAGCGATGATTTAATGGCCGAAATTTTCAGTTTAACCAATGTGCAGCCGGTGTTGAATTAGGGAATTTGAAAATTTGGGGATTTGAAGATTTGAAAATGGGTTGTGCATTATAATTTGATCGAAAATTTATGACAACTGAAGCTAAACGGAAAAAGCTGCATGAATTTGTTGATTCTGCTAATGACCAACAAATTGTCGCTTTATATTCAATTTTTGAAAATTACACAGCAGAAAAATTTGACCATTGGAAAGATGGGGAGTTTTTAAAAGAGCTGGAAAGTAGGTTAGATGACATTGAAAGCGGCAATGATCCTGGCCTATCATGGGAAGAAGTTAAGTTAAAAGCGAGAGCCGAATTTAAGGTACAGCATTAATGAGTTTTACCCTTATATGATACGCGAGAGGGCGTCGTTCGGGACTTTCCTTATGTGATAGTTTACAAAATATATCCTGCCAAAAACATCATTTATATAGTTTCCATATTTCATACCAGCAGAAGTCCCAATAAAAAATACTGATAATAGTATCAGATTTGGATTTATAACGTCAACAAAACGGCGTAAAACAATTGGCTTATTAAAAACATCTCAATTCTGTTCATATAACAAATATTTGTCTTTGCTATAATGAAATGTTAAATTTGATACAATAAAAATTAGAAGGTTATGACAACAGCGGTGAAAAGGAAAAAATTACGCGGTTTTATTGATACTGCTGATGATCAAATTGTAGAAGAGATTTATTCAATGGTGGAAAAGGATATCTCAGTGAAATTAAAAGCGCCGGATGGATTATCCAGAGCCGAAAAAATTGAATTGATGAAACAAGCATCAAATGATCCGTTGTTTTTAGCCGATATGAAGGAAGTAAATGAAGACTTCAGTTTTGTGGACCACGAGAATATATGATTGTAAAAAAGTGGTCGATTTACCGGGCAAATCTTGATCCGGTGGTAGGTTCAGAACAAGGTAAATCAAGGCCAGTATTGATAGTTAGCGAAGATGCTGTTAATAATCTCCTAAACGTTGTTAATGTAATCCCCATAACATCCCGAAAAGAAGGCCGGAAAATATATCCAAATGAAGTTTTGATTTCCGCCGGATCTTACGGATTAAGCAATGAATCCATTGCTCTTTGTTATCAGATCAGAACTTTAGATAAGTCAAGACTATCTCATTTATATGGGAAAATAGATAACCAGGGAAAACAAACGGACATTATAGAAGCTTTGTGTTTTCAATTAGGTATTGAGGCACGCTCATAGTTAAATTTATTCAGCTTAACTGTTATCGCTAATTTTTGTTTACCACGTCGCGAAACAGGTCACTCCCCTTGACCCCATCTTTCTTAAACTTTTCCAGGCTTTCCTTTATATAAATCTCCATTTCATAATCCGTGGCTTTTAATACAAATTGGTAAGTTGGCCGGTATTGGGTTAAAAAGGTTAACAGGGTGTCGCCTTTAAGTCCTGTTATGCGCGAAACGTTGCCTTTGTTAAATTTTTCGTCTACATATTGCTCGTGTTCATCGCCAATCAGCATTTTTTTGAACTTGTATTCGGGCGAGTTTTTTTTGGTTAAAGCGGCGATGAGGATTAATGGATTTACCGAGATGAATTCAAAGGGCTGTCCGTTGGTACCGCCTTTAAAGGCGTCCGCTACGGTTGGCCCGGTATAATTAAACTGTTTGGCGTATGCCGTGCGGTTTTCGAGAGAATCTTTGGTGAAATTGCGGGTGCCGTGTACGGTTACTATATTGAGTGATATTACGGCCGACTGCAATTCGATGTGCAGGAAAGCATTCGTTTTGCCGGGTAACGACGAATAAGTTTTATACCCAAAATGGCTGACCCTTAAGCTGTCGTTAGGGGATGCCAGAGCGATTTCAAATTGTCCCCTTGAGTCGGTGTGGGTTTTGTCATTTCCGCAGGTTATAAGCGCACCGCTTATGGGTTGTTTGCCGGCTTTATCGGTTACAAATCCGGTTAATTTTTGACCGTGCACCTCCAGGCTCAGCGCGAAGAATAATATCAGCCATACATATTTCATCAATACGAATGTTTTGGTCTTTAATCAAAAATAACGATATCATTCAACCTAAATGATTATTTAACATCATTTAACGTTCGTCCGGGTGGGAGAGGTTTTTTTTAAAATTGCTATTGATAAAATTACTGCTATCCAATAATTTTAGCTGCTTTTTAACCTTTCCGTGTTTTATGAAGAAGATATTAATCCTGATTAGCTGCCTGTTTGTGTTATCGTGCCATAAGGATGCCGACGATGTATTTGTGGGCAAATGGACCGATGGACACTACCGGCATATTTCCATCACTAAAAATGGGAATGGTTATTTGGTGAATGATATCAGCAACGGTGGCAAAAGATATGTGGCCAAACGATTTGGTGATGAATTATTGGTTACCACGGGCACCGGCGTTTCGGCCTTTAACTATGAAAAAGCCACCGACGGTCTTTTTGCCGGGCAGGTGAATTTCTTCAGGGAGAAGGCTTCAAAGAAAAATTAGATATAAACCTGCGCCATATAGCCCTTTAACCTACCCACTACACTCTTTCGGACTTTTCCGACTTTTCTGACTTTCGGACTTTCCTAAAAAAACTATCTTTGCGCTATTATGAGCAAATCAACCGACGAACTTTTTAAAAACGTTATATCGCACGCAAAAGAATATGGCTTTGTTTTTCAGTCAAGTGAAATTTATGATGGTTTAAGCGCTGTTTACGATTACGGGCAATTTGGCTCGGAGTTAAAAAACAACCTTAAAACCTACTGGTGGAAATCAATGGTTCAAATGCACGATAATATAGTTGGTATCGATTCGGCCATATTTATGCATCCCACCATCTGGAAAGCAAGCGGCCACGTTGATGGTTTCAGCGACCCGATGATTGACAATAAGGTGACCAAAAAGCGTTATCGTGCTGATCAGTTAATTGAAAATCATATTGAGGACATTAAAGAGCAATGGATGAATGAAGTATCCGAGGCGTTAAGTGAATCTTCAATCTCAAATCCTGATGATAATTCAACTGTTCCTACTCGCTATATTGATGAAGAAAAGCTGAAAGATAATGAGCACTTTAAAAGGGCGAATGAAATTGAAAATAGGCTCAATAGTCTTTTAATTGCTGAAGATCTACAAGGATTAAAAGATTTAATAATTGAATTAGAGATTGCTGACCCAAATAGTAAGGAAAAACCTGATTGGACAGACGTTCGCCAGTTTAACCTGATGTTTAGCACCCAGATGGGTGCCGTGGCTGATGATACCGATGTGGTTTACCTGCGCCCCGAAACAGCACAGGGTATATTTGTGAATTACCTGAATGTGCAAAAATCAGGCAGGATGAAAATTCCTTTTGGTATTGCACAAATTGGTAAAGCTTTCCGTAACGAAGTGATTGCCCGCCAGTTTATTATCCGCATGCGCGAATTTGAGCAAATGGAGATGCAGTACTTTGTACGCCCCGGCACACAGAAGGAGTGGTTTAACCAATGGAAAGAAACGCGTTTAAAATGGCATCTGGCCCTGGGTACTGCGCCCGAAAAATACCGTTACCACGAACATACCAAGCTGGCGCATTATGCCGATGCAGCGTATGATATTGAGTTTGAATTTCCTTTCGGCTTTAAAGAAGTGGAAGGTATCCACAGCCGGACAGACTTTGATTTGAGTCAGCACCAAAAATTCTCGGGTAAAAAGATGCAGTATTTCGATCCGGAGATTGACCCTGCAACCGAAAAGCCCTATGGTAACTACATCCCTTATGTAATTGAAACCTCCATTGGTTTGGACAGGATGTTTTTGCTGACCATGATAAACGCTTACGAGGAGGAAGACCTGAGCAACGAAGAACGGCAGGATAGCCGAACCGTGTTAAGGCTGCACCCATGCCTGGCGCCGGTTAAAGCAGCTATTTTCCCGCTGACTAAAAAAGACGGTCTGCCCGAAAAGGCCCGCGAAATAATGGACAGGCTGAAGGTTGATTTTAACCTGCAGTACGAAGAGAAAGATGCTATTGGCAGACGTTACCGCCGCCAGGATGCGATCGGTACGCCTTTTTGCATAACCGTTGACCATCAAACTTTGGAAGATAATACCGTAACCCTGCGTTACCGCGATACCATGATGCAGGAACGTGTAGATGCCAATGAACTTGAAAAAATAATTGGTGACAGGGTTAGCTGGAAGAATTTGTTGGTCTGAGCCGGACCGGGATTTTTTTGTCTGAACCGGGATTAAGCAGATTAATGGATTAAAGGATTTTTTTTGCATGGTGGAGTATGTATTTAACGTTCATCAAGGCAATCCTAAAATCCTAAGAATCATGGTTCAGAACCATGATTTGCTTGATTAAAGGATTGAAGGATGTCGCTTTGGTCAAGGTAATCCATAAATCCTAAGAATCAAGGTTCAGATTCATCCGTGAAATCCTAAAACCCGTTTAATCCCGGTTCAGACAGTCCTTTCGTCTATAAATTTTGCCTCCCGGTCGAATCTATAGAATTTATCCAAAATCTATCAATTCATTTGTAATGTTGATGGCTTTAACCATCTGATTTATAAACAAATCAATATTTAAAAATGAAAAAAATCACAATACTCGCGGCGGTGCTTACTTGTCTATCGCCTTTGGCTCTTTTTGCGCAAAGCTACCACGTTGCTAAAACATTCCATATCAAAAGCGGCGGTGGTTATGATTATATTACCGTAGACGCTGAGTCCGATAATTTATATGTGTCGCATGGCAACCAGGTTAATGTTATCAGCAAAACTTCGGGCGATTCTTTAGGCGTAATTAAAACCGATAAGGATGTACATGGCATAGCTTTGGTGCACAGTTTGGGTAAAGGCTATATCACCAATGGCTCGGCCAACAGCGTGGTGGCATTCGATCTTAAAACAAACAAAATACTGGCCCATATACCTGCAGGCGAGTTTGCTGATGGTATTTTATATGATGATTTTTCGAAAAAGGTCATCAGCTGTAACGGAAAAAGTAAAAACATGACCGTTATTGACCCGGCAACGGATAAAGCCGTAGCCACCATCCAGTTAACCGGCTGGCCCGAAACCGCAACAAGCGATGGCAAGGGCAGGATATATGTAAACAATGCCGAAAAGAGCGAAATGGATGTGATTGATGCCAAAACCTTTAAAGTGATTAAAACCTGGCCTATTGCCCCTGGCAAAAGCGCCTCAGGTTTGGCGATGGACAGGGCCACCATGCGTTTGTTTGCAGGCTGCGATAACCACATGCTGATTGTAATGGACGCCACTAACGGCAAGGTAATAGCCCATCTGCCTATTGATGATGAATGCGACGCGGTAGGTTTTGATATAAAGCTAAAGACTGTTTACTCATCAAACGGCGAAGGGACCTTAACCATTATTAAAGAATCATCAGCCAATAAATTTGCGGTTGTACAGGTATTAAAAACTGAAAAAGGCGCCCGCACGCAGGCGGTTGATCAGATTACCCATAAAATTTATTTGCCAACAGCTGATTTTAAACCAAAAGATCCAAAATCTTTCAGGCCGCAATCTATTCCGGGTACGTTTAGGGTGTTGGTAGCTGAACTATGATTCGTAGGATTAAAGGATTGAAGGATGAATTGTCTGAACCGGGATTAAGCGGATTTTAGGATTAAAGGATTTCGCTTTCTATCAGGATAATCCATCAATCCTGGGAATCAAGGTTCAGACAATCCTAAAAATCATAGTTAAATTTTCCTACCTTAATGCCGTGAATAATTACGACAACAAGATCGGCATTAAATCATGGGCCGAGGAGGATCGTCCGAGGGAGAAGCTTGCCGGGCAGGGGAGGCGTGCGCTAACTGATGCGGAGTTGATTGCCATACTGATTGGGTCGGGTAGCAGGGATGAGACGGCTGTGGAGCTGAGCAAACGCATCCTTCATCATTACAATAACGACCTCAATAAACTTGGCAAAGCATCGATAAAAGAGTTAGAAAACTTTAAAGGCATCGGCGAAGCCAAAGCCATTTCTATTATTGCCGCGCTTGAAATTGGCCGGCGGCGGAACGACGCGGAAACGGTAACTCCCGAATTTATCAAGGGCAGTAAGGACGCTTATAACTTCATCAAACGTCACCTGGTTGATTTAAACCACGAAGAATTTTGGATAATCCTGACAGCCCGTTCACAAAAGATCATCACCAAAGAACTCATCAGCAGGGGAGGAATGTCTAATACGGTTATCGATCCTAAAATTATTTTCAGTCTTGCGCTGCAGCACCAGGCGAGTCATATTGTTTTGGTACACAATCATCCCTCGGGTAATTTAAAGCCCAGCCATAACGACATTATACTCACTAAAAACCTGGTAAGCGCCGGCAATATGCTGGAGATACGGGTAATAGATCATTTGATCATTTCTGACAATGGTTTTTATAGCTTTGCAGATGAAGGGCTTTTTTGATTGCGGAATGCGGAAGTTCGATTTCGGAATAGGGTTATTTCCAGTCTCAAATCTTATATTTAATTAAACATGGATCAAAATGAATTTGTTGAAGCTATTAAGATCGCAGTAATTGAGTCGAGTAAAAAATCTGTTGAATCTGTCTTGCTTAATCCACCCGGCAGGCAACCGAATATCCAAAGCTTACAATTATCCAACTGGTTTAATAGTCTAACTGATCACGACAAGGAAATGCTTCAGAGGGTAATAAGGGAAAGTGTTGAGACAACTGTTTTTGGCTTTTTTTGTGTTTTGGATGGCATTAGAGCTATAGAAGATGGGAGAGAAAAAGGGAGCCTTTTGTTATACTATGAAAAACATGGGGAAAGGTTTCTGCTAAATAACCCCAAGGATGATTTTTTGCATGACTTGCTTTAAAATAAGAAAGAGCAATACCCTATCATTGCGTAAAATCCAAGTACAACCCAAATTAGAAAACCATATCTGTCAAAATAATTTCTAAAATTATTCACGAAACATCCAAGCGGAAATATCGTTATCTTTATATCACTAAAATCATAAAACCATGATAACGCCAGACAACCAGATACCGCTTGACGACGCTCAAAATTCAGATGCCGGGGACCAACCAAGCCAGCAGGACATTCATTCAAACGGATTGGATGACGCGCCCGAACCCGGTGACATTGTTGACGAGGCCAATCCCGATAAATTAAAACAGGCTTATGATGCGTCAGAGGCTGCCTATACCCTTAAATTGCCAGGCGATAAGCCATCAGCTAAATAAGCCATTGGCATATTTGCAGGTTCCGGCGACTGTCGCGAAAATGCAGGATGAATCATTGCTGCTAATTAGAATTCAAACGGAAATGTGTTAACCCGGGTTAACATTCAGATTTTATTAATAACTTGATTAACAGATACTTAATAAGGGTTAACATTGAATTGTGTTAACCCTTGTTAACGCTTTAACGGCTTTAGCAAGTGGACCTTTCTTTTCTACCTTTCAGCTTTCGCCTTTTAGCTTTTACCTTTTTCCGTCTTTCAGCTTTCGCCTTTCAGCTTTCACCTTTTTTTACCTTTAACCTTTTACCTTTCAGCTTTCACCTCCAAATCCTATCTTTGCCGATTATCACCGCGCTATAATGAAGATATCTTATAATTGGTTAAAAGAGTTTATTGATACAGACAAAACCCCGGAAGAAATTTCGAAAATACTGACCGGTACCGGCCTGGAAGTGGAGAGCCTGGAAAAGGTTCAGCCCATCCCCGGCGGATTGGAAGGTTTGGTAATAGGGTATGTAAAGGAATGCAGCGATCATCCCAATTCCGATCACCTGCATTTAACAAAGGTTGATGTGGGCGGCAGTGAGGATTTGAGCATAGTTTGCGGCGCGCATAACGTGGCAGCAGGCCAAAAGGTAGTTGTTGCTGTAGTAGGCACAACTGTTCACCCTGTGGCTGCTGAACCATTCAAAATCAATAAATCAAAAATAAGGGGCGAGGTTTCTGAAGGGATGATCTGTGCGGAAGATGAAATTGGCCTCGGTACCGACCATGCCGGTATAATGGTGCTGGATGCTGATGCAGTAGTGGGTACGCCTGCTAAAGAATATTTCAAGATACAGGACGACTACCTGTACGAAATTGGTTTAACCCCAAACCGTGCTGATGCGGCTTCGCATTTGGGTACTGCGAGGGATATTGCTGCTTTTTTGAAGATCGCTGTAAAAAGGCCTGATGTATCAGCATTTAAAGTTGATAATACCAGCCGGGCTATAAAAGTTGTGGTGGAGAATGAAGCTGCAAGTCCGCGATATTCGGGTGTAACCATTTCGGGTGTTGAGGTTAAAGAGTCGCCGAAGTGGCTTAAAGAGCGCCTGGCAGTGATAGGCATTCGGTCGATAAATAATATTGTAGATGCTACCAATTATGTTTTGCATGATTTGGGGCAGCCGCTGCATGCCTTTGACGCGGATGAGATAAAAGGCGATACGGTTATTGTAAAAAACTGTGCCGAAGGAACGCCGTTTACAACGCTGGACGATGTGGAACGCAAACTGTCTGCCGACGACCTGATGATTTGCGATGCCGAAATACCGATGTGTATTGCCGGCGTATTTGGTGGTGTGGGCTCGGGTGTAAAGGCGACCACAAAAAATATTTTCCTCGAAAGCGCCTATTTCAACGCCGTGTCGGTTCGTAAAACATCAAAACGCCATGGTTTAAAAACCGATGCCTCATTCAGGTTTGAAAGAGGTACCGATCCTAATATGACGGTTTTTGCGCTGAAACGCGCTGCCCTGTTAATCCAGGAAATAGCTGGCGGACAAATAGCATCGGAGATATCCGACCATTATCCAAACCCGGTGGCACCTTTTGAGGTTGAAGTGACTTACCATACGATCGACAGGCTGATTGGCAAGGCTATCGGGCATGAGGAAATAAAAGCCATACTGACTTCGCTGGAGATTGAAATCGTTGATGAAACCACAGACGGACTGTCTTTAAAAGTGCCCCCATATCGCGTAGATATTACGCGGGATGTAGATATTGTGGAGGAAATATTGCGTATTTACGGCTATAACAATATCGAAATACCAACGCAAATTAGGGCATCGTTAAATAACTCATCCCGGCCGGAGAAAGACTCCGTTCAAAACCTGTTGTCGGACCTATTGTCGGCAAACGGTTTTAACGAGATCATGTCGAACTCGTTAACCAAATCGGCGTATTCATCAAACCTGGATAAGGCTGTGAAGATTTTAAACCCTTTAAGCAGCGACTTGGATGTAATGCGCCAAACGCTGCTGTACTCGGGCCTGGAAGCTGTGGCTTACAACCAAAACCGCAGAAATGCCGACCTGAAGTTTTATGAGTTTGGGAAGGTTTATTCGCTGGAAGAGGAAAAATACGTGGAGACACAGCGTTTTGCCCTTTTTATTACAGGAGCCGATGCTGTTGAACAATGGAATCAAAAAACAAAAGCCGTTTCTTTTTATAATTTAAAAGCGGTTGTTGATGGGTTGCTGGCTAAGCTTAACATCAGCGATGTAGTAGTTGAAGACGCTACCTGCAAGAAGCTTGCTTACGGTTTGCAATATAAACTGAACAACAAGCAACTGGTTAAGTTTGGATCAGTAGCTAACGAATCGTTAAAAAAGGCCGAAGTTGATAAAGAGATTTTTTATGCCGATTTTAATTTCGATATGATTTTGAAAGCGGTTCGTAAAAATAAAATTGTTTTTGAAGAGGTATCTAAGTTCCCGGCGGTACGTCGTGACCTGTCGATGCTGATTGATCAAAATATCACTTTCGGGCAGTTGAAGCAAATCGCCCAAAAAACAGAGCGCAAGTTATTGCAGGATGTAAATGTGTTTGATGTTTACCAGGGCGATAAACTCCCGGCAGGAAAAAAATCATATGCACTCAGTTTTATTTTGCAGGACAGCGAAAAAACGCTAACCGACAAAGCGATTGAATCGATCATGCAGAAATTGATTTACAATTTGCAGAAAGAAGCAGGAGCGGAGATAAGGAAGTAGAGAATAGAGATTAGTTAATTAGAGATTAGTTAACTAAGCAATAATGGAAAAATAATATACATTTGTTTAATACTACTTTAATATAAAAAAGATAACTAATCTCTGATCTCCAATCTCTAATCACTAACAAAAACAATGGCCCTGGCAGAACAATTATCGAGGATTGTAGATAGAACGGAGCGTTTAATTGAGCTTTGTGCTGCTTTGCAGGAGGAAAATGATTTGTTGAAACTGGAGAGTGAGGCACTGACGGTGGCGCTTGATGCGAGTAAAAACAAGACAAAAGAGCTGGACGAAAAGCTCCGTGCATTGAAGATGGCAAAATCATTTTCAGAAACAAATGAAAAAAGTCTTGACATAAAGCAAAAAATTAACGAATTTGTGCAGGAAATAGACAAGTGTATTGTATTATTAAAAAAATAGTACAAAAAGTGAATAGCTCAAATGGGAGAAATCTCCATAAAAATAAGCATTGCTGATAGAGTTTACCCCTTAAAGGTAAACGCTGAAGAGGAAGAAATAATACGTAGGGCAGCCAAACTGATTAATGACCGGATTAAGGAATTCCAGGAAAATTACGCAGTTAGGGATAAACAGGATTTGCTTTCGATGTGTGTGCTGCACTATGCAACGGCATCATTAAAGGCGGAGAAGAAAGTTACGGTTGAAGATACCGAAGTAACTGAAAAGGTTTACCAGTTAGATTATTTATTGACAGAATTTTTTTCAAAGCAGTAGTTCTTTACATAAATACAAGAGCAATTAAGATTTAACCGCAGTTAAATTTTAAGTTTCACTATTAAAAACTTAACGCTTCAATATTAGCGGATCAAAGAGGCATGCGTTAGTCGTTTCAGTTAACGGTAACCCATGATTCCAATATCCCACCTGAAGTTTTTAAATACATGACACTTAGAAGTTTAGTTGCGGTTTTTTTTATTTATACCAATTATTAACCATGAATTCAACATTATATCTGATTATCGGCGTGCTGATAGGAGGCCTCCCCGGCTTTATAGTCGGGCGTTATTTACTTCGCAAGCTCTTCAAAGACCAGGAAGTAGCGGCTCAAAATAAAGTAAAAAAGATTTTAAAAGACGCTGAAAACGACTCAGAAATCCTTAAAAAGAATAAATTGCTGGAAGCCAAAGAACGGTTTTTACAACTGAAAGCCGAGCACGAGCAGCAGATCAACGAGAAAAACAACGCTATTAATCAGCGTGAAAATGGCATCAAACAAAAGGAGCAATCGTTAAACTCGCGCCTGGAAAACCAGAACCGCAAGGATGCCGAGCTGGATAATATCCGCAAAAACCTGGAGCGCCAAACCGAAATTGTTACCAAAAAGCAGGAAGAAGTTGAGCACCTGAAAAATCAGCATGTGCAGCAATTGGAAACCATTGCCGGCCTGTCTGCCGAAGATGCCAAAAACCAGCTGGTTGATAACTTGCGCGAAGAAGCCCGCAGCAAGGCGATGGCTCAAATAAAGGATATTGTTGACGAAGCCAAACTTACCGCTACAAAAGAGGCTAAAAAGATCGTTATTCAGACTATCCAAAGGACAGCAACCGAAAGCGCCATAGAGAATACTGTTTCGATCTTCAACATCGAAAATGATGAGATCAAAGGGCGTATTATTGGCCGCGAGGGCAGGAATATCCGCGCATTGGAAGCTGCTACCGGTATCGAAATTATTGTAGATGATACCCCTGAAGCGATCATCCTTTCGGGCTTCGACCCGGTAAGGCGCGAGATTGCCCGTTTGGCTATGCACCGCCTGGTTACGGACGGTCGTATTCACCCGGCCCGTATTGAGGAGGTGGTTGCCAAAACCAAAAAGCAAATTGAAGAGGAAATTGTGGAGATAGGGGAGCGCACAGTGATTGATTTGGGCATCAATGGCCTGCATCCGGAACTGATCCGTATGGTTGGCCGTATGCGCTATCGCTCATCGTACGGGCAAAACTTGCTGCAGCACTCGCGCGAGGTAGCTAACTTCTGCGCTACCATGGCGGCCGAACTTGGCTTAAATGTTAAACTGGCCAAACGCGCCGGCTTATTGCATGATATTGGTAAAGTGCCTGATGATAACCCGGAATTGCCACACGCTATTTTAGGCATGCAACTGGCCGAAAAATATAAGGAACATCCTGAAGTTTGCAACGCCATAGGCGCCCACCACGATGAAGTGGAAATGACCTCGATGCTGTCGCCGATAATACAGGTTTGCGATGCTATATCAGGTGCACGCCCCGGTGCGCGCCGTGAGGTAGTTGAAAGCTATATCAAGCGATTGAAAGAGCTGGAAGAGCTTGCATTATCCTATCCGGGTGTCGAAAAAACTTTTGCTATCCAGGCAGGGCGCGAGTTGCGCGTAGTTGTTGAAAGCGAAAAGATAAGCGATGCGCAGTCCGAAATACTGGCAGCCGACATATCAAACCGTATCCAAACCGAAATGACCTACCCGGGACAAATAAAAGTTACGGTGATCAGGGAAACCCGATCGGTAGCGTTTGCGAAATAAAAAGTAAAGACATGATACAAATTGTCATTTCGAGCGATAGCGAGAAAACTTATGCGCCTAGCGTATCCCGCGTGGGTTGTTGATGAAGTTTTCTCGCTGTTGCTCGAAATGACATAGTTTTTTGTTACCGACATCAAAGTGGCTGTTAAAAAAAATATCCAGGCTCCATCACCAGCTGTTGCAAAACGGCCGGTAGATATTTATTTTGATAAATACGCCGAAAGCCACCAAAACCCCACCAATAAACTCATCCATTGGATCTGCGTTCCGCTTATTGTATTTAGTTTATTTGGCCTGGTATGGGCAATCCCATTTCCCTACATTAAGTTTTTAGGGCAGTATAACGGCTATTTCAATTGGGCCTCGTTTTTGCTGGCCTTTAGCCTGTTTTATTATTACAAGTTATCGCCGGTATTGTCGTATGTAATGCTTATTGTGCTGTTTGGCTTCAGCTATGGTGTCATCGAACTGGATACCTGGCACAAAGCAGGCGGACCGGCGTTATGGCAAACCTGCCTGGTTATATTTGTTGGAGCCTGGGCAGGGCAGTTTATCGGGCATAAAATTGAAGGCAAAAAACCATCCTTTTTTGATGACCTGAAGTTTCTGCTCATCGGGCCTATCTGGCTGCTACATTTTATCCTGAAAAAAATCAACGTACGATACTAAGACATGCATGCTGTTTTGTGGGTAACAGTTGCTTTATGGATGTCGAATTTTTTCCTTCTTTTTAAAAGACACCGGCAATGGGTACATAGCCCCAGCAAATGGTACGTCGATATCCTTTTATTTGCAACAGGTATGGTGGTGGTAGTGCTCAACACACCGTCCAATCCCGATTTTAATTTTCTGTCAGGTGTAACGATGACTCCTTTACTGTCTTCGTTGGCAGCGTACGGCTTTAAAAAATTAAGCTTTGCGATACACGGCCGCGATTTTTATTTATGGTTAAGAGGCTCTAAAGATGAAAGTGATAACACCACGGAGTTTAGGGCTTCAGACAGAATAATCTCGATATTGCTTATGTATATCTTTTTGGGCCTTCCGATATTGTTGCTAGTCCTGCTAAAACACATTCAACATTGGCGCTGATTATGCACAATTCTTAATAAAAATTAATTCATTGCGCTGTCGCAATTAAAAAGAGGCTGCCGTAAGGATGTAATTAAACTAATCAACACATGAAAAACAAGGCTGTTATATTTTTCTTCTGCCTGCTGGCAATCGGCTGCACCAAAAAAGGTAATACAAACGTAGTGCTTAATGGTAAATTAACCGATTGCCCTGCCAATTCAACCTGTACTTATAATTATTATGACAATGCCGACTTTAATAACTGGAGTAAGCCTGTACACGGCAATTCCAGGGTGTTTTGGTATAAAAGCGTAAATAATACGCTGTGCGATGCCGCCAATGAAATTTATTTTAAAACGCCATTGAGCGATGGCGATTTTGACATAACTTCAAGCCAGATAGCATCCGGGCAAGTATCAGGGTACGGATTTTCATGTGCCTGTTGCGATGTTTTAGCTAATGTAAAACCTTTGGGTGGCGAGATTAAAGGAAAGAGAAGCGATGCTACGCATTGGCTAATAAACGCATCGGTTATAATCGGGACAGATAGCCACGGCCCTATCGATACGATAGTGGTAAATCAATATTTTACTCAGCAGTTGGTTGATTGAGTTGTATTAAGTTGGAATGAGTTGGACCCGATAGCTATCGGGTGAGTTGGAATGAGTTGGAATGAGTTGGAATGAGTTAGGCCCGGTAGCTATCGGGTGAGTTGGATCGGGCAGGTATTGGATAGGTTGATCAAGTTGTGGGGGGCTATAACTCAATCAACCTAATCAACTTATTCAACTCAATCAACCAACTACAAATTCTTCCCTAATTTCTCCAGGATATCCTGGGGTACTTTTTCCAGGTCGAGCACCAGGAAGCCATCCAGGCAGTCGGCAAATTTAGGGTCGATATTAAAGCTGATGATTTTGGCGTTAAGGCCGATGTACTGGCGGAGCAGTACGGGAACCTTCATGTTGCGGGTTTCCACTTCGGATATAAGTGCGTCCAGACCCTTAAAGCTATCCTCGCCGGCCATTAAAACGTCGGTATCAATGCTGCCCAAATCAACCTTAAATTTTTTACGGGGCCTGATGAATTGGGCCATATCATCATCAAAATGATTGCGGTTTATATAGTCAACAATTAATGACTTTGAAAAGGTAGAAAATGAGTTGCTGATGCTAACAGGGCCGATAAGGTACCTGTAACGGGGGTTATCAATCAGGTACTTCAATATGCCTTTCCACAATAAAAACAGGGGCAAAGGTTTTTGTTGATACTCCTTCCGGATCCAGGACCGACCCAACTCAATACTCTTTTTTAATACCGGCGTAAACTGCGTTTTTATTTTAAACAACTCCGACAGGTAAAAACCCTTTTTGCCCATGCTGTAAAAAATATCATCGCCCAGGCCCAGGCGGTAGGCGCCTACAATCATTTTGGCATCAACATCCCAAATAAACAGGTGATTGTAGTAAATGTCGTATTCATCCAAATCAGTCGCTTTGTTGGTGCCTTCGCCAATCTCCCTGAAGGTTAATTCACGCAGGCGGCCAATCTCGCGTATTACGTTGGGGATTAACGATGTGGGTACAATAAATACCTCGTAGTTCTTTTCCACCCAAACGCGGTACTCCTCCCTTAAGGGTTCAATCTCTTTTTCCAGCACCGCCGTCGGCGTTTCGGGAACAATGGCTGCAGGTTGTTTTTTTATTTTGAAGAGATTGCGCGGATTAAAGATCTTTTTTTCTTCCTCAAGGCCACTACCCAGGGCATAGGTACGGGCGCGCAGGTAGTTAAGCAGCTTGGTGCTGTTATTATATTCGGGGATATCCTCAACATTTATAGGTTTGCCTATACGCAGTTTAATGGTGTGGCCCTGTTTATTAAAAAGCTCCGATGGCAATTTGGCAGTACGCAGCGCAGGATGTATTAAACTAAGCAAATTAAATAGCAAGCCGTTGTTGCCATGAAAGTAGATGGGTACCACCGGCACTTTAGCCTTAGCTATTATTTTGCCCACCACGGGGTGCCACATCCTGTCGGTAACCTGTTTTTTATCAACTTTAAAGGTTGATACCTCGCCCGCCGGGAAAATACCTATCGGCGTACCGTTTGCCAACAGCTCGAGTGTGTTTTTGAGCCCGCTGATAGACGATGAATGCTCAATATTTTCAAAGGGATTTACGGCGATAAAATAATCGGCCAGGTTAGGGATCTTTTTGAGCAGAAAGTTAGCCATTAGTTTGGCATCAGGCCTGGCCATGCATAAAATTTTTAATAGCACCATGCCTTCAATACCACCGTAAGGGTGATTGGCAATAGCGATAAAACTACCCGTAGCCGGCAGGTTTTTTAGTTCTCTTTCGTCAAAATCAATCTCGATACCGCAGCCCTTTAAAATCGCGTCAACAAATTCGGGGCCTTGTTTGGGTTGCGCCTGGGCAAACAGTTCGTTTACCTGGTTAATTTTCATCAGTTCCATCAGTAAAGCGGCCAGGCCCGGCATTTTCAGCTTATCCAGTTTTGTGGCTTTGGCAAACTCTTCGGTGGTGATTACTTTCATTCTATATAAAAAATAAGTCCCTTAGGGGTTGATTAAACGTTCCGAAATTATTTAATTTATTTAATTAAATCGAAGCGCAGGCTTTTAGCATTTATGCTTTCGGCTTTTAGCTTGATAAAATTACCTTTGATAGACCTTAGTAAATGAAAGCGCGACTAAAAAATCACCTTACCATAACCAAAAAAGAATGGAATGGCTTGGTAATTCTTGTTATTTTGATCGCAGGGGTGTTGATAGCGCCCTATGTTTACCAGGTGTTCCACAAAGATAACACAATAAATTTTAAAGATTTTGATAAAGCCGCTGACCAGCTCAGCAAGATTGAAAAGAAAGACATTAGCAATATAAATACCGCCGGCGCCGAAGATAAACTCGCCAATCCGGTGATGTTCCCTTTCGATCCGAATAACCTTACCGCTAAACAATGGCAGCAGTTGGGATTAAGCGAACGGCAGGCAAACATTATCCTACACTACCAGGCAAAGGGCGGCAGGTTTTATAAAAAGGAAGACCTTAAAAAGATATACGCTATAACTGCCGATGATTACAAAAGGCTGGAGCCTTATATTAATATTCCCGAAGCGTCAACCGTTTCAAAAAAACTAAAACCGGGGCAAGTCATTGAACTTAACAATGCTGATTCGGCTAAACTGACGGGGTTAAAAGGGATAGGCCCCTCATTTGCGGTCAGGATCATCAGGTACCGCAACCGCCTCGGTGGTTTTTATCACAAGGATCAGTTAAAGGAAATTTATGGGGTGGATTCATTGTTATATGGAGAAATAGCGCAGCAGGTGTCGGTAAATCCGGCTTTGATCAAAAAGATCAATATCAATACCATTTCGTTCGACCAGTTGCGGATATTTCCTTACCTGGCGTACAAACAGGTGAATGCCATTATCCAGTACCGGGCGCAACATGGCAACTATAATTCCGTTGCCGATTTGAAGAACATTGTCCTCCTTGATGAAAATATTATCCGTAAAATTGAACCATATTTAAATTTTAAATGATAGCAGCGCAAATAAAAGCAGCCATAAGGGATATTCCTGATTTCCCGAAGCCGGGAATAATTTTTAAAGATATAACCCCCATATTAAAGGACCCGGTTTTATGCGGCCAGATTGTGGATGCTTTTGTTGAACAACTAAAAGGTATTAAGATAGATGCCATTGCGGGTATTGAAAGCAGGGGTTTTCTGTTTGGACTGTCGCTGGCCAACAAACTGGGCGTTCCTTTTGTGCCGGTGCGCAAAGCAGGCAAGCTGCCCTTTACCATAAAACAAAAGGCCTACAAACTGGAATACGGGACGGCGGTTATTGAATTGCATACCGACGCCTTTGAACCGGGACAACATATATTAATACACGACGACCTGCTGGCAACCGGCGGCACCGCCCTTGCCGCCAGCGAACTGATACAGGAAATGGGCGGTATAGTAGCAGGGTTTTCGTTTGTGGTAGGCCTGGGCTTTTTAAATGGTTTGGAACGACTTACACCGGTATGCGATAAGGTGGTGATACTGGCGGATTATTAACAAAAAAAAAACAAATTTATTCACTTTTAGGTGTTAAAATTTGCTTGCTAATATTTTTAGTATTACATTTGAATTATATCAGAATCTAATTAAATTTATGCAATCGGATAACGTCAAGCAAGAAGTTAATTTTTTCATCACAGATTTAGATGACACGCTGTGGGACTGGCTTGAAATGTGGTATAACTCTTTTAACCCGTATCTGGAACGAATTTCTAAAGAGACGCAGATCGATAGGAGTAAACTTATTGACAACTTCAAGGAACTTCATCAAAAATATGGGACAACTGAGATGTCTTTTGCATATAAAGAACTTCCTATTATACCATCTGAATTTTATCCTTTTTTTGAAAATTCAAATGGCCAAAATAGAAGCATTCTGCACGAATATTATTCTAATAAAAAAAACAATCTTAAACTATACGACAGGGTATTATCTACGTTGCAGACAATTAAATCTAATGGTACTGTTGTCGTGGCATTTACGGAATCCTATTTGTTTTTTACAAAATATAGAATCAAGCATTTAGGGCTGGACGGGTTAATTGATTGTATTTATTCTCCGGAGGGGATGGATATACCACAGACAGTGTATAAACACTACCCTGAGGAGTATTGGGAACCTCAAATAACCAAATTTAAAAGTCTTCCAAACGATACAAGAAAACCGAACCCGGAAATTTTATTAGAAATAATAGCTGATTTTAAAGCAGATACCTCAAAATCTATTTATATTGGTGACAAATTGGATAGAGATGTTTATATGGCTCAACAAGCCAATATAACTAGTATACACGCAAAATATGGCCATATAATCGACACTGATAAATATGAACTATTAAGAAATGTAACTCATTGGACGAATGATGACGTTATAAGGGAGAAACAATTTAAAGACTCACCTAAGACAATCAAACCTGATTATGAGATAGATGATTTCAGCGAAATTCTTAATTTATTTAATTTCACTAAATTTTAATAAATGAACGATTTAGAAATTCAACTACGAATTTGGGAAAAAACGGTTGACGTTCAGCAGCATTTTAATACGATCGAACTTCAAATTCGAAATTATGCATTAACGTTATTCACGGCAGTTTTGGCTGGAGTGGGTTATCTATTGAAAGAAAAGATTAATATCGAAATTGACGATTTTTTAATTCCAGCATCCGCGATGGCGTCGCTTATTGGTATTGTAATAATGGGCTCTTTTTACTTTATGGATAAGTACTGGTATCACAAACTTTTAAAAGGCTCTGTCAATCATTCCATGGACATAGAAAAGGCTTTAAGTACGGCACATCCTAATATAGTTTTGGCTACAAAAATTAAAGATAGCAGCCCGATAAATTTTTTCGGCATAATGGTTCGTTCCGACGGCAAGTTCAGATTTTTTTACTATCCATTAATACTAACGTTTGTAATACTTTATATTATCCTTTTAAAATGGGCTTAAAAAGTTGGGGGGTAAATAAATTGGCATCAATCAAACATATAATCCTTACCAAGAGCTTTAAGTTATCGATGTTAATCATTGTACTTATTTTCTTTACAACTATTTGTCTAAGAAAGGTGGATGGCAAAAAAGAGAAAATTGATTCTTATGTAAGAGACAGATTGTCGAGTTCGAAAAATTACGTACCAGTCTCAGTTGACACTTTACGATTAGATAGCCCGCAAATGGTTACCTTGAAAAAAATTATTTCCGAGAATAAAATAAAAATTGAATTCAAAAATATCCTCGCAATTGAAGATAGATTTAGATTGAATGACACTCTTTATTCAGTTAATCTATTATTGAATAAACAAGGAAAAATAATTGCAATGGATAAAATCCGGAAAGTTGTAGATTAATTTTACGGGGATTTTTAACATCAAATTGACTTGCTCTTTCCCTAAACCAACAATTCATACCATATACCAATATCGTCTCTTTTCGGAGGGGTATAATTTGAAACCATTGTGTAAAATATTGCGTTAATTTGGCATAAACCAATATAAATAAATGGATTCTTTACTCGCAGATATACCTACAGGCTTCGACTTTTCGATCAGTGAAAATCAAAAAATGATTGGCCAAATGGCCAGGGACTTTGCCGAAAAACACATCAGGCCTCATGTAATGGAATGGGACGAAGCACAATATTTCCCGATCGACCTGTTTAAGCAATTAGGGGAATTGGGGATGATGAGCGTATTTGTACCAGAAGAATATGGTGGCTCGGGTTTTGGATATTTTGAATATGTAACCGTAATAGTTGAAATAGCCAAAGTTTGCGGATCTATCGGTTTATCAGTAGCGGCACACAATTCTCTGTGTAGCGGTCACATACTGGCATTTGGCACCGAAGAGCAAAAGCATAAATGGCTGCCTAAACTGGCCATCTGCGAATGGCTTGGCGCCTGGGGCTTAACCGAAGCCAACACAGGCTCGGATGCGTTAGGGATGAACACCACGGCCGTTTTGGATGGCGATCATTATATTGTGAATGGTTCAAAAAATTGGATAACCCATGGTAAATCAGGCAATGTGGCTGTTGTGATGGTACGCACTGGTGAGAAGGGCAGTTCGAAGGGTATTTCGGCACTGGTTATTGAAAAAGGCACACCAGGGTTTACGCACGGTAAAAAAGAAAACAAGCTGGGTATGCGTGCGTCGGAGACTACGGAACTGATATTTGATAATTGTCGCGTACCAAAAGAAAACCTGTTGGGCATCGAAGGTGAAGGCTTTAAACAAGCCATGAAGGTGCTGGATGGCGGGCGTATATCTATAGCTGCATTATCGCTGGGCATAGCCAAAGGCGCATTTGAAGCCGCCGTTGCTTATTCAAAAGAGCGTAAGCAGTTCGGGCAATCCATCAGCAATTTCCAGGGTATAGCGTTTAAATTGGCGGATATGGCAACCGAAATTGAAGCCGCAGAGCTGTTGATCATGCAAGCTGCCGATCTTAAAAATAAGCATCTGCCGGTGACCAAACAGGCAGCTATGGCTAAATATTATGCATCCGAAGTTGCCGTACGCACAGCTACCGAGGCGGTGCAGATATTCGGTGGATATGGTTATACCAAGGATTTCCCGGTTGAAAAATATTATCGCGATGCTAAGCTATGCACTATAGGCGAGGGGACGAGTGAGATACAGAAGATTGTGATTAGCAGGGAGGTGTTGAGGTAGGTTGTTTGTTGGAATGTTGTAAGGTTGAAATGTTATTGGTTTGTTGAAAATGTGAAATGTTTTAAATTTGAAATATTATAACAAGCCTAATGATACACAAACTTCATCCGGATGTCCTGCGAGTTGAATTGCGTTATTATATCGACAACGCCTCCGACAAAGAGTTGAACGAGCTTTACACTTTTATCGATTCAAAAACTCCGCCTTATGAATGGTGGAATGACGAGGAGATGATGGCGGAGCTGGATAGGCGGGAAGCAGATTTAAAAAGCGGAAAAGATCCGGGTATTTCATGGGCGGATTTAAAGGCAAGTTTATTATCCCGACATCCAAAAAATGGGCACTAATTTTATTTTTTCGGCGATAGCTGAAAAAGAGGTTCGTGAATCTTTTGATCGGTATGAAGAAAGGTCGGATGGATTAGGCCTGATTTTTACAGTGGCTATCGACGATGCCATTAGTTCAATTTCAAACGATCCTGAAGCCTATACGAATAGAAAAGGGAATACCAGGGAATTTGTGATGGATAAATTTCCATTTATTATTGTGTACAGGTTCTTAAAAAAAGAAAACCTCATTTACATCTTGCATATTTTCCATACAAGCAGAAGACCTAAACTTAAGTACAAAAGAAAGTAACTGAATAACAGCTAAAATAACGTTCCCCAATATAACAGGCTCAGATAATTTTCGGCTTTAGTCTATCAATCAACTAATTCAACTTCACCCTTTCATATTCCAAAAACATTATTTACCTTTGCCATCCCTGAAAGGAGGTATATTGGGAATATGATCATTATCAACGTAAAAGACGGCGAATCATTAGATAAAGCATTAAAACGCTTCAAAAAGAAATTTGAAAAAACAGGTGTATTAAGAGAACTTCGCAGTCGCCAGGCTTTCGAAAAGAAATCTGTTACCCGCCGCCACGTGGTGAAACACGCCATCTACAAGCAAAATATGAACCTGGAAACAACTGTTTAATTATTTTAAGAAATCTTAAAATAATTTCAGATTTTCCTGTCAAAATACAAAAAACTATTTGTACATTCATAATTCGGATGTACAAATAGTTTTTATGTTTACAGAGCGTTTTATCCGGTATATTCAATTCGAGAAAAGGTACTCTCCTCATACTGTAACTGCATATCAGTCAGACCTTGATCAATTTACCGCTTTCCTCAACAACCCCGAAAAACTTAGTCCGCCGCCGGCCCCGGTAATTACACATCCTTCACAAATTTCGCATTATCATATCCGTAACTGGATGGTTGAGTTGATGAATGAGCACATTGTTGCCCGTTCCATTAACCGCAAAATTGCCACGCTGCGCAAATATTTTAAATTTTTGCTGCAGGAGGGGGTTATCGAAATAAATCCCGCATCCAAAATAAATACCCCTAAAATTGCCAAGCACCTGCCGGTTGTTGTGGAGGATGCGAAACTTACCCAAATGCTCGACGAAAACGAAATATTCGGCGATGACTTCAAAGGGCTTCGCGATAAGCTGGTGATTGAGATGCTGTTTGGCACAGGTATGCGTTTATCCGAGCTGCTGGGGGTAAAAGATACTGATGTAAACGCCTACGAAGGAACCGTGAAAGTTTTAGGTAAACGCAATAAACAGCGTATTATCCCGGTAAACAACGAGCTGAAATTATTAATAGCTGAATACCAGGAGTTAAAGAAAAAGCAGGATTTTTTTGGTAACAATTCGTTAACCTTAATCGTTACAGATAAAGGAGCGAATGCTTACGCCAAGTTGATCTATTTAATTGTGCAGAAATATCTTTCACATATATCAACCCAAAATAAACGGAGTCCGCACGTGCTCCGGCACACTTTTGCAACAGCCTTGTTAAACCGCGGCGCCGATTTAAACGCCATTAAAGAACTTTTGGGCCACGCCAACCTCAGTGCCACCCAAATATATACACACAATTCAGTCGAGAGGTTAAAGTCTATTTACAAACAAGCCCATCCAAAGGCATAAAAAGGAGGAATCATGAAAATTACAGTGCAATCTATTCGTTTTAATGCAGACAGAAAATTATTGGATTTTATCCAGAAAAAGGCAGACAAGCTTGATACCTTCTATGATCAGATCATTAATGGTGAAGTTTACCTGAAACTGGAAAATGTTGAAGACGAAGCCAATAAAATAACGGAGATTAAACTGACGTTGCCGGGCAACCAGCTATTTGCGAAGGAGCAATGCAAAACCTTTGAAGAAGCTACCGACCTGGCTATTGAGAGCCTGCGCAAGCAAATTGAAAAACACAAACAAAAGAAAACTGCTGCCGCCGCTGCTGCCAAAAAAGCTGCGCAATTGGTGGAGACAGACGAGTTTTAATCAAAATAAGTAATTATAAATTTTGCGGATCGGCGGGCTTTACCCCGCCGATTTTTTTTGCCGGGTAAAAGGTGCCAACTCAAATTTACCGGGCCAGGCGGGACTTATCAATGGCAAACGTTAAGCTAACGGCAAAGTAATCCCGCTTTAATGAATCAACTTGTTTACAAACACAAAAACAGCAGGTGTGAATCGAATGGTTTTTATTAAATTTGTTTGATAATTTTTGAAGTATGGAAAGTGTAATAAACTCCAAGCCTTTAAGTGATGCCCAATTAATGGTATTACAAATAGTTAAAAACCAGTATAGCGAACAAGACCTAAATGAATTGCGCGAATTATTATTAGATTTCAATAATCGTAAAATGCAAGCTCATTTGGATGAAATAGTAGCCGAAAAAGGTTACAGTGATAAGGATTTTAACAATATGTTACACGCGCACTCGCGTAAAACCCGTTAAAATGATCCGGGTTGTTTTAGACACCAATGTTCTTGTCGCCGGCCTTTTTCATCGCTCACCTTTTTATTGGGTTTGGCAATCATTTTTACAAAAACAATACCAGCTATGCGTTACTTCGGATATTTTGGATGAATATGCAGAAATAATTGAAAAACGTTTTTCCGCTGTTGTGGCTGAGTTGGCGCTCGATCAAATCATATCGAGCCCAAATGTAATCCAATCAACACGCTATTTTGAATGGAACGTTATCGAAAAAGATCCCGACGACAATAAATTTTTTGATTGCGCGGTAGCTGCCAACGCTGATTTTATTGTTTCGGAAGATAAACACTTCAATGTATTAAAACACGTACCTTTTCCTTTAGTTGTAGCTATAAAAACGATAGAATTTCAACGGATTCTTCAAAAAATGCAATCAATTTAAACGCGCCTTATCGCCACTAAAACGCTTTCCCGAGACTCGTTGGCGGCTTTGTTTTTTATGATAATACACCCCTTCAAAAGATTAAATCAATTGGTTTTTAAGTACTTTATTTTTTTTTAAAATTAAATTTTGTTCAGCGTTAAAAATGTGTAAATTTGCAATCCCTTTCGGAGAGGTGCGTAACTGCATTACAACAATGAAAGGAATGGTTCTTTAAAATTTTAAAACAGCCTTATTTAATAGCCGGTGCTATTCCGATGATCTATTTTGATCAAAGATGGTGCAAGCTTTAAAAAATCAGGCCTCCTTAGCTCAGCTGGTAGAGCGACTGACTTGTAATCAGTAGGTCATTGGTTCGATCCCGATAGGAGGCTCTGTTGAATGCGAAATGCGAAAGTATGAATGCGGAAGTTTTTTATTCCGAATTTGACATTCCACATTCCGCAATCAACAATGGGGGGATACCAGAGCGGTCAAATGGGACGGACTGTAAATCCGTTGCTTCGGCTACGAAGGTTCGAATCCTTCTCCCCCCACTTAGGGAGTTAGCAGTTTTCAGTGGGCAGTTAGCAGTAAAATGCAAGCTGGCAACTGTAAACTGCAAACTTAACTAAAGCGGAAGTAGCTCAGTTGGTAGAGCGATAGCCTTCCAAGCTATAGGTCGCGAGTTCGAACCTCGTCTTCCGCTCTGTTGAAGAGTTGGCAGTGGGCGGTAAGCGGTTGGCAGTGACTGCAAACTGGCAACTGAAAACTGCAAACTGAGCAAAATAAGCCGACGTAGCTCAGGGGTAGAGCACTTCCTTGGTAAGGAAGAGGTCATGGGTTCAAATCCCATTGTTGGCTCAATATTATAATACAATAATAGAATACATTAAAGTTTAAAATTAACCTACAATAATTAAATATAAATCATGGCAAAAGAAAAGTTTGACCGTAGCAAGCCGCATTTAAACATCGGTACTATCGGTCACGTTGACCACGGAAAAACAACCCTTACTGCAGCTATTACCAAAGTATTGGCTGATAAAGGTTTATCAGAAGCCCGTTCATTCGATTCAATCGACTCAGCTCCTGAAGAAAAAGAGCGTGGTATTACTATTAATACAGCACACGTTGAGTACTCAACTGCAAATCGTCACTATGCGCACGTTGATTGCCCGGGACACGCCGACTATGTGAAAAACATGGTTACTGGTGCTGCACAGATGGACGGTGCTATCATAGTAGTTGCTGCTACTGATGGTCCGATGCCACAAACCCGCGAGCACATCCTGTTAGCACGCCAGGTAGGTGTACCTGCACTTGTTGTTTTCATGAACAAGGTTGACATGGTTGATGATCCGGAATTGTTAGAGCTTGTTGAAATGGAAATCCGCGAATTATTATCATTCTACGATTATCCAGGAGATGATATCCCTGTAATTCAAGGTTCAGCTTTAGGTGGCCTTAACGGCGAGCCTAGCTGGGTTGCTAAAATTATGGAACTGATGGATTCGGTTGATAACTATATCCCAATCCCTCCGCGTTTAACTGAACTTCCGTTCCTTATGCCTGTTGAAGACGTATTCTCGATCACTGGTCGTGGTACTGTTGCAACCGGTCGTATCGAGCGTGGTGTAATCAACTCAGGCGATCCTGTTGATATCCTGGGTATGGGTGCCGAGAACTTAAAATCAACCGTTACAGGTGTTGAGATGTTCCGCAAAATATTAGATCGCGGCGAAGCTGGTGATAACGTTGGTTTATTGTTACGTGGTATTGAAAAAACTGATATCCGTCGTGGTATGGTTATTTGCAAACCAGGTTCAGTAACTCCGCACACCGATTTCAAAGCCGAAGTTTACGTATTATCAAAAGCCGAAGGTGGCCGTCACACGCCTTTCTTCAATAAATACCGTCCGCAATTCTATTTCCGTACAACTGACGTTACAGGTGAAATCACCTTAGCTGAAGGCGTAGAAATGGTTATGCCAGGTGATAACGTTACCATCACTGTAAAGCTGATCAACGCTATCGCAATGGAAAAAGGCTTACGTTTCGCTATCCGTGAAGGTGG
>Ga0068855_100000246_pt1 | contig 68191 bp, 51 predicted proteins | sample KBSCornC52_FD_66592 | JGI IMG/M metagenome (GOLD analysis project Ga0068855, IMG submission 66592) | Corn rhizosphere microbial communities from Kellogg Biological Station, Michigan, USA - KBS Corn C5-2 | ecosystem: Host-associated > Plants > Roots > Rhizosphere > Soil ... | reverse complement strand
GCAAAACCAATCGTTGGTTTGTGTGCCGGTTTTATAATCTTCGCCATCATTAAAGTGGATGGTTTTACAAATAGCCAGTTTGGTGGACGATCCGTTTAAAACCATTATTTGCGCCTCAATTTTATCGGGACTGAGCAGATCGTCGGCGTCCAAAAACTGGATATAATCACCCTTAGCTTCTTGCAGCCCTGTGTTACGGGCGCCAGATGCGCCTTTGTTTTCCTGCCGGATAACTTTGACTTTGGAAGTTTCTGCATACTTTTCTGCAATGGAAAAGGAGTTGTCGGCAGAACCATCATCCACAACAATAATTTCTTTATTCACCCAGGTTTGCGCCAAAGCTGATTCAATGCTTTCGGCAAGATGCTTGCCTGAATTGTAGGCGGGTATAATAATAGAGACCAGCGGGTTCAACGGGAGTTAAATATTTCGATCCATCTTTTTCGCAAAGACGAATTTTCGGGTATGGTATTGTTTTTAAACCAGGGCTGTTTCATGTATTCCATATATAGCGCCGGATCCGAATCCAGTTTAATCACCTGCTCTATCAGCGGGCTAAAGTCCATTTTGGCAAATTGCAGGTTGATCTTTAAATCCCTGGCGTATGATTTTACTTTTCTTTTTACTCTATGTTTCGGGCCTTTTAAAAAAGCCGGGCGGATATCCTCAAAATCCATCTGTCCCGATTTTTCGAGCGTTTTTACCAACGCTTTATTCTTTTGATCGAGGTATTCAAAAGCATTTAAAAAACTTTTTGGGTTGAATATATCGCCAACGAACGGGTCGCCGCAGTAAATAGGGATGCTGCCGGCCAGCATGGCATCGTACAGTTTCTCGGTTTGATAGCCGGGAAAAATATCGTTCTCAAAAGCGATAGTGAATTTATATTGAGATAAAAACTGCCGTTTTACTTCCCATTTATCGCCGGTGTAAAGGGTATCGATACCCGGCATATTGTTCATCGAACCCCCTGGCGCATCTACACTTTTATATTTGGATAGCTGGGTAAAAAAAGCTTCGCGATAGGGAACCTTATGCGAGTATAAAAAGTTGCAAAATTTGGTTTTGGAGGCCAGTTCCTTTTCAAGATCGCCAATAGCAGGTTTAATCAACAGCCGGGGATCCACACCATGCCATTGGATACGCTTGTAATTTGGCTGTTTCACGTCCTCGTCGCGGGGAACACCGAAAGCCCACTCACAAATGGAAAGATCGGGCTTAATGTTTTCACAGAAATAGCCGATGCGTGTGTAATTACCTTTAGGCGGAACGTCATTGCCGTACGGACCGAAAATGATAAAATCGGGGTCGGCCGATTCCTCAAACCGGTACAATGCGTCTAATCCCTCTATTTCGAAAACCTCTTTTTTAAAGCTTTCAAATGTGAGGCCGTTTTGAAAACGAAGTTTTATAACGCGATCAGGCAAAAAGCAACAGATTAAGTTTGTGGTTGTATTTTATTAGCCGAAAAAAGTTTCTTGAGGCTTAAAAAAGGGCGCTCCCATAAATAATACGAACCTAACGACACAGGATAAATTACCGCGATATTATACGGGAATGTTCGCCAAAAGCCTTTGAGCTCTCCAATAAAAAAAAACTGCTGCCAGATATAGATGCTGTACGACAATATCCCGATATGAACAATTACTTTATTATTGAGGAATTTATAAACTGCTTTATCCGACGGAAAAATATACGCTGTGATTAAAAATAGTATGCTCAGCGAAATGATGGCATTACCGAAGGGCAACGAGATTAATGCCAGCTTTCCGTGTTCTGTAGTGTAAACGAACAGCAGGAAAAGGCTTATGGCTGCCAATTTTGCCAGCCGGGAGTTGAATATTTTATGTTTAAACAGCTCCGGATTTTCGAAAAATAGGATGCCCCCGAAAGCGCCGATGAAAATGGCATCGCTGTAAATAAAAAATGGCGACAAACTGATGATCTCAAACTCAGGAAATTTATGGGCAATTACCCTGGCCACGCACGAATAGGCGACAAGAACTACCAATACCGTTTTTAAATGTTTCCTGAAAATTAAAAGTAGTGCAGGCCAAAACAGGTAGAATTGTTCTTCAACTGATAGCGACCAAAAATGCCCTAAAAACCAGTCTTTATATTTATCGAAGTTAACCGTAAAGGTTAAAACGTGGACTAAATTGTTTTTGGTTAGGCCAAAGGTTTCAAAGTTGCGCCAGATCAGAATAAAAACTATGTATAGCGCATAAACCGGGATAATGCGGAATGCCCTGCGGATGTAAAACGCCTTTATGTTGATGTGGTTGTTTTTTGATTCTTCAGTCAGCAGTAAATTAGTGATCAAAAACCCGCTTATTACAAAAAATACGGTGACGCCCACCTCGGCCTGGCGGGCTATGTCATTTAATACACCGGGGAAAGTGCCCGATAAACGGCTATGGCAAAATAGTATCAGTACGATAGATATTGCCCTGAAACCGTCTAAAGAGGGTATTCTTTTCAATCTTTGGTCAAAAATTTGAATACCTTTCCCTCATTGATCTCGCGGATATACTTGTAATAAAAGGCGTAAATGGTGTCAATATCACCCGCAGGCTGCGATTTCACTTCATCGTTTTTTACGGGTTTCAGCAGTTTCCCCGCGCCGATCTTAATCTTTGACCAGGCGCTGATTTCGGCCGTATCGCCGGCGTATTCATAAAATATACAGCCTTTTTTGCCCTGTTCTTCTATCAGCATCCTGTCTTTTAAGGATGATACCGTTTGGGGGTGATCAACTGATAAAGCGTTATAACCCGTATAGTAAGCAATGTTGGCTTTTAAATAGCTTATCCGGAGCGAATACTCCCAATCCATCATCACAAAGGCTGTACTGTACAATCCGATGTAAGCCAATGAGGTTCGCCTGATGAGCATGTGCACATCGCCAAAAGTGAATGAGGGCATGAGGCCGCCTTTCCACTTTTCGAATTGTTGCAAACGGCTGCACTGTTGAATGTTTTGATGGTCGTTCAATCCGCTTGCCAGGTCATTGGATAGCAGCACGTCCACGCCGGGGTTTTGCAGCATAAAGTCTTTACATGCGCTGATTGCTTCATAGCAAAAAACATCGTCATCAATTATTTTCTTGATGATGGTACCAGTGGCCATCAACATGGCTTTGTTCCAGGCATGAGCCTGGTTTTTATCCGGTTCCGAAATGAATTGGTGTATTTTTCCGGTGTCAAATAGTTCCTGCAGGTATTCTTTCGATCCATCGGTACTGTTGCCGTCAACTACCACGATCTCTTCGTCCGGCAGACGCTGGTCGATCAGCCGCGACAGCGTGATCTTTAAAAATGGCAGCCTATTGCGGGTTGCGATAATATACGAAAGGTTATACATCATTATTGCAGCCATTCTTAATTATTACAGTACCAATGTTCTGAATTTTGCGTCGCAGGATGCTCATCATTTGAAATTATTTATACAATCGGCAACATAGCTTACCTCCTCCTCGGTATGGCAATAGGATATGGGCAGGCTTAACGTGGTTGCGTGTATCTCTTCGGACAATGGAAATCTTTGACCTGCAAATATTTCCCGGTATGCCGGTTGCCAATGCGGTGGCGTGGGGTAGTGTATTTCGGTTCCTATGCCTTTATCGTTCAGATATGATTTGAGTTCATCCCTTTTGTTGCAGCGGATATTGTAAATGTGGAATACATCGAAATTCTCTGGTTCGGCAATGGGTTTTATAAACCGGTCGCTTAACTTTTCATTATAAATGGACGCGAGTTTATTTTTATGCAGATTGATGCCATCCAGTTTTAACAGCTTTTTTCGTAAAAAAGCCGCCTGCATTTCGTCCAAACGAGAGTTAAAACCGATATGATCGTTTTCGTACTTTTTCTTTGAGCCGTAGTTGCGCAGGCTTCGTAGTTTTTCTGCCAGCATATCGTCATTTGTGGTGATGGCGCCGCCGTCGCCTAAAGCGCCGAGGTTTTTTGTAGGGTAAAAGCTATGTGCTCCTGCATCGCCCCAGTTACCGGCTCTTTTATCAAAATGTTTTGCACCGTGTGCCTGCGCACAGTCTTCAATTACTTTAAGGTTGTTCTTTTGTGCAATCGCGTTAATCGCGGTCATGTTGCAGATTTTACCATAAAGATGCACTACCAAAATTGCTTTGGTTTTAGGGGTGATGGCCGCTTCAATATTATCGGGGTTAATGTTGTAAGTCGATACATCTGGTTCGACCATTACCGGTTTGCCCCCCGCGTTCATAACACCTAAAATACAGGCTATATAAGCGTTTGACGGTACTATAACTTCGCTGCCTTCGGGGAAATCATATGCCTTTATTGGAAGCACAATAGCGTCCAGCCCGGAAGCCACCCCAATACAATGCTTTGTGCCGCAATATCGCGCAAATTCCTTTTCAAAATCTGCCAGTTGTTTACCCATTATAAACCAGCCAGATTGCAATACCTGTTCAAAGGCCGCCTCATAGTCGGCTTTAAACAAGGCATTAACCTTTAATAACGATTCATATTCAATGCGTTCATTCATAGGGCTGGTATATGTAATCGGCCGGGTCGAATAAAGTCGACGCCAACACCATCAGGATGGCGTCCGGCGAAAAATTGTACATCTGGTGCCAGTCTTCCGGGTTTAGAATAAGGCATTTGGAAGGTTTATTCAGGATAAATTCTTCAGTCTTATTATTGTCGTTATTATGGATTGTGCAGGTGCCCTGGATACAGATAGCAGCCTGTATAGTGGTTTTGTGCCGGTGACCGCCCCTTACAGATTCATCTACACCGTAGATATAGAAAATGCGTTTGATATCGAATGGGATACCTTTCTCAATAACAGTAAGGTTGCCCCTTGTATCGGTAAATGTGGTGAGGTCAATTAAATGTGCCATTAATTCAGCTTAATGTAATTGCTTTTATAGTGTTTCCGCCGTTCGTAAAAAAATAAGTCGGATATAAACTTCCTGAAAGACCTCTTTATATCAATAACATAAATCCCAACTTTATATTTCCGGCTGATCATGTCAAGGGTTTTTGCATCGATGGTATTTATCGGGTCGGCAATTGGATACTTATCGGTTACTTCCTTATTAATTTCGAGCAGATGCTTAATGTAGGGCCTGTAAATATTTTCCATGGTAACTTCGGGTATTTCGTACCCCCCGATATACCAGTTTTTGTTTGATAAATAAATAAGGCCGTGGAAATGATAAAAATATAAGGGTTCGCTACCGATCGTCAGTTTACCATTTTCGTTTTTCAGGTCGTAGCTCAACGCATTCCATGGCGCCATGCCTGCGCCAGGGCTGCGACAAATTTGTACACCGTTAAACATATACGGCCACGAATCGAGGTATTTCTGATCACCCATTTTACCATCCTCAAATTTCGAATAACACCACTTGATACAGGCGTCGGCCCACCAGTTTAGCACCTTCATGCCATCCACAGTGTTTTTAAAACTTACGAACTGGACGCAATAAATACCCGCCGCGGCGCTTTGATCGTATAACGGGTGATAGTTATGTGGAGTTATCAGCACCGAATTATCGCCCATTCCGGAAACAAGGGGTGTAGGGTCGGTGTAAAAATAAATATCGGCATCAATATAGGTGCAGTGGTCGAGGTTGTAATGCTCAATGCAATACTTCGCGGTGAATGGTGTACAGGTGTAGCAATATTCTGCCTTGGACCTGCCATTTTTTACGCCGAGTAATTGCTCATTTTCAAAATCTTTAAGAGAGATTATGGTGGCGTGTTCAAGCCCCCTTTCAGTAAGCACCTGGTAGCTTAAATCATCAAATGCAAATATGTATAAATGAAAATCCGGGCAATTCTCTACCAGCGAATCGTAACAAGCCACACCTTTAGCCAGGTAGCTTATATTAAAAAGGGTACAAAAATTCAGCCTCATGGGTTTGGCACAGGTTCAATTTTCTTTAAAACATATCCCCGCCATCCGGCAATGGTTTGGTCGTCCAGGTTGATGCCTTTGTCTATTTCGCTGTCAAAGTCAAGCATTGTTTCATACCGGCCAGCAAAATAATTGCGGAATTTTGTGCTGTTAAAAAACCAGGCCGGGTAACTGGCTTTATAAATGGAGTCGGGTACGGTTTGGATGGTTATCCTGTCGTCAGCATCATCAATAAATGACGTACGGTCGATGATGATATATTTAAAGCCAAAAGCCACAACTTCGTCCAGGAATTGATAGGGTTGCTCGATGTATTGTAAAACACTCGACATGAAAATTACATTAGCGCCATTGTCATCCCGCGCTTCCTTTACCGAATAAAAAAACTTTAGCCGGCCATCGGCGATTTCTTTGTTGCCTACTTCGATATAGTTTTGCTGTTCAACTACGTTCCAGGTTAGCTTTACATTCGAAGGGATCATCCCCTGATTTTGAAAATAAGAAGAGCCCAGCGAACCGCCAAAATCAATAACGTTAAGTTGGTGGTCATTCTCGATGGCTATTTTCAGAAGATAGGCCAGCACAGGCCAGCTATATTGTACCCGATCAAACAATACCGAATCGCGTTCGCCGGCAGCTTCGCCATGTTTTACTTTCAAAATGGCAGTTCTTGTTTTTTCCAGGATGGACGGGTCCTCGTACCCCGAGCACACTCTTTTGGCAGCGCTCCAACTGGGATAATTACCCCTGTAAAGCGTTACGGTATTAAATGATGAGCGAATGCTTTGATACAACAACCTCAGCGCTGATGGCGCAAGGACTTTAATACGTTTTTTAATTGCTGATTTTCTTGAATTTTTCGGCGACGGTGTTTCGCTGTCGTATAACGACCGGATCCTCCGTTTCATCAACCTGAAGAAATACTTTTCTCCCCTGAAAAATATTTCAATTTGCTTTTTGCTTTTTTTGTCCTCCATTGCTTTAACGCGCTCAATCGGAAACGCATCAAAGTCAAATGTGTTTGAAAGCTTGGAATCCATATTATCCTTGTGCGTCCCGCTTCCGTCGAACCCGATATTTATTACAAGAGAAAGGGGCGGGTAAAGCGTTAGTTTGCCCAGCAAAAAGGCCGCTGCGTGCCACCGGATAGCCCATGAATCAACAGAGCCGGATATTTGAGCCTTAAGTAAGGAAATGTAGTCGTAAGTATCGTTGAAATTAAATTCCTTTGCCAGGTTTTGTTTGATGATCTTATCCAACAGCAATTCGGCATTGGGCTCAAATAAATCCCATCCACGCTTCCAGGTTGCCCAACCCCAGCAGTCAGCGCCTTTTATAAAAAAAGGATGCTTAATTTGTTTTTTAACCGGGTATAAATAGCCGTGTATGGATATTACTTTCCCGTCATTTTCATAAATGTCGAGATACTCGTTCATGTAGCGCAGGAAAAATGGATGTGTAACCAGGTCATCTTCCATTACTATTACCCTGCCGTGTTTGTTTACGGTTTCTGTTACGCCGTTAATGACTGAGTTGGCCAGGCCCCGGTTAACCGGCGATTCAAATACGATAACCTCTTTGCACCATTTTTTTGATTTAATGATTTCCCGCGTGAGGTTGATATTAGCTAATGTTTCGGCGCTTGCATCTTTCTTTGGGCCATCCGAGTAAATGTATAGTGTCGATTCGCCTGCCAGTTGATTGGCCGCCAGTGCCTCTAAAGTCCGCTGGGTATGTTTTGGACGGTTGTAGACAAATAAAACTATAGGGGCTAAAGACATGCTATATGCTTAAACAATTATTGCTTTTATAAAATATAGTGGTGCATTTCAGGTAATTAACCATCGGTGCAATTCCCCAGAAATCAATCCGCTTAAACCCATTTTCGACTAAAAAATCCATACCGGTATTATATTCTTTTCTATCCGAATCATCAAGTACTATAACGCCACCGGGTTTAAGCGCGTGCATGCTGTTAATACAACAGTTTACCCTATCGCGACCATCTACTATAATGATATCGAAAAGTTTATCACTGGTTGCTGCATATTTGCAATAATCGCCGCCACGAACCAGGTCGCAATAAAACAGGCTCACATTGGCAGGCATGGAGTTTTTGATTTTTTCGAACCAGAACTGATCGTTCTCAACGCTATTTACTGAAGCTACTTTTCCGGCATAATACAGCGTGGAATTTCCGCTACCGAATTCAAACATATCCAACGACTTATTTAGCCTCGGTGTGATAAAATGAATGAACGGATAAGTAACCCAGGGCAGCGGCTTATTTTCAACATCCGAGACGGTGCCTGTGACGATAGAGTTTGTCCACCCGATATCATAAAGGTAACCGCCGCGTTTAAAGCCAAGCAGTTCTTTTTCTTCTTTATTACTTAATAAAAAGATCAGTTTTTCCCGGTTAAAAAACAGGGTTAATATTTTGTAGGTAATTTTTCTGAAGAACGATTTCATGTTTCAATCCAATTGATGTTCAAATGATCCATCGCGCCTGCAGGAAATTCCTTCCCTTCCTTAAAACCCAGCCAGTAACGCGGCGCGTACACTTGTTTGTTTGGGTTTTGATTAAGCCAGGCACCCCACCAGCTGAACGAACTGCATGATAAAATGCAAATATCAGCATCCATCAAAAACTGGAAATCGACGATTTCATTTTGAGTGGATACATATTTATTGGGGATATAGGCAAATTCGGACTCGACAAACGACGGATCATCCGAAATGAAAATATATTCGATATCCTGACCGGCTATTTGTGCTATGGCATCTTTATAATAACTTACCGGTAATGAGATATTGATAGCAACGTAATCCGTCCGCCTGATGTGGATGACTGCTTTCTTTTTTGTGGTTGGGAATAATTTTTTTACCTCATCGAAGGCAGCTGTGAAAGCGCTTTTAATTTTAAATTGCTCGCGAACTGCGTCCCTGAAATCGTGGAAGTAATTTTGCGAATGAAAAAAGCCCTTGTATAGGCGGTTGTTTTTTACCAGCTTTAATGCATCTGCTGGCGCAATTTCATTGTCAATCGCTACTTTTTTGCCCCGAAATATTATTGCGTTCAGCATTTTGTAAAAGGCTTTACGACCATGCACCCTGAAAACATTTTTGTAGCCATCAATTGAAAATAGTTTTCGATCTAATGGCGCGGGGAAATCCTTTTCAATTTCGAAGTATTTGGGGAGGATAAAATCTTCCACACCTTTATCAATGTAAAACTTAGTATTAAGTCTTTTTGAGGCTGCATAGATAAATGCGTATTGAAAAAGCTGGTTCCCTAAACGGCCTTCAAGCTGCACTGCTATCATTGCTTGGTAAACCAAAAACACCCGCAACCCCAGTGTTGTTTATCAATCAGTTCGCGGGACGGGTTTGTGACATACCCTGTTTGTTCAAAATCGTCTGGGATTAAACTAAATTCTTTTAAAACCAGGCCGTTAAAATTGTTGATAATGGTATCGTAAGCGTAAACGCGGTGTGCGTTAAATTCAATTCGCGGATTACCAACGGGTACCACAAAGAGGAGGGCGCCGCCCGGTTTTAAAACCCGCTCCAGTTCCTTCATTGCTATATAATCTCCGTTTATATCAATCGGGTCGCCATACCTGCCCAGGCCAATATGTTCAACGGTATGCATACACGATAAACTTTCAACAGAATTGGTTTCGAAGTGCAGGTTGGTCAAATCAGCCCGTCCCGATTTGTAATTCGATAGGTGAATATTTGCAGGCCGGTAGTCGTAAAACTCAAACGGAACAAATGCTGAGGCTATATTGCTGAAGTTGGTTGTTGATGATATATCAATATGTTTTGATGGCCTTGTTTGCGCCAGTACCCTTGCCGCCCAGGCCGGATGATAAGTGTAATGAGGCTCAATAGGCGTAATGCCAGTGTTATCGTCCAGGCAAGCTAATTCGCTGATCTCCATACCCGTGCCGGCTAGTTTTTTAAACTCCTCCAGCTGTTTTTTAAAACCGGCGTATTTGCTGTTCCATGCTTTTTCCGATCTGTAAAGATTCCGGATCTTCCTCATCCAGTTTACCAGGTTAGCCATTTGTCTTTGGTTTTAATAGCTGGGTCAAACGGTTTTTATAATGTTTCGCTTTGTTACCCGCCGTTTTTATCAGGCCGGCCTTTATTTCATGCTCTTCCCAAATTGCATCGGCCGTTAATTTTTCAATAAGCCGTATCGGATGTTTTTCCAGTTGCTCAAACCAGGTATATCGTCCCTTTTTCGAGAAGATGTAATTTACATCATCCGGATGTATCCTGTCGATATAATTGATGATGAGCTTAATAAGTCGCAGGGATACGGATTTCCTTTTGTTCCAGGCATCGCGCATGTAGTATGAATCGTGCCCACGGCGGTGAAAATAATAGCTGCCGGGCATCACCACCATTTTGCAGTCTTCCATTAGCTGTTTAAAACCAAATGACCAGGTATCCAGGGCGCCGAGGTCTTCGGTGTAGCCATTGGCTTTCAGCCAGCTGCTCCGGGTGAATAAATAATTACCGCTTCCGCCGGGGGCAAGTTTTCCGCGCAGCAAATCGTTAATGGTAAACACACCGGGTTCGTAATACCAGGTTTCATCAACAGATGCGATATTTTCGGAGAAATACCTTAACTCGTTAAAACAAGCTACATCGGCATTTTGAGCAAGCAAAAAATCTTTCAACGGACTTATGCTGTTTTTCTCGAGCACGTTGTCTGAGTCGAGGCAAAAGACCAAATCGTTATTCGCGTTTTCGACCCCGGTATTGCGGGCAGCGGCCCCGCCTTTATTTCTTTTGTGGTTGATGATGGTAATAGCCGGATATTGTTCTTTGAGCAGCTTTAACACAGCGACTGTATTATCCGTCGAGAAATCGTTTACAATGATAAGCTCATCACCTTCACAAAAATTGGTCGACATGATCGACTCAACCGATTCGGCAACCGTTGCGGCACAATTGTAAGCAGGCATAAAAAAGCTAATCGACTTCATTGATCAGTTTATGACGGTATTTGGTTATAATTTTGTGCTCAAAATACTTATAACTCAAATGGGCGAGCGAAATCACGATGACTAAGTAAAACATAAACACGCCGATATTAACTAGTGGATTTGCGGTTACGGTGTACCACCCTCCAAAAAATGAGGCGCCTACCACAAAAAACGCAATAATAGGATTGTGGAATAAATAAATACCATAGGATATTTTACCAAGGTAGCTTACCGGTTTTGAGTTAAATAATCGGGGAAAAAGTGGTTTTTTTATTGTTGCCGGGGCAATTAAAACTACGGCAAGCAAATTGACTAGTGTGTATTGATAAAACGCCCGGATGTTGATGAGGAAATGCGGCGTTTTCTGATCGAACCAATAGCCCGGATAATTAAAGCCTAAACTTTTGCCTTCCACCAGGAAATAGCCAGCCGATCTTAAAAAGTAAAAACAAGTTAAGCCAACAGCAACAAAAACTAGCGTCACAATAAAAAAATTGCGGTATGGGAAGCGAATTTTAAAAGTAAAGAGAGCCAGCGCAGCGCCTGTTGCCAATGCATCGGCCTGGCAAAATGTATTGGTATAAAAAAACTCCCCTAACCAAAACCTGTCGGCAACCATTTTTATACCAATGGTAGCCGCCCAGAGCCTCAGCAGCGGACAAATAATGATAACTGCAATTACTACTTTTTTTAATGCCTTGATATTCAAAAAGTAAACAACGAATGGGAACACGAGGTAGAACTGTTCCTCAACCGCCAATGACCATAAATGACCTAAAAACTGCGTTTCGTAACTGGGCTGATTAAAAAAGTGTCCAAAATTAAGCTTTAAGTTATAGGTGTAGGTTAAAAAGAACGGTGTATCGTGTTTCAGCGAGTTTATGCCGCCAACCAAAATATCATTATGCGAAAGCGAGGGCACACTATAATAAACCAGCAAAATAACGGCTGCGGTAATGAAAAAGAATAAGTAGTAAACGGGGAATATTCTTAATACCCTTTTGTAAAAGAAATTGTATAAATAGGGCTTAAAGTCCCGGTATTTTTGATGAACTAAAATGCGGGTTATTAAAAAACCGGAAAGAACGAAGAAGATGTTTACGCCTATCCAGCCAAACTTTAAGGATATACCCACATTGGGCCAATGTGTTAAAATTACGAGGAAAGCTGCCAAAGCGCGGATCCCGTCAAGGCCGGGCAGGTATTCTAACTTTTCAAGTGGTTTGTTCAAGCTCTTTTATAACGTACTTGCACCATTTTTGATAAAACAGCTCGTTTTTCCAGTATTTGTAAGCGTTTTTGCCTTTTTCAATAGCTTCATTTTTATCCAGGTTAGCCAGCAGGTTTTCCAGATCGTCAACTGTTGATGCGTAGTAGCTCATATCGTCCCAGGGGATGAATTTTTTAAAGGGCCTTACGTCCACGTCGCCAATTAAGCATGGGGCCGTGCCCAATTGCATGGCCTCGAAAAAGCGGAAGGAACTGCAACTGGTACCCCGCGGACTGAGCGCCACGTAGGATTCCATCGTCCGCAAATTGAAATTTTTTGCCCATAACCATCTTTTGTAAAACCTGGTTGGGAGCCCTCCTTGTATCAGCACTTCCGGGTTATTTCTGAACCGTTTTTCCATCTCGATCCTGATGGGATGTGTATCGAAGGAACCATTAAACGTTCCCAGGTATTTTTTTTTTACCGGAAGCGGCGGTTTACGGTGCGGGCTGCATAATATTGGGATGTCGATTCCCTCGTTAGTGGTACGTGCAGCAGTAAACACTGTGCCGTTGCCGTTATTGATTAATGTGCCGCCATCAAACTGGGTTATGGTAAATGTTTTGGCATCATCGATCATTATATGGTCGACTTCCTGCTGTAATTCAGCCAGGCCTTCGCCGTGGGCAGCAAATTTATGGTTGATGTGCCACCTCGTCCAGTAAACCGGCAGGTAATGGCGGTCGGCGGCCTTCGGGTCATCAGTTAGCAGGTCTTTTTGCTTTCTTATCCAGATATCAAAATCCTGTTCAATGCCATAATCCTTATTGTGGACAGGATATTGGTGTATCTGCATTTTGGGCTGGAGTAGGGGCGGCGCTTTTAAAATATAAATTTTCATTTTACCAGGTCGGCAAATACATTACTATCCGGTGCCGCGCGGTCTTTTTCATCCGGCCGGTATTCCAATGGCAGCTTTGCAGCAGCAATGCTTTGATCTTTGCTGTTAAAATACGTTTTTGAATAACCCACCATCTTTGCCATGTCCGCTAATATTGCCGGGCTCATAACGCTGAAATGCTCCCACCTATCCCATTCGCCTGTGTAAACGCCGGCTTTTCCTTTGCTGAAATCGGCATTATCGCGCATGGATGAAATCAGGTTAGGCGTATTGATGCGATGAACAGCGCCTTTTTTCATTACGCGTAAAGTCTCAGCCAAAAATATGACCTGCTGTTTCTGGGTCAGGTGCTCAAAAAAGTCCTCGTGAAATATCAGGTCAACACTTTCATCGGGGAGCGGCAGGCCATCTTTAATAATGTCGATTATATAAAGATCTGCGCGGCTACCGCGAATAGCTTCCGGGTAATATTTGTCGGTATAAAACTGTAAATATGGGCCGTAGTGCGCATAAGAAACATCAATATTAACCCATCCTTTTAGCACCCGTGGCCCGCAGCCAAAATGGACCTTAATCTCGGAAAGTTTGCCTGCATCATTTGCAAGCCGGGCAAAATCATTTTTGTCGGTTAAATTGCCGGGCCTTTTTTTAATGGCGTACCCGGTTTTTGCTAAAAGTGTATTAATTATTTTTTTAACAGACATTATAAAACCCGTTTTCCTTTAAAAGGAGCATTAATAAGTCCGGTATTGGCAAAATCGTTATTTAAGTTATACTCGGTCATCATTTTTAAAGAGATGAGGTTAGGACCAAAAATCCAATTGTCTCCCCCTTTTAAATGATCGCCGTCATGACCGCCTACGGATATCAAATATTCGCCGGGGCGTAAATAGTAAGCGGGGATGGTGAAAACCGAGCTGAACTCCCCTGTTTTTAATGGTTGCGGCGTATCGTGATCATGCACAGTAAAAATCCGTGTTTCGTCTTCGCTGGTAACAGAAAGCGACATCCTGAACTTTTCGACTTCGGTAGTGCAATTACCCCAAACCTGTATGGTCATTTCACTTGACGGAAATATTTCAAAATAGGATTGCTCTGCGCCATTTACCTCAACCCGTGTAAATGTCATGTGTTTGGTGAGGTTGCCTATGAATGACAGTTTCTGTTTGTTGTTGGAGTAAGTTCCCTTCAGATATTTGTTGATTACGTTAATAGTGTTGCCCTGCTCGGCAATGGTGCCATTGTTTAATAATATGGTAGTATTGCAGATGTCTTTTATTGAGCCCATGTTATGGCTCACGAACAGAACGGTGCGCCCCTCGCTTTTGCTTACATCGCCCATTTTACCCAGGCATTTTTTCTGGAACTCGGCATCGCCTACAGCGAGCACTTCATCTACTATTAATATTTCTGATTCCAGGTGCGCTGCAACGGCGAACGCCAGTCGTACATACATGCCTGATGAGTATCTTTTTACAGGCGTATCGATATAACGCTCAACCCCGGCAAAATCAACTATCTCGTCGAATTTGCGTTTTATTTCGGCTTTGCGCATACCCAGGATGGCGCCGTTGAGGTATATGTTTTCTTCGCCGCTCAACTCGGGGTGAAAGCCCGTACCCACTTCCAGCAAGCTTGATACACGGCCCTTTACCTTTACCGATCCTGTTGTGGGTGAAGTAACCCGGCTCAATATTTTGAGCAAAGTGCTTTTTCCAGCCCCATTACGGCCTATAATACCAACCGAGTCGCCCTGCTCGATATCAAAATTCATATCTTTCAGGCTCCAGACAACATCGCTGCCGCCTTTGGTGGTACGATCATTTATCTCACCTATTTTTAAAAACGGATCTTCTTTGCCCCTGATCCTTGCCCAAAAACGCTCCAGGTCCCTTGAAATAGTCCCTGTGCCGTAATTGCCCAGTTGGTATGCTTTTGAAAGATTTTCTACCTTAATTACTTTAGCCATTATACCGTATCTACAAAGTTTTTCTCAACCCTGTTAAAAATGATAGTGCCGAGTATTAAAATTATTGTTGTAATGCCGATGCTGTAGCCGAATAATTCCCAGCTGAAGCTACCTTTCCCAAGAAAGCCATACCTGAAAGTTTCGATAACCGGGGTAATGGGATTGTATTTGATGATCCACGCATAAGCCGGATATTTTTGTATGGCAACGGAAAGCGGATAAATAACTGTTGTGGCATACATCAGCAGGGGAACGCCAAAAGTTACTATAAACGTAAGATCGCGGTATTTGGTGGTTACGGCGGATATCATCATCCCCAAACCCAGGCCCAATGCCGCAATGATGACAATGAGTACCGGGAACAACAGGATTATACCGTTTGGCATGATGACTGTTCCCTTAATCCAAAAGATAGCAAGGAGCACCAAAAACAACACAAACTGCACTGCAAACCTTATTAAATTTGAAAGCACGATGCTTAAAGGCATTATCAGCCTCGGGAAATAAACTTTTCCCAGCATAGCAGCATTATCTTTAAAAACGGTTGATGTTTTGGTAAGGCAGTCGGCAAAATAGTTCCATAATATTGTTCCGGCTAAGTAAAATAATGGAGGTGGAATATCATCATGCGGTATATTGGCCAGTTTGCCAAATACAATCGTATAGGTTAAAATGGTGATGATTGGCTGTACAAAAAACCAAATAGGGCCCAATATGGTTTGTTTGTAAAAGGCAACAAAATCGCGCCTTACCAGCAAAACAAGCAGATCGCGGTATTGCCAAACATCATGGAGCTTTAAATCGAGCAGGCTATTCCTCGGTGTTATTTCAATATCCCATTCCTCTTCGGCCACTTTATTCATTCATTAATTTCTCTAAGTTATTTATATAATCGCTTTCATTAAAATGAAGCAAACATTGTTTCTGAAGATTCATTCGTTTTTTTTGGGTTAACGGGCTTTTTAAATAGTCAGCTACTGCGTTTTCCAATGCTGCAAGATCATCGGGATTTATTGGCCTTCCCAATTCGCCGTTACAGATGGCATCGACGCTGCCATCAACATTTCCGCAAATAACAGGCAACCCGCAAACAAGCGCCTCAATAAAAACAATCCCGAAACCTTCTTTTTTACTTGGCAAAACGAACAGGTCGGCTAGCAAAAAATGGTCAACAAGTTCAGTTTCTTTAATGAAGCCGGTCAGGATCACCTGGTCTTGCACATGGTGGTTTTTAATCAGTTTTTGGATCCTGATTTCCTCTTCGCGGTCATATTGCCCGGCCAAAATGTATTTTATTTCGGGATATTTAACCCTCAGGTAGCTTATTACTTTTATTACCTGATCGTGCCCTTTGTATTGTTCGGTTGAGGCAAGGCGCGTAAGCGTAAAAATTACTTTATCGTCATCTTTCAGGTTATAGCGTTTTTGCAGGTCTGCGGGTTTTGTAAACGTTGCCGGTAGTTTCATGAAGGGGTCAACGGCATTATTTAAAACCCTGCATTTTTCGGGATCTGTATTGTGCCGCTCAATCATTTGCTGGCGGGTAAAGTTGCTGACACAAATTATTTTATCGCAACGCTTTAAAAATATGCTTTTCGGCTTTGATAAGGGCCGCCAAACTTCGATGCCGTGGGCTATAAGCCATATTTTGCATTTTGGGTTTATCGTTTTTATCAATATGCCAATGATGGCCAGGTTAATATGGCTGATGATGATGATATCGGTCTTTTTTGCCTGAAAAATTGCTTGTGTAATAAATGATAGTCGCCTGAGTTTAAAAGCTTTGAATTTATCGGTCGGTAAATACTGGGGCATCAAATCTTTAGCCGAATCGTAAAGCGACCATAGGTTAAAATCCCAGGTATTACGTTTTGCCAGCTGATGGATGGAATGCGCCAGTGTGCGGGTCATTTTTTGAATGCCGCCAGTAGTACTAAATGTTTGTAACGAAAAAAGTATTACTTTTTTAGACATGTAACTGTATTTGGTAAAGGGCAAAAACCTTTGACCAATGTATCTGACCGTTTTTAAATTTTACAACAGCATCCTGTGCAACTTTACCTTTATAAAGCTTTTCGTTGCTTACATCAGTATGGCGGCCCATCCACTCCTGCAACGGGAAGGTAAAGCCCATTTTGGGCCTGTTCCAGGTAGCTTCGGGCAATATATCGTTAAAACTGTCTATCAATAGTTTTTTTGGTTGATGCTTATCAAACCGTATCGCGGGTGCAATTCGTTGCGCCAATAGCTGAAAATCTTCGTCTAAAAATGGCACCCGCACTTCCAGTCCATGGCTCATACTCATTACATCGGTATCGCGCAGGAGCTGATTTTGCATATAAAGGTTGGTTTCAAACCAGGCAGCGTGCTGTTCGTTATACGGCCCCAGGTCGTCAACATCATCTTCATCAAACAAAAAACTATCCACCTGGTTCACGTCCATGTTCAAAATTTTTGCAATGTCATCAGGCACAAACAAACCGCGCAGCAAAAGGTAATCGGCCAGGTAATGGTTATGTGCCAAAAACGATATTTTGCGATACCTGTCGGTTTTAAAATAATTTGCAGTACCAAAAATTGACGACGGTATTTTACGCAAATATTGAAGATACCTGATGCGGTTAAAAGAAGGGTAGCCGCCAAAAAGTTCATCGGCGCCAACGCCCGATAAAACAGCCTTTAGCCCATCCTCATGGGCGTATTTGCTGATAAACCAGGTATTAATCCCGTCGGTCGTAGGCATATCCATATCATTGATGATCCTGGGGAAAAATTCCTCGAAATCCTGCTGCTGAACAAGATGCGCAAATTTTTCGCCTTTTATTTGTTGCAGGACAACGTTTTGGTAGGCCCGTTCATCGTAGCTTTTCTCGTTAAAAAAAATCGATATGGTTTTTAGCTGCTGCTTACGCTGCTTGTTGGCCAGCAATGATATGAGGCTTGAATCGACCCCGCCGCTTAAGAATACGCCAATGGGTGCATCGGCCATTAATTGCCTGTTTACGGCTGCGTTTAGGCCATCATGGATGCTTTCTCTTGCGGCAGCCGCATCAGTAATAAATGTTTTGGACGCAGGTGGCGCATAAGGCGCAATAATACACGTGTCTGTGCGGTGGTCCCAACGTAAAAGATGTCCTTTTGCCAGACTGAAAACATTTTTCAGGGTAGTGTACGGTTCAGGGATGTGGCCGAAAGCTAAAAACTTAACAGGCCATTTCTCTTCAGGATCGCTGGCAATACCGGTTTCCTTAAACGCTTTAACTTCTGATGCAAAGCTTAATTCCCCGTTTTGCGCATGATAATACAGGGGTTTTACACCAGTTGTATCGCGTACCAGGTAGGTGAGGGCATTCAAACTGTCATACAGGCCAAAGGCAAACATACCGCGCAGCTTTGAAAATGCATTGGTACCCCAGTGGAGGTAGGCATTAATAATAACCTCGGTATCGGTATTTGAGTGAAATTGGGCGCCTGCTTTCAGGAGTTGCTTTTTTATCTCCAGGTAGTTATATATTTCGCCATTAAAAGTTATCCAAACGCGTTGCTGCACATCGGCCATTGGCTGATGCCCGTTGCTGCTTAAATCAATAATGGAAAGGCGCCTATGACCGAATACCAGGTGTGCTTTATCTTCCGAAAATATGCCCTGATCGTCCGGACCTCCGTGCTTTAAGGTGTTGCACATTGCTGCAACTTTGCTGCTGATTTCAGCAGGCGTTAACCTTTTTGATATTATTCCGGCTATCCGGCACATATTATTGAACTGTTCATAGCTTCGCCCCGTAAGTCACATTAAATTAAATGTAACTTATTACAAATGAGGTTATTGTGTTTTATTTTTTAATTAAATATATTGGCATTAATATATAATAAAAAATGCCATTTAGTGTAATAAATCCAAATTAGTGAGGCTAAAACCTGCCGATTAATGATGCTGAAACATGTACAATTATTGAATACCCTAAATTTTCGAGGCGTAGTGCCAATTGTTTTTGTGTCCGATAGGATATAATTTCTCCTTTGAGGCCTTTAAGCGGGCCTGCCTTAATAACTATATTTTCGCCCGGCTGCAAATCTTCTTCAGTAATTTCCAGTTCATAAGGGCTTGCCATCAATAATTTGAGTTCCGTTATCTGCCGGTCGGGCATCGAGGCTATTTTGCCGGAAAAATATATAAAGCGTGCTATTCCCCTCGTCATTAACACCTCTGTCTGCTCTTGCTGCTTAATTCGTACAAACAGGTACGATTTTATAAAAGGCTCCTCAACCCATTTTTTGCGGTCACTCCATTGCTTAAGCTGCCGGTGCAACGGCAAATACACCTCGATACCTTTGCTTGTTAGCGCCTGGAAAGCTTTTTTTTCGGAGCGCGGCTGCGTATAAACAGGATACCATTTTGCAGAATCAACAGCAGATCGTAATGCCATAATTTACCCGGGGAGTTACCGGTTGAACCAACCTCTTACATCCCACCATTTTCTTTGTTTTTCATCTATGTAATAACCCGAACTTTGATACCCGCTATAATCTGAATAATAGTAATAACGCGAACCATAATTCTCGCCTGTAAATTTAGTTGTATAATATCGTGAGTGCAGTAGATCTTCGGAGTATGCATTCAAAACAATTACTGTATTATCCAGGTGATATTCCTGGGCAATGCGCTGCGGCACGGTAGCAGCATAAAATTTTGATTTACCCGAACGTATCACAAAAACGTTAATATCGCTCATTCTTATTAAGGGTATAGCATCCGAAACCAATCCAATTGGCGCCGTATCAATCATCACCACCTCATACCTGGTTTGCAATTCGGCAATCAATTCCTTCATGCGGTCGGAGTGCAATAATTCGGATGGGTTAGGGGGGATAGGACCTGAAATAATAAAGTCGAGATTCTCCTGGTCCGAATGCATGATAATGTCATCGGCAGTGCACTGATGGGCAAGGTAATTGCTCAGGCCGATATCATTAGGTACCTGGAAAGTTTTGTGAAGCTTTGATCGCCTTAAGTCGGCAGCAATTAAAATTACTTTTTTCTCGATCAGCGAAAGTGTACTGGATAAGTTTACGCCAACAAAGGATTTCCCCTCACCGGCTACCTCCGAGGTGATGCAGATAACTTTACTTTTTTTCTCGGACGCCAGGAAACTTAAATTGGTACGTACCGACCGTACCGATTCGGCAAAAATAGATTTGGGCCTTGTAATAGCCAATATTTGCGAGCTGTATTCGTCGATCTCCTCAGGAAATTTCCTGATAACACCAATAATAGGTATGGTGGTAAGGCTTTCAATGGTTTCCTTGTCATAAATATAAGGGTTTAACACCCGTATTAAAATGATGGAACCAAGGCCTAATATCAACCCAAAAATCATGGCGTTGCGGTGAATGGAATGCTCATCAGGCGACACCGGGCTAAAGCTTGGCGCAGCCAGGTCAATAATGGTGGCGCCCGGCAAAATACCCGCGTTGCTTATCTCTTCGTCTAACTTCTTTTCAGATAAAAAGGAATAAACTTTGTCGTTGATATCGAAATCACGTTTCAGGCTTACCAGGTCGCGCTCGGCGGCAGGCATTTGCGATATTTGCTGATTTACAGGTAAGAGCTGATCATTAAGGTATTTAATCTTATTTTGGATAAGCGAAACCGACGAATTAAGGATATTTAAAATACTGTTTTTATCCTGCAGGATTTCCTGGTTTAAATCCAATATAGGCTGCGAGTTTTCGTTATAGGTTTTCAACAGCGAGTTTCGCTCAACCAATTTGGCGTTTAAACTAACCAGTATCTGATCCAGCTGTGGATCAACCACGCCGCCCAGGTTAAAATTTAAAGAGATATTGCTCTTTTCTTTTAAGATCTGTTGCTTAACGTCGTTTATGGCAAGCAGCTGAATTTTTAACAACTGCACCTGGGCATCAATTTCTTTGGCCTTGCCCACTGCCTGGTCGGACGCCGAGCCAACATCCATTATTTTTCTGTTAGACTTGAATTGCTCGATGGAATTACCAGATCCTTTAACCTTATTTGATAAAAACTCCAACTGGCTATCAATAAACTGGATCATCTGCGAGGTGGACAGGCTTCGCTGGGTTTTATCGTAGTTAAGATATTCCTTCATGATGGCGTTCAACACATCTGCCGCAAACTGCGGATTTGAATCAACCTCGTGCAGGGCAATGATATTGGAGTTTTTTGCGGTCTCGTTGGCACTGAAGCCGCCGCGGACGCGACCCACGAAATCTTCGGGTGCATTAAGTTTAAATAAATAAGCCGCCGTGCCGGTAATGTCGCCGGGATATTTTATACTAAAACCCGTATTACCAAGTATAAACGGAACATTGTATTTATACGTGTATTCCCGCTTGCCGCCACTTGGGTAACTAATCCTGAAAGACGTTTTGTTAAGGGGTTTAAAAGTTATCAGCTCATGAAAAAAGTCGGTGCTGTCGAACTTAACCAGTTGCACATCGAGCGGTTTTTTGGGATAAAGTTCGTTAGTCCGGTTAAGCACGCGGCCAACTATGTAAAAGCTAAAGCGGTAATCAATGTGCTTTATAGCATTAACTAAAAGCGGGGTGCTTTGTAAAACAATGGTTTCGGTTTGTATCCTTGAAGCGTTGGAACGATCGGATGCAACAGCGATGCCGCCCAAATCAGCCAATTCCGACTTTTTTTCCTCCAGCTTCATGGTGCCCTGGGTGGCGTAGGTTTTTGGCGTGTACCATAAATACACATTGGCCATTATGGTGCAAACGACAAGCGCACCCACAATCCAATACCACCGGCTTAAGAGTATTTTGGCAATTTTAAAATAATCAATCTCCTGGCTCGGCAGTTTATGCGCTATCTTATCAGTTTCTTCCATTTATTTACGGACAAGCGTGAGGATAATTAAGGCCGTGTTAAATAAAAGCAATGCCGGCTGTACTATAAACGAAAAATTCTGCAGGTTGTCGTTACGTGAAGCGCGTTTGCTTTGCGCAATGTACACGATGTCCCCGCTTTGAAGTATGGCCCTGGGGTCATTTATAGCCCTTATATTATTCAAATCAACAACAATAACCGTAGGGTTCTTTTCGGACCCCCTTATTATCTTAATGTTTTTTTCGTTTGCTTTATCGGTCAGGCCGCCGGCTTCGCCAATCAGTTCAACAAGGCTGGTTTTATCTTTTATCAGCGGATAATTGCCCTGCCCCTTAATTTCACCAAGCACGGTTACTTTCAGGTTAGTTATTTTCAGTTCGATGATCGGGTTTTTCAGCAAAGAGCTGTGGTAGGTGTCCTGTACCAGTTTTTGTGCCTCGGCCCGGGTTAGTCCGGCAACTTTAAGAGCGCCCAGCTCGGGCAATACAACGGTACCATCTTCCTGCACCTGGAAACTCTGTCCCTGCGATGAATTGCCGCCCGCGGTATTTGCGCTAACAGGAGCATCGTTTGCAATAAATTTAATGTCCTGCAGGTTGCGAATCTGTAAAACGTCCTGTGGCTGAATATGATATTCGGATAGCGGAACAGCCGGCCTGGTGTTAGTTGTATCGGTGGCGAGAGAGGCTTTTTCCTGGAAAAGTGCCTGGTATTGGTTTGAGCAGGATGTGCAGGTTATGATAAAAGTTAATACTAAAGCTAGCTGAATTAATTTACGCATATCCGCCCCGGTTCTGTTAATAATCTTTTTATTAGGTAGCAACGCCAAATTTACATAATTTTGCGACTTTAAACAGCGTATTTTTTCCTTAGTGCAGGATATAACCATTTCCATAATTACCGTCGTTTTCAATGGCGAAAGTACCATAGAGCAATGTATCCGGTCGGTCGTTGAACAAACCTGTAAAAATGTCGAATTTATAATAATTGATGGAGGTTCGACCGATAATACTGTTCAAATTATCAACAAGTTCAAAAATAATATCCACCATTTTATTTCGGAGCCAGATAATGGTATTTATGATGCTATGAATAAAGGCATTAAGCGTGCTACCGGCGACGTAATCGGTATGCTTAATGCGGACGATTTTTTTGCCGACAACACCGTATTGGCAGAAGTAGTTAATGCATTTAACTGTAAAGATACGCAGATTGTTTATGGGGATTTGGATTATGTTAATCCGCTGGGGAATATTGTGCGCAAATGGAGGTCGGGTAAGTATACAGATGGAATGTTTAATTGGGGATGGATGCCACCACATCCCACATTTTATTGCAGAAAAGAGTTATTTGATCAATTCGGCTATTACAGCCTCGAATATGGAACTGCTGCGGACTATGAATTGATGTCGAGATTTATGCATTTAAACGACGTAAATGCACATTATCTGAAAAAAGTTATGGTGAAAATGAAAATTGGCGGAATAAGCAACAAAAGTTTAACCAATCGCGTAAAAGGGTTATTGTTTGATCTGAAGGCGATGCGAAACAATGGTATTTCGGCCCCATTATTAACGTTAATCATTAAGCCTCTCCGCAAGATTCCGCAATACTTTTAACATGCATTGTTAATTGTGGATATGTTGATAAGAAGTAGCTTAATAAGTTAACAAATGTTGGTTAATTGCACGCATCGATTAATTATTGATAGAATTACCAACCCTAATGGTTAAAATTTGATGATAGATTTTTTACATAACTACACGAGTTTATATTACCTGTTTATCGTAATAATTTCTGTCCTGATAACGGCATTTGCTATCCCATCTATATTGCATGTTGCCCGTTTCAGGCACCTGTACGATGACCTCGGACACTTCAGAAAAACACATGATCATGGCATTCCGCGCCTGGGTGGTGTGGCCATTTTTGTAGGCTTTACCATTACTTCGTTATTGTTCTGCATGACCGACCAGGCCCTGCCAATCAATTATTTACTCACCGCCTGTATAATCCTTTTTGCCATGGGGCTTAAGGACGATCTTTCGGGCGTAAACTCGAGTACTAAATTTATTATCCAGATTGTTGTTTGTATTATATTAGTCGTTTTAGGCAATATCCGCCTTACCAGCATGTATGGTGTTTTCGGGATATATGACCTTTCCTATTTCCTGAGCGTGGGCCTGTCAATTTTATTAATACTAATAATTGTTAATGCCTTTAATCTTATTGACGGGATCGACGGATTGGCCGCATCCACAGGCATAATAGCCAACGGAACTTTTGCAATATTGTTTGTTTATGTGCATCAATACGAACTGGCCGCTGTTTCGTTAGCCATGGCAGGCGCTATAATTGGCTTCCTGAAATTCAATATTACCCCGGCTAAAATATTTATGGGCGATACAGGATCATTGCTTATAGGATTAATATCGGCTGTAATGGCTATTAAGTTTATGGAAACCGCTAAAATTTCGGGCGGACACGCACCTCAAATTTATTCGATACCTGCTTTAACATTTGCCATACTGATAGGGCCAATATTTGATACCACACGCGTCTTTGTGATACGCATTGCCAGCGGCGTGTCGCCATTTGCGGCCGATCGTAACCACATCCACCACCGGATGCTGAAACTTGGCTTTAATCATCTGCAGACAACCATTATACTGGCGGGCTTTAATATAGCTTCTATTTTAATGGTGCTGATGTTCTCGGCTTATGGAAACTCTACGCTTATTATCTTAATTATTGCCGCATCGCTTGTCTTTAACTGGATGATCACATTTTTCATCCGTTCAAGAGAACGCCAAGGTATTGCGCTGCGTAACCTGTTTGTTTAAGTTCTCCCTTCGTTTTTCAGCTGATTGTAAATACTGTCCGTTGCGGTATGCAATGCCTGTTCCTGCTTTTTAATTTTAGTAGATTTGCAGCCTTATAAATCATGATGATGAGAATTGCTGTAAATGGTTTCGGGCGGATAGGACGTATTTTTTTAAGAAACATCCTGGACAGAAAAGGCATAACAGTTGTTGCCATTAACGACCTTACCGACACACGCACGCTTGCTCATCTTTTTAAATATGATTCTGTTCACCGTGGCTTTAAGGGTACGGTGAGTTTTGATGACGCCCACCTTTTTATCAACGGGCAGGCGATACAGGTATTCGCCGAAAAAGATCCATCCGCGTTGCCCTGGAAAGAACTCGATGTTGACCTGGTAATTGAGGCGACGGGTAAGTTTACTTCACGGCAGGGAGCGTCAATGCACCTGCAGGCTGGCGCCAAACAAGTGATTATTTCAGCTCCCGGAACCGATAAAAACATACCTACGGTTGTACTTGGGGTAAATGACGGGCTGGTGGACTTAAGTTCGCCCATATTATCAAATGCATCATGCACCACCAATAATGTGGCTGCCATGGTAAAAATACTGGACGATAACTGGGGAATAATAGACGGCTACATCACCACCGTGCACTCGATGACAGGCGACCAAAACCTGCACGATGCGCCGCATAAGGATTTACGCAGGGCCAGGGCGGCGTCTGCGTCTATCATTCCCACAACTACCGGCGCAGCCAAGGCCATTACTAATATTTTTCCTCACCTGGAAGGCCGGTTAGGCGGCGCCGGCATCAGGGTGCCAGTTTTAAACGGATCACTCACTGATTTTACCTGCAGCCTTAAAAGCCAGCCGACGGTGGAAGCCATTAACCAAGCCTTTAAACAGGCGGCAGATGGCCCCATGAAAAATGTGCTTGAATATACCGAAGACCCGATAGTTTCGAACGACATACTGGACAATCCGCACAGTTGCATTTTTGATGCGCAACTAACCTCAATTGTAGGCGGGCTGGTTAAAGTGGTAGGATGGTATGATAACGAAATGGGTTACTCCAGCCGTTTGGCAGATTTGGTGGAGCTTTTAGCAGTCCGAAAGTCCGAAAGTCCGGAAGCCCGGGCAACAACAGGTACGAGCTGTTAATATATCGAAAATGAATCTTTCGGACTTCCGGACTTTCGGTCTTTCCGACTATTTAGTATAAACCAATTTTGCCGATGATTTAGTAGGCAGATAATTCTTTTGATTGTAATAGGAATAAGATTTGAACGAAACGGTATCGTCTTTTTTCTGTACAAAAAGAGCCTGCTGGTTTAATGCTGCCTGGTTTGTTCCATAAACCCGGAAAAACGTAAAAGGACGATGGATATTTATCTTCACCATTTTTACATTGTTGACAACCGTGTCCGATACTGTTTTTAAAATTACGTTATTCAAATTATCATCAACCCAGTTGAGTGTTGTATTACCGCCTTCGGCCACGGTGGTAAAATCAAAGCCGGTTAACATGGTATTTTTAAAATCTTCGATTAAATGGACAGCTGATGTTTTCTGAAAGCCTTCGGCTGTAAAAAGCAGATCAACATTTTCGTTAAATTTCAAGATAAGGTTTGTTCCCGATACACTTGTTTTTACTAACTGCGGATTTACTTTAAAGGTAGCCAGGTGAATGGAATCATCGTGGCTTAGTTTTACAGTTGTATCCGGTTTGGTAGATGTCCCGCCGCCGGTATTGGTGCCCTTCCCCGTCTGCGGATTAACTGCGTCGTTTTTGGTGCACCCAGCAATCACAACAGCGGCAAAAAGCATCGTAATAAATAGTTTCATATCAGGTTAAGTATGGTAATTAATTACTATGCAATTGTTATGCTAATTTTTATGATAATTGCAAAATCGCCCGCAAAAGGCGTTTCGCATAGGTTAAAAGAGTAAGGGCTATTTAATATTGCCGTTAGTTAATAATTAAAATCGGATGACTATGGGGAAAACTATACTCAATTTGTCAAACAAAAGCTACTCAACAAAAACATGATCAGGTTTATTAAGGTGGATGACTTACTGCGCTTACGAAATGTGGTGCTTCGCGAAGGAAAATTAACAGACGACGAGTGCCGCTTTCCTACGGATGATTTGGCCGGTGCATTTCATTTAGGTTTTTATGTTGATGAAGAATTGGTTTGTGTCGCTTCGTTTCATCCCCAAACTTATGGTGAGTTTGCAGGCAATGGTTATCAGTTACGCGGTATGGCCACGCTCGAACCTTATCGCGGCAGGGGATATGGGAATCAACTGCTTAATTTTGCCCTGGTTTACCTGCGCGGGCAAAAAGCGAATTACCTGTGGTGCAACGCGCGAAAAAAAGCCCTCCCGTTTTATATTAATATGGGTTTCGAGGTAATATCTGCGGAATTTGAAGTGCCGCGGATAGGGCCGCATTATGTATTGTATGTTAAAATTGGATGACGTTTTTATTATTAATAACACGTTTTTAAATTTAAATTCAGAATACAGAATTATTTGCTGAATTTGGCAGCCTTAAAAAATCAATGGTATAATTACTATGAAAACGATAGATCAAATAAGTTTTGCGGCAAAAAAAGCACTCATCCGGGTTGATTTTAATGTTCCGCTTGATAAAGACTATAACATTACCGACGATAACCGGATGACGGCGGCGCTGCCAACTATCCAAAAGATTTTAAAAGATGGCGGCGCTGTTATCCTGATGTCGCACCTGGGGAGGCCAAAAGGCGGCCCCGAGGAAAAATATTCGTTAAAGCATATTGTTCCGCATTTGTCGGATCTGTTGGGTCAGCAGGTTGAATTTGCGGATGACTGCATAGGCAGCGAAGCGACTGAGAAAGCAAAAGCGTTGGAAAGCGGCGAAGTACTGTTATTGGAAAACCTGCGGTTTTATAAAGAAGAAGAAAAAGGCGATGTAGCTTTCGCAGAGAAGCTATCGAAACTTGGCGATATTTATGTGAATGATGCCTTTGGCACTGCACACCGTGCACACGCATCAACAGCGGTAATCGCCCAGTTTTTCCCCAATGCAAAATTCTTTGGCTACCTGATGGCAGCCGAACTGCTAAATGCAGAAAAGGTATTAAACGGTGCGGTACGGCCGTTTACCGCTATTATGGGTGGTGCGAAAGTATCGGACAAGATTGAACTGATTGAACGGCTGCTGGACAAGGTAGACAGTCTGATCATTGGCGGCGGTATGGCTTATACCTTTGCAAAAGCATTGGGCGGCAAAATAGGTAAATCGTTGGTCGAAGACGATAAACTCGATCTGGCGCTGAGCCTTATTGAAAAAGCGAAGAGCAAAGGCGTAAATTTATTATTGCCAACCGATTCGGTAATTGCCGATAATTTTTCAAATGATGCCAATACAGCAATAGCACAAAACAGCGATATAAAAGATGGTTGGATGGGTTTAGACATCGGCCCGGATTCCATTGCTGAGTTTACCAAGGTTGTTGAAGGCTCAAAAACTATTTTATGGAACGGCCCGATGGGCGTTTTTGAAATGGAGAAATTTGAAGCCGGAACAAAAGCTATCGGCCTTGCGATAGTAAAGGCTACCGAAGGCGGGGCATTTTCGCTTATCGGTGGCGGCGACTCAGCAGCGGCAGTAGCCAAATTTGATTTGACCGAAGATGTTAGCTATGTTTCAACCGGCGGCGGTGCCTTACTGGAATATATGGAAGGTAAGGAATTGCCCGGCGTGAAGGCGATAAATGAGTAGTTAGGTATTTCAACATCAAAATCTTCGTAACGATTTTACTATGCCCCCAATTTCTTAGGGGGCATTTTTATTTTATTTGTACTTTTAAAAACTAATTTTTACAAATGAAGAAACTGACCCTTCTTGCTTTTAGCTTTCTGCTTTTGGCTTTAACCTCCTACGCTCAATCCGGCAACAGCCCCGATGCGGCGTATGTGAAGGCTAATTACACCAAGTACGAATACCAGATCCCGATGCGCGATGGTAAAAAACTGTTCACCTCTGTTTACGTGCCAAAGGATTCAACCAAAAAATATCCTATCATGATGGACCGTACGCCTTATAGCGTAGGTCCTTATGGTTTGGATAAATATAAAGGCAGTTTGGGGCCCTCGCCCTTGTTTTTGCATGACGGCTATATTTTCGTTTATCAGGACGTTCGCGGCCGCTGGATGAGCGAAGGTATATTTGAGGAAATGACACCCGAAAAAGAAGTGCATAAAACCAACCAGGATGTTGATGAAGGCACCGATACCTACGATACTATAGACTGGCTCATCAAAAACATTCCCAATAATACCGGTAAAGTGGGTGTATGGGGTATATCTTACCCCGGTTTTTTCACTACTACTTCATTACTGAGCCGCCACCCCGCTTTGGTGGCTGCATCGCCGCAGGCGCCGATGTCTGATCTGTATCGCGATGATGCTTTCCACAACGGAGCCTTTATGCTGGTGGCCAATTTTAGTTTTTATCCATTTTTTACGAACCGCCAGGATGATCAACCCACCCAGCGTCGCGGTAATGGATTAAAGTTCGATACTGAAGACGGGTACGAATACTATATGAAAATGGGTTCGGTAAAAAACTCCAATAAACCTCAGTATTATAACGATACTATTCGTTTATGGAATGAAATGCTGGATCACCCCAATTACGATCAGCATTGGAAAGACCGCAATGTATTGCCCCACTTGCACGACATAAAAACAGCGGTATTGGTTACCGGCGGCTGGTACGACGCCGAGGACCTGTATGGCGCTATTAACACCTACAAAACATTGGTGAAGGATAATCCGGCAACACCAATTTATTTTACCATGGGCCCCTGGGTACACGGCGGCTGGTCGCGCGGAGACGGCGACCACCTTGGGGATGTTTATTTTGGCGGGCCAACAGGCCCATTCTATCGCGAAAAGATAGAATTCGCCTTTTTTAGCCATTACTTAAAAGGAACAGATGCCGATATCCCAAAGGTATCCACCTTTGAAACGGGCGCTAACCGATGGAAAACGTATAGTACTTGGCCGCCAAAAGAGGCTGAGGACAAAAACTTATACCTGTTGCCAGGTGGAAAGCTGTCATTTGATGCGCCCAAAGCGGCTGAAGCCTCATCCGATGAGTTTGTATCGGACCCTAATAAACCGGTGCCATTTATTAATGGTATTGATATGGATATGAAACGTGAATACATGACCGGTGATCAGCGTTTTGCTGAATCGCGCCCGGATGTATTAACCTATCAAACCGATGTGCTTGACCACGATGTAACCCTTGCGGGTAATATTTGGGCTAACCTTAAGGTATCAACCACAGGTACGGATGCCGACTGGGTGGTTAAAGTGATTGACGTTTACCCGGATAGTGCCAAAAACAACAAGTTTACAGGTAAGGATGTAACGATGTCGCATTATGAGCAGATGGTGCGCAGTGAATCGATGCGTGGCAAATTCCGCAAAAGCTTCGAAAAGCCAGAGCCATTTGTTCCGGGCCAGGTATCGCCGGTGAATTTTGAGCTGCAGGATGTACTGCATACGTTTAAAAAGGGACACCGCATTATGGTGCAGGTACAAAGCAGCTGGTTCCCGCTTATCGACCGTAATCCGCAAGTATTTGAGGATATTATGAAGGCAAAGGATACTGACTTTAAAAAGGCCACCAACAAGGTTTATACCTCAAAAGGCCACCCCAGCTTTTTGAAGGTAAGGGTGATTAGCGGGGATTAAAAAAAAGTCATTACCAAACAGCAATAAATGCGATGGAGGGATCACTAACCCTCCATCATAATAAAATTACATTCTATTAGCAGCTAAACGTATTAATACTAAAACCAAATCTTTATCTTGCCTTATCCAATTATAAACTTTTTTATTTGCGATGAGGAAGATCATTTTAGTAATTATTGCCCTGTTGCCCGGCTGGGCATGTTTAGCCCAGGTAAAGGTTCAACACCTGTTAACCGAAAACCAGGCCGACCCAATTTGTATTGATGCAACTATACCTCGTTTTAGCTGGCAACTCGATGGCGCTGGTAGGCACAGCGTTATGCAAACGGCTTACGAAATTAAAGTAATCACCTACACGTCGCTAAAAAAAGGCAAACACGAAGTTTGGAACAGTGGTAAAACTGCGTCTGATCAATCGGTATACGTTCCTTACAAAGGCGAAACGCTGCTATCGGGACAAAAATATTACTGGCAGGTACGCGTTTGGGATAATACGGGTAAAGCATCTGAATGGAGCGCGCCTGCCAGCTGGCAAATGGGTTTGCTTACTCCCGTCGACTGGAAAGCACAATGGATAACCCCTGCTTTTAAAGAAGACTCGGTGAACCGGCCGAGCCCGCTGTTCAGGAAAGAGTTTTCGCTCACAAAAAAAGTGGCGACTGCCATGGCTTACATTACTGCTCATGGGCTGTACGAAGCGCAAATAAACGGCCATCGTGTTGGCGATGCCTATTTAACCCCCGGCTGGACAAGTTATAACAAACGCCTGCAATACCAGGCCTATGATGTTACCAGCCTGCTGCAGCAAGGCAAAAATGCTGTTGGCGCCGAACTGGGCAATGGCTGGTATCGCGGTTATATTGGTTACGATCCGAAGCCTAACTTATATGGGAAAGATATTTCGCTGCTACTGCAACTGGAGGTAACTTATACTGATGGCAGCAAAGAGACGATTGTATCAGACGGCAGCTGGAAATCCTCAACCGGGCCCGTACGGTTTGCTGAAATATATTACGGTGCTACCATTGACGACCGCGAACAGCAAAAAGATTGGTCGACCACTAATTTTGATGACAAAAAATGGCTGGGTGTAAAGGTCGAAGATTTAACCAAAAGCACTTTAATAGCTACCTATAACGAACCGGTTCGCAAACACGAAACCTTTAAACCGGTGAAGATATTTACCACGCCCAAAGGCGAAAAGGTAATTGACTTCGGACAAAACCTGGTGGGCTGGGTGCAAATGAAAGTGACCGGAAATGCGGGTGATAAAATCACCCTTTCGCATGCGGAAGTTATAGATAAAGTTGGTAATTTTTATACCGAAAACTTGCGCACAGCACGCTCGCAGGATGTGTACATATTAAAAGGCGGCGGCGAAGAGACCTTTGAACCGCAGTTTACCTGGCAAGGGTTCAGGTATATTAAGGTTGAGGGTTATCCGGGTGATTTAAAGCCGGAGAATTTTACTGCTATTGCCCTTTATTCGGACATGCAGCCAATGGGTAGTTTCTCCTGTTCGAATGCATTGATAAACCAGTTACAGCATAATATACAATGGGGTCAGAAAGGTAACTTTTTGGATGTGCCTACCGATTGCCCGCAGCGCGACGAACGTTTAGGCTGGACAGGCGATGCTCAGGTATTTTCACGCACGGCCACTTATAACATGAACGCGCATAACTTTTTTTATAAATGGCTGGGCGATGTTGCCGCCGATCAGTATGAAACAGGCAGCGAGCCTTTTGTTATCCCTGATGTGATTGGCAGAGGCGTAAATGGTCCCGGCGGAAGCACTGGTTGGGCGGACGTTACCACTATTATCCCGTGGAATATGTACCTGGCCTATGGCGATAAGCGCATTTTAGAAAACCAGTACCCCAGCATGAAAAAATGGGTTGAATATATGCATGGCCTCAGTAAAAATGACCTTTGGAATGTTGGGTTTCATTTTGGCGACTGGTTGTTTTATAGTGTTAATGACGATACCGACGGCAGTTCGGCCATTACCAATAAGTATTTAATTGCCCAGTGTTTTTACGCATACTCAACACAGTTGCTGATAAATGCTGCCGCCGTATTGGGGAAAACTGAGGATGTAAATTATTATACAGATTTACTCGCCAAAATTAAGGATGCTTATTTTAAGGAATACGTAACGCCAAATGGTTTAATATCATCCGATACACAAACAGCCTACGTACTTGCCTTGCAGTTTGATATGCTGCCCGAAAATTTAAGGCAACAAGCTGCCGACAGACTTGTACGTAACATCAGGCGGTACGATAACCACTTAACCACAGGCTTTTTAGGCACACCTTACCTTTGTCATGTACTCAGTCGTTTTGGGCATGCTGATGTTGCTTACCAGCTTTTATTGCAGGATACCTATCCATCGTGGTTGTACCCTGTAAAAATGGGCGCAACAACTATTTGGGAAAGATGGGACGGCATAAAACCCGACGGCACATTTGAAACGCCTACCATGAACTCCTATAACCACTATGCCTACGGCGCCATAGGTGATTGGATGTACCGTGTTATTGCCGGTATCGATACGAAAACGGATGCACCGGGTTATAAGCAAATTGTGATTAAACCAACGCCAGGCGGTAAATTTGAAAATGCATCTGCCGATTATCAAACCAATTATGGCAAAGTAAGTTCGCATTGGAAAATTGATGGAGGATCGCTGTCGCTTGATGTGGAGATACCCGCCAATACAACAGCAACCGTTTATATACCTGCAAACGCAGGCAGTACCGTAACCGAAAGCGGCAATCCGCTGGCATCAAACGCCGACATAAAAATGGCTGATGCAGTCGCCGGTTACACCGTGGTAAATGTTGGATCCGGGACATATCATTTTAATACAGCAGCACCAAAACCATAATTTAGTGAGTGGTTGATTAAGTCGATTAGTTAAGATCAACATACAACAATCGGCTTAATCAAATACTTGCCTCATAGTTTAATCAACCTAATATATGGAAGTAATTTTTGGCGTATTTTTTCACTTTGTGGGAGGCTTTGCCTCGGGGAGTTTTTATATCCCGTACAAAAAAGTTAAAGGCTGGGCCTGGGAGAGTTTCTGGATAGTCGGCGGTATTTTCTCCTGGTTTATTGTGCCGCCGCTGGCCGCCTGGTTAACTATTCCGGGTTTTGCAGATATTATTAAACATACAGGTTTTGATGTTTTGGGCTGGACCTACCTGATGGGCCTTTTATGGGGTATCGGCGGTTTAACCTATGGACTGGGCGTGCGCTACCTGGGCGTATCGTTGGGCAGTACCATTATTTTAGGGCTTTGTGCTGTTTTTGGTTCGTTGGTGCCATCGGTTTATTATAACTTTTTCCCGAAGGATGGCAAGGATACATTTACCATGATGTTGAACAGTCACTGGGGCCAAATGGTGCTGCTGGGGATTATTGTTTGCGTTATCGGCATTATTATTTGCGGTAAAGCGGGTACGATGAAAGAAAAGGACCTCGCGAAAAACAGCGAGGCCGCTGCCGAAAATAAAGATTACCGCTTTGGCCTGGGGATATTTGTCGCCATTGTATCGGGTATTTTAAGTGCGTGTTTTAATTTTGGCCTTGAGGCCGGTAAGTCCATGGCCGATACAGCTAACCACATCTGGGTGGCTGCGCACCCGGCGCAGGGTAACTTCCTGTTCCGTAATAACGTAACGTACATTGTGGTGCTGTGGGGGGGATTGACGACCAATTTTATCTGGTGTATGATCCTCAACTTCCGCAACAAATCCTTTGGCGACTATGCCAATCCTAAAACGCCGCTACTGAAAAATTATCTCTTTTCGGCTTTGGCGGGTACCACCTGGTTTTTACAATTTTTCTTTTACGGCATGGGCGAAAGCAGGCTGGGTAATGGGGCCAGTTCGTGGATATTACACATGGCCTTTATTATTCTGGTGGCTAATATGTGGGGACTGGTGCTTAAAGAATGGAAAAATGTAAGCAAAAAAGCATTTTCAACTGTTATAGCAGGTATAGCAATTATTATTTTATCGGTGTTGATTGTGGGGTATGGGAATGCTATTAAATAAATTGTAGTAAAGGATGATCAGCTATGAGCAGAATTGCGTTTAAAATGAAATTATATCCCGGTTTTGCGGAAGAATATAAGGACCGGCACGATGACCTGTGGCCCGATTTAAAAGCGCTTTTAAAGGAAGCCGGCATCAGCGAATATTCGATATTTATTGATTACGAAACAAACTCTTTATTCGGCGTATTAAAAGCCGCGAACCTCGACGCGCTGGAAGAATTGCCTGACAGCCCGATCATGCAGCAGTGGTGGCAGTATATGAGTGATATCATGGAAACAAATGACGATAACTCGCCAGTGACCATACCTTTAAAAGAAGTGTTTTATATGGCGTAAACACCATAAGTTATTCTGGGCTATTTCCGGAATAACGATGCAATCCAGATGATAAGCGCAATAACGATTATTACAGCTATAATGCCTACCACGGCACCTGCTTTAAAAATTCCGGCGATTACATCGCAGCTACTTAAACATAATAGGGTGAGGAAAATTAAAGGAACATATATTTTTTTCATGGTGATCAGAAATTTGAATAATAATTTTTGAATACAATGCCTGAAACAATTAAAATGTTTTATCTGAAGCCCCTTTTTTATTAATAACCTGATAAAACCGTCGCTCCCCGCCTTTGCTGGAAATGCTATCAAAATGATAATCACCCTATCAAAATGATAGTATTGTTTAATGGTGTAAATTTTACACTATCTGGCTAAAAAATTGAAAACCAATCGTTTGCTTTTTATTTGCATGGATTTGCTCCTTGTGGCATGTGTATTGGCTTGCACTGACCAATAGTTAAAAACAATTGATTTTTACTCGTCATGAGCATTAGTTCCAAATCATCCAGGGTTGCGCAATCGTGGCAACCTCTTTCTCTTAATGCTTCATCCAACATCCAAACATTTTTATCCTGATCAATGCAATCTCATCTTAAGAAACTTTCGGCCGCGGGTGCATTAATAACCCTTGGTATTATTTTTGGCGATATAGGCACGTCGCCACTGTACGTTTTTCAAACCTTGCTTGTTGAAGGGCGCGTGATAAACGAAGCCCTTGTGTTAGGTTCCATCTCCTGTATTTTTTGGACGCTGACACTGCAAACCACTTTTAAATATATTGTGATAACGCTGCAGGCCGATAACCATGGCGAAGGAGGGATCTTTTCGCTATATGCGCTGGTGCGCCGTTATGGCAAATGGCTGGCTATTCCCGCTATTATTGGCGCCGGTACCCTGCTCGCCGATGGTATTATTACGCCGCCAATTTCGGTGACATCCGCAATTGAAGGCTTAAACAATGTACCTGCGCTTGCTTCCTCATTTGTGCCAGGTAACGATTTGATCCTTGGGATAGTAATAAGCATTATGATATTACTGTTTTTCTTCCAGCAATTTGGTACAAAGGTGGTTGGGTCGTCATTTGGTCCTGTTATGTTGTTGTGGTTCCTGATGATCGGTGTTTTAGGTGGTATGCAGTTTGCACACAATCCGGGTATTATCAAGGCCATTAATCCTTATTACGGCATCAAATTGCTGACCACACATCCCCGGTGGATATATCTTTTAGGTGCGGTATTCCTGTGTACGACAGGCGCCGAAGCACTTTACTCGGATCTGGGGCACTGCGGTCGCAAGAACATCCAGGTAAGCTGGATCTTTGTAAAAATAACACTTGTGTTAAGTTACCTGGGGCAGGGTGCATGGGTATTGAGCCAGCCAAAAGGTACCAATTTTGATGGTGTTAACCCGTTCTACGCCATCGTGCCGAATCCACATTTACTGATGATCCCGGCTGTGGTATTGGCTACTATGGCCACCATTATTGCCAGCCAGGCGTTAATAAGCGGTTCGTTTACACTTATCAGCGAGGCTGTAAGTATGAATTTCTGGCCGCGGATAACCATCCGTTATCCTTCGAATATTCGTGGACAAATTTATATACCAAGTATCAACTGGATACTTTGTATTGGCTGTATCCTGGTGTCATTGTATTTCCGCACATCGGAACACATGACGGCAGCTTACGGATTCTCGATAACCATCGCCATGCTGATGACCACCATCCTGATGTCGTACTTTATGCGCTATGTAAAGCATTGGCCGCTATGGCTGGTAATAGGTATTTTGTGCATATTCTTAACGGTTGAGTTCTCATTCTTCGTGGCAAATGCCATCAAACTTTTAAAACGTTTATTCTTTGTCGTATTTGAAATTGGCCTGATATTTACCATGTACATCTGGTTTAAGGCCCGCAAGATCAACAACCGGTTCCTGAACTTCATCGACTTAAAAGATCAAATACCCCTGTTAAACGCGCTAAGCGCGGATGAATCGGTAAGTAAATATTCCACTCACCTGATCTATCTTACAAAAGCAAATAATGCCAAACAGATAGAGGAGAAGATCATGTATTCGATCATGAGCCGGAAGCCAAAGCGGGCCGATACTTACTGGTTCATCCATATTGAAACGACCAACGAACCTTACACGATGGAGTATGTTGTCGACCAGATCGAACCGGGTAAGATCATCCGTGTTGAGTTTAGGTTAGGTTTCAGGATACAGCCGCGGGTGAATGTTTTATACCGCAAAGTTATTGAGGACATGGTTGCCCGTAAAGAGATCGACATCACCAGCAAATACGATTCGCTTAATAAATACAAGGTTGCAGCCGATTTCAGGTTTGTTATCATGGAGAAATTCCTATCCTACAATAACTCATTTGGCGCCCGGGAAGGCTTTATATTGAACAGTTATTTTGCCATTAAAAAGCTGGCACAAACCGAAGCAAAAGCTTTTGGCCTGGATACCAGTGAAACTTATGTTGAGAAGATACCATTGGTGGTAAAGCCGGTTGGCAATATCGTATTGAAGCGCGTTGTAGGGGCGTGATCCCCATCAAACTGAAATGCATGGCGCAGATATCGCGCGTATAAGATCCCTCCCTACGGTCGGGATGACACTGGTGAAGAGCACTAAAAAATGTCATTTCGACCGCAGGGAGAAAACTTATACTCCAAGCTTTTACGTTATGCCGTACGGATAAGCACTGGCGGTTATGCAACGATGTAAAAGTTCACTCCCTACGGTCGAGACGACAAAAGAGGTGGAGTGCGATATAAAAAAATATCAATTTCGACCGTAGGGAGAAAACTTTTGCGCTTTGCGTTTGCGCAAATGCAAAGCGGCTTTATATGGTTAAATAAAACCGGTTTATTTTTTATTGGCATTCCGTTGCGCCCGTTGCGTTAATTCAGCAATTGGCATGGTGATCATCCTACCAACCGGAGTTTTACCACGATAGGTGATCACGCGCAATTGTACCGCATCTTTTGGCACCAGCAAAGGTTCGGTATATTTTGGATAATATCTATCCGGATAAGAGTTGTCAAAGCTGTAATAAATATCCAGGCCGGGTATTTCATTAGTTAACTCCACAATCATTTGATTAGCCGGCGAAAGTTTGGCGTCAAAACTTGGGTCATAAACACTTGGCGCATATTTTACCTCTGCTTCATCCAGCCGGCCAAACTGCTTTTCAACTTTGGGGTAAAAGTTGTTCCAGCTTTTCTTTTCCTTTGGCGACCAAACCGATTCGGCTATGGCCATTCCGCGCGGCCAGGTCATGTATTCCACCTGGCGCATGTTAAATACCTGCTCGGTCCATAAATTGGCCTGGCCACCTAAAATTAATTTTGCGTCAACGCTATCGGGTACCGGTTCAAAAGTGTAAGATGTGTTCAGGCGCAGCGTAGCGTATACATGTGGCTCCATTACACGGTCGCTTTGCATATAGTCAAGGTAGGCGAAGGTTGTAGGGCTCATCACCACTTCGTGGCCCAGTTTGGCAGCGGTTATACCGCCCTGAATGCCCCGCCAACTCATTACAGCAGCATTTGGGCCGAGGCCGCCTTCAATAATTTCGTCCCAGCCCATAAATTTCTTGCCTTTTGACTCAACTATCTTCTCCAAACGCTTTTCAAAATAGCTTTGCACTTCCTCGTATGTTTTCAAATTTTCGCGTTTCATTAAAGCGGTAACCGAATCGCTTTTTGCCCACCAGGCCTTATTGCACTCATCGCCCCCCATATGGATGTATCCGAATGGAAACAATTGAGCCACTTCGGTTAATACCTTATCTAAAAAGACATAAGTTTTTTCGCTTGACGGGTTGAGGGTATTGTCGGCATCCTGGCGTTCACCAGAACGCACAACATATTTATCGGCGCCCGGCGTAACTGAAAGCTCGGGATACGAAACTACAGCCGCCATGCTATGGCCCGGCACGTCAATTTCGGGCATAATATTTAAAAAGCGGTCTTTTCCGTATTGTACCAGTTCCTTAATATCAGCCTGGGTGTAAAAACCACCGTAAGTACGCGGCTCATCAGCGGTTGGGGCCGAAAACCTGCCAAATTCCCCTATTTTTTTTACGTTGTAGGCGCCAACAGTTGTCAGGCGCGGTAAGCTTTTTATTTCGATGCGCCAGCCCTCATCGTCGGTGAGGTGCATGTGGAGCAGGTTAAATTTGTAACGCACCATCTGATCGATGTATTGCTCAACTTCTTCCTTGGTAAAGAAATGCCTTGATACATCCAGCATCAGCCCTCTCCAGGCAAAACGGGGATAATCTTTAATATCGACTAAAGGCATACTCCAGTCCACATTACGTGCAACCTCCTTGCCCTCAATTTCCTTAGGCAGCAATTGCAACACAGTTTGTACGCCATAAAACAAGCCTGCAGCTTCGTTTGCCTTTATAATAATTCCTTTTTTAGTTACCGAAAGGGTGTAACCTTCTTTACCCAACTCTGCATCTGCTTTAGCATTTAATGACAGTTTAATAGTTGCCGAGACCGAAAAGGTATTTTTTACAGTAACAGGAAAGCCGGTTGCTGCCGACAGTTTTTGATGCAGCCAGGTAGTCGCCAGCCTTACTTCGGGTTGCGAACCTGCCTCAATTAAAATGTGTTTGGGCAGGGTAAACTGGCCATCTTTTGTAACAACACTTACGGGTTCGGGAATAATGGCTAATGCGCTTTTATTGCTTTGCGCAAACGCGACGAAAGCGGCGAGCGAGAAAACAAGCAGACTTGTTAGTTTTTTCATAAAATGGTTTATTAAAAGATTTATAACAGAAGGGGTAACAGCATGCAAATTATACTTTTTAAATAATATTAAAAAGTATTTGATCGTAAAATCAATATAGGATAATTGTTATATTGCGTCAGATAGACACATTATAAACCTCATTTCATGAAAAAGCTTGCCCTGCTTGCCGTTTGCGCGGTTTTAACCGGTATTACTGCGTTGTTTTACGCCTTTACTTTTCCGGGAAATTATAGTAAAAATTCTGCGACAATCCGTGTAGAAGGCGGGATGATAACGGGTGTTAAAAGCAAATCCAGCGATGTTATAGCGTACAAAGGCGTTCCCTTTGCCGCGCCACCCGTGGGCGAATTGCGATGGAAAGCGCCGCAGCCGGTAATCCCATGGGAGGGAGTAAAACAATGCAATGCTTTTAGCGCCAGCCCTATGCAGCGAAAACCTGTACCATTTGGTGTGTACACCCCGGAGTTTTTGATAGCCGAAAAGCCGATAAGCGAGGATTGCCTTTACCTTAATGTGTGGACAAAAGCGCACCAGGGGCAAAAACGCCCGGTTTTTGTTTGGATATACGGTGGCGGCTTTTCCAGCGGCGGCACTTCGGTACCCATTTACGATGGCGAGGCAATGGCCAAAAAAGGAATAATTTTTGTGTCGGTCAATTATCGAGTAGGTATTTTTGGTTTCCTCGCACATCCGGAGTTAACTAAGGAATCGCCAAACCATGCTTCGGGCAATTATGGATTGCTCGACCAGGTAGCCGCATTGAAATGGATTAAGAAAAATATTGCAGCTTTTGGTGGAGACCCAGAAAATGTAACCATCGATGGCCAGTCGGCCGGATCCATGAGTGTTAACTGTTTGGTGGCATCGCCGGTGGCAAAGGGGCTGTTTAACAGGGCCATTGCCGAAAGCGGTTCTTTTTTGATAGATAACCCCCTCGTTGGGGCCAATGACTTATCAAAAGCAGAACAGCAGGGTATAACAATTGCGGAAAAAGTGCACGCAGCGTCGATAGCTGATTTAAGGAAAATGCCAGCTGAAGAAGTAATGAAACTGCCGGGGCGTTTTACGCCGATAGTGGATGGTTATGTGCTGCCCGAATCAGTCGCTCAAATATTCGCCGAAGGCAAACAAAACAATGTGCCGGTAATAACAGGATGGAATGCTGATGAAAGTTTTGTGGCGGGTTTTAAAAAGAAAGATGCCTATATACAACAGATAAAAGACCAATATGGCGCCAAAGCCGATGAATACCTGAAATATTTCCCGGCAAGTACTGATGAAGAGGCTGCCCAATCGCAGGTGCGCATGAGCCGCGACCAAATATTTGCGGCCTCGGGTTTTAAATGGTCGGTTGTACAAAGCGAACAGGGTAAAGCCCCGATCTATGTTTACAACTTTAACCGGAAGCTTCCGGCAACGCCCGATTTTGTAAGATACGGCGCCTTTCATACAGGCGAAGTTGCTTATGTGATGGATGATCTGAAATTTTTGAATCGCCCATGGGAGCCGGCTGATCAGCCGCTCGCTACGCTCATGTCGGCTTATTGGGTTAACTTTATTACCAGCGGAAACCCCAATGGCAAAGGACTGCCCGAATGGCCTATGTTTAACACCCAAACCTGGCAAGCCATGGTATTTGATGTAAACAGCAGCAAGCAGGAGTTGCCTCAGAAAGACGAATTGAAGTTTATGGCAGGTAGTTAATGAAGCTTAATCAACCTGAATAATTAATCATTAAAATCAATATATTGCATCATAAAATCCCGGGGTAGCGCCTGCAGCCCGGTATGCCAATTAACCTTTATTAATAACCGGTTCGTAACCAAAATTTAAGTTATGTCATCATCTGATCGCAGAAAATTTATTAAGCAATTGGGCAGTACCATTGTGCTCAGTTCCGCTGCACTTTCGGGCTTTGGGGCCATGGAAGAAAATGAAAGAAGAATTTTACAGGCCGAAAAACGAATAAGCCCGAATGACAAGATAAGGATAGCCACCATTGGGATGGGCATAATGGGGTTTAATGATACCCGTACGGCACTGGCCTGCCCGGGTGTTGAACTGGTTGGCTGCTGCGACCTTTATACCGGCAGGCTTGAGCATGCTAAAGAGGTTTTTGGGGCGAATATTTTTACCACAAAAGATTACCACGAAATATTGGACCGCAAAGATGTTGATGCAGTAATTATAGCCACCAGCGATAACTGGCACAGCACTATTGCCATTGCTGCCATGCACAAAGGAAAAGCTGTTTATAGTGAAAAACCTATGGTACATTATATAAGCGAGGGTTTGAGCGAAATAAAAGCACAGCACGAAACCAAGGCTGTTTTCCAGGTGGGCAGCCAGCGGGTGAGCAGTATTTCGTTCCGGAAAGCAAAAGAATTATACCAGGCTGGCGCGATAGGCCAAATTAACTCGATAGAAGCATCGTTTAACAGGCAAAATGCGCTGGGGGCCTGGCAATATACCATCCCACTGGATGCATCGACCCAAACAGTGGACTGGCACCGCTACACCGCCAGGGATAAGGTTAAGCTGCCATATGATAGCAACCGTTTTTTCAGGTGGCGCAATTACCGGGAATATGGTACAGGCGTTGCCGGGGATCTTTTTGTTCACCTGCTCTCGGGCATCCATTTTATTACGGACTCGAAAGGGCCGAGTAAAATATACTCAATAGGGGGTACTTATTACTGGAAGGACGGACGAAACGTACCGGATGTAATGAGCGCGGTTATCGAATATCCGCAGACAAAAGAACATCCTGCTTTCCAGGCAATATTACGGGTTAACTTTATCAGCGGCGAGGGCGAGCGCACATCAACCAAAATTATCGGCTCCGAGGGCGTGCTCGATCTTTCTAACGAGGGCGACGGCTTTACTATCCGGAAAAACAAAATGTCGGTAGCCCCGGGAATTGGCGGCTGGGATTCATTTGATACCTATACCATTGCGATGCAAAAAGCATTGATGGACGACTACAACAAAAAGTATTCGGATGCCGATAAACAACGGCCTAATATACCGGGTGTAACTTACCAGGCGCCACAGGGATACAGTGCGAATATCGATCATTTCAACAGTTTTTTTGATGGCATTCGTTTAGGAAAACCTATTGTTGAAGATGCTGTATTCGGCTTCCGTGCTGCGGCGCCTGCATTGGCTTGTAACGATAGTTATTTTCAAAACAAAGTAATCCATTGGGACCCGGTGAATATGATGATCATTCAAAAATAATTGCATAATCCGGCCGGAAACTGCATAAAACAAAACGACCAGAGCTATCAGCCCTGGTCGTTTTGTTTTATTGCGGTCAGTTAAAACTGATCTTTAATTGTAAAGCTATAATTTCACGAAGGTGCTTTTCCCAACCAGGCTGTTGTTAGCTGAGTTTATTACGCGGACAATATAGGTACCAGGCAAAAACTGGCTTACGTCGCTACTCCATACCAATGATGACGATTGCGCTGTTTTTACCACAGCGCCAGTGCTGTTTACTATCTCGATATTATAAACCGGCTTAACAGCCGCAGGCGCGTTAGCGGCCGATTGATTGGTTATGGCCAGGCTAAGTGATCCGGCTGTTGGATTTGGGTACAGGTTGAAGCCATTTAGGGTTATGGTGTTTGATGCACCATACATAATAGTTACCACATTGGAGTAACTGATGCTACCATTAATATCTTCTATTTTTAAACGGTACAAATTTGCGCCCAGTAGTGGGGCTTTGTCCAGGTAGCTGTAGCTGCCCAGCGCGGCCGATGGTACGCTGCCGATAACCGAAAATGTTTGACCATTATTGGTGCTCCTTTCAACCGTAAAATAGGTGTAGTTCTGTTCATTTTCCGTTTTCCAAACCACCTGGGCGCTATTTGCTGATTTTGCTGCGGTAAAGTTTAACAGGTGCATCATTAATGCCGGATTTTGGCGGATAACCAGGCTAAAACGGTCCTGCCCGAAACTGCCGCCATCACCTTTGTGAATTTCGAAACTGTAGGTTGAGCTTTGTTTTAAATTCACTGAGTCCTTTTTATAGGCATCCACCAGCCATATATCATACAACTCAGGCACGCTTTTAACAGCATCCAGGTTTAGCTGGTAAGTGCCATCGGTTTCGGCATTTACATTTAATGCGATTGTTGTTTGCGTTTGCTTTGGCAAGGCAAGCGTATTAACCGCCAACGGAATTCCGTCTGCCGACATGCTCGAAAGGCTTACTGCGCCAAATCCAGGTTTGTACAGGGCGTCTTCATTAAGTGCGAATTCGGGTTTGGCTGTGCTGTTAAAGTTGATCATGATGCCGTCAACATTAACAGTATCCTTTAACATTTTTAATTTAAGGTACTGGTTAACGGCGGCTACCGGCGGATTTCCTAAGAACAAGTTGCCGTTTTTGGCATTAGCCTGTGCATTTACCTTTGCCGATTCATTAAAAATTAACTGCGCTGATGCATTTGCGGCTACCACGTAAAAACCCTGCCCTGTCGGGATGATATTTGAGCCCGATGAGGCTATGGTACCAACACCGCCGGTGTTTGCGCTGTAAATGTTATAGTTTTTGCTGACAGGATCCAATACATATATAAAAGGGTTTAAGTTTGGCCCGTAGATACCCGTCGTTGAACTGGAGGTGTTATAAGTATCCCAGTTGATAGCACTTGGGTAGGGGTTTCCAACCAGGTTAAAGCCCTGTACCGAAGCATTTCCGGCAGTGTTGGTGAAACCCATATTTGATGATGCCGGTGTGTACCAGTCTTTCACTAAAATTTGTCCCTGGTTTAAGGTGCCTGTTGACGTAAGTGTAGTATTGGTAGGCACGTATGAACTGTTTGTTTCTGCTGTAAAGCTTGCCACATTCCTGTCGCCCCTGAAGAAAAACAGGAAGCCATCGCCTACCGGGATGTTAAATCCGCTGCCGTCATTATCAATCGAATAATTAGGTGATGTAGTAATGTTGTTTACCCCACGGTAATTGCCACTGGTAAAGGTAGCGTTAGATGGGGTAATGTTTTCGCGGAATAAATACAGCGATGGGTTACCTGAGCCGGTATTATCAAACCCGCCGGTTGTGCCGGTTGTGCCGGTAACATAGGAGGAGAGTTTTACATAATTTAAGCTGTAAACCTTATTGCCGTTTACCATGCCTGCGTTTACCGGCGATGACAATAAGCGATAGCCGCGGTATTTACTGGCGCCACCGGTAATAAACCTTTCAACGCTGAAGGTGCCGAAGCAACCGGCCAAGTTGCCCGTTATTTGGCCGATGATAGCGCAACCATTAACATCGGACTGTAGTGTGAAAGTTCCGGTATTACCCACACTGGTTGAGCTGCCGGTTAAATTAATTACCGAAAGTGGCCCAAGGTAAAAGCTTCCGGAGTTTTGTATTGTGGCGCTTGTGAAATTTAAATTTATGGTACACTTTGAATTGGAGGTTCCTGCATGAAAGGTGCCCAGGTTTTGGATGCTTGCGCCGCTGGCACTATTGGTGGCAAAATCAATTGAGCTGCCGCCGTTTATGGTAAATACACCCGTTGAACCATTATTTATAGACCCCGATTTTCCCAGTTTTACCACTGCTCCGCTCAGGGCGAAAGTGCCATAATTTGAAATATAGGCATTGTCCTGCATATTAATTGAGGGCGATGTAGTTGCATTAAACGTGCCCCCTGCTGAGTTGTTAATAAAAGCAGCATTGCCCAATGATAAATTACCGGTATTTAAAATAAATGGCCTTGCGTTGGTAAATGATCCGCCGGCGTTTACATCAAGGGAGACTGCGGTAATAGTGCCTGCTGCACCGGAAACTGAAAGTGCCGCATTGATGGTAAAGTTGCCGCTAATGTTAAGGTTTGATGCCAGGGTGATGGTTGTTGCACCTGTTATGGTTAACGATGTACAAGCGGATGCGGTGTTAACGGTGGGCATATTCGCCGTTGCGCCTATGATGGCGGCATCGCCGGCAATAGGATATCCTGATGACGGCGACCAATTATTGCTGTCGTTCCAGTTATTGTCGGCACCTGCGCCTGTCCACGTATAGGTTCCACCTGCGCCCGGTCCGGCACGGGTAACGGTAACCGTATACGTTTGAGTGGTAACGCCATCCTGTGCGGTAACAGCAATGGTAATTACATTGGCGCCCACAATTAACGGAATTGACGGTGAAGCCGTGCCCGAGCGCACTAATGATCCGTCAACTTTTATGCTGGCCGTTGGATCGGCCGCAGTAGGTGTAACGGTTATAGACGAAATGCCATTAACAACATTTGATGTATATGCCGTTGTTGCCGATGCAAAAGCGGGTGCCAAAATTGCCCCGTTGCTTAACTTTAATGCAGCAAGCAGTGCATTACTTGATTGTGGCCGGGTTACAGTTATAATAGAAGTATTGGTTGATACACCATCCTGTGCGGTTACAACAACAGTAATGGTATTTGCGCCATAATTCAGGGGGATGATTGCTGAGGGGTGACCTGAGGCTACAACAGCGCCATTTACTGTGAGCGTTGCCGTAGGATCGGCGGTGGTGGCTACAACCTGCACCGAAGGCGTATTGTTATTTACCGTTGCAGTGTAGTTGCGGTGGGCCGGCCCTGCTACTTGTGTAAGGGTAAAATAAGGCTTTAACGCAAGGGTGTTTAAAAAATCGTTGTTTGATGCCGCACGTGTAACGGTAACCGTATAGGTTTTGGTTGTTACCCCATCCTGGGCGGTTACAACGGTAGTTATGGTATTGGGGCCCACATTTAATGCAATGGCGCCCGATGCGGTCCCGGATACAACCGGTACCCCGTTTACCGTTACCGAAGCGTTTACATCGGCGGTAGTCGGTGTTACCTTAACCGACGTAGTTTTGTTGTTAACGCTTGCCGTGTATGAAGTGGTGTTGACAGCAAATGACGGCGAAAGGGTTGTGCCGCTTATTACCAGGTGAGATAAATTTGCATTTGACGATGCAGCCGGGGTAATACGTGACGGCCTGGCGTTGACGGTTGTAATGTTAAGCGACAGCGCTATCCATCCAAGGAAGCATAGTAGAAGTTTTTTCACAGCAAAAAATAAATTTATCAAATAAAAAACGCGGAAGACGCGACAATTAAGAGGTTCAAATTACTAATTTTTGCGAATTAAAATCAATCAACGGAAAATAATTTTGCAAACATTTCGCAGTGTGTTTAATGTTTAAGCATTGGTTTAATCAGTATTGCATCTTGGTTAAAAGAGTTGTTTCCGCGACAGAAAACAGCTTTTTTACGAGCTGTCTGTTAACCGGATGCCGGGCGAAACAACGTGAGAAATATGCAGTTTTGGGAAAAGTTGATAAATAAAATCACCCTAAACCCACGCAACGTGCCCGGAATTTACGTTGCGCTTATTTATAGCTTATTTGAATGAGAGCTGATGTATTTACAGCTTTATAAAAGTGCTTTTGCCTATCAGTGTTTTATCAGCATTATTGACGACCTGGATAATATACGTCCCCGGTAAAAGGCTGCTCACATTATCGTGCCAGCTGGCATTTGCTGAAACCCCGGACTTTATAACCGAACCGGTGATGTTGATGATCTTAATGTCATAGGATTGCCCAGTTGTAACTGGCGCCGGGCCTGTTATGCCTATCGGCGACGAAGCGGGGATTGCACTGTTGCCGTTTTGACTAATGGTAAGGTTAAGTGTTGATGTAGCAGGATTAGGGTATACGTTTATACTGCTTTTGGCCATGGTTGCATTGCCGAAGCTGAGCGTAACTACTTTTGAATAGGTAATTGTTCCGTTAAGGTCAGTCATCTTTAACCGGTAAAAGTCGGTTGTTTGCGGTGGGTTTTTATCCAAAAGGTTATAGGTACCCTGTGCGCCCGAAACGAACCCGCCAATAACATTAAATGTCGCACCGCCGTCGCTGCTTCGCTCAACAGTAAAGTTGGTATAGTTTTCCTCATTCTCGGTATTCCACACTACCTGGGCGCCGCCTGTAGCTTTTGCCGCCGTAAAATTGAGCAGATGAATTGCCAAAGCGGGATCTTGCCGTACAACCAGGCTGAAGCGGTTCTTTCCGAAGCTGTTGGTATCGCTTAGCTGTACGTCAAACCTGTAGGTTGGGTTACGCCGCATCTCCAGCGAGTCGTTTTTATAAGCATCCTTTAACCAAACCTGGAATATCTTTGGAATGCTTTGCACTTGAGTCATGTTGAGCGAGTATGTGCCGTTAGCATTGGCGAAAACATTCAACTTGATAGCGTGGGCGTGCACCTTTGGCAAGGGCATATTATTAATAGCCACAGGCACACTGTCGGCGGTCATACTGGCAAGGGCAACAAGTCCGCTCCCCGGTATGTGCTGGGCATCTTCGTTAATATCATAAGTGTTTTTTGCCTGATCATTAAAACGGATCACCGTTTCCTCGCTATTGATGGAATCGGCTACCAGTTCGAGCCGTAAAAGCCGGATCACATTGGTTGCTATTGGTTTTGTACTTAGCAGTAATGTAGTGCCGGTTGCCTGCGTAGGGCCGGTTAGCTGCGCATTTGTTTTGCCCGATTCGTTGAACGTAAGGCTCGCACCTGCCGCGCCTGCTTTTACAAAAAAACCTTGTCCGCTTGGTATAACATTACTGCCGCCGTTTAGCCCAACGCCGGCGCTATAGGTTGCGTATATTTTTTTTACTTCGTTAAAAACGTATATGGTGGGCCCAACGCCGGGTCCGTAAATGCCGGCCGATGAGCTGCTGGTGCTGAAATTGTTCCAGTCTATCGAACTTGCATAAGGATTACCCACCAGGTTATAGCCCTGGTAGCCGGTGTTTCCGGTTACCGAATTATATTGCAGCGTAGCCAGCCCTGTGTACCAGTTGGTGACGGTTACCGATTGCTGGTTTAATACACCTGTTGAAGAAAAGGTATTTGCTTCTGCACTGGTGGTTGTAATGTATTTGGTAGCGATGTTGGTAAGGTCGCCGCGATAGAAAAACATTATTCCGGTTCCCGGGCTAAGGTTAAACGTTCCATCGTAGTCGACGCCTACGGAATACGCCGGCGAGTTGTTGATCTTGTTGATCCCTCTGAAATTCCCCGTGTTAAAAGTGCTGTTAGTGAATGCTACATTATCGCGATAGAGGTACATTGACGGGTTGCCACTTTTGGTCATACCGCCACCTGTTCCCAATGTTCCGGTAATGGGCGCGTAATTCGCAAGGTAACTTAGCGAAAAGTAATGTGCCGATCCAACGTTTCCGGTATATACCGACGACGATAACAGCCGGTACCCACGGTAGGTATTGCTGCCCCCGCTGATATAACGCTGTACATTTACATTGCCGGTGATTGATGATGTAGACGGAATAGCCCCGACGGTTGCGGATCCGGTGCTCGCTGAATTTAAGGTGAGGATTCCGCCCGTTTGCAATGTTGTGGCCGTCTCCATGGTAAGAACACCGATGGACGATACCGCAAAACTGCCGGTTCCAGATAGGGTTTTAGTGCCGACACCGCTAAAGTCGACATTGTTTAGCGTTGTTCCGGCTGCACTGTTATCGGTAAGCGCCTGCGCTGTTGCGCCGTTAAAATATACCGTTCCGCTCCCGGCGGTAAAAGTGCCGCTGTTGGTATAGTTTCCCCCAACTTTTAAGGCTCCCGAAGATAGCGTGAGCGCGTTGGAGTTGGCTAAGCTGCCATCCACAGTAATACTACCGCTACCTGCTGTTAAGCTGGCGGAGTTTGAAATTCCGCCGCCGACATACACATTTCCCGATGAAAGGCTCATTGCACCGGAATTGGCTATATTGCCGGTAATGGCTGTAGTGCCGGTCGCGCCGGTAATGGTAGAAGTATTGTTCCAGTTTCCGGCAACCGAAGTATTGGTAGCTGCTGCTCCCGTCGGGCTAAAGTTAGCCGGACTGTATGTATCAAGGTCTCCCGCAACTTTTAATGCCCCAACGGTACTTCCGCCTATTGAGGCCGTCCCGGTCCCTTGTATGGTAAGGTTGTCATAACTGGCCTTCGTCGTATCTATCGTTCCGCCCCCTGAGCCAAAGCCTGCGGTCGATGTGGTGTACACGGTCGGATTTGCCGCCGTATAGGTCACATAACCAGTACCGCCGTGGTCGCCATAAAAGTTTACCGATGCATTAGGAGTGGGTATAGTACCCAGGGGTGAAGCATTTGACAAATATAAATGCGGTGTAGTAGCCGTACCTGTTGCCTGGGTTACCGTATTGATGGTGAAATAAGCAGCATTTGAGGCGGTGATACCGGTTAGTTTTGTAAAGATAACCTGCCCCGACAAGTACATATTGCCGCTTTCCAGCCTGAAGCCACTCCCGTTCTGGATATTGGCGTTCATAATTATGGTAACATTTCCAGAAACGTTTAATGTAGCAACGTCAGAAAGGAGAAAGTTATTGGTGCCAAACGTACTGGTGCCACTGCCTACAGTAATGCTGGTGCAGTTGATTGTACCGGTTCCCTGCAAATAATCAAAAATAGTAAAACTGCCGGATGTGGTGTTGATGTCCTGTGTAATGGTACCGACGGTTAGTGTCGCCCCGTTTACGGTTATTTTAGCGCCGTTTTTTTGAAACCCTCCGCCAAATTCAATAGAAGCAATGGTTAAAGAGGTTGTTAATGTGGGTTGACTGGTGAAGGTAGATGTCATCCCAAACGTAACGATATCGGTTGTCCTGCCGCCTGAACCCGGATAATCACCGGATCCTCCGGTTTCTGTCCAGGAACTGGAAGATTCCCAGGTTGTACTCGTGCCTTTCCAGGCGAAAGTGAGCGCTGAAGCGCTGGAAGATAATGCGGCCAGCGTCAGCATAACAACAAATAACAATCGACGTCCCATAGATCATTTAAGTTAATGATCGAGTCCCTGTTCAATTCTTATTTATCAAAAAATAGCGGTTGCGTATATCTGCTGAAACACAGCACAATAACCTTGCCAGTGGCTTATAAACAATCAGGATTTGACGGTTGGTCCGACAAACAAAAGTACTAAACAAATATAGTAAAAATATTAATCAATAATTAAAATATTAATTAAAATTTTTCGCGGTTCGGGCTAACAGACTGATGCCAGGGCAATCGGGAACGGGAATAATCAGGCAAGGGAAAGTCGATATATAAAATCAGCCTGAAGCCGCGCTGCCGGTTTGGAGTTTTCCCCGGACATTGTTTATAGTTCGCTTGAAATTAGCGCGTGTTTTTACAGTTTTATGAAAGTGCTTTTACCCACCAAAGTTTTATCGGCGTTATTAACAACCTGGATAATATACGTTCCTGGTGAAAGGCTGCTCACATTATCGTGCCAGCTGGCCGATACTGACGAAGCTGTTTTAATAACTGAACCGTTGATGTTGATGATTTTTATGTCGTAAGAGGCGGCAAATGTTGCAGGTATTGCTGCAAAGCTGTGTACAAGGCCGTTTGTCTGCGTTGTTTGGCTTGCAGAAGATACGGTGTTGCTACCATTTGGATTAATGCTTAAGTTGATTAATCCATTGGATGGGTTAGGGTATATGCTGATGTTGTTTGTTTCGGCCTGGGTAGTGTTTGTGCTGCCGATACTAAGCGCCACGATGCCCGAATAACTGATCGCTCCGTTCATATCGGTTATTTTTAGCCTGTATTTATCGGTTCCATCGATCGGCGTTTTGTCAATATAACTATAAACTCCCGAGCCATCGGAGGTGATACTATCCAGCGCCATGAAGGTATTGCCATCATCGATGCTTCGTTCTACTGTGAATGAAGTATTGTCCTGCTCGTTCCCGGTAGTCCAGCTTAGTTTGGCTCCTGTGTTAAAATTTATAGCGGTAAAATCCAGCAAGTGGACGGCCATTGCACGGTTTTGACGGATAACCACTACAAAACGATTACTCCCGAAGCTGGTGCTGTCTTTTTTGTTGATATTAAACAGATAGCCCGTGGCCGTCCGCAAGTTTACTGAGTCTTTAGCGAATTTGTCTACCAGCCATATATCATAAACTTTTGAAATGGAATCAAGTTCAGTTCGCTGCATGTCAAAATTACCACTGTTTTTGGCCTCAACATCCAACCGGATCATCAAAGGCGCTTCTTTAGGAAGCGGCAAAATATTCACTGATAGCGGCACATTGTCGGATGACAGGCTAAACAAGCCCTCAGGAGCATTTATACCGGGAAAATACCTTGAATCGATCTGGTTATTATATGTTGTAGTGGCTGATGCGTCGAAACCGATGGCTATATCATCATAGTTAAAGGAGTCTAAAACCATTTTCAACCGTAATAAAGGGAATTTACTGGTGGCGGTTTTATTAACAGGAGGGGTTGCTGCCCGGGCAAAAGACCAGGTTATCGCTATCAATAAAGTTAAAAGTAAACGGTTGATCATCGTAATAAAAGTTTATTATTGAGCCCCCGCTTTTCATCAATAATTTATCAGGTGTGTAAATAATATGCAATAAATGCGCCGTTTACTTTATTTTGGCAATATTACGCTCAAAAAGGAGTGATAATCGCCATAAAATGATATCTCAGCTTCCAGAAACTGGAAAAAAATAGTGGGTTGCGGAATTTAATTTCCCCATGTTGAACGAAAAATTCCTCATGCCGTCTAAAACCGAGAAATTTATATAAAAGGTTGTCTGCCACTCCCTGTTGATGCTGAAAATACAGTATGAAGTGGTAAGGCAGGAAGATTTAGGCGAATGTATATGCCTATCGGCCAGGCCCGCTGCAGGTAAAATAAGGGAGACGTTTAGGAAGGATCGATTTTCCAATTTAATTATCGATCCTTACCAAAAAAATGAAATTACATTTTAACAAAAGTGCCGTTGCCTACAAGTGTCTTGTTTTTGTTATTAACCACCTGTATAAGATAAGTGCCCGGGCTTAGTGAACTAACGTTGTCCTGCCACATTGATGAGGTTGCATTTGAGGTTTTTACAACCGACCCCGTGATGTTAATTATTTTAATGCTGTATGATTGGTTAATTACTACGTCATCTTTTAGTTCCGGCGTCATGGCGCCATACTGAAGCAACGACATACCTCGTGTTACAATATTATTTGTTGGGTTGATGGCAAGGGTTATCATCCCATTTGACGGATTCGGATAAACGTTGACGTTGCTTTTAGCAACCTGTGCGGCGTTGCCATAGATAAGCGTAACCACATCGGAGTAGCTGATTGTTCCGTTAAGGTCTTCAATTTTTAACCGGTACATATCGCTCCCGGTAAGTGGGTTTTTGTCGGGGAAGCTGTAAGTGCCCAACGAACTGGACGGGGCGCCTCCAAGTGCCATAAAAGTTGTGCCTCCATCAGTACTTCTTTCAATGGTAAAATTGGTATAATTTGCTTCGTTCTCGGTTTTCCAAACTGCCATTGCGCCGATGCTTGTTTTTGTTGCAGTAAAGTCAAGCAGGTGAACGCCCAGGGCCGGGTCCTGGCGGACAACCACGGTAAAGCGATTGGCGCCGAAGCTTGCTGTGTCTGTTAAGTCAACGTCAAATACGTAGCTGGTGTTATGCCTGATATCCAGCGAGTCTTTTTTATATTTATCCATCAACCACACCCGGTAAATTTGAGGGATGGCGTCGAAATCGGTTCTTTCAATGGTGTATTGGCCGCTTTTTTTAACCGACACATTTAACCTGATTGCCTGGTTAGCATTGTTTTTGGGGAAGGGTATCCATTTTACCGAGGCGTAAACGCTGTCGCTGCTGATGCCGGATATGGATTGAAGCGAACCCATCCCCGGAAAGAATTCTGTATCCTCATTTGGGTTGTATTTATTTGTGGATGTAGAATTAAAGCCGATGACCATGTCGTCATAATTGATGCTATCGGTCACTAATTTTAACCGCAAATAGCTATTATAAGCTGTTTGCGCTACGGGAGTACCCAGTAAAAGATTTGTGCCAGTTACCATGGTGTTGGTTTTGGCGGTTTCAGTAAACGTTAGTGTGGGCGATGTGTTGTTGGCCTGCACAAAAAAGCCCTGCCCGCTCGGCAATATTTTACTGGCTTTGCCTGTAGCAATGCCGGTAGATGCATTATAGGAATCGTAATTGCTGGTAGACGGATTAAACACATAAACCGTTGGATTTACATGAAACCCGTAAATTGGGGCTGTTGAAACCGAATTACTGAAGGTACTCCAGTCGATTGAACTGGCGTACGGATTGCCTACGAGGTTAAAACCGCGCACAGCTAAATTGCCTGCATTGGAGGTGGTATAAAGTAAGCCTGCCGTGCCTGTCCATGATACCACCGAGATGCTTCCCTGGTTTAAATTGCCGGTGGTACTAAAGGTAACGCTTTCGGGCGCAACATACGGATAGGATGTTTTGCTTGGAGAACCGCTGGTATGTGTAACCTTATCGCCCCGGTAATAGACCATAAAGCCCTCGCCGGCATAAATTTTTGCCGATCCGTTGGTGGCGTCGGTGGTGGTATTGGTTCCCGTAACGAGTGTATTGCTGATATTGGTAACCCCAATAAAATTGCCACTGGTAAAGGAGGTGTTATTTGGCGTATAGTGTTCCTGGTAAAAGTAAAGGCTTGAATTACCGGTTGTAGTCCCCAAAGACGATGTGCAGTTGGTAATGATAATTTTGGCTGCCAGGTAATTTAAGCTGTAGGGTAAGTTGCTGCTTGCATCGGTGCCCTCGTTCACCGGCGATGACATTAAACGGTAGTTTCTCGCCACCCATTTACCGGTTACAGCGCTATAGGTAGCGCTTCCCTGAACGAAACGTTGCACTGAAACAAAGCCGGTTATGCTGCTGCCCGATGGAATGGCAGCGACTGTTGCCGAGCCTGTGGTATCGGAATATAATGTCAAATAAGCAGTTGAAGTAGTGCCGGCAGTTAGGCTTACCGGGCTAACCATGGTTAAAACGCCGGTACTGGAAACACCAAAATTACCGGCAGTGCCGCTCATTACAGCCGTGCCTGTACCGTTGAAGGTAACCTTGTTGAATTTTGTACCTGTGCTAACATCGCTAAGCGATTGACTGGCACCGCTAAAATAAACGGTTCCGGTACTAGCCGTGAAGCTTCCCGCTGTGTTTTGATAAAGCCCTTTAAAAATTAGGCTGCCGCTGCCACAATTTAAGGCGCCGCCACTATTTTGAAATAAACCATTGTCGGTTACCGTGCCCGATCCTGCAGTTATGGCTCCCCCGCTTAATTGTATGCCGCTGGCGCCAACAGTTGTAGCGCCGCCTGCCAATGTTATGGTATTGGCCGTGTTTTGAAGCAGGTTTGTTACCGTAATATTACCCGAGCCGCCGGTTACGTTTCCTGAGTTAACCCAGTTATCGCCAATGGTAACAGTTGGGTTATTCGCAGAAAGATCGGTAGTAGTGGCTGAGTTAGTAAAATCGTTGGCTATGCTTAATGTTCCGCCACCAACGGTTTTTGTTCCGGCGCCTGATAAAATAAGATTTTGATAGGTGGAAGGTGAACTGTCCAAATCGGTAGTTGTGGAGGTATAAACGGTTTGATTTGTTCCGTTATAGTAAACGGTACTTACACCAGTTCCGCCGGTGTTATTGTAAAAATCGATCGACCCCGTTAAACTGGCCGCATTGATGGGCGCTGTATTGGTAAGCTGCAAATTAGGGCTCAAGGCCGATCCGGAAGGTGTATCAACGCTAAAGGTAGCAAAAGCGGGAATGAGCGGAAGAAGGCCCAGCTGGGTATTGGTGGTTAAAATGGTGCCGTCGATTGTGGTAGTACCTCCCTGCAAAGAAAATGTAGCGTCATTTAGCCCGAGGCCCACAAAAAGAATGGAATCGCTGGTAGCGTTTACGGTTACGTTGCCTGTAATATGTAAACTGGTAATGGTTGCCACAAATTTTAAGGTGTTGGTAGCGCCTATCGATGCTGCCGTGCTATTGTCGCCAATGGTGAGCGATGCGCCTGTAATCGAGCCTGCTCCCGCCAGTGTTGTAGTAAGCGTACCGATATTGCCATTGCTTGCATTTTGCGTAATGGCACCGGTAACAGCGAGTGTAAAACCGCTATTTACCGTAAGTGTAATAGTACCGACTGTTCCGAATGTGAGACTTGCTATAGTAGTAGTGGCGCCAGATTTTAGTGTGGGTTGATTAGTAAACGAAACCACACCTATCCTTACTGCATCGCCCGAGCCGGGCAAGGTGCCTGAGCTCCAGTTTGAGGCTGTCCCCCAGTCGGTGCTTGTTGCGCCTTTCCAATCTATTGTTGCGGCCGAAGTGTTGTTAATTGCTGCAAAGAAAATCAATCCAACCAGGACTAATTTTAAAACGCGTACAGCTTGCGTATCTCTTTCTTTACTCATAGCAATATTTATTAACTAAATATTTCAAGAGCGCCCGAAAAAAAACTTATCAAAAATGATAATATATATTTTCTCTTTAGTTAAATATTCCCGCTCTTGTATATACTCCTTTACGGAATAATAGCTAAGAGGTTTCTTATTATGGAATATTTTTTTGAAAAAAAATATATCTATCACAAATTTAATAAAAATAATTATGAATTAACAAACGTGAAAAACATATGTGAAAATACCGTTAAAACACCCGGATAGGTGTTGCAACAAGTATTAAAAGAGTTTGCGGGAATATATATTATATTTTAACAAGTATTAAATATGTAATGGGTAATACTGCTTTTACATGTCAAAAAGCGACGGTTTTTATTAACCTTTAATATGGGTATATATATAATATCAACAATAAGGTCGATGGATTTTTTGGTGGAGTTTTTTGAAATTTGATCGGCTTTTTAGGCTTATTATGTTAGTAATCTCCTGATTTCGCCCAAATCAAGCTCGAAATCTTCTTAAATTACATTTGCTTCTTTAGTAGCTTTCTTACAAGTTTTTGTCGGCAAAAATGCAGCGGAATTACAAATTGGAAAGCCCGGGAGGAATCCAGGAGAGGCGGACCTGGAAAACTGGCATTTATTGCAAAAAAGATGGGTTATTTGGGCGAGGCAACACAGGTTTTTCTTAACTTTAGAATAAAAAATGCAATAAAAAAAGAAAGACAGGCGGCAAAATGGCTGTGGATGTTCGTATCACAGAAACGCAGTAGCATTTAAGCCGTTCCTTTCATCAGCCGTTGATGTCAATTTTAAATATGGATCGCCCTGTTTTCTGTTGCTGCAAGGCAGGCTTCGCGCATGGCCTCGGTATAAGTAGGGTGGGCGTGGCTCATCCGGGAAACATCCTCAGCCGAAGCGCGATATTCCATCGCCGCAACTGCTTCGGCAATCATATCAGCAGCGCGGGGGCCTATCATATGTACACCCAGGATTTCATCGGTGGCGGCGTCAGCAAGTACTTTTACAAAGCCGTCCAAATCGCCGCTGGCGCGGGCGCGACCACTGGCTTTAAAAGGGAATGAGCCTATTTTGTATTTTACACCTCTCTCCTTTAATTGCTCCTCAGTTTCGCCCACTGCAGCAACTTCGGGCCAGGTGTACACTACGCCCGGGATAAGGTTGTAATTAATGTGTGGTTTTTGGCCGGCAATAATTTCGGCAACCAGTGTGCCTTCGTCTTCGGCTTTGTGAGCCAGCATGGCGCCTTTTATTACATCGCCAATAGCATACACGCCTTTAACGCTGGTTTCCAGGTGTTCGTCAACAGTTATTTTGCGACCGCGCTCTTCAACCGTGAGGCCGATCTTATCCAAACCAAGTCCGTCGGTATAAGCAACACGGCCGACAGCCACCAGGCAATAATCGCCTTTAAGTTCTTTCTTCTCGCCTTTAGGATCATCAAACGTAACGGTAACTTCCTTGCCTTTTGCTGTAGCGCCGGTAACTTTATGGCCCAGATAGAATTCCATGCCCAGTTTTTTCAACACTTTTTGCAATTCGCGGCCCAGGCCGCGGTCCATCGTTGGGATAATCGAATCCATAAATTCAATCACCGAAACTTTTGAACCCAAACGGGCATAAACCGAACCCAGCTCCAGGCCGATAACACCGCCGCCAATTAATACCAGGTGTTTAGGTATTTCAGTAAGGCTTAATGCTTCAGTTGAAGTGATGATTCTTTTTTTATCTATTTTAAGGAACGGCAATGCCGAAGGTTTTGAACCGGTAGCAATGATGATGTTTTTTGAAGTGATTTCCTGTTCGGTGCCATCAGTTTTTTTTATGTTGATGGTGTTTTTGTCTTGAAATGAGCCCACACCCGTGAAAACGTCAATCTTATTTTTTTTCATCAGGTAGCTGATGCCGCTGGTGTTGGCATCAACAACTTCCTGTTTGCGTTTAATCATCTGGCCAAAATCAACCGAGAGATTGTCGAGCTTTATGCCGTGGGTGCTAAATGCATGTGCAGCGTTATGATAATGTTCGGATGAATCGAGCAATGCTTTTGACGGAATACAGCCTACGTTGAGGCAGGTGCCGCCCAGCGTATTGTATTTTTCGATAATGGCAGTTTTTAAACCCAGTTGAGCGCAACGAATAGCAGCCACATAGCCGCCGGGACCCGAACCGATAACGATAACATCATATTGCATAAGCTTGCATTTTATTGGAGCGCAAAGTTAAGCAATATTCGGGCGGGGGCGAAACAGTTGATGCAGATTATCTCCCAAAGTTGACGCTGGTTTGATGTATTGGCCATTGTTATAGTAACCTATTTATCATCAGCAACGCTAATTTTTATTTTATACCGGTAGCCGCGCGGACTCGAGTCCTCTTCCTTTAAAACTTCTTTTGTCTTTTTTGAGATCCAGTACCGCTCAACTATATTCCCGGGATCCGAATGCGAAAGCACCCAGCAGTCTATTTTTTGTCCGGCGTTATTGGTTAAAAAGTCGCTGCCGGTAACGGTATACGCTACCTTTTCGGCCTTGCCAAATCCGGGGTCGAAATAGTTGATGACGAACGTCCTGCCGTCCTTGTATGGAAGCAGTTGGTAAACCAACAGGTCGGCGTGCCAATTGAGGTTGTAGCTTTGGAATGACTGGTTGAAATCTTTTATTGCATTGGTCTTGATGGAGTCGGGGATGCCGCCTTTAATGCCCTTGTCTTCGAATTTCACCGTTTTGGCCTCAAAGTCAAAGTTTATCGCATACCCTAGTCGCTTCCACCAGGTATTGTGCACAATAGTTGAGAAGTCCTTCGCATCAAAAATGGAGTAGGCAGCATGCACAACGGTATCGAGATCCCACTCCTGGGTGATAACAAATGCAGGTTTATTGTGGTAGTCTTCGGCTTGCACGTTTATCTTTACCAATACTATGCGCTGTGCGGGGCTTTCCTTAGTTAGCTTGTTGTAAAGAATATAGCTATAGCTGCCGGTTTGTAGGGCTTTGGTATCGATATCCTTTTGTGTAACTTGTAACGTGTCCGTTGCTTTGGCAAAAGCCATACCCGACAGCAGGTATAAGGATAATGCAATGAAGAAAGATTTCATGATATATTTTAATATTATATCACAAATATTCATTTAAAAAAAGTCTGCGAAAATCATTTCAATGACTTTGGACTTATTTTAAACCGTTAATGATATTTTGAATAAAAAATGATGAGTCCCGAAGGGGTTATTATTCGCCGGAGCCCTTACCCGGTAAGGGAAACCATAGACAGGATGCAGGAATTTTTGCAGGAACATGGCGCAACCATTTATGCGTGGATTGACCAGCAGGCTGAAATAAACAAGACCGGTCAAAATTTATTGCCGCTTGAGTTCCTGCTATTTGGTAATCCCAAGGCCGGAGGGCCGGTAATGATAGAAAGCCCTGTAGCTGCATTGGATTTGCCACTGAAAATTATTGCTTGGGAAGACAAAGACCAAAAAGTTTGGATAGCTTATAATGATGCCGGCTATATTAAACATCGTTTTGGGTTACCGGATACCATCAGCGCTCCGCTGAATATTGATCCGGTGATTTTAAAGATACTGGAGACATAAACATTATCGGGCCGAAAGTAGCAAGGCCACAGCAATAATTGCCGGCAGGGCCTGGATGAAAAATATCCGCTTTGATACGCTATATGCACCATATAGTCCTGCTACTACAACACATCCCACAAAAAACAGGGAAACATTGTTTTGCCACAATGCATCCTTAATAAAAAAAGTCCACACCAGGCCCGCGGCTAAGAAGCCGTTGTATAGCCCCTGGTTGGCCGCCATGGCTTTGGTTTGTACAAATAGGGGAGCAGGGATATGTTTAAATACCTTTGGGCCGCGCGTTGTCCAGACAAACATCTCCAGCCATAAAAAATAAAAATGTTCGAAAGCGACGATTGCAATGAGGGCGCGGGTGACTAAATACATGGGTTTAGAGGTTTATTGGAATAAAGATATATAATAAATTAAGACTTACGAAGTTTTGAAAACTTCGTAAGTCTGATCCGAGTTGTCTGAACCATGATTTTTAGGATTTTTGGATTACCCTGATTTGATAGCTTTCGGGATAATTGCCGCTAACAAGAAAAGCCCCGGTAAAAAACCAGGGCTCTTAAAACTATTTAACAAGCTCTTTATAGTGTTGATGCGAGAAAGCCGAAATTAGTAACTCACCATAAATCGGTGTAATCCTAAAATTAAACTTCAGCCAAATGCTCGCCGGTAACGGTTTGCTTTATCTTGGTTTCCAGTTCTTCCATTAATTCGGGGTTATCCATAATTAATTGCTTAACTGCATCGCGACCCTGGCCGAGGCGGGTTTCGCCATAACTGAACCATGAGCCTGCCTTTTTGATGATGTTATGCTCAACACCCAAATCGATGATTTCGCCGGCTTTGGAAATTCCCTCGCCAAACATGATATCAAACTCAGCTATACGGAATGGCGGCGCCACTTTGTTTTTTACAATTTTAACTTTAACGCGGTTACCGGATACTTCTTCGGTGTCCTTAATCTGCGAAATACGACGAACATCCAAACGTACCGAAGCATAAAACTTAAGCGCATTACCACCGGTAGTAGTTTCGGGGTTGCCAAACATTACACCAATTTTTTCGCGCAGCTGGTTGATGAATATGCAGCAGCATCCGGTTTTGCTGATGGTGCCGGTTAGTTTACGCAAAGCCTGCGACATTAAACGCGCCTGCAAACCCATTTTTGAGTCGCCCATTTCGCCTTCAATTTCAGCTTTGGGTACCAATGCAGCTACAGAGTCGATCACCAGGATATCAATAGCGCCGGAGCGGATCAGGTTGTCGGCAATTTCAAGGGCTTGCTCGCCGTTATCAGGCTGCGAAATGAGCAGGTTCTCTACATCGACACCTAATTTCTTCGCATAAAAACGATCGAACGCATGCTCCGCATCAATAAAAGCAGCTATGCCTCCCATTTTTTGCGATTCGGCGATAGCATGGATAGCCAGGGTAGTTTTACCGGACGATTCGGGGCCATAAATTTCAATCACCCTTCCTTTTGGCAAACCGCCAACACCTAAGGCAATATCAAGGCCAATGGATCCGGTTGAAATTACTTCGGTAGCTTCAATAACGGTGTCACCAAGCTTCATGATGGTGCCTTTTCCGTATGATTTTTCCAGCTTATCTAAGGTTAGCTGTAATGCTTTTAATTTGTCTGCGCTGCTCATTTTCTTAATAATATTAGCAAATGTAAAAAGTATATTTGACAAATACTAATTTTGTTAGTATTTTTTATTGATTAAATTAAATTATTTTTATTGCGTTGATTTGATGCGGATTATAAGAGATTTTAATTCTAAATGTCATCAGCACGCAAATTATCATGCTAACTTAATCAACTTAGCCAACCCAATCAACTACTCGCTTAAATATCTTTATCCACACTGCGCTTCTTCAGTTCCTTCCCAATTTTGTCGAGCGCTTTTTTCTTTTTGAGTTGTGCTGCCTTTTTGGTTTTTAGTGCTTCGGCTTTTTGCAGATAGGTTTCGGTATGGGTTTGCTCGTAATATTTGCAAAACCAGCTGATGGGGCATTCCTCGCATTTGGGGCTGCGGGCCAGGCAGATATACCGGCCATGCAATATGAGCCAATGATGTGCTATACCCAATACATCCTGCGGGAGGTATTTAACCAATTGTTTTTCAACCGCCAGCGGGGTTGTTGCTTTGGCTGTTAAGCCAATTCGGTTTGATACGCGGAATACATGCGTATCAACCGCTATGGCGGGTGCATCAAATACTACCGAGGCAATAACGTTTGCCGTTTTGCGGCCCACACCGGGCATTTTCTGCAAATCCTCAATCCCCGAGGGAACTTCGCTGTTAAAAACTTCCACCAGCATTTTGCCCATTCCTACCAGGTGCTTAGCCTTATTATTAGGATAACTTACGCTGCGGATATAATTAAAAACTTCGTCGGAGGTGGATGCCGCCAATGCTTCCGGTGTGGGAAAACGTTCAAATAACGCCGGGGTGACCTGGTTTATCCGTTTATCGGTGCATTGCGCAGAAAGAATTACCGCCATCAGTAACTGGAACGGGTTGCCGTAATGCAACTCGGTTACCGGCGCGGGCTGGTGTTTGGAAAAATACTCGACAAAATTTTTATAGCGGTCTTGTTTAGTCATTTTTTAGTTCATAGTTGATGGTTCATAGTTCATAGTCGAAAATAAATCAACATTTCGAAATACGTTTCCGGCAAAACTACAAATAAGCGTCTGAACTATGAACTATCAGCCATGAACCATGAACTAATCAAAAATAGAAAGGTTCACAAACCAGGATTATTCAACTGAACGATCGTGGCCTGTGAACCAGTGGGGATAGTACTACTAACGTAAACTCTTTGAATAATCAAGAATCTGGTGAATGACTTGAACTTTGGGTTTCTTTTTCAGGGAATCCAGATCAGCGCGGAGCGAATGATAGAACATTAACTCGTCGCCTTCTAAATTCTCCTGCAGCTCCTCATTCACCTTGGCTTTGTTAGTAAGTACATTTAAAGTTGTTGTAAAAGTTTCATCCATAAGCTTTTTTATTGTCGGTTTATCATTACTAACGAAAGCTTAAATATAATATTTTATCAAGATGAAAATTAAATGAAATTTATTTTTAATTTTTTACAATTACTTTAAAAAGCCTGATTGAATGAGCAGTTGCCCCGGTTTTTAAGCGTCAATTAAGATCGTTTCTAACTTAATTAACGCCATTCAACCTTCCCGGCAGTTTACCGGTAGCGCAACTACTCACCAATCATTAATTCTTCAAACTCATTTCCTTGCTCTGCATCATTTTGCGCAGGTTGTTTAGCGCATAACGCATACGGCCCAGCGCAGTATTTATGCTCACATCAGTAATGTCTGCAATTTCCTTAAAGCTCATATCGCCAAAGTGGCGCATGATCAGTACCTCTTTTTGCTCGGCAGGTAACAGGTGTATCAGCGATTTAAGGTCCTTATAGGTTTGTTCGCGCACCATACGGTCTTCGGTGCTTTCATCGTAGTTCCCCAGTACTTCAAAAATGTCAAAGTCGTCGCCGTTGCTTATCATCGGCGCGCGTTTTTCGCGGCGGAAATGGTCGATCACCAAATTATGGGCAATGCGGGTTACCCATGGCAAAAACTTGCCTTCTTCGTTGTACTTTCCGGCTTTAAGGGTATTGATTACTTTAATAAAGGTATCCTGGAAAATATCCTCGGCCAGGTACTCGTCCTTTACCAGTAAATAAATGGAAGTATAAATTTTTGATTGATATCGGCGGATAAGTTCTACCAGCCCTCCTTCATCACCCGCTACATAATGATGGATCAATTCCTGGTCACTCTTCAATTGAAAATCCATAGAAAAACTACTAAACTTAAAAAGTAAATATTTTATTTAAGTAGAGTTTTATCTATACGTTTCTTGTTAGGGGTTAGCGAATTACTATTCCAAATAAAACAAATAATCATTAAATATACAAATATTATTTTTTTGCTTGTCGCCGTAAACCTGCTATTTAACATAATTTAACAGTATGCCATATAATACCGATGCTGTTTGGGCGTTGTGAGGGGTTAATTGTCAGCCTGTTGCTAACCGGGCACATCGTTAAATAATGGGTAGTCCCTGTCGATTTTTTTATTGCTAAAAGTTAAAAATGGGGGTAATTGTCAGTACTGTGCAACCTATTGAATAAAATGCCCATTAGTACCATACATTTCTCAAACTCATTTGGATACTGCTAAATATTTTAGGATTTTTGCGGCTCGGAGCAGTTCATGGCTTTTAGTTCATGGTTCATGGCCGAAATTGTTAATAGGTTAATGCTTGAGGGTTCATAGCGCGACAGAAAATGCTACAACACCTTCGACTATAATCCATCAACTATGAATTATGAACTATGAACCATGAACTATGAACCACGATCTATCAACTACATGAACGAAGCAGAAAAAGATCCAAAGCATCATATTATTATAAAAGGCGCGCGTGTGCACAACCTTAAAAATATGGACGTGGCCATCCCCAAAAACAAACTGGTGGTGGTTACGGGCATGTCGGGTTCGGGCAAATCATCGCTGGCTTTTGATACGCTTTATGCCGAAGGGCAGCGGCGTTACGTGGAGAGCCTTTCGGCCTATGCCCGCCAGTTTTTGGGCAGGATGAATAAGCCCGACGTTGATTATATTAAAGGGATAGCCCCTGCGATTGCTATTGAACAAAAGGTAATTACATCGAACCCGCGATCGACCGTAGGCACGTCGACCGAGATATACGATTATTTAAAACTTCTTTTTTCGCGGATCGGGAAAACCGTTTCGCCGGTTTCGGGCGGGATAGTAAAAAAAGATTCGGTTACCGATGTGGTGAATTTTGTGATGAGCCTGTCGGCAGAATCGCAGGTGACCATTTTGTGTCCGCTTTATCCGCATAATAACCGCAGCTTAAAAGAAGAACTTGCCGTACTGATGCAAAAGGGTTTTGTGCGGGTTGAGTTTAAAGGGAAGCTGAGCAGGATAGAAGATTTGCTGGAGGATATGAGCATTGTGGATGATGGCTCGTGGTTGGTGGAGGAGGTGGAAGAGGAGGCGAAAGGCGCTGCTAAGGTGAAAGGTAAAAGGTCAAAGGCGAAAGGTGATGATGCAAAAGTAAATGACACCACTGAACAATTGCCGGTTGCCAATTATCAAGCCGTGCGGATTGTTATTGACCGTATTACCAAGAATGAAGAGGACGAAACCATAAGCCGGTTGGGCGACTCGATTCAAACGGCATTTTTTGAAGGTAAGGGTGATTGTTATGTTCGTTTTAGGGAGCCGGACGCCGAAGCTGAGACGGAACGCTTTTTTTGCGACAGGTTTGAGCTGGATCGGATTAAATTTGAAGAGCCTTCGCCAAACTTTTTCAGCTTTAATAATCCTTATGGCGCTTGCAAACGCTGCGAAGGTTACGGCAAAGTGATTGGGATTGATGAAGACCTTGTTATCCCCGATAAAAGCAAAAGTGTTTACGAGGGCGCCATTGCCCCCTGGCGCGGTGAGAAAATGCGGGAATGGAACGATGTGCTGGTGAAAAATGCCCTGAAGTTTGATTTCCCGATCCATCGGCAATACAATCACCTTACCGAAGAGCAACAGCGGCTTTTATGGAAGGGCAACGGCTGGTTCCGCGGGCTGGATGAGTTTTTTAAGGAACTGGAAGAACAAACATACAAGATCCAATACCGCGTGATGCTGAGCCGCTATCGTGGCAAAACTACCTGCCCCGAGTGTAAGGGCAGCAGGTTAAGGCAGGATGCATCGTACGTAAAAATAAACGGCAAATCCATAACCGACGTGGTTTTGATGCCGCTGGATAAAGCACTGGCGTTTTTTAATAATATAGAACTTAACGAAACCGACGCCAAAGTGGGCAAGCGCCTGCTGATGGAAATTACCAACCGCCTGTCGTTTTTAAACGATGTTGGCTTGCGATATTTAACCCTTAACCGATTGTCGAACACGCTATCGGGCGGCGAATCGCAGCGTATAAATTTGGCAACCTCATTGGGCAGTAGTTTGGTGGGTTCGATATATGTTTTGGATGAGCCGAGCATTGGCCTGCACCCCAGGGATACGCAACGATTGATCCACGTTTTAAAATCGCTGCGCGATGTAGGTAATACTGTGCTGGTGGTTGAACACGAGGAGGAGATCATGAAGGCCGCCGATCATATTATTGACATAGGCCCGGAAGCGGGTACGCATGGCGGTCACCTGGTTTTTTCGGGCACTTATGACGAGATTATTAAGGACGATAAAAGCCTTACCGGCCGTTACCTGAGTGGCAGGGACGAAATTGCAATACCTAAAACACGCCGCAAATGGCACGATTTTATTGAGATAAAAGGCGCACGCGAAAATAACCTGAAGCATGTGAGCGCCAAATTCCCGCTGGGGGTTTTAACCGTGGTTACGGGTGTATCGGGCTCGGGGAAAACAAGTTTGGTAAAACGGATACTGGCGCCGGCATTGCAAAAAACGCTGGGCAATTACAACGCAGAACAAACAGGCGCTTACGACAGCATTGGTGGGGATTACGCGAAAATTGAGCAGGTTGAGCTCGTAGACCAAAACCCTATTGGGCGTTCGTCGCGATCGAACCCCGTTACCTATGTAAAGGCCTGGGACGAGATCAGGAACTTGTATGCAAGTCAGCCAGTATCCAAAGCTGCAGGGTTAAAGCCATCCGCATTTTCATTTAACGTGGAGGGCGGGCGTTGCGATGTTTGCCAGGGTGAAGGTGAAGTGAAGATTGAAATGCAGTTTATGGCCGATATTTTCCTGACTTGCGAAACCTGCGGCGGTAAGCGCTTTAAGCAGCACATACTGGATGTTACCTACAAAGACAAAAACGTATCGGAAGTATTAAGCATGACCATTGAGGAAGCTTTGGAGTTTTTTGCCAAAGAGTCGAAAATTATCAGCAAAATAAAACCGCTGATGGACGTAGGCCTGGGTTATGTGCAGTTGGGGCAATCGTCCAACACACTATCAGGCGGCGAGGCGCAGCGTATTAAGCTGGCATCGTTCCTGGTGAAGGGAAATAATACCCATAAAACCCTGTTTATTTTTGATGAGCCTACAACCGGTCTGCATTTTGCCGATATTAAAAAGCTTTTAAAATCCTTTGACGCCCTGCTGGAGCACGGCAATACTATTATTGTGATTGAACACAATATGGATGTGATAAAATGCGCCGATTGGGTAATTGACATTGGCCCCGAAGGCGGCGACAACGGCGGCAAGGTAGTTTTTGAAGGCGTACCCGAGGATTTAATTAAGGAGAAGGAATCGCATACGGGGACGTTTTTGAAGGAGCGGTTTTAAGCGGATCTCGTTTGGCTATTGCGCGGAGGTGTCATGCAGAGGCTCTCGAAGCATGTAGGTAAAGGCCCCACGCAATGCACGTCGGTATCCGTAACAATCGTGCCAGTCATCACCTGGCATCCGTCAGGCCCCACGCGCTATGCTTCGACAGGCTCCAGCATGACATTTCCCCGCTCCCGCGAGTTTAGTTTAGCGTAACTCGTGGTATTTGCACCTGCAGTTTTCGACTGCACTGCGTTTTAAGGTAGGAGCGATAACGAGACGGATTTAGCATTAACAGCATTTCGGGGCGGTTGAAAACCGCCGCCATGCAATACCACGAGTTGTAAACTTGCGGCAGCGGAGAGCGAAACTTACAAAGGTCGGCAATAAAAATAAAGGATTTGGTGACACTGTTTTGTCACCATTTTTCGCATTTTTTGTGGTGATTTTTAGGTGTAAAACCAGCATTACGTCCCGGAAACGCAGTTTTTGGCAGAGTTTACTTATCGCGTTTTGTTCCACCCTGTTCCTTCCGTTCCAGAGGAACAGCGGAATTTTTTTGCCGTTTTACAGCAAATGTTACTAAATTTATGAACCATGTCATTGCGCGGAGCGTAGCGACAAAGCAATGACATGGTTTGTAAATCCTTTAAAAAATCGGTGAAATCAATACCAATCGGTGAAATCCGAAAAACTAGTAGTGATATCTAACGAAAGCTTCCATGGCCTCATATTCTGCCATGCCCAGTTTATCATAACAGCGGGCAGTTTCTCTTGTCCTATCCTCAGCTCTTACCCAAAACTCTCTTGCATCATCCCCCGGGAAAACGGGCCTGTCCTTTTGACTCTGGTGTTTAAAGATGGCATTCCGCTTGCGGATAACCTCCTGTGGCGATAGCGGCACCGCCATTTCAATTTCCCAGGTGTTAAACTCCTGCCAGGCACCGCGGTACATCCACAGCCAGCAGTCTTTTACCCAGTCTTCTGTCTTTTTTAATTCGTTTAATGCACCCAGGATGATGTTGAAACAAACCAGGTGTGTGCCGTTCGGATCGGCAAAGTCGCCGGCAGCAAATACCTGGTGGGGTTTTATTTTGTTCAGCAGGTCCATTGTTAATTTAATGTCCTCGGCTCCAGCCGTATTCTTTTTGATCTTGCCTGTTTCGTAAAAAGGCAGGGCCATAAAATGGATATGATCGTCTTCGAGTCCTGCGTAGCGTGCTCCGGAGATAGCTTCTGTCTTGCGGATGAACCCTTTTACATCCCTGATCTCTTTGGTATCAACCTGGTTGGGTTTTTTGGTAGGGATAAAAGCCCGCATTTCTTCGTAAACACTTTTCAGG
>Ga0068855_100000245_pt1 | contig 68392 bp, 59 predicted proteins | sample KBSCornC52_FD_66592 | JGI IMG/M metagenome (GOLD analysis project Ga0068855, IMG submission 66592) | Corn rhizosphere microbial communities from Kellogg Biological Station, Michigan, USA - KBS Corn C5-2 | ecosystem: Host-associated > Plants > Roots > Rhizosphere > Soil ... | reverse complement strand
CGCTGGCGGCGGTGGCACGCTGGCGACGACGCTGGGAACGGGAGGGGGCGGCGCGCGGCGCGTGGGGGACGCCGTCGGGGTGCTCGAACCGCGCCCGTGCTGCCGCACGCCCTTCACCAGCGCCGCCACGACCAGCCCCGACACGACGAGCCAAAACAGCAACATCAGGCGAGCGGAAGGCGAGACAACCTTGGACACGGGGCAGGCTTCTTGTTAGCAGGCCCCGCGCTCCTGCAAACTGCGTTTCCGACATGTCCGGCCTGATCTGCCCTCACCAGCCCAGCTGCCCCGGGTGCCCGCGCCTCGCTGAGCCGGGTTTGCCGGCGGAGCCGCTGGCTCGGTTGCAGGCGCTGGCCGCGCGTGAGGGCACACCGGCACCCCTCGTGCACGACAGCCCAGCCACGGCCTTTCGGCACCGCGCGCGCCTGGCCATTCGCGGTCGCGCCGACGCCCCTAAGCTCGGCATTTTTCAGGCCGGCTCGCATCGTGCAGTGCACATTCCGCGGTGTCTGGTGCACCACCCGGTCGTCAATCGCGTCGCCGCCGGCGTGCGCGACGTGCTGGCCCAGCATCGCGTTCCCACGTACTCGGACGCGGCGCACGCCGGCGTCGCGCGCTACCTGCAAATCGTCGTCGAGCGAGAGAGCCAGCGTGCCCAAGTCACGCTGGTCACGAACGACTCTACGCCCGCTCGACTGGCCGACGTCTTCGCCGACTTGCAGCGATCGCTGGCGGAAGATCTGCACAGCTTGTGGTGGAACGGCAACCCCGAGCGCACCAACACCATCTTGGGCCCGCACTGGCAGCACCTGCACGGCGCACCCCACGTGACCGACCACTCCGGCAACGCGCGCATCTTTTATCCGCCCAGCGCCTTCGGTCAGAGCAACCTCGAGCTGGCGATGCAGCTGGCGGCGCGCGTGCGCGAGCTCGGTCGCCCGTCGCAGCGCATCACCGAATTTTACGCGGGCGTGGGCGCCATCGGCTTGGGCCTAGCCGAAGTGGCCTCCGCGCTGCGAATGAACGAGCTGGGCGAAGGTTCGCTGACCGGTTTGGCTCACGGCGTCGCCACCCTGCCCGACTCCGTCCGAGCGAAGGTCAGCGTGCACCCGGGTGCTGCCGGCGCCCACGCCCGGCTGGTCGCCGAGAGCGATTTCGTGATCGCCGATCCACCTCGCAAAGGGCTAGATCCCGAGCTCACCCAGGCGCTGCAAAAGTCGCCACCCCAGCGCTTGGTCTACGTCTCCTGCGACATCGATTCGTTCGAGCGCGACGCGGCCCAGCTGCTCCCGTCGTTCCGCCTCAGCAGCCTGGAGGCGTTCGACCTGTTCCCCCATACCGAGCACCTCGAGACGCTGGCTGTTTTCGAACCGCGTTAGACCCATTTCGGGGCTGATTCAGTAATCCTTTCGGGTGGTTGAACTCCCTGCTGCGGTTCCGGCCCCCGCCTTGACAGATACCTCTAAAGTTTCAATAATTCGTGAAAGCGGACCGCCGCTTCACGTTGATGACGCAGCCAGAGTCCGTTGATCGCACCCTCCATCTCTTGGAGCGAGGTCTATCCGAAGCCGCCAGCTCGAAGACCCTCCAATGGCTGAGCGTGCCTGCGCCGTTGTTGCAAGCCGAGTCGCTGCTCGCGGCCGAGCCACGTGCCGATGCCTGGTACTGGGCAAGCGGGCGCGATCAAGAGTTCGTCGGCATCGGCGTCGCCAAGCGTCTCGCCGGTACGGGGCCCGGGCGCTTCGACAGCATCGACCGACAGCTGCAAGAGCTGTGGAGCTCGCTCGAGCCGCACGCTTCCGTCGACGCCGCCGCTCCCGAGCCGCGCGTGGTCGGCGGCTTCGCCTTCCAGACCGGTCGCTCGCGCCAGACGCCCTGGGACGGCTTCGGTGAAGGCCAGCTGGTACTGCCGCGCCTGACGTACACGCGGCGCGAAGATCGCGCCTGGCTGACCCTGGCCGCGGCTCCGCAAGAGCTGGCGTCCGCGGCCGAGCGCGCGCGCTTTTTGAACGAAGCTTCGCAGCTCGTAGCCGCGGCTAGCCGTGGCCAGCAGCCGGAGCTGGAGACGCTGCCAGGGCCGTTCGAGTTGGCCGAGCGCAGCGCCGACGAGTGGCGGGAGCAAATCGCGCAGGTCAAGCGCGCCATCGCCAGCGGCTCATTCCAAAAGGTCGTGCTGGCGCGTCGCGTCTTGGTGCGCTTCGCTCGCGAGCTGTCGCCGGCCAGAGTGTTGTCGCGGCTACGCGAAAGCGGCCCCAACGCCCCGCGCTTCGCCTTCCGCGTCAACGGCGCCACCTTCATCGGCTCACCACCCGAGCGTTTGTTGGCCAAAACCGGCCTGCGCATCGAGACCGAAGCGGTGGCCGGCTCACTGCCGGCCAGCGACGCGGGGGCAGCGGAGCAGCTGCTCAGCGACGCCAAGCTGCTCGCCGAGCACGCGCCCGTCGTGCAAGACCTGCTCGAGCGGCTGCGCCCCGTCGCTGACCTGCAGCCGCTGCCGGAGCGGCCGTTCGCCCATCGCGCGCGCCACATCCTGCACCTCAAGACGCCCATCAGCGCCACCTTGCGCCAGCCCGAGCGCGCGCTGTCGCTGCTCTCGCGCATCCATCCGACCCCGGCCGTCGGCGGCTACCCCACCGCGCCCGCCCTCAGCTTCATCGCCGAGCACGAGCCCGACGAGCGCGGTTGGTACGGTGGTCCCATCGGCTGGATCGATTCCAAGGACAACGCCGATTTTGCCGTCGCGCTGCGCTCGGGCGTGATCGCCGGCAAGCTGGCTCACCTGTACGTGGGGGCCGGCATCGTCAGCGGCTCCGACAGCGAGAGCGAGCTGCAAGAGACCGGCTGGAAGCTGAAGGTCTTGCTCAGCGCGCTCGGTTGAAGCGCGCCGAGGCTAGCCCTTCGTTGGGCGCTCGGACGGAGCTCAGCCGAGCGGAGGCGGAATCACGCTGCCCAGCTGGCCCGTCGTGATCCAGAGCAAAGCGTCGCGCAAGAGCGGCACCGAGTTGGTGGTGAGCACCGACTCGACGTGGAACTGGAAGCTGCAAAAGCGCTCCGCCCGCAGCGCCGTGACGCGGCCGTCCGGCTCGCTCGCGATCTCCACGCCAGCGGGCGCCTGCTCCGGCCGGCGCGCGAAGAACGTGTTGTAGAAGCCGACCGGCTCGCGTCGGCCGAACAGATCGATCGACTTTTGCACGCCCTGGAGCGGCGGATCCGTCGGCTCGACCCGCATGCCCAGGCGGTGACACAGCACTTGGTGGCCGAGGCACACCGCCAAGAAGCGCGCTTTCCGCTCGAGCAGGTCTTGCACGATGGCGTGGACGACCTTCATTTTCGGATCGTTCAGATCGGTTGGATCGCCCGGGCCGGGGCCGACCAAGGTGAGCTCGCTTTCGCCCAGCAACGACGGTGCCGAGCGAAAGTCGACCACTCGAGCTCGCAAGCCCAAATGCGTGAGCACGTGCTTCAGCATGTGGGTGAACTCGTCTTCGTTGTCGACGATCAGCACCGATTTGCCTTCCAAGCGCCGGTCCACGTAAGACTTGTGCTGCTTCTCCATCCAGAAGCGCGACAAGTATTGGTTGCGTGACACCAAGATTTGGTCGACCAAGCCGTCGCGGTACTGCGAAAGCGTGGGCGGGCTGGGCACGGCGTTGTCGATGGCGCGCAGCAAGCCCGCGGCCTTGGTCTTCACCTCGCGCGACTCGCGCTCGGGCACCGAGTCGCGCACGATGCTGGCGCCGCTCTGAATGGTGGCCTGGCCGTCGGCCGTCACTTCCATGGTGCGGATGGTGATGGCGCTGTCCAAGAACTCTTGGCCGGACTCGTCCAAACCGGTGACGAGCAGGGCGCTCGAGTAGTAGCGGCGTGATTCGCGCTCGTACTTCTTGATCACGCGGGCCGCGTTTTCGAGCGGGCTGCCGATCATGGTGGCGGCGAACATGGAGTCGCGGAAGGCGTCCATGTAGTCGCCGTCGGTGTAGCCTTGCAGCAGGTATTCGGTGTGGATGAGCGTGCTCATCTCCTTCAAATACGGGCCGTGCACGTCGCCGCCGGAGCTGCAGATGCGGGACATCATCTTCAGCTCTTCGTCCACGACCTGGAACAGCTCGTTGACCTCTTTGGGGTCGGACAAGAACTCGATCAAGTCCGACCGCTGCTTGAGCAGGCTTTTGGGCAGCGTGCCGGAGATCGGGTTCATTTTCACGACGCCCTGGCGAATGGTTACGTGCCGCTCCGGAGACGAGCCGACGAAGAAGCGCTCGCCGTCGTGGAAGCAGAAGGTCATGTAGGCGCCGAACTCGCTCTTGGCCAAGCGCTTGAAGATGGTGTTAGCCACCTTCCAGTCGAAGGCCGCGATTTTGACGCGCGCCTTGCGCGACAACAAAAAATTCGAGCCTTCGCCGCGGCAGATCTCTTCTTTGATCAAGCGCGCGACGTTGGTCTCGAACTCGGCGTCGTCCATTTCGAAGCTGGGAGCGCCCGCCGTGTGCACCTCGGGCTCGGCGCCGCCCAAGAGCACCTCGTCCAGCGTGATCTCGCGATAGTCGCTGGTGACCAACGACAGGATCTGTTCGCCCTCGTCGTGCACGTCGAAGCCGCGCTCGCGCAGCTGCGAGAACGGCACCATGCTGAACACCGGCCAGCGTCCACGCCTCGGGATCTCGGCCAGCAGCCGCTGCCTTCGGATCTCACCGCTTGCGTAGTGGGTTTTGCCGTCCTGGTGGGTCAGGCAATAGGGCGCGTCGAACTTCATCGGAAATGCCAGCATACGGCGCTACCAGCCGCCCGCAAACGGGCGACGCGCCGCGAACGGCTTTTTGGCAGGGCCAGCGCGACGAGCGCAAGGCGAAGCTTCGCTAGGACAACCGAAAACGCAGGCCGCCGCGCACCCCGAGCCGGTTATTCGAACGAACAGACGTATTCGGCGATGCCGGACGCGACTTTGATGTCGAAGCCCGACTTACCCGGAACCTTGAAGAAGGTGCCACCTTCGTAAGTCTTCCAGCTGGTCTCGCCGTCGAGACGCACTTCACAACGGCCGGCGGTGATGTCCATGCGCTCGGGCGCGTCGGTACCGAAGTGAAACTCGCCCGCGTAGATCAAGCCGAGCGTCTTTTTGACGCCGCCTTCGAGCTTGATGGTGTGGCTCACGACTTTGCCGTCGAAGTAGACGTTGGCTTTGGCGACGGCGGTGACGTTCGGGTATTCGGCCGGTGACATGGCGGCGGGCATGGTGTCACGGCAGAGGGCGCTGTCAACTCGAGAGGCCGCGCGCTCGCGACGCTACGGACAAAACTTGGGCGTTTTGAGCTGGCTGCGGATGGTCTTGATCGTGTTGGCCCAGTCGGATTTCGGGTTGTACTGGCTGATCGAAACGACGCCGTCGGCCAGGCGTGCGTTCAGGTTGTTCACGTCGTCCCAATTCGCGTCGTGGCCCGCCGAGACGCCGTTGGCGCCGTAGCCGGTGTCGGCCAACAAGGCCTTGCCAGTGACTTGGGTCGCGCCGGCCCACGTCATCATGTTGTCGTTGCGGATCTTGCTCGTCGCGGCCTGGGTGCTGCCGCCCGACGTGTTGACGAAGGTGAAGAGCGATAGATCGAAGTGCGAAAACCAATCCTTGCCGTTGCTCGCGCCGTTGTCGTCGACCCACGGCGACAGGTCGAGGGAGAAGTAGGCGTTCGGCAGGTACTGTTTGATGGCGCTGACGTACTGGTCGATCATCTTCGCCGCCTCGTCCTTCGTCATCGGATCGGTCTGGGTGTTGCCCGTGTACTGATAAAAATCGGGCTCCATCTCGAAGATGATCGGGCGCGTGGTGCCGAAGCAGCCCGCGTAGCCTTGGGCGTAGCTCTTGTACACGTTGGTGATGGCGGCGAGGTCTTGCTGGATGTACTGCGAGCCGAAGTGGCAGAGGTCGTTGGGCTTGCCATCGACTTGGCCGCAGGTGCTCACGTTGCAGTCGCACAAGCCGCCGTGGTGGCGTTTGACGTAAAACGCCGAAACGTACGCGACGACTACAGGCACTTGCTTGCCCAGCACCGCGCCTTCCTTGGCTTCGTCGCACACGAATTTCTGATCGAAGGTGTCTTGCTGGCCCATCCAGGCGGGCGTAAAAAAGTCGAGCTCCGGAATCAACGCCGCATTTTCTTTGGCCTTGCTGTCGATGGTGCCGAAGTGCAGCCGGCACTGGCTGAAGACCTTGTTCATGGGCATCATGCCGCCGCCGCCGCCGCCGGCGCCACCGCCACTGCCGCTACCGGCCATGCCGCTGCCCGAGCCGCCACTACCCGAGCCACCGGTCGTGGCGGAGCCGGCGCTGCTGCTTCCGGCGTGGCTGCTGCCGGAAGCTCCAGCGCTGCTGGCGTTGGTGCCGCCCATGCCCACCGCGCTCGAGCCCGCAGTCGGCCCCGGATTGGACGCGCTACCGGCCACCGACGTCTGGCCCGCCGAAGAGGCCTGTCCGGCCGCGCCGTCTTGCCCGGGCATCCCGTCGTCGCCGCAACCCGCAAGCAAAGTCAAACAGCCAATCGTGAAAGCCAGTCGCCCAAAATCGCGCATCGTGCCCATCGTGATCGCTAACAGGGTCGAATGCCCGCACATTTTCGCAGAAAAGAAGCAGTTTCTGGGAGATTCATCTACGGCTACCCCGAAAAGCTCCAAGCAGACGACAATCGAGCGCGCGCTGAGCCAATTCCGAAGCGACCGGGTACACAATAGACTACGTGTCGGTGGGGTCGCTGACTCGCCGCGTCGCCTGCGGCCACGAGGCCAGCCCACCCGGTGGGTTTACTCCGCGGCGCGACGCACGACGGCCAGATGAGGGCTGTCCGGGTAGCGCTGCGTGAAGGCGGCGGCGCGTTGGCTCGCAGCGGCGCGCTGTCCCAACGCCGCGAGCGCTTGGATCGCGAGCGCTTCGCGTTCTTGCGCGAGCAAGCCGTTCGGCTCGTCGCGTTCGAGGGCTTGGAGCGCCGCGAGCGCGTCGGAGGCGCGACCCGAGCGCAAAAGCGATCGCGCGGCGGCCACGCGCTGGCTTTCGCTGGGGCTTGCGCCAACCGGCGACAACGCAGGCTCGCTCGCGGCGTCGCGCGCGACAGCGCGGCGATGGGGGTGGCCTGGCGGCGCGTCGTTCGGCGTCGCGCTCGGCGCGGGCGGAAGGGCGGCCGCGCTGTCGGCGGGCGCTCGAAGCACGGGCGAGCTCGGGGCTGGGGGCACGTTTCGAACGATGCCGTCCGTCCCATCGTGTGCCGCATCTTGCCGGTCGCGGAGCGAGAAACCGGCGCCTACGACGGCGGAAAGAGCGAAGCCGACCGCCACCGACTTCACCACCGTGAGGCTCATCAGCTTGGCCGCGGCGCCCTTTTGCGCCGAGCCGCGCACGGCGCTCGGAGCCGCGGCGGCGGCGCTGGCGGCCGACAGCTTGAGCGCCAACGCCGCTCGCACCGCGCGTTTGGCGTGCGGCGGAGCGTCGTGAGCGAGATCGGCTCCGAGCGCGCGTCGCTCTTCGGGCGTCAGGTCATCACCGCCGTCCAACCATCGCTTGGGTGTGCTCATGGCACGCCTTCGAGCTGGGCCCGCGGGTGGGCACGGCTGGCCAATAGCCGCGCCAGGCTTTGACGAAAGCGCGCCCGACCCAGCCGCAAGCGCGAATACACGGTGCCGAGCGGCAGCTCGAGCGCCGCCGCGATAGCGTCGCCCGTCATGCCCTCGAGCTCGAAGGCGGTAAAAACCTCGCGCTGGTCTTCGTCGAGCGCGGCGAGCGCCTGCTCCAGCAACACGCGGTCGTCGGCCCGTTCGAGCTCGCGGCTCGGATCGGCGGAAGTATCGACGGCGGCCAGCAGTGGTTCTTCGAGCGCAATCTCGCGCCGGACGTGAGCCCTCCGGCGACGGTCACGCGCGGCGCGGGCGGCGATGCGGAACAACCAGGTCGTCACCTTGGCGCGCTCCACGAAATCGGCGAGACGGCGATGGACGACGAGGAACACCTCTTGGGCCACGTCCGGTAGATCGGCCTCGGGTACGCCCAGACGACGCAAAGTCCGCCATACGAACTCGAAGTGCTGGTCATAGACGTCGTCGAAGGTCATACCGGGCCTGGCGCGAGGGCCTGGTCGGTCAGGTGGAAGCCGCAGCTGCTGTCAGTCAAGGGCAAGCAAGGGGGGCGGGCCATCACAAAATCGACAGCTCGGGGCCGAGGCCAAGGGCGGCGGAAAAGCGCGGTGTGTCGAAGGCGGGGCCGTAGCCGTCGACGACGAACGAATGATTCGCGAGCGTCACCAAACCGGTCAGGCTCGCCCGCACCGAGAGCACCCGCGTGATCGACAACCGGAAAGCCAGCCCCGGACCTGCACCGACCCACAACGAATGGCTCGCCCGAGAATGGTCGAAGCCCTGCCCGGTACCGGCGAGCCTTCCGGCGGCGACTCGACCGCACCACCAACCATCCCAACGGCCCCGCTGAGATTGAGCCAGCGCCAGGCAGCCTTCGCCGAAGGCGGCCGTGAGCGACAACGCGACCTTGGTCCCCATAATATCGCTGAAGGGTGCGTCGCGCGACGCGAGCCACATGCCGCCCAGACTCCCCTCCCAGCCTCCGCGACGAATGCTGGCAGCGACGTCCACGGCCGGCGCGAACACGCCCCCCAAAAATCCGAGAGTGAGCGCGCCCTGGCCGCGGATCAGCGCGCTCAGCGGCGCGACCGCCGGTGGGCGCGGAGGGGGCATGACCGGTAGCGCGGGTGGCGAAGGCGGCGGCGAAGGCGAAGCGACTTTCGGCTCGGGCTCGGTAGCTTCGGCGGACGGGGGCGCGGCTGGCGGCTCATCGAACGCCGCCGCCGCCTCCGGCGGGACGAGATCGAGCAGCACCGCGACCACCACCGCTGCTGCGTCGGCCAGCTTTGCGCAGTCGGCGCCCTCTGTGCGCAGTACGCGCTCGCCGGTCTTGGCTCCCGATGCTCGGATGAGCGCGCGGAGGGAGCTCTGGTCACCGTCGAACTGCACCAAGACCTGGAGCGGCGTGCTCGAAGGCGTCGGCGGCGCTGCGCCATGAGCCAGGGCCGCTTGTACCAGCGCTTGCTCGCTCGGGCAGGCCAGGGCGCGCTCGGTCCGTTCTACCCGCACCTCGCCGCCGGGCACTGGCTCGCCGAGCGCCTGGTTCGTGACGAGCAGCACGAGCAGCAAGAAACGCCGAAACAACATGGAGTTCGTGGTCGAGGGCGAGCGGCGCCGCTCCGCTCGGCCCATCCAAGCATTTTTCGTGATGGCGCGCCTCCCCCGTTGCCCTTGAATGAGCGTTGGGTCGAGCACTCGCTCGATCGGAAATTGGAGCTTGGCGAATGAGGAACGCGATCGGGGTCTTTTTGGTTCTGGGCGTGCTCGGAGCGTGCGGGGCCACGTCGGTGGGCTCGATGGACCCGATCGAGGGCGGCGTTTGCTCCAAGAACGGGGCTACGGCCACGGCCGCAGACGGGTGCACGTCCTGTACGTGCGCGGCCAAGGTTTGGAGATGCCAGCAGGACGCGTGCGAGGCCACGACCGGAGGTGACGGCCAGACTCCCGCCAGCGGCGGTGAGGCGCCCGAAAGTAGCGGTGGGGTTCCGGGTGGCGGCAACGTCAGCTCGAGCGGCGGCGTGGTGGGAGTGCCGGCGGGCGGAAGCTCGGGCGGAATCACGGGCACCGATCCGAACCCGGTCGTGGTCGTGGGTCACTGCGCGCGTACGGTCCCCGCGCCGCCCGAGCCGCCGCCGACGAACGCCAGCAAACGCCCCTGCGACATCTACGCCGAAGACGGAGGTCCCTGCGTCGCGGCGCACAGCACCGTGCGCGCGCTGTACGCCAGCTACGACGGACCGCTCTATCAGCTCAGAAGCGCCGCCAACGCGACTCGCGACATCGGCCCCACCGTCGCCGGCGGCTTCGCGGACGCGGTCGCCCACGACGAGTTCTGCGCGGGCTCGACCTGCACCATCTCGGTCATCTACGATCAATCCGGCCAGGGCAATCACCTCACGAAAGCACCGCCCGGAGGCGCAAAGACCACGCCCGGCAACGAGGCCCTCGCGGCCGCCGCACCCGCCGCCGTCGGCAGCAAAAAGGTGTACGGCGTTCACATCGTGCCGGGCGTTGGCTATCGCAACAACGACGCCTGCGGCACCGCGATGGGCGACGACGCCGAAACGATTTATATGGTCGCCGCGGGCGACGTGTACAACGGCGGCTGCTGCTTCGACTACGGGAACATGGAGCGCAACAGCCGCGACAACGGCGAAGGCACGGCCGAGGCCGTCTACTTCGGCAGCACCACCATTTGGGGCAAGGGCGCCGGCTCGGGGCCGTGGGTGATGGGAGACTTGGAGAACGGGCTGTGGGCGGGCAACGTGACGCCGTACGCATCCAACCTACCCATCGACCACAAGTACGTCACCGCGATGTTGAAGGGTGACGGCCCGGGCAAGAACCATTGGACGCTCAAGAGCGGCGACGCCCAGGGCGGCACATTGATCATGCCGTTCGACGGCGCGCGACCCAGCTTCCGCTACGATCCCATGCGCAAGGAAGGCGGCGTGGGCTTGGGCACGGCTGGCGACAACAGCAACGCCGGCTTGGGCAATTTCTTCGAAGGCGTCATGACCGCGCACTACTCGTCCAACGAAGCCGACGACGCCGTTCAGGCTGACATCGTTTCGGTGTACGGCGCGCGCTAATCACAGCGAGCTGCCAAGCCGCAGCTCGCAAGGATTCATCACGCGCCAGGGCTGCCGCAACGCAGCCTGACTCGCAGAAGCTTCTGTGTCGGATCCAGGCCACCCCGAACGAGCGAGATTTTTTTCACAGGGAGGACGGGAGGACGAGACAGAGGCGAGAATTTTTGGGGCTCGCGCTGCCGCCAGCGTGCCTGCAGCGCCTTCACCTTCGTCGCTCGCAGTGTCTCTGAATGACTTCGCATGCGAAGTCATCGCGATGCGCTTTGATCGCGAGGCGCATTCACTAGTGAATACGAGCAGTTGAAGGTTCACTGCCAGCGGAAGCGGAGATGACTTCGCATGCGAAGTCATTCCGTCGCGAGCGAAGGACTGGCTCGCTACCAGCGACAGCGTCGCGGGCTCACCGCTCCAGCTTTCTCTTGAGGGAAATATTTTTGGTTTTGGTCCTCCAAAAACAAAAATGCATTCTCGCCTCCCGTCCTCCCGTCCTCCCTGTAAATCTCGAAGGCTCTCGCGAGGTGCGATCAGAACGCTGGTGGCCCGAAGCGCTCGCGCGGAGAGACCTCGCGACGCCACGAAAGCTTCTGCATTCAGGCTGCATGTCGGCAGCCCAACCGCTCCGGGGGGAGCGGCGGCTGCGGGGGTTCATTCGTCGGAGTCCATGCCGAGGTCGTCGCCGAGGGCTTCGCCGCGGGTCGTCTTCAAGGCTTCGCCGTTGGCGCCGTCGCGACGGACGACCATGGTGTAGCGGCTGGTGGTGTCTTCGCTCTCGCGCGCCACGACCGTGATGACGTTGATGCCCGGCTGAAGCTCGGTATCGAGCGAGAATTTCAGCTTGGTTTGGTCTTCGGCCTTGCGGTTCGATTGGTAGAAGACCTTCTTGGAGCCGACGAAGATGAAGGTGTCGAGCACCTTGTCCGAGTCGTTGGCTTGGCCTTCGATGTGCACCTTGGCGTCGCGCACCGAGAGCTTGGCCGGCGTGACCTCGAGCAGCGGCGGCGAGTGCGAGAGCAGCGGCTTGAGCGCCACCTTCACCGGGCCGGCGGCGCCGTCTTTCAAGGCCTTGGTCTCGACGAAGCCGAAGCGGTCGTCGCCCAAGCTGACCTTGGTGTAGGGACCGAAGGTCGCGAGCTTGTCGAGCACCGCGCCCTTGTCGACCTCGGCCAGCACCGGCGCGGCGCCGAGCGGTTGGCCCCGCACGCCTGCAACCGTGGTGAGCGCCACCTTGCCGGTCGCTTTGACGAGCGACAGCGGGCTCTTGGTCAACGGCAATTTCACCTTCTCGCTCGAGCCGACGCGCAGATCACGGTCGGTGACACTGAGCTCGAAGTTGACGAAGTTTTCTTGCAGCTCGTCCAGCACGTCGAACGTGAACGCCACCGTACGGCTGTCGCCCGGCTTCAAGTTCGAAACGTCGAAGCGGCCGGCGTGCAGCAACAGCCCGTCCCCGGTCAGGTTGCGCAGGTTGGCTTGCGTCTCGAAAGATTTGCCTTTGCCGACGTTTTTGACGGTCATGTAGACCGTCGCGCCTTCGCCGCGGGCAATTTGGCCGTCGCCGTTGCCGGGGCGGTTGTCGGCAATTTGATACGTGTACGCGAAGATGGGCTGCGGCTGGGCGGTGATGGTGGTCCGCACTTCGCCCTCTTGGGGCGGCTCGGAGCCTTCGGCGAAGAAGCGCACTTTGATCACGTCGGCGCGGGTGTCGGCGTCGAGCGGGATTTTGCAGACGCGCTTGGCGTCGAGCGGCAGCGGATCCGTGGAGCCCGCCTTGTGCCCGTCGATGTCGCAGAAGCCGAGCGGCACCGTCGCGGTCTTGGTCTCACCCGGCATCACCTTGCCGAACACCAGCTCCTTCTCGTCGAAGTAAGCGCCGTCGCTCTTGGTGATGGCGCGCAGCTGATACACCGGCGCCGTACCCTTGTTCTTGACGGAGACCTTGAGCGACATGCTGTCGCCCGAGGTCACGGTGTCGTTCGGCTTGTCGGTCTTGGTCGTGACCTCGAAGTCGCTGGGCTTGGGCGCGTTGGTGAAGTCCTTGGGCGGCGCCGTCCAGTCGATGTCGATGCGCTTCAAGTCCGCCGCGATCGCGTCGACCTCGGTGCCCTGCAACTTTTCGAGCACCGGTTTGACCGCACGCAGCTGTTCGAGCCGCTTGCCCTGCGGCATTTTGCTGGCCAAATCGCGGGCGATTTTGATGGGCGTATCCAGCTCGAACTCGTCCTCGATGTCGCCGCCGCGCTCGCGGATCTTAGCGCGCTCGGTCTCGGGCAAGTTGAAGCGCATGCGGAAGAACGACTGCTCGGTGGGGTGCTTGGCGGCACCGGTCAGGCTCTTGGTCAGGTCGCGCTCGCGCAGCCCGCGCTCGGAGCGGTACAGGTCCATTTCGAGCGTGTCGGCCGTCATCGGGTCGAGCTCGACGTCGGGCGCAACGCCCACGCCTTGAATCGAAATGTCACCGGGTGTCAGGTACTGCGCGATCGTCAGCTTGAGCGCGGCGTGCTCGGGCGTGACGTTGGGAAACACCAACTGCACCGAGCCCTTGCCGAACGTGGTCTGGCCGACGATCACGGCGCGGTCGAGGTTCTTCAGCGCGCCCGCGACGATCTCGCTGGCGCTGGCGCTGGAGCCGTTGACCAAGACGGCGATCGGGTAATTCGGTTCCGTGCCGTGGCGGGTGGCGCGCTTTTCTTCGCGCCCTTCCGACGTGCCGACGGTGGAGACGATGACGCCGTCTTCCAAGAAGCGATCGGCAATCTTGGCGGCCTGCTCGAGCAAGCCGCCGGGGTTGCCGCGCAAGTCCAGAACCAGACCCTTGATCTTTTCTTTCTTGCCCAGCTCGCCCAGAGCTTCGTCCAGCTCGTCGGAGCTGGAAGCCTGGAATTGCTTCAGGCGGATGTAGCCCACGCCGCCGCCGAGCGAGCGGTAGTCGACGGATTTGACCTGGATCTCTTCGCGAGTCAGCTCGAACGGGCGCGAGCCGGCCCAGCCTTCCGGGCCGTCGCGGTGCACCCAAACCGTGACCTTGGACCCGGGCTTGCCGCGCAGGCGGCCCACCGCGTCGTCGAGCGGCATGTTCAAGCTGGACTCGTTGTTGATCTTGGTGATGCGATCGAGCCGCTTCAGACCGGCGCGACCGGCGGGAGTGCCCGGCATCGGCCGCATCACCGTGAGCGCTTGGTCACGGATCGAGATCACGATGCCGAGCCCGCCGAAATGGCCCGACGTCGACAAGTTCATCTCGCGGTACGCTTCGGGGCTCAAAAACACGCTGTGCGGATCGAGCGTGCGCAGCATGCCGTTGCAGGCCGCGTACTCGACCTCGCGCAAGTCGACCTCGGTGTCTTTCAGGTTGGCTTGCAAGAAGCTGAACACCTCGCGCAGGCGAGCCGCCACGTCCCACGGCCCCTGCACGTTGTCGACGCGGAACTCGGCCGACTCGCTGTCGACCTGCACCTTGACGACCTTGGCTTTGTCTTCGTGGCGCACGATGACCTGCGCGACCTCGCGCTGGATCTCGTTCAGGGCCGACAGGAACATCTGCCGCGGCTTCACCCGGCTCGGGTCGACGTACTTGGTGCGGATGGTGTTGAGCGTCTCGTTGACGGCCACCAGCTGGGTGAGATCGTACGGAGCCTTGGGTTGGCCCGGCGCCGTGACTGCGTGCGCCGACTCGAGCCCGCGCCAGAGGCCGCCCGTCCCCGACTGCATCGAAAAATACGAAGCGATTCCGAATACGGTGAGGATCAGAATCGCGCGGCCAAGCCGCTCCAGGAAGCGCATGGGGCGAGTATAGCCCTTCACGCTCCGGCTACACTCGTGTAAGCGCAATTTCACGCCTTGGCCGAGCCGCCGTCATTCTCGTCTCGCGGAGCCAAGCCCCCGCTGAAAGAAGTCCACGATCCCCGCGGGCATCACTACTTTCCGGGCTACCTGAAGGCACGTGATCGGGAGCAGCTGCTGACCTGGCTGCAGGCGCTCCGGCCGATTTGGGAGCAGCGCTACTCCACGCGCCGCGCCCCGCCCGCGGGCCAGGAACAACGCGAGCTCTTGCGCCCGGTGTATTGGCTCGGCAACTGGCAGTTCGCCTGCTTGGATTATTACCGTCCACCGCGCGGCACCATAGACCGCTGCGTGGCGGCCGAGCCGTTTCCGGACGTGCTCGCGCGCATCGTGGCCGACACGGAGCGGCGTATTGCGAAGCTGTTCCCGCGGAAAGATATTCCCGCGGGCTATCGGCTGAACACCTGCCTGGTCAATTTCTACGGCGCTCGCCAGCAAGGCGAGCGTTGGCTCGACACGGCGCGGGTGGGCGAGCACCGCGACTTCGAGCCCGGACCGGTGGCGTCGCTGTCGATCGGCGAGCGCGCGCTGTTTCAGTTCGTCCGGTCGCGGCGAATCGGTGAGCGCGAGGCGCCCCTGGTCTCGCAGTGGCTGGACGACGGCAGCATGCAAATATTTGGCGGCAGCTTCTTCAAAGACCGCGTTTTTCATCGCGTGCAGCGCGTGGACAAGCGCGCCGGCTTCACTCTGCCTCCCGAGATTGACGGCTTTCGCACCCGTCGCATCAACTTCACCTTCCGCTTCGTGCCCAACGAGCACGTCATCCCTTTCGGCAAACTGGGGCAGGAAGCGCGAGAAGACGTGCGCGGCTACGTGGAGCAGCTGGCGCAAAGCTCGGCTTTCTTCGAGCGCGCGCTGGCGGCGCGGCGCTGACACCCCCATTTCCCCACACGTTCCGCGTAAATCGGCCGCCTGGCCTCGTGCCCGGTTCCTGCTAGGCTCACGCCTCACGACTGGGAGGTCGGTGGTCATGCTCAGACAGTCTTGGGGTTTCTGCGTGCTGGCGTTGGTCGGTTGTAGCTTCAGCGACGGCTCGTCGCCGTCGGGCCCGCTGTTCGAAGGCACTGCGGGCAACACGGGGATTGCCCCGAACGAGCCCATCGGAGGTGAGGGCTTCATCGGAAAGTCTCAACCACCGCTGCCGAGCGCCGTGGTCGAGGCGGCGCAGCCACCGCCGCCGGTGAGCGGTGGAACCTTGCTGGTTTCGCGCGACGACAAGACGGCCATCGTGGCCGACCCAGATCGCGACCAGGTGTTGGTCGTCGATTTGACGACCCTGGCCGTCACTCGCACGTTGACGCTCGAAGCTCACGCCGAGCCGGGCCGCGCCGCCCAAGATGCCGACGGCAACGTGCACCTCGTGCTGCGCGGCTCGGGCCAGCTGATGACTTTCGATCCGGCCACCGGCAACGTCGTCGGAACGCGCAACGTCTGTGCTTACCCTCGCGGCGTCGCGGTTTCGGACAGCGAGCACCTCGTGCACGTGGCATGCGCGGAGGGCAAGCTCGTGACGCTGTCCACGGATGCTACCAACCAGGTACCGTCGCGAACGCTCACCCTCGACCACGACTTGCGTGACGTGGTCGTCACGTCCGATGGCCTGTGGGTCAGCCGTTTCCGCTCCGCCGAGGTGCTGCGCATCGACGCGACCGGAAAGCTGGTGAACCGCACCAGGCTCCCTTCCGCCCAGGGCTCGCGCGGGGAAAGCACGGCGTCGGTGGCCTGGCGCATGATCCCGGGGGCGAATGGCGGAGTCGTCGTGGTGCACCAACGTGCCTTCGCCGGCGAGGTCATTCCCCAGCCGGGCGGCTATGGCTCGAGTGGAGTCGGGGGAGGCATCGTCGAGCCTGCCATCACGACGGTGAGTGAGAGCGGCAAGGTCATGAGCACCAGCGTCGTGCTCTCGGCACCGCTGCCGGTCGACGTCGCCCAGTCTCCGACGACGGGAGAGCTGCTGCTCGCTTCCGCCGCCATCGAGCACCCGCTGCAACCGGGATTCACCGCCCGCACGTTGTTGCTCCGTCCCGCGGACGTGGCCTTCGACCAAGCGCCGACGGGCGAGCTCACGGGCGCATTCGTCGACCCCTCCTCCGCCGCGCCCGTCATCCCCCGCGGACAACTCGTGGCGGTAGCCTTCGCGGGCGATACCCCCGTCCTGCAATACCGCGATCCCAGCCAGTTGGTGTTCGGCGAACGCAGCCTCAGCTTGCCCGGCGAGCTCATCGAAGACACTGGCAACGTGCTATTTCACTTGGAAACCAGCTCCGGCCTGGCTTGCGCTTCTTGCCACCCCGAGGGGCAGGAAGACGGCCACGTCTGGAACTTCACGGGCTTTGGCGCGCGTCGCACGCAATCGCTGCGCGGTGGCCTGCTCGGCACCGAACCGTTTCACTGGGACGGCGGCGAGAGCGACTTCAACGCGCTCACCGAGGACGTGATGCAAGGCCGAATGGGCGGACCGCCACTGATTCGCGCGGAAGCCTCGGCGCTCGCCCACTACATCGACGTCTTCCCGGCTCTGCCGGCCCCCGCCACCGCCGCAACCCCCAGCGTGGAACGGGGCAAAGCGCTGTTCAACGACGCCAACGTGGGCTGCGCCACGTGTCACAGCGGGCCGCGCTTCACCAACAACCAAACCATGGACGTCGGCAACGCCACCGGCGACCTCCAGGTGCCCGGCCTCATTGGCCTCTGGGCGCGCGCTCCTTATTTGCACGACGGTTGCGCCCAAACCTTGGGCGACCGCTTCACGCGCTGTGGCAACGACAAGCACGGCAATTTGACAGGCTTGACGGAAGCCGACCTGGGCGCGCTGAGTGACTACCTCGAAACGTTGTGAGCCGAAACCGCATGGAAATTGCGGTCCCGCGCTTGAGCGGCGGACGCCCAAGCCAGTGAGCACGACCCGCGTATACTGAGCCCGAGTGGTGGAGGAGCCCGAACATGAATCATCTCGTTCCCTGTCCCAGCTGTGCTCGCCACGTCCGGCAGAGTGAAGCGGCTTGTCCCTTCTGCGCGACCGAGCTTTCGCTCGAGCAGCTGTCCCCACCCGCCTTGCCACGTACGCGACTGGGTCGCGCGGCGACGTTCGCGTTCGGCGCCAGTCTGGTTGGGGCAACCTCACTGGTCGCCTGCGGCGGCGAGTCCGAAACGGTCAAGCCCGGCGGCGACGGGGGAGCAAACAGCCTGGCCGGAAGCTCGAACGCCGCGGGCCACGCGGGCGCGGGCGGACACAGCGCCGGCACCTTCAACGGCTTCGGCGGCAACATCGCTCAGCCGTACGGAGTCCCTCCCTTCGGCGGCATGGCACCAACCTACGGCGTACCGCCCTTCGGCGGCGCAGGCGCGGGCGGTGGTGGCGCAGGCGGGACCAGCGGCGCTAGCGGGACCAGCGGCGCGGGCGGCGGTGGCGGCATGAGCGGCGCGGGCGGATCGAGCGGCGCAGCCGGATCGAGCGGCCACGGCGGTGGTGGCAATGGCGGAGGCGGAAACGGCGGCGCGAGCGGCCACGGCGGCGGCGGAACCGGCGGCGCCCCCGGCACCGTTTACGGCTCACCGCCGTGAACACTGACGTTGCACGAGAATGCCTATGTGGTGAGATTTCCCGCGGAAGGCTCTCGGCCAACCCGAGCTGCGGCTCCGTCTAGCCGCGCGTCATGCTCCAAAGAATGGCGATGATCCGTCTCGTGAGCGCCAAGGTGGGCGCCGCGTCACCCGTCCTGACGCGCCCCCACGCTATCGCCTGCCGCAGCGCATGCTGCGCCTCGCCCGCACTCCCCGCAGCCGTGAACAACCGCGCCTTCCTGTTTCCCGGATCGGAAAACTTAGCTTCCGCACAGTTGAGCCCGATCGAGCTCGCCGCGCGCCGCAATTGATCTTCGAGCGCTTTGTCGCGCTGCTTGATGCGCGACATCAACGGCACCAACACCTCGATCAACTGAATGCTGAGCTCTTCGACTTGAAACGCCATGGTGAAACTCCTGGCTTCCGGCTTCGCCTGCTTGCGAGCCATACCCAGCCCCAGCAGCAGTGCGCGGAGCTGCCGTCGGGGCTGACCGCGCAGCGGTCACCGGCGCAGCCGGCGCGCAGCGGCCTCGACGGCAGCGAGCACACTGATAAAATCAACCTCCCCCGAGAAGCAGCAGCCGCACGGATCCGTTGACGACCGAGACGAGATCGTGAACGCCTGCGGCGGGTTCGTGAGCGCCTGCGGCGAGAACGTGAACCGGCTGCGCCGGGTTTCGTGAACGCCTGCGGCGAGGGCGTGAACCGGCTACGCCGGGTTTCGTGAACGCCTGCGGCGGGTTCGTGAACCGGCTGCGCCGGGGTTCGTGAACGCCTCGCGGCGGGTTCGTAAAGGGGCTGCGCCGGATTTCGTTCACTGTTCCCTGCGGGCGAAGCCCGTCCACGCCCCCGGGCGCAAGCCCGCTCACCTTTCCCCGAAGGTTCACCCACCCGCGGCGAAGCCGCGTTCACCCTCCCGGGCGCAGCCCGTCCACGCCCCCGGGCGCGCGAGGGGACAGGATAGTTGTCGCCCCGGCCAGGTCTTGAGCGGGGGCGGAAAGTGGAGCTAGATGAAGCCATACTCAAACCCCACGACGAGGCGTTTCTCGGAAGATGTGAGGGAAGCCGCCGTGCAGCGGTTTTTGACTTCCGATTTGACGCTGACCGCGGTGGCGGAGCAGTTTGGGACCACGCGCTACAGCGTTTCGAACTGGCTGCAGCAGGCGCAAGCGCAGGCAAGAGATGAGATGAAGCCAAAGATGAAAGACGCCTCAAAGCAGCCCGCTGCGCCCATCGATTCGCGGAGCGCATCGGAGAAGCTGCGTCTCTTGATAGCGGCAGGTGGCCTGTCTGAGGAACAGCTGGGCGAATTTCTTCGGAGAGAGGGCCTCCACGACGGCGACCTGGAGCGCTTTCGAGCCGAAGCTTTAGGGGGGCTCGAGGGCAAGGTCCACAACGCGCAAGACCGTCGTCAATTGCAGGAGCTCGAGCGCATCAACGCAAAGCAGGCGAAGCGCCTCCGCGAGGCTGAAGTCTTGCTTGAGCTTCAAAAAAAAGTCCAAGAGCTTTGGGGGGCAAAGGACGACGACACGACGAAGGGCTGAGGCGACAAGTCCTCGACTTAGCGGCTTGGGCGGTGGACAACGGAGCGCGGTTGGAGGCCGCTTGCCGCGTGCTTGGTGTGGCGGCTCGCACCTTGCAACGTTGGCAAGCGCGGCCGATAGGCGATGCACGAAAGGGCCCAAAGCTAGCGCCGTCACATCAGCTCAGCGACTCGGAAAAGGACCGAATCGTGCATCTAGTGACGCGACCCGCGTATCGTAACCTCAGCCCTGAACAGGCTGTGGCGAAGCTGGCGAGCGAGGGTACCTACGTCTGCTCAGAGCGCTCGCTGCGCCGCATCCTGAAGGCTCGACGACTCGACACGTATCGACAACGCAGCAAGCCAGCTCAACGCCGCAATCGCCCCCGCCAGTGGGCGGCTCACGAACCGCTGCGTGTCTTGAGCTGGGACATCACATACCTGCGCAGCGGCACCGTGCGCGGCGGCTTTTTCTACCTCTACCTGTTTCTCGACATCTGGAGCCGTCGCATCGTGGGGGCCGAAGTGCACGACGTCCAGCAGACGGAGCTCGCCAGTGCTCTGCTGTCAAAAGTCTGTCGAGAAAACGCTATCGATACCGAGCAACTCGTCGTGCACGCTGACAACGGCGCACCCATGAAGGGCGCCACGATGCTGGCGACGATGCAGTTTCTGGGCATCACCCCATCGTTTAGTCGTCCGAGCGTGAGCGACGATAACGCTTTCGCAGAGTCGCTCTTCCGACACCTCAAGTACGCGCCAACGTACCCTCGCCACGGCTTTACCGATATCGAAGAGGCGCGCGTTTGGGTCGCCCGATTCGTGCACTGGTACAACCATGAGCACCTCCACTCAGCCATCGGCCTAGTCACCCCAGACGACCGTCATCACGGCCGCGACCTCGCCATCTTGCAGGCACGCCGCGAAACCTATGCCCTTGCGCAGCGACAGAACCCAAAACGCTGGACGGGCGCCCCGCGCGCCTGGCACCGACCTGCCGTCGTCACCTTGAACCCAGAGCGTCTCGTCGCACTCCTCGCTGCGCCCAACGCGGCCTAGCAAAATACGACAACTACCTTGACGAATCCCGGGACCCGGCTGCAGGCCGCTCACGGTCACGGTCACGGACTCGGTCACGGCCCCGGCCGCAGGCCGCTCACGGCCGCGGACTCGGCCCCGGCCGCAGGCCGCTTGCGGCTTCCGATCGCGCGAGCCCCGTCGCTGGAACTCCAGCAATTCGTAGCGGTAGGGTACACGCTGGCGCGTAGTCGAGGGGCATGGTGCGCCTCCAATCGTCCGCAACCTTTTCAGGGTAGCGCGCTCGGCGTTCTCAGCGCTAGGACGGAGTAGGAAATCGATGTCCGCGGTGAATCGAGGGTGGCCGTGGTAGGCCACGGCGTGTCCGCCGACGATCAAGTAATCACAGCCGTGAGAGTTGAGTAACTCGATAAACTCTCTCAAATCTTGTTGAAGCTTCACCCGAGGCCTCCCGCTGTGCGGCGATCAACTCGAGCAAGATGTTTACCCGCTCTGTCGGGGAGAGCGAGGCGTACTGCTCGTCGTCGGCCTGATCGGCGTCGGCGAAGCTGGTGAAGACTCGGAGCTCCCTTTGCGTCACGCATCGAAAGGTAGCACGAGGCGGACGCCGGAGCGAAGGGCGGGCCAGCTGTGGGGCGCTGATTTGGGCGCCGGACACCACCCCATGCGCTAGAGACCGTCCTCACCCTAGCGCTTCGAGGTAAGGACGCATGACGCGCTCTACCCAGATGCGCGCTTGTTCGAGCATGGCCGTGAGCGGCCTGCGGCCGTGGCCGTGACCGTGACGACTCCGGCCGCAGGCCGTCCACCGACAGCGTGCTCCGGTTAGCCAAACGGCGTGCTCATCAGCAAATCGACGAGCCAGAACGCAAGCGGGACGGTCGCACTCACGTAAACGATACCAAGGACGACGCGGTGACGCATGCTCATCGCCGGTGTCACCGCAGCTGAGTAGGCGAGGCTGAGGAATCGAGCGAGGTCGCGCGGGGGCAAAGTCCGATTGTGCCCAGCCGACTTCCAGTCTTCGAACAATGCTTGCAGCAGCGTCTCCGGGGCGTCTTTGGCGAGACGCGGCGCGGTGGCGAGGTCGGCAACCCGGTGGTTGCGAAACTGTTCCGCGACACGACAAGGGCCGCCCTGGACGACTCCGAACAGGAAGGCGAAGCCGGCGAATACGCCGACGTCCCAGCGATGCCCTAGCACGGCGACTAGACCCACCATCAACGCCAGCGCCGACCCGACACGGGCTTGCGTGGCAGGGCGCTCGGCGAAAAACAGGATTCGCGCCGCATTGCCGCCGTCGAAAGGAATCAGCGGAAGGAGGTTCGAACCATTGATGTAGGCGGACGCGACCAGCACCTGCCACGCCAAGCTATGACGACTCAATTGCTCGGCACCCGGATGAGTCCTTGCCAGCAACGCTGCCCCCAGCAAACCCGGTAACGGCCCCAGCAACAGCACCACGACGTCTTGCCAGACGCCCCCTGAACGCTCCTTGGTCGGCAGGCTTGCCGGCAATGGAATGAAGAGCACGTCCAGGTCGCAGTACCCGAAAGCCCGCATCGCCAGGTAATGCCCCAGCTCGTGGACAGCGAGCACGCTGGCGACGACCAGCAAGCCCTGAACCGAGTCGAGCATGCTGTTCAAGAACGTGAACACGACCAGCGACATCGCGACCGCGCCCGCCCGGGTGTCGCGCGCCAGCACCGGTGCCGTGCGAATCTCGTGCAGCACTTGCTCGAACGTCTGCGAGCCCTCAGACGAAAGCGACGGTGACCCAGCCTGCACGCGCAGCATTCGAATGGTTCATTGCGCATCTGCGAATGGTCATTTGTTCGCCGCGCGCGTGGACGCCGCGCCTGCGGCGCGAGCTGACGTGACCGACCTGCCTCCATGCAGGCTATTCGTAGGCACGCGGCGGGAGTGCTCGCGCTCCAAGAGTCAGTTGAGGTCATTGGCGCGGCGGCCCGCGCGCGGCTCGGCGAGGGGGCCGGCGTGATGATGGACCATGCGCCATTCGGCGCCCTCCAGAACGAAGACGTTCGTGGCTGCGAGGTGCGCGGGCTGATCGGTGGCCGCCTCGTAGCAGTAGACAATCGCGGTATCGCCAAAGAGTTGAACGCTCGGCTCCTGGCTCGTGAGCTCGATGCCGGGCTGGTGCTCCAAGATGTCTCGCCACGCGCGGAGCACGGCATCGCGACCCAGCAGCAGGGGCTGGCCCGGATGGAGGCACGCGACAGGGGCGTGCTGTGCCCAAAGCGCGTTCATACTCGGGAGATCCCCATCGCTGAAGGCTCGATAGAATCGCGCATTGGCCGCCAGGACCTCGCTCTCGGTCTTTTCAGCGTGCGTCATGCGTGCTCGAGCCTAGCGCGGTTGGCCGAAAGGTTTGCGCAATTACGCCAGGCTCCCCGTGCACTGAAAAGCCTCGGAGCAAGCTTCGCGGCTTTGTTCGTTGGGGGGCTGCAGAAGCGCAGCTTGATTGCAGAAGCTAACGGGGCGGCGCCCGGTCGCATTGGCGGGCCAAAGTAGACGGAGAGGGGAGCGCAGCGCCGACGGCGCGTGGCGGGAGCGAGCTTCGCTCGGGTGCGGGCTGCGCCCGGGAGCGAGCTACGCCCGGGTGCGGGCTACGCCCCGGGTGCGGGCTACGCCCGGGTGCGGGCTACGCCCGGGAGCGAGCTACGCTCGGGTGCGGGCTACGCCCGGGAGCGAGCTACGCTCGGGTGCGGGCTACGCCCGGGAGCGAGCTACGCTCGGGTTCGGGCCGCGCCCGGGTGAGAGGAGCCTGCGGGGTGAGGGGTGCGCGCCCACAGCGCGGGATCCGGCGAAGCCGGTTCCACTCACCCGCCGCAGGCGCATCCATTCTCCCCGGCGAAGCCGGTTCCACTCACCCGCCGCAGGCGCAGCCACTCTCCCGGCCGCAGGCCGCACCCCGCCGCAGGCGGATCCCGGGCGTAGCCTGCTCCCGCCGCGGGCGCATCCACTCACCCCGGCGAAGCCGGCACCCCGCCGCAGGCGGCTCTCGCTCGTAACGACTCCGTAAGTCTGCTGCTTGCTCGGGTGAGGTTGATTTTATCAGTGTGCTCGCCGCCGTCGAGGCCAAGCCGGCTACGCCGGTGCTCGCTCCGCTCGCAGCCCCGACCGCGGCTCCGCGCACTGCTGGTGAGCTGGCTATGGCTCGCAAGCAGCGAACCGCAACAACGAACGGAGTTTCAACATGGCATACCACCTCGAAGAGCTCAGCCTCGAATTCATCGACGCATTGGTTCCCCTGATGCCGCGCATCAAACAACGCGACAAGTCGTTGGAAGATCAACTGCGGCGCGCGGCAAGCTCGATTGGGCTCAACGTTGCCGAAGCGGCTTTTTCGGATCCGGGAAACAAACGTGCGCGGTTCCACACGGCCGCGGGCAGCGCGCGAGAGGCGCAGCATGCGCTGCGCCAGGCGATCACGTGGCGGCACGTGCGGGCAGGGGAGGCGGAGAGGGCGCTGGGATTGGCGAGGCGGCTTGTGGCGATACTTTGGAGGATTACGCGGGAGTGAGGCACGCGACTGGTGCGGATGGCGTGACTCCTGAGCGCGACGGCCACAAAAGCAAAACGCCCCGAGATATCCCGAAGCGCTATGACCGGGTATTCCCAGTCCGTGAGTTATGTATGCTCCTTGCCATCGGTTGGGTCAAGGACGACTGACTGGAGAGCGCGCTGGACAACCGGCTGCGCCCAGTCATGCGAGCAGCACGAGCTCCTTGGCGTGGGGTGTCTCGCACACCTTTGCCGGTTGACCGTGCGGCATAGGTAGGGAAGAGCTGGCTCCGGCCAAGAGTCGCGAGCATGTGTTGTTGAGTGTGCTGGCCGAGCGGCGGTTGGCGGCGGGGCAGACGGCGGAGCTCGGTGCGCTGATGCAGGACGTGCTGGAGCCGCCCATCGCCGAAATTGGCGCGCTGCCGATGAATTCGTTCATGAAGAAGACGGAGCGCCGCGCTCTGGCTGCGGCCCTGAATAGCCTGCTGGCGTCGCCCACCTTTGCCAGCTGGCGGCAGGGGGCAACGCTGGACGTCGCGGAATGGCTGGTGGCCAAGGATGGCAAGACGCCGATCGTGATCGTCAGCGTGGCCCACCTGGACGACGAAGAGCGCGCGCTCGTGTTGGGCGTCTTGCTCGAGGAGGTGTTGTCCTGGGTGCGAACGCTGCCGGGCTCGTCACGGCTGCGCGCGCTGTTGGTGTTCGACGAAGTGTACGGCTTCTTACCGCCCCATCCCGCGAATCCACCGACGAAGCGGCCCTTGGTCGCGCTGATGAAGCAAGCGCGAGGCTTTGGCGTCGGCGTCGTGGTGGCGACCCAGAATCCGATGGATTTGGACTACCGCGCGTTGTCGAACGCCGGATTGTGGTTTCTGGGCAGGCTGCAGACGGACGCCGATCGCGCGCGAGTGCTGGACGGCTTGGCGGCCGCGCGCGGAACCGACGCGAGCGCGACCGAGGAGCTCGGCACGACGCTGCAGCGCCTGGCCCCGCGCTGGTTCGTGGTGCGCAATGCGCACGTCGCGGTGGGGCCGGTGTTGGTGCAGCCGCGGTACGCGATGTCCCTGATGCGCGGGCCGATGACGCGCGTGGAGATTCGACGGGCCCGCGGGGTGAAGGAGGTCGCGACTCGAAAGCTGACTAGCGACGGTTCGACGGTGGCAGCTCCCGAATCTGCGCCTTAAGTGCCTCCACTCACTCGCAGAGCCGCGCGGGACTCGTGATCGCAGCTGGCCAATCTAGAGGCCAGGCGGTGCGGGGGTCCCAGGTGCGGGGGCGTCGGGGGACGCTTGGGCGGGAGGCGATGGGGGTGGAGAGGAGCTGGGCGTTGGAATTGACGGTGGAGTGGGGGGCGAATGTCGTGTTGGCGCGGGCGTTGGGGGCGGGATGGGTGTGCCTTGGGGGATGCTCGGGGGCGCGGCGGGCCCAAGCGGAGCCGGAGGCGCGGCGGCGCCGTTTGGGGGTGCCAGCGCCGGCGCGCTTGCCGATGGCTCGATGTCGGCGGGTGGGAGGTCTTGATCGGTGGCGGTGGTCGAGAAGCAGTTGTACATCACCCACAGCAGGCGGACCTGTTCTTCATAGAACATTTGTCGACCGGTCTCGTAGAGGAGCTCGGCTTCGCGGTCTGGCTCGCGGACGAGCGCTTTGAAGCTGGCGGGAGCCACTTTCGCGTGCGCGATGACGATCTGGCCCGTCACTGGGTCGACGCAAGCTTGTAGCCAGCGCCAGGCGAGATCGATCGCTCCTGTCACGCCGCGCTGGAGGAGCGTCTCGTACTGCTCAGGCGCCGCCACGGCGAGCTGGGCTTGGTCGATCCACTCCACGACCTGCCTCAGGTCGTAGGGCATGTTTTGAACGAGTCGGATCGGGTCGGCGTAGGCAAGACCCGTGACGTCTTCGACGTTTTCTTCGCGCAGTCGGACCGCGAGCTCGGGGCTGATGCCGCGCAGCGAAGTGAGTGGAATGAGCTTCGACGCGGCCGCTTCTCCCGGCGACTTGAGGAACTGCAGTGCGACGCCTTCGACGATGGTCATTACTCGGCGCGGCGCCAAGCCGGCGAAAAAGAGCACGACGGCGGACTGCCACGCGGTCTCACCGGTCGCCTTCAAACTCCATACGACGCCCAGGACGACCGCCAGGATGGGCCCGGTGATGAGCGTGATCATGGCCCAGGTCGCAGCACCCACGGTAAGGTCGGTCCTGAAGGAGCGCGAGCCAAACGTGAACAGCACGTAGGTGTAGGCTCCGGCCACGCCCCATTTCAACGCGCGCACCGCCTCCTCGTTGACGAGTTTGTCGCCGCCGGGTGGGAATGGAGTGGAGCTGGCGGCCAGCGACATGGCACCAAAACCAACCAGCAAGAGCAGTAAGCCCGGCACGGCGAACTGGGTGGCAAACGAAGTGGGTGTGTTGGAGCCGCGTTGCACCGGCTCGCGAAGGTTCGCGAGCGGACCAGCTTTTGAACCCGCGGACTTCTCCGTCATGACGCCACCGAAGACGCGCAAGAGTTGCGCATGCACTTCCTCGAAGCGCTTCACGTCGCCGCTGTCCTCGAGGGCCTTGCGTAGCTGAGCCGAAACGCCGATACGGAAGTCGCCGACGCTGCGTGGGCGCTGCCGCCACGTGATGATTGCCTGAAAGGCGAGCAGCGCGGGCGGGACTATGGGGATGAAGAATAGCCAGTCGAGGCTGCGCAGCCCGGCCAGCCGCGTCGTGCCGATGAACCAGGCCGCGGCCAGGCAAGCCCCGAGAACTCCACCGACCTGGAGGGAACGTCGGACGGACTGCCAGACTTGGGGAATGCCGTAGTGGACGAGCAGGCCGATCACCAAGGTAAGCACGGCCACGAAGGGCCCGATCACCAGCGCGACCGCGGGCAATTCATCACCCGTGATCATCCGCAGCCAGCCGCCCGCCTTGCTGACCGCTTCAGGCAGATCGTGCAGCGAAAGCAGCCAGCGAATGTGAATGGTGAACCCCGCGAACAGCAGCGCTACCAGCGCCGCCAGCGCTATTCTGGGCGCCATGTCTTTGCCACGGACGCGGGGGGGCGCCGCGCCCTGTGTCTCCGAGGCTTCGGTCTTCCCGTCGAGATCTTGGTCCATGAATGCACCCCTCTCCGGCGCTGTCGAAGCGCCTCGTCGAGCATCATTTAGCGGCGCAGCGCACTGTCAGTGGTCAACTCCTAACCGTCACTTGGGCGAATGATCCAGCAAGCCGAGATCAGTCGAGAGCACGACGGTAGCGCCGTGCGGAATCTTGCTGTCCGAAATCGGGATGCTGAAGGCCAATCCGATGTCGCCGCCGGATGCCGCCGGTACGACCGCCATCAAGTTGAGGTTGGCATAGTTGGTCGGTGCCAGGGCGGCTTCCGCACTAGACTTGCTTTGTCGTCCCTCGACGCCCACACCGAACGCCATCCGCTGCTTGTCGTCTTCTTGCACGTGGCCCGAGAGAATCATCGCCGCACCCCAATCGAAAGAGTAGACCGGCTTGGGGTTGGGACCGGCGATGTCGTCCCGAGACTTGAAGTAGTCGCCCGCGGCTCGCCCCCTGAGCTCGAAGCTCCACCTGTCTCGCGGGTTGACGCGGACACCCGCTGCGATGCCGCCCAAAATGTGCGTGCCCTTGTCGCCCACGACGTCGGCGCCCGTCGGATCACCGCTGTCGAAGCGCGCGTCGATGCCGAGGTAGTAAGCCTCTGCGTCACGCTGGGCCTTTTTTATTTGGACTAGCGCTTTGTCGCGGGCCGTGGCTGCGCCTTCGGCCCCGAGATCTTTGCCGCAAGCCGCCTGCGTTACCTTCTGCGACGCGAGAATGCTGGAGACGCAACCCTCTACATCAGGAGCCGTGGACAGCACTTCTTCGAGCGAATCGGCATACTGCCCCTCGGCCGACATCCAGGCCGAGACCGCCGTCTTTAGGTCGGCGGCGCTGAACGCTGCCGTCGCGTTCACGCGAAGCCTGGCAGATACGTAGCGGTGATCTTGGCCGTTGCTCCCACTCAGATCGAAAGGCGCGCTGACGCTCAGATCCATGACTCGCCCCGCGACAACGTCGCCTGGCGCGGCGAGCGCAAGTGGGTTGACGGTGATGGTGCCCACGCCCTGCGTTCCAGAATGCGTGCCGCTGAGGGTCACGGCGCCACCAGCCAACGTGATCGGCTGAATCGACTCGACGGGCTCGGTCTGCGCTGCCGAGCCAGACTTGTTCGTCGAAGTCTGCCGATCGGCTTGTTGTGCGACGGCTCTCTTCTCCTCGGCCGCCTGTTTGCGTAGCTCCGCGGCTTCCTTGGCCGCAGCCGACGGTTCGGGCGCCAGGTCGCTCGGCAGTGCCGATGCCAAGAAGCTGCAGGTGCGGGGAATTGGGGGAGAACCGGTGCCAAACGAGCCGCAGACACGTGCGTATGGTTTGGTTTGGAGCGCCGTAATGTCGGCCTGAAGAGCGGCTATCTCGGCGGCGTTCTTCGTGTTGTCCTCTGGCGTTTTGGACAGGTCCGCAACCTTCTGCTTCTTCGTGTTGAGGGCCTGACAATCGGGCTCGATCTTGTCAATGAACGCGGCGCAGGCATTGGCCGCCGGTGCCGGCTCTTGGGCGCGCGCCCCATGAGCGGCGAGGATGGAAACCGCGACGACCGAGGCTGCCAGGCTCCTCATACGACCACCATTCCGTAGGTCTCCGAGTCCCCGATGGTCTCCGAAAAGACGGAACGGCTGCCTTCGAGCACCTCGACTTTCCCGCTTTCTCCCGGGTCCAGCTCGACTCTGACGGTCATGCGCCGAGCCTTGTTCGAGGCCGGAATCTCGCCGTGCAACTCCGCGGCGCCGCCAGGCGCAACCGACATCTGCGTGGGCTCGGGGACCTTGGCGGCCTGGTTTGGTAGCCACGCGACAACCACGATCGCGACTCCAGTGCTCCCGACGTCGTTTGCAAATCTAACTGTGTACGGCTTGGTGCCTTGTATGGGCCCCTTCATCGTCGTTGCCATGCTGGTCTACTCCTGGTCGCGGGAATTGCGCGGTCCCACCATGGAGCTAGACCAAATTCACCACGCGCCGACAATAGTCATTGATCCGTAGGCAAGGCGAGGAATGCGCACGCAGGGCCGGCTCTACGCCCCGAAGTAGATTGGGGCACGCGAGCAGCGATAAAGACTGCGTAACGACTGGCAGTCGCTCTTCGAGCAATGTGGCGGGTTCTGATCGGTTGGGAGACGCCGGATATTGTGCGGAGGTGCTTGGCGCCGGTTCGTGGCTGTTGCGTCACGTTCCTGGAAGCAGCAGCTCGCCGCCGACATACTGACTGCACTCCTCAAAGCCGAGCGGGATCCAGATCGGCGACGCCAAATGGTCGAAGCGTTTCGCGGCAGCATCTGTGGGTGTTCTGCGCCCGCGCCGATACCTTCCGCGCGCCGCTGGCCTGCCGTACATTAGGCCGCTCAGGAGACTCTAATGCAACTTGCGCCTCTCATCTGCGTTGACGATGTGCCTGCAGTTAGCGCTTGGTATCAACTGCTGCTGGGTTGCACGAGCGGGCATGGGGGCGAGGAGTATGAGCGGCTCATGGACGGTGAACGGCTCATTCTGCAGTTGCACCGGTGGGATGTTGAGCATGGGCACGGGCCGCTTGGGGATCCGAAGCTTCGGCCTTACGGCAACGGCGTGGTATTGTGGTTCGAGCTGGACGATTTTGAGGATGCGGTGGGGCGCGCTCGGGAGATGAAGGTGGATACGTTGAAGGAGCGTCGGCTCAGCGAAAATGGCAACTGGGAGTTTTGGTTGCGCGACCCGGGCGGTTACACGGTCGTGCTCACGAGTCCTCTTCCCTAGCGAGAGGCTCTCTTGTTTTTGGGGCGTTTCGAAGACGTGCGCGCGGCAGCTTCGCTTACGGCGTCGATCAGCCAGCGCACACCGGCATCTCGCAAGGCGGACTGCAGGCAGAGCGCGCGCAGATCGTAGGACCGTAGCTTGAAGGGCGCTTCGACGCAGGCTACGCCGAAACGCGAAGCGTGGGCTTTTGCCAGGTTGCGGGGAAGAGCCGTGAGCAGCTCCGTTTCGGCTAGCGACGCTAGCGCGAGCATGAAGTTCGGCACCACCAGCGCCACCCTGCGCGAGAGCCCTTGCTGGGCGAGCACATCGTCGATGAAGCCGTGAGCATCACCGCTCACAGACGCCAACACGTGACGCGCATCGCAGTATGCCTTCACGCTCGGCTTCTTCAGGAAGGGGTGACTGGCTCGGGCGGCGATCACGAAATCTTCCCGCGATAGGACTTGCTGCGCAAAGCGGGCGGGAATCTCATCCACCGCGGCGATCGCAAGATCGATGCTGCGGGTTTCGAGCTCGGCCAGCGCGGTCTGAGGGAACACTTGCAAAACGCCGATATCGACCGATGGTGCCGAGCGGCGAATGCTGGCGAGCAGCGTAGGGATCAAGGTGGCGGCCGTTGCGTCGGCCATGCCCAGCGTGAAGCGGCGCTTCGAGGTCGCCGGGGAAAAGGGCGTCGCGCTCGCGACTACGTGACCGACACGCGCCAAGACGTCGGCGATCGGCTCCGCTAGCTCGAGCGCGCGCTCGGTCGGGACGACGCCCTTGGGAACGCGCAGGAACAACGGATCCGCGAACAGTCGACGCAAACGACCCAGCCCGTGACTGACCGCGGAGGGCGAAAGGTGCAGAGCCCGCGCGGCACGCGCGACGTTTCGCTCGCGCAGCACGACGTCACACAACACCAGCAGATTCAGGTCCACGTTCGCTAGCTGCACCGAATTCAGCATATTGCTGAAATCATATCACTGGCTGCAGCATCCGCTAGACGGCATAGCTAGGCGTGCCGCGAGCGCGGGAGCTCGCGAAAGGAAAAAATGCCATGCACGACGTCCATCACTATCTGTGGCTCTTGGGTTCGTTGATCGCCGGTTCCGTCGAGCCCGGCCGCGAAGACCCCGCGCGGGCACCCGGTGAGGCGACGGCAGTGGTCGACTTCTGGCGCACCGTTGGCCAGAGTCGCTGGTTCGCGAAAGACGACGAGCTCGATCGTCGCTTCCGCGAGCGGTTCCTGGCGCTGCACGAGGCCGCCGCGAGCGGTGACCTCGATGCCTGGCAAGACTCAGCCACGGGCACGCTCGCGCTTTTGATCTTGCTCGACCAATTTCCGCGCAATTCGTTTCGAGGCACGGAGCGCATGTATGCAACCGACGCGCGGGCACGAAGCGTCGCGGATCGCGCCATCCGCGCCGGCCACGACTTGGCAATCGAAGTCCCGCTGCGGCTATTCATGTACTTGCCGTTCGGTCACTCCGAAGATCTGGCCGATCAAGAACGCTCGGTAGAGCTCGCGCGCCGTAGTCTCACGCCCGGCGACTTGGTCCACGCCGAGCACCACCGCGACATCGTTCGTCGCTTCGGCCGCTTTCCGCACCGAAACGCCATCCTGGGCCGCGTCTCTCGACCCGACGAGGTCCGCTACTTGGCGGAGGGCGGTTACGCAGGCTGAGGGGCGGCGCGACGGGGCTCATGGGCTGAGCCACCCATGCCGCGTCGTGATGCTTATGCTGACCACAAGTCGGCGAGTCGAATCGAGAGCGCCTCGAAGGGCTCGCATTGTACGACGACGTCGCCGCGCCAAACGCCAGCGAGGCGATAGCTGGGGCCGTCGAGACGCAGTACCTCGAGGGTTTGCAACAGCGGGTCGACGAGCCAAACGTGCCCGACCTTGTCCCTCGCATAGATGGGCACCTTCACGGCTCGGTCGCTCGAAGCGGTGGACGGGGAAAGAACTTCGCAAACCCAATCAGGCGCGAGCTCGAACGCACTGCCAGACGGCAGAGTCGGCATGCGTTCACGGCGCCAGCCGCTAATATCCGGGACGAGCACGTCTCCATGCAGGTGCAGCTCTGGCTCATTCAAAATGATCCAGCCGCCGGGCCCACCTCGCCCCCGGTGAAAAGGCGCATACAACTCCCCCGAAAGGCTGGAAGCGGCCTGGGCATGCGGGGGCGCGGGACGCGGGCTCGTGACCAGGTCGCCGTTCAAGATCTCGCCCACGAGGTGAGTGGGAACGTCGCGGAGGTCGTCGAAAGTGGCGCGTCGCCGCGCAGGGTCGGCCATTGCCCGTTCAGTCTAGCAGCCAGCCACGGGCGCCGGCGTCGGATGCGTTTCGGCGACGCCCGCCCAGGGCTTCAGGCGGCCAGACTCCCCCTGAAACCCAAGGATATCGCGGCACAAAGCGCGCGTTACGCCCGCGCGCAACCGGGCTCCGACGGGGTGAGAGGGCGCGCTTGCAGCGCAAGATTCGAGCGGCTTGCGCGGCCAGCGCGGCTGGCTTACGCGAAGTGCCGGCCGTGCAGGACGATGTTTCGACAGTTTCCGAGAGCGTGAAGCCGCGGGGCGGGTTGCCACCGCCCACGCGCGTGGAGCGGCTGATTCTGGCGGCGCTCGCTCTGCGCGGGCGCTCCAATATCTCGGCGTTGCTCGCGACGGCGAGCGCGTTGGGCGCGCGCGAGACCGAGACGCGGGCGTTTTCCACGCAGTCTCTCAAGCGGGCGTTGGAGCCGTACGTCGCCGCGGGCTGGATCCTCGAGACCGCGCAAGGCTACGAATGCAACTGGGGCCTGGGGCCTCGCGTGCTGCGCTCGTTCTCGAAGCCGGAGCTCACGGCGCTCGGTCAAGCCTACGTCGATAGTTTACGTCGAGGCTACGTTACCGCTCCGACAATGCCGATGCTCGATGCGCAGGTGATGCTCGGTTTAGCAGGAGGCGACTTCGAGTGGGAGAGGGCGCTCGACCAATTGCTGGCCCTGGCGGCGCCGCTGCAGGTGATCAAAAATCTGCTGGGAGAGCCGCTGCTCGGCGCCTTCGAACGCGAATGGTTCGAAGGCTTCTCGGCACCCCAGCAACGGCGCCTGGCTCGGGCGCTGCTGGAGTGGTGTGAGACCATGGTCCAACCGCTCGAATCGTTCGAGAGCTACGCAGCGGACCCCAGCAGCCTGGTACAAACCGATCTGGAGCTGCGCTCCTACTGGGCCAGGCTGCAGCTGCTGCGCGGCGGTGCGGCTGGCCTCTCCAAACAGCTGGTCGATGAGCTCATACCGTTGAGTGGCGTGGCGTTCATTTGGCATGTCATGTCCGGTGACTTTGCTGGCGCTCGTCGCGCTCTGGAGCGCGCGTTCGACGGTAAGCGAGTCACCTTGCTGCCCGGTGCGGCGGGGGTGCTGCAAGTGCTCGTGCTGTTGCGCGGCGAGCTCCCCGACGATCTCTTGCACGCTGCGCGCTTGGCCAATGCCGGTGGGCGAAAGGGCAACCATTTTCGTGAATCCTTTGCCACACTGAAGCGCTTGCTGGCATGTCATCAGGGGGGAAGCACTCATTGGGTAGACGTGCGCCGTCCCGGCGGTTGGGAGGCCGACGCGTTGTTCGAGCTCGTGAGCGGCCTCTGTGTGCTCTGGTTCAAGGAGCTCGAGCCCGACGTTCCTTTCACACTGATTGCGGTGCAAGAGCGACTCGACCAGGCGCCGCGCGGGACGTGGGTCTCGGAGCAGTACCGGGACGTCGCGACGCAACTGGCGGCTCGGGTGACGCCGGAGGCGGTCGCGCAGATCCGCGGCTGGGCCTCGCCGGCCGCTGCTCTGAATCGAGCGTTGGAATTCGCAGGGAAAGCGGCTCCGTCGGTTTTTCCGCCGCTACGTGGGCTCTTTATCGCCAAGGCGCCATGGGTTTCCGCCCTCGAGCGCCTCGAAGCCTTGGCACAGCAGGCGCCAAGCGCTGCCGAGCAAGCGCACGCCGAGCGCATCATGTGGCGCGTGTCACAGCGGGCCATCGAGCCTTACCTGCAACGCCGCACCGTCAGCGGTTGGACTCGCGGGCGTAAATTAGCGGTCAAGCACTTGCTCCCGGGCGCGGCCCAACGAGTGACGTTGCCGCCCGAGGATCTGCGAGTCGCCGAGCATGCGCGCGAGTCCGTGTCGCACAGTTATGGCTACGGTGAGGTGTTTCACTCCATCGATCAGACGGCGTGGAGCGCCCTCATCGGGCACCCGCGCGTCTTTTGGGAAGAAAGCGAGCACCCGATTGAGGTCGTGCGGGGCACGCTGCAGTTGGCGGCCAAGGAAGTCGGCGACCAGTTCTCGTTGACGGTGCAGCCCGATGACGTCAGCGAGCAAGACCACGTGCGACGCGAGGGCGAGCGCGTGGTCGTCTATCCTACGGACAAGGCCGCCTTGCGCGTGCTCGAAGTCGTGGGCCGCGGTTTGAGCGTGCCCGTAGCTGAGCGCGAGCGGCTTTTGGCGGCCGCCGCCGGCGTCGCCCATCTCATCCCTCTGCAAGCGGACGTTCCATCGCCCGTCGACGCTAAGCTGGGGGAAACCATACCGTGTCTGCGGCTGGCCCCCCGGGGCGAGGGGCTAGCCGTCACGCTGCGTGTGCGTCCGCTCGGCGAACGTGGTCCGGCGCTGGCGCCTGGTGCGGGGGCGCCGCTCCTGCTTGCCCATGTCGATGCTGTTGCTACCCAGGCCACTCGTGACCTCGCGCTCGAGTCAGAGCTGGCCGACCGGGTCGTGGCCGCCTGCGGCGTGCTCGAAGGACGCGAAACGGGCGATCGCGAGTGGTTCCTCGAAGCGCCCGAACCCTGCTTGGAGCTGCTCGCCGGCGTTGCGGCGCTCGGCGACGAGGTGCGCGTCGAGTGGCCTCACGGCAAGCCCGTGACGCTGCGGGCGCGCCTCGATCGCCAAAGCTTGCGCGGTAGGCTGCGTCGTGTCGGCGCCGAGTTTTTCCTCGAGGCCAGCGTGGCGCTCGATCAGGGCTTGGACCTTGCGCTGTGCGAGCTGTTGCGGCTCTCCGTGGGCCAGGGTCGCTTCGTTCGGCTGGAACAAGGGGATTTCGTCGAGCTCTCGCTGGAGCTGCGCGAGCAGCTCGCCGCGATCGCGGCCTCTCGCCGTGAAGTCGCCGATCCCCAGTCGAACGAGATCGCGCTCCCTTCGACCGCGTTCGGCGCCCTCGAGGGTTTGATGAGTGGCACCTCCGACCTCGTGTTGGATCCACCCACCGTAAAGTGGCGAGACGAGCTGGCGCGGGTCTTCGATAGCAAGCCTCGACTGCCGCGCGGGTTGACCGCGGAGCTGCGGGACTACCAAATCGATGGCTTTCGCTGGCTGGCCCGCCTCGGAGACCTCGGCTTCGGTGCATGTCTGGCCGACGACATGGGGCTAGGCAAGACGGTGCAGCTAATCGCTCTGTTGCTGCACCGGGTGCGCAGCGGACCCGCGCTGGTGGTGGCGCCTACCTCGGTTTGTGAGAATTGGCAGCGAGAGCTGGCACGCTTTGCCCCTTCGCTGTCCGTCGGCAACTACGCGGGCTCGGGGCGCGAAGGCTTGCTTCAGGAGTTGAAGCCTCGCTCCGTGCTTATTGCGGGCTACGCCACGCTTCAACAGGACGCCGCGGCGCTTCAGGCGATCCCGTGGGGCACGGTGATTCTGGACGAAGCTCAATTCATCAAGAACGCGAGCGCGCAGCGCACGCGAGCCGCGCTGGGCTTGCGCGCTGGGATGCGCGTCGCCGCTACTGGGACACCCGTCGAGAACCATGCAGAAGATCTCTACAGCTTGTTCCAATTCGTCCAGCCAGGCCTGCTCGGCAGCTCCGCCAGCTTTCGACGGCGCTTCCCGCTCTCGGATGACTCCGCGCTGGGGCGGGACAGCCGGCGCCAGCTGCGGCGGCTGATTCAGCCATTTCTGCTGCGCCGCACCAAGCCCCAAGTGCTCGCCGAGCTCCCACCCATCACCGAAATTGAGCACCAAGTCGAGCTCAGTCGCGAGGAAGCGCTGCTGTATGAAGCGGTGCGCCGCGCCGCTCTCGACAAGCTCGGCCCCGACGGCGAGGGCAACAAGCTGGTCGTGCTCGCCGAGCTCACGCGGCTACGCCGTTTGTGCTGTGATGCGCGGCTCGTAGTGCCCGAGGCGAGCGGAGAGAGCTCGAAGCTCAAAGCGCTTTTGGAGCTGATGCGTGAGCTGACCGAGTCCGGTCATCGCGCGCTCGTCTTCAGCCAGTTCGTCGACGTTTTGAAGCTGGCCGCGACCGCGCTCGAATCCAACGGCGTGAGCTATCAATACCTGGACGGAGCGTGCACGCCGAAGCAGCGTGCGGTGGCGGTCGACGCGTTCCAAGCCGGCAGCGGTGAAGCGTTCTTGATCAGCCTCAAGGCGGGCGGCTTCGGATTGAACCTGACTGCGGCGGATTACGTGATCCACCTCGATCCCTGGTGGAACCCGGCCGTCGAGTCCCAAGCCACCGATCGCGCGCATCGCATTGGTCAGCAAAATCCCGTCACCCTCTATCGACTCGTCGCCAAGGGTACGATTGAAGAACGAATCGTCGCGCTCCACCGGACCAAGCGCGACCTGGCCGACTCTCTGCTCGCCGAATCCGATCGGGCCGCAGCCCTGACCAGCGCGGAGCTCCGCGCGCTGCTCGAGACGTAGGCTGCTAGCCTAGGAGTGGGCCTACGAAGGCGAAAACTAGCGCGGCTTCACCCTGGGGCGAGAGGTCACGGCGGCCCTCGGGCTCAGGGGTGGTACACGGTGTGCATCACCCCTGTAGTGCCAAACGAATCGAGTCGGAGTGACGGTCCGGTCGTAGCGGAGAGCGCGCGCACTGTCGTCGTTGCGCTCGCCGCCAACCTTGCGATTGCGCTGGCCAAGCTCGTCGTGGCATTGGTGTCGCGTTCGAGCGCGATGCTGGCGGAGGCGGTGCACGCTTTCGCCGACGCCGGCAATCAGGTGTTGTTGCTGGTTGCGCAGCGGCGCAGTGAGGTCGCCCCCGACGAGCGGCATCCGTTGGGGCACGGCCGCGAGGCATACTTTTGGGGGCTGCTCGCTTCGTTGGGCGTCTTCCTCGTCGGTGCGTTGCTTTCGATCCGACAGGGCATCGAAGAGCTGCTCGAGCCAACTCAGGTTTCGTCGTTTGGTCTTACGTACGCCGTCCTCTTCGTCTCGCTAGTCCTCGAGAGCATTTCGCTTCGTCGCGCCTATCGTCAGCTGCGTGGGGAGGCACAGGACCTTAGCCGTGAGTTCCTAGAGCACCTCGACCAGAGCTCGGATCCGATTGCGCGTGCCGTCTTTGCCGAGGATGCGGTGGCCGTGGTTGGCAACGTGATCGCCGCCGCTGGAATCGCTCTGCGCCAGGTCACGGGCTCGAGTGTGCCCGACGGGATGGCCGCCATCCTGATCGGGCTGGCTCTCGGTTATGTGGCCTACCAGTTGGGGCGGCGCAATGCCGATTTCCTCGTGGGTCGACAGGCGCCGGTCTCTCTTCAAAAGCGAGTCGAGGCGTCGGTCGCTCGTCAACCCGGCGTTAGCGCGAACGTGGAGCTGCTTTTGGTCTTCATCGGCCCCCGCCGCCTTTGGGCAGTGGTTCGCATCGACATCGACGAAGCGCTCAGCGGCGCTGAAGTCAAAGCGCTCGTACGCTCGACCGAAGATACCCTGCGCCAGGAGTCACGCTTCATCGCCCGCGTCGACGTCGTGCCCGCCGGTCGGAGGCCCTAGCGTCGAAGATGCCGGTCAGATAGCTCGAAGCCCCGCAGGCCCGAGCGAATCTTTTCTGCCAACGCTCGCAGATCAGGCTCGGTACCACCAGCTCGACCTTGAGTGCGCCATCCGCTGGACCTTCTGGTCCGGGACTCCGAGGCGGTCGTCGTCGCCCGCTTGGAACACCACCGTTACCTTGCTCCGCCGCTGCTTGTTTGGCTCCGGGTCGATTCGCCACCAGCAGCGCCCACTTGGCGGTCGTTTCGATCGCGGTGCGTCACGAGTCCTACGTGTTGCGCTTGTTCTTGTTTTGGCGTTCGCGCTTGCGTTCCCGGCCGCCTGATGGGACGCGCGGGGCGTGTCCGGGTGAGGGCAGGTGCTTGTCGCGCAGGACGTGGGCGAGGCTCTCGAGATCACCGTAGATGCGGTAGCGATCCATGCCGGCCATTTGCAAGAAGTGCCTCGCGTGCGGGATGGCTTCGAGCGGTAGCTCGACGCGCTTCAAGTACCTTTCGTTTCCTGGGATCTTCTCCAACGGTCTCAGGTCGGTACCGTGGATCGTGAAGTAGCCGCGCTGCGCGAACAAGCGCGGGTTGTTCTTGTCTGGGTAAATGGCGAGGGGGGCTTCCCAGTCGATCGGTTCCTCTTCGACTAGTAGCTCACCGTAGTCGTAGTATTCCTCTTCGTCCTCGTCCCACCCCAAGTTCTTCGGCGCGAAGAAGTCGTCGTCGTTGAGCACGAAGGGGTTGAGCATCCAAATGCAAGGTGAAGTCGGCTCGCCCTCCAGCGCAAAGTACATCGCTACGCCGAGTGAATCAGTCCAGTCGAGGAGACGCGTCGGCACGCCGTAGTGGCGCATATAAAACAACATGTCCCAATCGCTGAGATTGAGGCCGTGCAGCTCGCGGGCGTGCGCGCGAAACTCGAAGAATAAATCAGCCTCGACGTCGTTTAGAGTCGGTGTGACCAACGCATGGCGTAGCAAGGTCGGTTGCAACTCCCATTCAAGTTTGGCATGGCCGCGGTACAGGCACTCTTGGCCCGGAGGCAAGCAGAGCGATTCGACCGCCAACCGCACGTCTTCCAGAAACTGAAGCCACGCGAGGGAGCCCGACGTCTGAGCGGCGGAAGGTGACGGCGGCGCGTTGTTGCTCGTGTCCATGGTCGAGTTTCAGCGCCTGCGCGCCACGGAGCCTGGGTTGCGGCGAATGTAATCTTCCATTTGGGCTATGGCCGTTTCGACCGCCGTTCTCAGGACGGGGGGGACGAAGAGCTCGTGGGTGGGCTTGGGAGCGCGCTTGGCCAGCTCCGGAGACTTGCGAAAGTCGTCCGTCCACCACCACCTCGTGTACCGGGCTAGCTGCCGCCGTGTCGAGTAGACCGCATCGGCATTGTCCGGCGAACGCAGCAGGCGTGCGGTCCGCTCGGCTAGCGCGGCCAGTGGCTCGGTGACTTCTTTGGGTTGGTTGTCCGTTTCGTCTTTGGCAGCGAGCCACGCATCGATGACGTCGAGCTCGAGGAGCGTGGTAAGCGCCCACGTCTCCGCCTGAGGGCGTCCCACGTCCATGTCCTGGTCGGCGATGAAACGAGCGGTCGTCGCGAGCTTTCCTGGCTTGGAGGCGCGCCCCAGGGCAAGCCACAAAGACAGCTGCTGAGTGAGGCTCCAGTGCAGGGGCGCCATCACGGCTTCGGCGTCGTCGTAGCGGACGCCCTCGTCGAACGAGCGATCGTAATGGGCAGCCGCCTTTTCCAGGTAGTCGAGGCTCAGGTCCAGCTTGTCCAGCTTGTCCGGCCTGCCGATCTTGAATAGCGCCTCGGCGACGCGCTTTTCTGCGACGGCCACCAACGCCAAACCGTCGATGCGAAAGCGCCCCTCATCGGGGACGAGCGCCGCCGCGCTCTTGATCCTCTCGATGAGCTTGTTGATCTCGGTCTCGACGGTCTGACCGGGGGACGAGGGCGGGTTGTTGGGGGTGGTTTGCTCGCGAGGCGGCGGCGGCGTGGCAGGGGCCTCGCCGGCCTGGGGCAGCTGATCGGACGGAGCTGGCGCCGGCGGGACCGGCCCTCCATCACTCGTGGCGGGCCACTGCTGCATGACTTCGTCGAAGTGGCTGATAGCGACGTTGAGCGCGCGCCGGCCCTGCCGATAGCGCAGCTCCTCGAGCTGTCGATTCAGGTCGGGTGGAAAGGCCGCGTAGACGACCAAGCTGGCCCAGTCGTGGTTGCGCTCTGCGAAGCGCGAGTGCAGGCGCAACCGCAAATCTGCCAGCAGCTGGCGTGGATCGTCGCCCCGCAGCAGGCCCTCGTACAGCTTTTGACAGAGATCGACCGAGCCCTCCATCGAGAGCGGAAACTGCGAGCCCACGACGAACGGGACCCCCGAACGATGCAGATCGTGCAGAAACGTCGCGCCTGTATGCAGTACCTCGTTCACGTGGCCACCGTCACATGCAGCCACGGTAACGATGGTCGGCCCGCCCCGGCCGCCGTCTCGGCGTATTGCTGTCGCGAACTGCTCACCGCTCACGACGTGCGGCTCCGCCTTTTTGGCCCCGGCCAGCCGCATCCCGAACTGCTTACCAGTCACGCGCGGATTCGGGGCGCCATGCGCCAAAATGTGCACGTGCGTGTAGTCGTTGTGTGCGCAAGCTTGGGCAACCTCGTCGATCGTCGCGTTCTCGAGCACCGTGAGCTGGCGATTGAAAGCGTCGGCGTTGGCCCGCGCGCGCTCGGATGCGCCTGCTTTGGGGCCGTCCAGTGGGGGGACCCAGGGCTGCAACGCGCGCATCAGCGCGTCCAGGTGCTCATCGAAAGGAATGCTGGCCGTCGGAAAGCCGGCGACGAATAAAATCTTGGGCTGATTGGGCCAGCGCACGCAGCCGCCGGAAACGCTGCGGCTGCGTCGCGTGAGCGAGACTCGCGGGCGGCCACTGAGCAGCAGCAAGTTGGGGTTTTCGCCCGCGGATTCGATCGAGCCCGACAGCTCGTACGGCAGCATCGCCAGCTCTGCGGCGCTGGTCACGATCTCCAGATGGAGCAGGGGATTGTCGCAGCCCCGCTGGCTCAGCTGCCCGAGTAGCCCAGGGATTCCGGCCAAGAATCGGCTCACGTCGCGCGACAGCTCGCGCACCGTGAGCAGTCGCTCTTCGTGCCCGGCGAGATCGTCGCGCGCCGTCATCGCCCGCAAGTATTTGAGCTTGCGCAAGAGTTGGGCGTGCTCGTCCACGTACGATACTTCACGGACCTCGGCCTCGGAGCTGGACGCGAGATAGCGCGTCAGCGGGGACAGCAAACGGTTGTGCGGCGGGCCCGGGCGCTGCAGCTCGACGGTGATGGTTTTGACTTCGCAGCTGTCGTGCGTCATGGCGCGCTAGCCTTCGGCGGCGACGTGAAGAGTGTGTCCTTGACTGGCGTTAGCGCGCCGTTTTGTTCGACGTCGTTGAGCGTGCCGGTGGCTCCGTTCGCCTCCGCGACGATCACGGCGACGGTCGGCTCTACACGAATCAGCGCTTTGCCCTTGCTGGATACGATTTTGTCGAGCACGCGTAGCGATTTGCTCTCCTTCAGAGCTTGGACGAACGTCGAAAAAGCGGCCTTGTCGTCCAAGGTGTCTTTATCCAGCTGGATCAGCCGAATCCAGGTGCCAGTATTGTAGTAGTAGCAGCCGCTGCCTTGGCGCTTGAGGGCGCGGCGGAGGTGCGTGTGGCCGGCGATCAGGAAATGCACGTCGTTGCCGACCAGCCCCTTCAGTTGCTTGAAGGGCTTGTCCTCGTTGTGCACGTTGAAGGTCTGATCGGAGCCCATCCACAGGCGCAGAGCCGCGCGCAGGACCTCGTTCGGGTCCTTGCCGAATAGCGTATTTTCTCCCAGGTAACCGGCCATGTCGCCGCTGGTCGAGCGATCCGGATTGCGCTCGATGCGCTCCTGCAGTTGCCGCATTCTTTTCTCGATGTCGGTAGCTGGCGCTCCGTCGACATCCAGCTTCATCAGCATTTCGCGGACCAGCTCCTCGCCACTCTGCTCGTGCGCGGCAGTGTTTGCGGTAGCTTCCTCGTCGCCCAAGAAACCGCCCCAGCGCCGCACCGAGTCCACCCACGACCGCCCTTTGAGGCTGGCAATGGCGCCGAGCTTTTTGAGGGCGCTGGGGCGCAACGCCGCCAAGATCGGCAGCGCCGCTTCGACCTCCGGCTTGAGCAGGTCGACGAAGGGCATCTCCGCCTTGATCGGGTTCATCACGTCGACTACCAGTTGGCTGCCGGCGTTGGACCGCCAGTCGGGCGGCGGCATGCCACGGTTGTAGGCGCGCGCGGCTTGCAGCAGCGCCAAGTGGTCGACCAGGTTCCATTCGTCCCCCTCGTTGCCGTGCAGGCACAGCACCCGTCGCCCGCCCACCAATGCCGTAAAACCCGCGCCTTGAGTGGCCCAGACGATGCGACCGCGCGCGGCGTCGTCGTCCTGCCCCAACCAGGTTTCGAGCCATGTCTGCACGTGGGGCATGGCGAGCTCGATATCGTGATTACCCAGCACGAACACCAGGGTGCGACGTTGAATCGGTGGATCGTCCGTGGGCTCGGCGGGGATGTCGGTCCTTATGTAGTCGCGCAGCGCCTCCCAAACGGGCTTGAACGCGTCGTCGCCGATGATGCGAGTCAGCTTGGAGATCGCGCCCGACGGGTCGAACACGTCCGTCTTGTCTTCCGCCAAGAAGTCGACGACGTCCCCGTTGAGCACCAGCGCCACCGACTTGTCCTGCCACGGGTCAATCAACGTTCTGATGAAGGCCGCGAGTCGGGAACCCTCCTTGAAAATCTGGTGGTCCGCCCCCAAACCGCCGAGATGAAGATCGGAGACGGAGTAGAGCTCGTCGAACGTCCGCTCCAAAGGAAGGGCTTCAGACGTCGTCATGGGTAGCTCGCTCGTGCTGGGAGTTGCAATTCAGCTGCTGGTCAAGCGCCTTGTTCATCTCTTCCGCCAATCCCATGCTCGCTCCTCGAGACGAAAGACCGAAAGACCGAACTAGCCGACGAGCCGAGCATTTTCAACACCGGCACTGGCGCTCGGGCCGCCGAGGATACAAATGACCATCGCGCTTCGGTGCAGCGGTCCGAAGTAATGACCATCGTCTCGTGCGAATCGATGGCGCTAATCTCCGTCGTCTGATGACCCGGAGAACTTCGTTGGCGCTACCGGTGTTCTTGAGCTTCGCGGCGTGCGCTTGCGGAGCTTCCGGTATGGATCCGCAAACCGTCTACTCGGCGACCCACGACGTCGAAACCAAGATCTCCTTGGCGCAGAGCGAGCTGAAAGGCTGCAAGGAAACTCAGGCCTGCGATTCGGTCGAAAAGGACCTGGCCGATGCCCTACAGTCTACCCAAGGGTTGGAAAAACAGGCGACTGACGCCGGCGCTAAGCCTTAGACAGAGGACCCATGACCGCAGCAACCGTGATCACGAATCTGGTCGGCCTGGGCGTGCAGGTGAAAGACGCCTGGACCAAGTCCGGTAAGGACTGGGCAACGTTTCTGTCTGGCCCCGATTTCAAGGCGATCGAGGCCTCCGTCGAGAAGTTGCTCGGGTCGCTCAAGCCGAACGACCTTCAAATGGCATTGAGCGAGATCCGCAAGAAAGAAACTGCGCTGCTCAACGGGCGCAGCATTCCGCAGCTTTCGGTGGACGAGCTCACCCAGTTCCACGCCCTATCGGACGTCGAACATCAGCTAGTCACCAAGCTCTTGGCGGCCGGGCCCAATAAGACCAGCTTCCTCGAAGTACTCGTGCAACAAGTGTTGCCCGTGCTGGTCAGCGTCGCCAAAGTCGTCGTGCCTCTCCTCGTTTGAGGGCACAGCCTCGACCGACAGCCCGGCGCGCGCAAGACCAGAAACACACGGAGCCGCACTGAATGTGCGACGCCGAGCGCTCAGGCACTGGCGGGCGAGTCGGGCGCCTTGGGCTCGGGGCGGGCGATCACGCGGCGCACGTTGCTGATGCGGTTGAGCAGATCGAACCAGAAGGGTGCGCCAAGGGAAGCGGCGAAGCCGGTGAGGAGCCAGCCGAGCAGGCGCGACCAGTTGATGCTGGAGGCATCGAAACCATTGGCCCAGCCGAATGGTAGCTTCCCGAGCTTCCCGCTGCGGTCGTGGATCGCATGACCGAGCGCGAGCACGGCGTCGCACTCGGGCTTTTTGGCCAGCTCGTCTTTGGGCAGCTTGGGGCAAGTCGCAACCAGCTCCGGCGTGGTCTTCTTGACGTACTCGTCTGCGGTCACTACCAGCTGGTCGCGCAATTCCTTGTCTCGATACAACGTCGAGACGAGCGACACGGTGTCGATATTCACTACCACCGCGACCGCCAAGCCGAGGCCGAGGGTTATCCGCGACATCCATTTCTTGTACCGTTCACCCAGCACTTTCAGGGAGCGATCAACGGTGTCGCTCACTTCCCGTACGATGTTTTCTGCGGCCGCTTCCGTGGACCGAGCGATCGTGCTGAGCGCGGTCTTGAGTTGCGAGTCTGGAAGTTGATCGATGCCCGCGAGCAGGTTGGCTGCGATTGGGGCGGTGGTTCCTGCCGCCGGAGGCGCCGGAGCCTTGACGACCGCGATCACTACTTGAGCGAGGACCTGCGGATCTACATACGATTCGGCGCGGTCCAACGCATCGAGCAGGGGCTTGAACGTCTTGTTGCCTCGGAGGCCGCTCTTGTTGAAGAGCGTCTCGAGGCTCGCTGCCAACTGCTTGCCGCGCAGGGAGAAGAGATTGCTCACGAACTCGCTGATGATGCTCACGAAGATAGAAATGCCGACGTAAACGAGAGTGACGCCGATGGCGACATCGACAAGCGCGGTAAAGTTCATGATGGTTGGCCCAGGATGTTGGGGAAAGCGTGCGCGCAGCCCCACCGTCATGATCTCCCGGAAGTCGAGCTCGTCGACTAGTCATTTATATTGAATGGCGGGCTACGCCCGGGTGCGAGCTTCGCTCGGTGCGGGCTATCCCCCCGTCCCGCCCTCAGCGACCGCGCCCCAAGCTCAGGTAGGTCTTGAACACGTAGCGCTTGATCGAATCTCCGACTTCGTCCCAGGCGCGTTGGATTGCATTTCGTGGGAGTGGCGACAGAAAGACGCGGTCCCCGACGGCGATGTCGCCGACGCCCATGATGCTGGCGTAGATGCCAAACTTGCTGTCGAGCTCGCCATAGATAGTGCGGACGACGGCGGGAGCTTTGGGAATGCCCGTCGCTTGGGCGTGAGAGGGCATGCCGCAGCGGACCGTCTCGCCCTGGATCCGCAGTGCAGCGGCGGGCCCGATGTGTAACGCACCTTTCCAGTCGCGCTCCGGAAAGCTCTCGTCCGAACCGTCTGTATCGATGACGAGGTTCGGCCGAAACCGAACGCTTACCGCCTCTTCGCCAATCGCACCCGAGAGCGCAGATAGGGCCGAGGTTGTCACGATGTGCAGCGGAAACACGTCGAAGTACGTACCCGGCGGCGTGGCATACAGGGCCAGCGTCGCCAACATCGATAGCGGTAGCACGGACATATCCGGGAGCGGACCGCCCTTGCGCACACCGAAGATCCGCCGCAATGCCCGCGGACCCCGGAATTGCCCGATGCGATAGTGTCGGCGATTGCTGGCTGGGGCCAGCGGCTCGAGCGCGAGGTTTCGCTTCAGCTCTGCCGACAGTACCTGGGACGCATCGCCTTGCTCGCTCGTAATGGTGCGCCCCGAAGGCAGCTCGATCTCTACGTGATCGCTGCGGGCGTCGAGAAAGCGAGCGCGGCACTGCAGCAAGCCAGGGAGGCGTTTTGCAGACGTGATCTCGCGGAGGTCGAGATCTCTGAGCGCCCAGATTCGGTCCTTCGGCACTCCCATCGGGCTGAGCGTGGTTCGCTGGAGCTGTTCGCCGACCATCGACTTGACCGGGAAACGGTGGATCTCTTTCACGCGCGCGACGAGCCTCGGCGACGTGAGAGCAGTCATGGCAACGGCCTTGGTCAAAGTGGGAGCTCCTGAACTTCTCGTGCGGCCCTTGCGCCGGAGCGAATCGCGCCTTCTACGTAGCCGTTCCACACGTCGGCAGTTTCGGTGCCGGCCCAGTGAACCCTGCCCACCGGCTCGCGGAGCGCCGAGCCGTACGCGGTCCACACCCCGGGGCCCATGATGCCGGCGTAGCCGCCCCGGCTCCACTCGTCGGCCGACCAGTCTTTCTCGACGTACGCGACGGGCGTTTGGGCCCGCGGCCCGTAGTGGCGAGACAGGACTTGGAGCACGACCTCCCGCCGCTCTTTCTCGCTCTTTCTCCCGAGCTGGCGTGCGGCATTGCCCTCTACGAAGCAGAGAAGGATGCCCGGCTTGCCCGCTTCTGGGGAGTTGTCGAACGTCACCCGAATCGGCCCCGTTTCCGAAACCAGCTGGCCGCTCAGCCCATCTTCCCGCCAGAAAGGCGTTTCGTACACCGCCATGCACTTGATCACCGAGCCCATCGGCACACGCTGCGTGAGCTGATCACGGTGGGCCGGCAGCGCGGGCGTGTAGTCGATGCGGCCCGCGAGCACGGGAGGTATCGCAACGATGGCTCGACGCGCTGTGACACAGAAGTGATCGCCGCTCACGAGCACGCGTTCCGCAGTTTGCTCGATGCTTCGAACCCGGCTGCTGAGGCGAACTGCCTCGCCTAGCTCGAGGGCCAACGACTCCGCCATCCCTTGCATGCCGGCGCTGAAACAAAATTGCTGCGCGCCGTTCTCGACGGCGAGTAAGCGGTCGAGGTTGCCACCGGAGTGGATATAGAAGAGCGCGTGCAGCAGCGAGATGTCTGACGGAGAGGCGGAGAAGATCGTCTCGAGTCCGACATCGAGCAGAGCGCGCGCCGTCTTGAAACGGACTTGGCCGTTCAGCCACGTGGCGAGCGTTTGCTCGTCCCACTCCTTCGCTCGCGCGGCCGTCCACGGCGCGTGGAGGGGGACTTGCTGGGCGAGTTGATCGAGGCGCCACATGGCCCAGCCGATGTTCAGAAGAGAAAACGGCCCAACGCTGGGAATAGTGCCTTTGTAGCGCTTAATTCGGCCATTTATTTGAACGAGGTTGTTCCCCTCCGCGTACGTGGGGAACGTCTCCGCGCGACAGCTTTTTGCAAGCGCAGCCACCGCGTCTTGCGTTGGGCCGGTCCACTGCCCGCCAAGATCGACCGGCGTTCCGTCCGGCAAGGTAGTGGTGAAGACACGGCCTCCGACACGTGAGCGCCCTTCGAGCACGCACACCGAGCGCCCGGCGCCGACGAGATCGCGTGCGGCCGTCAGACCCGCGAAGCCCGCGCCCACCACCGCGACGTCCACCGAGAGCGTTTCATTCACAGCGCGGAGTTGGTTAGCGTGATGCGCGCGCATGTGCAAGCGCGGGTGACGAGCGTTGCGCGTGTGCTGACGAGCTGCTCGCGATGCATCAAGCTGATGCGAATGACGCGCTCGCGCTCGATCTGACGTCGTGCGTACGCAATTGGGCTGGCGTCGTGCTCGCCTGCCTCGAACAGACGTGAGGACTCAGCTCGATTTAAATCGACGCGGACCTCTTGCGCAGATGGTGCGCGCTAGGTATACAAAGCGACGTCTAGGGGACGTGAGAATATTTGGGTTGGTTCCACGTTGCCGGTTTCGGGCAAGGAATGGGAAACGAAACAATGAGCGGGTTGTTAGCGGAGGCTCTCGATAAATTTCGAGAGCTGGTGAACGGACATCCACGAATGACGACGTTGCTGCGCGGGTGGGACCGCGTCACTGTCGTCGAGGCCGAAGACACGGGCGCGCAGTTCACGATCGATTTTCGTGACTGTCAGATCGTTAGTGTTACCCCCGGAAAATACCTGGAAAAGGCCAATATTTACCTGAAGGCGTCGGAGCGCATTCTCGCGGATGTTTTCGTCGGCGCGCTCAATCCTGCGTCGGAATTTCTCGATGGTCGCTTGCGTGTGGATGCGAACTCGAAGGACCAAGTGAAGCTCGACGCCATCACCTTGGTCCTGTGGGATTGACGATGAGCACCGAAAAAATCGACAAGATCGCGTCGCCCTTTCCGGCAAAGCAACCGACTTACTTCCCCAACGACTTCGATCACGGTGGCTGGGGCATCCAGACGTGGCTGGAGCGCACCGGGTGGCGCACCCTCAAGTCCACCTCCTACGGGCGACCCAATGATGTGTCCCCACCACACCCCGCACTGTTCGAAGATCCGTTGCTGCGGCAGGTCTACCTGCTCGACGTCGCGCTTTTTGTCGGCGCGGAGCGCACCTCCTACCTCGCCGTTTCCGGCATGATGCGCCTGGCGGAAGACGAGCTGACCCAAGTTCAGCTCGGTACTCAGGTGATGGACGAATGTCGTCATTACGAGGTCTTTTGCCGTCGTATCGCAGATCTCGACGTCACGCCCGACAAGCGCGAGGAGCTCGTCAAGCGCTACACGACGCCGTCGATGCGCAAGTTCTACGATCTCATCCTAGAGCAGGTGGACAAGGGTGATTTTTACGCCGCGTCCATCGCCCAGAATCTCATCATGGAGGGCATGGCGTATCCTCTCTATCGATACGAAATCAAGTACTGGTCACGCTTCGATCCGGGGCTGAGTAAGACGATTCAGGGGGCTTTTGCCGACGAAGCGCATCACGTCACCTTCGGTGAGGCCGTCAATTCGGATCATGTTCGGAAGGTCGGAATAGACGAGCGAAATCGGCTGTTACGCCTAACGAAAGACTTCGGCCAGCTGATGACGTCGGTCTTCGACGAAGTCATCGATCATTACATTGGCCTGTATCAAGAGTGTGCCAATCAGTATTCGGCGCTCGTGGGAGACATCGAGATCTTTCCGGGCAAGAAACTGGGGCAATTGAGCGAAGAAGATCAGGCGCGCATCGTTCAGAAAGAGATTCAGGACGAGCATCGAAAGCGGCTCACGCGAATCGGACTTTGCTGAGCAGTTTGCTTTTCTGCTGCTGATTTCGTGCGTTTCGTAGGGGCCTCGGGGAGAGGCGGGTGAATAGTTCTATGTCATTTACGCAAGCTAGTACATGGGTGCCTGCCACTAGGCTTTTGTCTGCGGTCGCACCTTCCGTTGCAGATCGTGACGAAGCGCGCGCGGCGTTTCGTACCTTCGCCAAGCCCAAGCTCGCGCAACTGCTCGGGGCGGTGTCGCTAGACATCGAGTACGAACGCGGGGAGGGGGACTACCTCTTCTACCGCGACGTTTCGGGGCACGAGGTCAAAGTCCTCGATCTCCAGGGTGGGTTCGGCGCCTCGATGTTTGGCCACAATCATCCGTACTTGCTGCGTCGCGCGCAGGAGGTCTTCGCCACGCAACGGCCCTTCAATGCCCAAGCAAGTGTTCGGGGCCGGGCCGGCCTGCTTGCAAAACGCCTCTCCGGTTGTGTCGGGCGCGCCACCGGCCGCAGCTATGTCACCACCTTCGCCAACTCCGGCGCCGAAGCGGTCGACGCGGCCATCAAGCACGCCGAATTCGAGGCGTGGACACGCCGTCAGAAAGCCATCGAGCGACTCACGGCCAACGTCACGCGGTTGCGACTCGGCATGCGTGGTGGAGATGCCGAGGTCACCGTACCCGACGGCTTGCTGGCGGAGACGGCGTCTCGCCTCGGGCTAGCCCCCGACGCTACGTTCGACGACATCGCCGAAGCGATGGAGCAGCAGGCCAAACGAACCCTGGCCGCTCCTCCCATGCTCTTGGCTATTGCCGGGGCGTTTCACGGAAAGACCCTGGGAGCGCTGCGGCTTACCCACAACGTCGAGTACCGCCACCCTTTCGCGCGGCTTGGAGCGGCGGCGACGTTCCTGCCGAAGAACGACGTGGCTGAGCTGCAACGCCGCGTCGACTCCACCCAGCTCGAGTACGTCGAGCTCGAGGTCGACGTGAACGACGTTGCCAAGCTGGTCGTGCGGAGCACGCACAACGTGCTCGCGTGCTTCGTCGAGCCAATTCAGGGCGAAGGCGGCATCAACGAGATAGCCAAAGAGTACCTTCAGGCCATTCGTGACATCGCCACGGAGGCGGGGTTCCCGCTCGTCTTCGACGAGATTCAATGCGGAATGGGGCGCACCGGGTCGTTTCTAGCGTCCGAGCGCCATGGCATCCGCGGCGACTATTACCTGTTGGCAAAAGCGCTCGGCGGAGGTTTGACCAAGATCTCCGCGATGATGGTCGATAGCGAGCGGTATCTCGAAGACTTTGGGTACCTGCACACCTCCACGTACGCGGAAGACGACTTGTCGTCGACCGTCGCGCTCGCCGCACTGGACCTCCTCGAGAGCGACGGGGGTCGTCTGATGGAGCAGTGTCGTGCCAAGGGAGAGTACTTCCTCGAACGTCTCCGCGGGATCCAGGCGCGTTACCCGGGGCAGGTCCGCGAGGTGCGCGGCCGCGGACTGCTCCTAGGAATCGAGCTGCAGCCGCAGCTGCGTTCTGCGTCCAACCTGATTCGCGCGCTCTCCGAACAACGCCTGCTGGGCTACGTGGTGGCGGGCTGGCTGCTGCACGAGGCGGGCATTCGCGTCGCGCCGGCGCTTTCGCAACAGAATACGATTCGCCTCGAGCCGTCCGCAGAAATCGCCCACGGCGAGATCGACCGTTTCTGCGACGCCTTCGAGCGGCTGCTCCAGCACATTCGCGACAACGCGGTTTACCAACTGTGCCGGCACATGGTCGGTCGGGCCAACGTCGAGCCGCCCACGCGTTTGAGTCCGCTCGTGGCGACGCCCCGGGCCAAGCAAGATCCCAAGGCTCGGCCCATCGCGTTCGTCGTCCACTACATGGATCCGGAAGACCTCCATCATTGCGAGCCGGGGCTGTCACCTTTCAGCGCCGCCGAGTGTGAGGAGTTTCAGCGTAAGACGAGAGGGGTACTGAGGCCGATCATCGTCGCGCGGCGCTCGATTCGCGCCAAGACGGACGAGATGGTCGATCTCACCATCATCGGGCTTCCCATCAACGCCAAGCAGTTCGCGGATGCGATGCGCAACCGCACCTCGGGTTGGGCCGTGCGTATGGTAAAAGAGGCGGTCACGCTCGCCCGGGATATTGGTTGCGTCAGCATCGGTCTGGGCGGCTTCACGTCGATCGTAACGAACAACTGCCGCGCGGTCTCGGACGACCGAATCGGCATCACGAGCGGCAACTCATTGACGGTGGCGGCGGCGGTCGACGCCACTCTGGACGCCGCTCGGCGAGCCGGGGTTCCCCTCCAGCGCGTCGGCATCTTGGGGGCGACGGGCAATATCGGGGCGATGATGGCAGAGCTGGTGGGGGAGGAAGCCGACGAGCTCGTTCTCGTCGGACGCCCGGCAGGGGCTCGGCGGCTCGAGCGCGTCGCCGAGCGCGTCGCCGAACGCCTAGGAAAGCGCGTGCATTCGGCGACCGAGATGACAGCCCTGCGTGACTGCTCGGTCGTGCTCTGCGCCTCCAACTCACCGGCGCCGCTGGTGACGGCCGAGCACCTGGCCGAAGGAAAGATTGTCGTCTGCGACGTGGCCGTGCCGGGGGATGTGGCGCCGAGTGTGCTGGCAGACCGACCCGAAGCGATTTTGCTGCGGGGTGGCATTCTCCGCTTGCCGCTCGAGCAAGAGATAGGTCCGGTCGCAGGCAATCAGGGCGGGCTGGTCTTTGCTTGCTTGGCCGAGACCATCTGTCTGGGCTTGGCCAAAATGACGGACCACTTCTCGTACGGCGCGCTCGAGATGGACAAGGTGCACCTGATTCGGAAGCTCGCAAAACAGTACGACTTCGTCGTGGAGCAGAAGCTCTGGCATTGAGAAACATTGGAGTAGAATGATGACTGCGCTCTCATCAGAAGAAGTTCGCCGTTTTCGGGACCAAGGGTATCTCGTCGTTCGTGGTGTGCTGGATCCGCAAACGGACTTCCCACCGCTCGTGGACGAATACACGCAGGTGCTGAATGACCTCGCCAGCGAGTGGCAGGCCAAGGGCGAGCTGCATTCGACGTTGCCGGGCCCGTCGTTCCTGGAGCATCTGTACCAGCTCTGCGCTCAGCCGGCGTTTCCGCGGCACAGGCTCGCCGAGCTCGACATTACCCTTCCGCACTTTCCTTTCTCGGTCATCCGAGAAGATAGCCGTGTGCACGCCGGACCGGCCGTGTTTGGCCTGCTCCGAAATCCGAAGTTGCTGGACGTGGTCGAGTCCGTGCTCGGGCCGGAAATTGCCTCGAGCCCGAACCAACATTGTCGTCTGAAGCTGCCAAAACGATTGATCGAGGCCAGCGAGTTCGGGGCTCAGCGTGGCGAAACGCTCTACGCCCCGACGATGTGGCATCAAGACATGCACACGCAGATGCCCCAGTCGGATGCCACTGAGGTCCTCACGGTGTGGATCGCGATGGGCAGGGTTACCGAGGCCCACGGCTGCCTGCTCGTGCAGCCCGGTGGTCACAAGCAGGGGCTGCTGCCCTGGCCCATGAATGACGAGCTGCGCGCCAAGCTGAGCAGAGAGAGCGTGGCGCTGCCCGCCGAAGCCGGCGACGTCATCCTGCTCGATAAGCGGACTCCCCACGCCGCGCGTACCAACGAGCACGACACGATTCGCTGGAGCATGGATTTTCGATACTTTCCTGCCGACGAGCCGTCGGACCGTCCCTGGTTTCCGAACTTCGTGGCGCGCAGCCGGGCGAATCCCGAACGCGAGCTTCGCGACCCGGCAGAGTGGGCGAGCATGTGGCACGACGCTCGCATCAATCTGTCTCGTCGCGGGCAACCGCTGCCGGGGCGAAAAGAGTTCGCGCACCTCGTCGCCACGGCGCTGATCAAGCGCTGGCAAGAGGAACCCTACGTGGCTGCGAGTCCATGATGCTCGCGCTCACGGATCGCGCCGTCTCGCCGTTCCACGTCGTCGTTCCCGATGACTACGGCGGCGACCACCACCGCAAGAGCCGATTCGACGCGCTCAAGGCGACGGCTCGAGTCTCCGTGTTCACGACGCAGACGTCGGACGCAGCCGAGCTCGTCAGCAGGCTGGCTGACGCAGACGTCATCCTCTCGGTCCTGGGTCGCACGACGCTGTCCGCTGAGCTTTTGCAGCAGTTGCCTGGGCTGCGCTTCGTCTCGGTGATGGGGGCGGACGCGAGTCGGGTGGATGCGGAGACCGCCAAGCGGCTGGGCATCGGGCTATCGGTCACGCCCGGTGCGGCGACCCCGGCCGTGGCCGAGATGACGCTGGGTTTGATGCTCGCCTCGACGCGCAAGCTCTGCGCGCTCGACGCGTCGGTCAAAGAGGGAAAGTGGCCCACCGTCTCGGGACGCGATCTGCGCGGGCAAACCCTGGGCTTGGTCGGGCTTGGTGAAATCGGCTCGGAAGTCGCACGGCTCGCCATTGCGTTTGGGATGAACGTGGTCGCCTGGAGCCCTCGTCTCACGGAAGAGCGAGCCGCTCGTCATGGCTGCCGTGCCGTTTCCCTGTCCGCGCTCGCCGAAGTGTCGGACTTCGTCTCGCTTCACCTGCGACTCGGCCCCACCACCCGGGGCATCTTCAGTGGCGAAATCCTGTCCCGAATGAAGAGGGGGGCCTATCTGGTCAACACGAGCCGCGCCGCGTTGCTGGACGAAGACGCGCTCTGGCAAGCCTTGAGCGACGGTGCCATTGCCGGTGCAGCGCTCGACGTCTTCTCGTCAGAGCCTCTGCCGGCTTCGCATCGATGGCAGAGTCTCGACAACGTGGTTTTGGTGCCTCACTGCGCGTGGGCCACCGAGCAGACTTTCGATCGGTTCGCGGCAATGGCCATCGAGAATATTTTTTCGTTTGTCGGCGGGTCCGAGGCGTCCAGTGTCTGATGGTGGAGGAGGACCGAGTGTCTTCTCCTTTGGAATGGGGTTTTGGAAAATGAGCGTTCTTACCGGTGGCTGGGATGGGGTCTCTATCGAGTTCATGGCTCGTTGTCGGGCAGAGCGCGCGGCGTTCATGAGCGCCTGCGAGCATCCCGCGGAAGTGCAGCAAAGCTTCATCCTCCGCTGGATCCAGAAGAATGCCCTCACGGCGTTCGGTCGAGAGCATGGTTTCTCGGCCATCCGCAGCATTGCCGACTACCGCCGCGCGGTGCCGGTGCGAAACTACGAGCAATACTCCGCTTGGACGGAGCGCTCGGCGGCAGGCGAGTCGAACGTGCTCACGGAAGAGGCCCCGAATCTGTGGCTGCGAACGAGCGCAACCACCGGGGCGCCGAAGAAGATTCCTCACACCGCATACTGGCGTGAGAACCACCGGGGGCCCGCGATCTACGCGCAGTGGGCCAACTACCTTCAGTACCATTCCTATCTCGCCGCGCACCCTCACGCGACGCTCGATCTTTCGTGGGAGCGCGACGTAGCTCACGACTGGCTCGGTCACGGCGTTCCCTACCAGGCGATCACCCACCGCTCGGCATCACTGGGGCCGAAGGACTGGACGCCGCCTTGGTACGATGCCCCTTGGTTCACGTTCGGCGAGGACACGGCCACGTACGCGAGCCGGATGTACCTGCGGCTGCGGCACTTCGTGGGCCGAGACCTGCGCGTGCTGGTCGCCGTCAATCCGAGCACCCCGCTGGCGTTCGCCAACCACCTCGAACGCTGCGCGCCGCAGCTGGTCGCGGATATTCGGGACGGCACGATGCTGGGCAAGCCGTTCGGCTCGCCCGATCGCGAGCTGGCGCGGAAGCTCGACCAACTGCTCAGCCGCAAAGGGGAGCTCAGACCCGCTGACGTCTGGCCCAACCTCAACCTCGTCGTCGGCTGGAAGTCCGCGTCGGCATCACTCTATGTCGATCAGCTTCACGAGGTGTTCCCCCACGCGGAGGTACTTCCCTTCAGCACGACAGGCACCGAAGGGGTCGTCACGATGCCGGTTGACCGCCATCCGACCGCTGGCCTGCTCGCGGTGACGCAAGGCTATTTCGAGTTCTTGCCCGAAGGCGAGCACGGAGAAGCCGGGCAAGAGGCGCTCGGAATGGACGAGCTCAGCGTCGGGAAGGACTACCTGCTCGTCATGACCCAGGCCAACGGCCTCTATCGCTACGCCGTAGGCGACGTCTATCGCGTGCTCGAATTCGTGGGTAAGGTTCCACGGCTCGAGTTCGTGTCTCGTGATGGAGTCTTCAGCTCTTTCACGGGCGAGAAGCTGACCGAGGTGCAGGTGACGGAAGCCGCGAAAAATGCCCTGCAGAACGTGGGCATTCGAGCGACACGTTTCACCTGCTGCCCGACTTGGGGAGCTCCCCCTTACTACACGCTCGTGGTGGAGCCGAAGGACGCTATTTCGGAGCAGACGCGAGCCCGCCTCGACCGAGAGTTCGACGTCCAATTGGGTCTCGCGAACGACGAGTATGGCTCGAAGCGAGCGTCGAACCGGCTCGGTGAGGCGGTGTCGAAGCTCGTCGCCCCCAGCACTTTCCAAAAGTATTGGGACGAGCGCGTCGCGAACGGCAGCTCGGCCGTCCAACTCAAGCATCGTTGGCTGCAGAAGGACGACGCCATCGTCGCTCCGCTGCTGCGCCTGAGCGGGTTTGCTGACACCCGCAGTGCGGCCGGTTGATCACAAGGGCACGAAACCAGTGACGACCGGCGCATTCTTCGAGCTCGAGCAAATCTGGGATGGACCGACCATTCCGGACGTCGCCCTTGCCGTGCGCCGCGCCGCCGCGGAGCTGGCAAGCGGGCTCGCCCCGGGCTCGCGCGTGGCGATTGCGTGCGGGAGTCGCGGCATCTCGCGCATTCGTGAGGTCATCGCGGCCGTGGTCTCGGCATTGCGGGACGCCGGGCACGCGCCCTTCGTCGTCACTGCCATGGGCAGCCACGGCGGCGCCACGGCGGCAGGCCAAGAAGAGCTGCTCGCGACCTACGGGATCACGGAGGCAGGCGTCGGTGCGCCCATCGTCGCCGGGATGGACGTGGAGCGCGTAGGGACGAGCCCCGACGGAGTGCCACTCTTCTTCGACAAGGTGGCGCTGTCCGCAGACGCCGTCATCCTGGTCAACCGCGTCAAACCTCACACGACGCTGACCGGCGAGCTGGGCAGCGGCCTGATGAAGATGCTGTGCGTTGGCCTCGGCAATCGCATCGGCGCAGAAACGATGCATGGATGGGGCCTGCAAGCGAACCTTCGGCCCGTGGCGCGCGCACTCCTGGAGGCTACGCCCGTACGTGGCGGTATCGCGCTCGTCGAGAATGCGCGGGGAGAGCTCGCGCACATCGAGCCGGTCTCGGCGGCGGACGTGCTGGAGCGAGAGCGCTCCCTGCTCGCCCTCGCGCGCAGCTACCTACCGCGGATCTTCCTGGATCCGATCGACGTTCTCGTCGTGCGTCGCATGGGCAAGAACATATCGGGGACCGGAATGGACCCGAACATCATCGGTTTGCACAGGCGCCACGGCGGTCCGCCGGATCGCACGATTTCCACGATCGTTGCCTTGGACCTTTCTGACGAGAGCCACGGAAATGCAACCGGCGTTGGCATGGCCGATCTCGTCACCTCGCGACTGCGAGACAAGATCGATTGGCAGACCACCTCCATGAACTGCCTCACCGGTAAGTTCCCCGCGGGGATGCGCTTGCCTTTCGCGCTGCCATCCGACCGCGAGGCGCTCGAGACCGCGTTCGGCCTGTACGATGCTGCCACCGCTCGGGCGATCGTGGTCGAAGATACGCTGCGCCTCAACCGCATCTGGGCTTCGGAGAGCTTGCTCGAAGAATGTGAGCAGCACGGAAGCATGAGGCGAACCAGCGCGCCCTCACCACTCGCATTCGACTCCGACGGCAAGCTGTCGAGCAACGTCATCCGAAGCGAGGCGCCATGATGGACAACGTGGAGTGGATGAACCGGGGAGTGCCGCTCGCAATCCATCGCTGGCTGCCCGAGACCCCGCGCGCCGTCGCCTTCTACATTCATGGCATCCAGAGCCACGCGGGCTGGCTCTTCGAGACGGGGGCCGCACTGGCCACGTCGGGCGTCGCCGTGTACGCGCTAGACCGTCGCGGCTCCGGCAAGAGCGGCGGGCCTCGCGGAGACGTCGAGTCTCTGGATGTTTTGTTCTCGGACTACGTCGAGGCCATCGTGGCGGTTCGCAACCGGCACCCCAATCTGCCGTTGACGTTGGTTGGGCAGAGCTTGGGCGGCGGCATCCTCGCGGGGCTGGTGACGAGCGGGCGCGCTCCGTACGATGCGCTCGTGTTTTGCGCGCCCGCACTGGGGCAAATGCGGGTAAAGCTCTCCGAATCGGAGCGAGAACGAGTCCGGGCAAACCAGACGACCCTCCGTGAGCCGGTCACGCTGAAGGACGCCGACTACACCGACGACCCACGTTACCTGGCCTTCATGGGCAACGACGAGCTCATGCTGCGCACGATCACGGGCCGTACGCGCAAGACGCTCCTCGAGCTCGAGGAGCTCTACATGAGCGGGGTCGGCAGCTGGCGCGCGGCCCCCGTCGCGTTCGCGAGCCCGCGTATCGACCCGATCATTCGCCTCGACGCAGCCCGCACCGCCTTCGGCGAGCTCACCTGCGAGCGCGGCATCATGGTCGAGTTTCCCGCCCAGCTCCACTATCTCGAGTTTTCGCCGTGCCGTGACCGCTTCTGGTCCTGGCTCATCGGCTTCGTGCGCTCGGGAGGCTACGTGAACCCGTCATGATGACTGGCATGTCGGTCCATGCGGTGCGGGAGCCGATGCGTCGTGCTTTCGGTCACGCCGCCGCGCGCCGCTCGATCGCGGAGGGCGTCATCGTCACCGTCGGCTGGGGCACGGAGATCGGAGCCGGCGAATGCGTCCCACGCGCTTACGTCACGGGCGAGTCCGTTGCGTCGTGCGTGTCGACCCTGACGCAAACGAATCCTGCCGATTCGACGCGCGAAGTGTCACGGGCCTCGTTCACGGACGCGGTCCGAACGCTGGAGGCGTGTGAGCTGCCGGCTCGGCTACCGCGGCTGGAAGCCGCCATTCCGCTGGCCGCCGCGTGCGCGTTCGAGCTGGCCCTGCTGGACGCCATCGGTCGGCACTTCCGAGTACCTTTGAGCGAGCTGGCCTCGGCGCTGGAGTTGCCTACGTCGATGAGGCAAGCCAAAGGAGCGCAATTTCCGATCTCGCGAGTCTACGATGCCACCCAAAGCCTCGACGACTTCATGGCGGGTGGCGGCGCGTTCCACCACGTCAAAGTGAAGCTGGGTCTCGAACCTTCGCGAGATGTCGCACGTCTCGCCGAGCTACGCACGGCTGTCGGCGGCTCGGTCCCCATCTCGGTCGACGTGAACATGGGTTGGACGCTCGAAATGGCGCTCGAAATGACGCGTGACCTCGAGCGCTTCGACATCGCATGGTACGAAGAGCCGCTCCCTCGGCGCGCATGGTCGGCCTACGCCGAGCTGCGGCGGCGGCGCGACGTGCGCATCATGCTCGACGAATCACTGTGCAGTCGGCAAGACGCACTGGACGCGATCGAAGCGGGCGCGTGCCAGCTATTCAATATTCGCATCTCGAAATGCGGCGGCCTCATTCCCAGCTTGAGGCTAGCGCAGCTGGCTCACCGGCGCGGTCTCGAGTTCCAGCTGGGCGTGCAAGTCGGCGAAATGGGGCCGCTGCTCTGGGCCGGTCGCCAGTTCATGAGCGCGGTCCGGGGTGCGGTCGCCTACGAAGCGGGGCAGGCCGACCGCTTTTTCGCCGAGGCTCTCGTCGAGCCGCCGCCTACGGTGGACCGCCTCAGCTACCTGGCGACCGCAAGCGCCGCCGCGGGGCTCGGCGCAACCGTTCGCAATGAGGTGCTGGCGCGCATCGCCATCTCCACCACGACCTGGTCGGCGGACTCGCGTTCCTGGCTCACCACCCGCACACCGGAGCCCTGCCATGAAGCGTGATCGCATCGCCCTCGTCACCGGTGCGGCCTCCGGCATTGGCCGCGCGGTCGCCACCATGCTCGCCCTCGAGGACTGCGCGCTCGCTCTGCTCGACGTTGATGCCGACGCTCTGGCCGAAACCGCTGACGCCATTCGTCGAGCGGGCGGGGAGCGCGTTTGGACCAGCGTCGTCGACGTGCGAGATGCCACGGCTGTCGAGCAGGCGGTGCGAGCGCTGGACCAGCAGTTCGGGCGCATCGACATTCTCGTCAACAACGTGGGCGGCAACACCACGCCGCGACCCGTCGAGGAAATGTCCTTCGAGGAATGGGGCGAGATCATGGACCTCAACCTCCGCTCGATGTTCGTCACCACGCGTACCGTGGTCCCGATCATGAAGCGCGGTCGCTGGGGGCGCATCGTGAACCTCTCTTCGATCGCTGGCCGCACGCGGACGATGTTCAGCAACGCCGCGTACACGGCGGCCAAGGCTGGCGTCATCGGTTTCACGCGCCAGTGCGCGGCCGAGCTTGCGCCTCACGGTATCGCGGTCAATGCCGTGGCCCACGGCGTGATCGCCACCGAGCGCGTGGCGAAGAGCTGGGCGTCGCGGCCACCCGAGCGGCAACGTCTCACGCAGGCGATGATTCCTGCCGACCGGCTGGGTACGGTCGAGGAGGCCGCGTACGCCGTGCACTTCTTTTGCGCTGAACAGTGTGGTTATGCGATTGGTAGTGTGCTCGACATGAACGGAGGGTTCTTCATTGGCTGATTCGTTATTTCTCGCCGACAAGGTCGTCATCGTCACGGGGGCCGGCGGCGGCATCGGTAGAGCGGCGGCTCTGGCATTCGCCAGGCGTGGCGCGCGCGTCGTCGTGGGCGGCCGTCGTGAGTCGGAACACGAAGAAACGGTGCGGCTGGTCGAAAAAGCAGGAGGCAAGGCTCTCTTCGTGCGCACCGACGTGACCAACGCCGCTGACGTCGATCGCCTGGTCGGGCGCACCCTAGAAGCCTTCGGGGGCCTGCATTGCGCGTTCAACAACGCCGGCATCTTCGGCAAATTCTGCCCGCTCACGCAAGACACCGAAGAGAACTGGGACCAGGTCATCGATACGAACCTGAAAGGCATCTGGCTGTGCATGCGTCGCCAGATCGCGGCGATGCTCGAGCTCGGTGGTGGCTCGGTCGTCAATTGCTCTTCGGTCTCCGGCGTGCTCGGTCACATCCGGAGCGCCGCGTACAGCGCCAGCAAACACGGCGTGATCGGGCTCTCGAAGTCGGTCGCGCTGCAGTACGCACGCAAAGGCGTTCGTGTGAACGTCGTGTGCCCCGGCAGCACCGACACCGAGATGTTGCGCGGGGTCTACACCACCCCGGAGGAGCTCGCCGCGCGGAGCGACATGCTGCCCATCGGGCGCTTCGGCTCGCCAGACGAGGTGGCGCAGGCCGCGGTTTGGCTTTGTTCGGACGCCAGCTCGTTCGTGACCGGGCAAGTCCTCGGGGTGGATGGCGGCGTTACGGCTGGTCGTGGGGAGAAGCGCTGAACGGAGCGCTGTGCAATGAACGCCGCAAAAACTGCTCCAAGCGCCATGAAGATGGCATTTTTCTACGTGTCGTCGGCGGCCGCGTACTTCGCGCACGCGATCTTTGCGTACTCGCTCATCATCTATGCGCAGAGCCGTGGCGGTGGGGCATCTCTGTCGGGCCAGCTGCTCGCCACGATGTACGGTCCGATGCTGGTGCTCGGCTTGTACGGAGGCATGCTGGCCGACAGGTATTCGCGCAAGGCCATTTTGCTCACCAGCCACCTGCTCGCCGCTGCGGTGACCGCTGTCTTCGCCTGCGCCATCAGCAAAGCCTTGGGCGTCGGCCTTGCCTTGTTCGTCTTCGCGGGGGTCTATGGCGTGCCCGTCTCGGTCATGGCGGCTACGCGCCTGGCTTTCGTGGGGAACTTTGCGGAAGCACGCGCCCTCGAACGGTGCACGACGATCGTGAAGGTGCTGAACGTCATGGCGTTCGGTGGTGGGCCGCTCGTCGCCGGCTGGCTGCGCGAACGCGTGACGTGGACGCAGCTGTTCATCTTGCCGGTCGCGCTCTGGGCCGTGAGCATTGCGCTTCTGCTTTCGCTGCCCGAGACACGAAGCACCGTCGTGGCTCGTCGAGCCAGCCCTTGGTCGGAGCTGGCGGAGGGGCTACGCTTCTTCCAGCGCTCGAGTATTTTGCGTGGCCTGGGCCTGCTATCGGCGGCCGTGTTCGGGCTAGTTTTGGGACCCTACCAAGTGCTCGTGCCGCTGCTCGCCAAGGCCGAGCTAGGGCTGGGGGAGGCCTCGCGGGGGCTGCTCATGGGCACCTTCGGTGGTGGCCTTTTGGCAGGGGGAATTCTCTCCGCCTTCGTCACACCGTACAAGCGGCGTGGCGCGCTCATGGTCGTGGCAATAGGCGGCAGCTGCGCGTTCTTGGTCCTCGCTGCCAACGGATCGACCTTCCGCGTCGTGGCTGCCGCTCTTGCGATGAGCGGAGGCTTCGGTGGGCTTCTCAACGGCCTCGTGCCGACGACCATGCAAACGGTCACTCCCGACGCCATGCGCGCGCGAGTGCTCAGCGTGTATTACGCCATCTTGCTCGGCACCCCCGCGTTCGGCGCTTCGGTGTGGAGCTGGGCCGCTGGTGTCGTCGGAGTGAGGCTCGCGCTTGCGGTGTCCGGAGTACTGGGGGTGGGTATCGCGGTGGCGGCGGCCACTTGGCTGCCAGGGGTCTGGCGCTACGAGAGCGGCACGGGAGCCGATGCGGACAGCGACCAAGAACTAACGACAGGAGTGACGCCATGACGTTCGCGAACGAGGCGAGCGAAGCCACCATCGATGGGCTCGCGTACGCGCTGGGAGCCTTGCGGCCCATCGCCGAGCTCGAAGACAAGGGAGTCGCGCCGGACACGCTGGAGATTCTCGCGGCCGCCGGCTTGGAGACGTACTCGGTCGCCGAAGGCTCGGTCATCGAGCTTGCGGCCGAAAGCCTCCGAAAAACCATGGATCGGGCCCGCGTCGATCCGGCAAAAGTCGACGCACTGCTCTTTGCGTCCGAAGATCTCGCGGTCGAGGGCGCGGAGGCCGGGGCAATGCGAGGCCAGCTCTATCGGATGATGCACGGCCTCGGCCTGCGCCGGGCATTCCCGTTGGCGTGCACCTTCGGCGGCTGCACCAACTTTGCCAACGCGGTCAGCATTGCTTCGGACATGGTCCGGTTCAAGCGAGCCAACCAGGTGCTCGTCGTGGGGGCCGACAAGAGCCGAGCCGCACGCAGCCGCGTGATTCCGCCGGCGGTCGGCGTCATCAGCGACGGAGCGGCGAGTTGCGTCGTGCGCACTGAAGCCGCGGAACCGAGCTCCGGCGCCTTCGCGATCGAAGCTATCGTTCAGCACGCCGAGCTGTCACTTTACGACGCCGATCTCAGCGACGATTTCGGTCGCTACCTCATCGAGCTGGGGCGCGCGCTCAAAGCCATGGCCGCGCGCCTCACGGCCGCCACCGGGCGCTCTCCGGGCGAATACAAACGCCTGGTGTTGAACAACTACTCTCGCTCCACCACCCGCGTCTTTGCCCATGCCTTGGGCTTTCAAGGTGCGCAGCTGTATGCGGACAACGTGGGGCGTTTTAGTCACGTCGCCTCGTCCGACACGGCCATCAATCTCGCCAGCCTGCTCGAGGGCGGCACCCTGACGCCGGGCGACCGGGTCATGGCCTGCGCGAGCGGTCCCCTCAGCTGGTGCGTGCTGGCCGTCAGAAAGACCTGACAACGTGTATTTGCGCTTGCGAAATAGTTGAGCATGCGACACTATTGCCAAAGTGAAGCCATCGGCCGAGGTACTCCTTGCGATTCAGCAGCTTTCCAGGCTCACCCAGCTGTTTCAGAAGCGGCGCGCGCAGCTCGCGAAGCGCGCGGGCGTTACCGAGCAGCAGTGGCGCACCCTGGAACAGATCTCGGCCTCGGACTTCATGCCTTCCATGTTCGCGCGCGACGAGGACAGCACGCCCGGCGCGGTGTCCAAGCTGCTGCGGCAGCTTCTGGACAAGGGCCTCATCAAAGTCAGCATCGCCACTCATGACGCGCGCCAGCGCAACTACGAGCTGACCGCCGCCGGCCGCCGCGTGATCAAGAGCGTAGAAGAATACCGAAACGACGCGATCAGCAAGGTCTGGTCGCGCCTGAATCCAGACCAGCTTCGTCAGTTCACTGCATTCAACCAAGAGCTAATTGCCAACCTCGAGCGCTACAGCCGAGAAGAAGAGTAAGGGAAAAATGGGACAAACGTTGTACGCCAAGGTTTTCGATCTGCACAAAGTCCAGACGCTGCCGTCGGGCCAGACCCAGCTGTTCATCGGGCTACACCTGATCAACGACATCACGTCGCCGCAGGGTTTCGCGCTGCTGCGAGACAAAGGGCTGGGCGTGCTCTACCCCGAGCGCTCGTTTGCAGTCGTCGATCACATGAATCCGACCACGACCTTGCTGCGACCCTTCCGCACGGAAATTGCCGAGATCATGGCCTCCGAGGTCGAGAAAAACTGCGCGAAATACGGCATTCGCTACCTCTCGCCGGCCAAGGGCGAAAGCGGAATCGCGCACCTCGTCGGTCCGGAGCTCGGTCTGACTCAGCCCGGCATGACCGTGTGTTGTGGCGACTCGCACACGTCGACTCACGGTGCGTTCGGCGCCATCGCCTACGGCATCGGCGCTTCGCAGATGTGCGACATCCTGGCCACGCAGACGATGGCCATCGCGAAGTTGAAGGTGCGGCGCATCGAGATCTCCGGCCGCCTCGGGCCGGGCGTGTACGCGAAAGACGTCTCGCTCTACTTGATCCGCAAGCTGGGCGTGAATGCCGGCGTCGGTTTCGCGTACGAATACGCGGGCAACGTCATCGACGAAATGTCGATGGAAGAGCGCATGACCATCTGCAATTTGTCGGTCGAGGGCGGCGCGCGCTGCGGCTACATCAACCCCGACCAAACGACGTTCGACTACCTGAAGGGCCGAGAGTACGCACCCAAGGCCGCGCAGTGGGACGCGGCGGTCGCTTACTGGAAGTCCATCGCCTCGGACGCCGATGCCGTGTACGACGACGTCGTGCGCATCGACGCGAAGGACATCGAGCCCACCGTCACGTGGGGCGTCAATCCCGGCCAGTCCATCCCCGTCGGCGGCGCCATCCCGCAGATCTCCGACTTCTCCGAGGAGGAGCAGTTGGTGGCTCGCGACGCGCTGGCTCACATGCAGTTCGAGCCGGGCGCCGTGCTGCGCGGCAAGCGCATCGACGTCGCCTTCATCGGCTCGTGCACCAACGGCCGCTTCTCGGACTTCGAAGAGGTGGCGCTCAAGCTCAAGGCGGGCGACTTCAAGGTGGCGGCGCACGTCAAAGCACTGATTGTTCCCGGTTCGCAACGTGTGCGACGTGAGCTGATCGAGCACGGCTACGACAAGGTCTTCGAAGCGGCCGGCTTCGCCTTCCGTGAGCCCGGCTGCTCGATGTGCCTCGGCATGAACGACGATCAGCTCGTCGGCGATCAGCTGTGCGCTTCCGCCTCCAACCGCAACTTCAAGGGCCGCCAGGGCTCGGCGACGGGGCGCACGCTGTTGATGTCCCCGGTGATGGTGGCGGCCGCGGCCATTCGTGGCGAGGTTGCGGACGCGCGCGAGGTTTTCAGCATCAGTTGATGGCGGCGTGTTTCGCCAATCGAAAAGGACTTGGATCATGCAAGATCGAAAAATCGTGAAAATCACGGGCACTGCAGTGGCGCTGCGCGGAAATGAGATCGATACGGACCGCATCATGCCGGCGCGCTTCCTACGCAGCGTCAGCTTCGACGGTCTGGGGGAGCACGTGTTCGCGAGCGATCGCGAGGAGTGCAAGCGCAACGGGGAGGTTCACCCGTTCGACGACGCGACGCGCTTCGAAGCGACCGTCTTGTTCGTCAACAAGAATTTCGGTTGCGGCTCGTCGCGCGAGCACGCCCCGCAAGGCATCAAGCGTTGGAAGAAGGGCATTCGCGCCATCGTCGGCGAGTCGTTCGGGGAGATCTTCTTCGGCAATTGCCTGGCGAACGGCATCCCGTGCCTCACGGCGGACGAGGCCGGCATCGCGAAGCTGCAGCAGGCCGCGCGCGATCCGAAGCTCGAGTTTCGAGTCGACCTGGAGACCATGACGGTAGGCTTCGGCGCCGAGTCGGTGCCGGTCACGTTGCCGGCAAGCGCGCGCATCGCGCTGATGGAAGCGCGCTGGGACGCCACGGTGGAGCTGCTCCACGCCAGGGACAAGATCGCCGAGCGCGCGGCGAAGCTGCCTTACTTCCGAAACTGGGCGGCGCCATGAATCAGCCTGCCGTCGCGTTGGAGGGGCCGCAAAAGACGGCGGACATTTGCGACGGTAGCGACGCCGAGGTGTCGGTCGTCGCTACCGTGTTCCGGGACTACGGTGGCAAGTCCGTATTCTCGGGTCCAATCGCCACCGTCAAAACGCACGAAGACAACGCGTTGGTCCGCGAAGCCATCGAACGGCCGGGCCTCGGCCGAGTGCTCGTCGTCGATGGTGGCGGGTCGCTGCGCTGCGCGCTGCTCGGCGGCAGGTTGGTGGTGCTGGCGCACGAGAATGGCTGGCGCGGTTTGATCGTGTTCGGCTGCGTTCGCGACGCGGACGAAATGCGCCAGGTGCCGATCGGGGTCAGAGCGCTGCAAACCAATCCTCTGCGCAGCCCCAAGATCGGCGCGGGGCAACACGAGATTCCGGTGCGCTTTGGCGACGTCACCTTCCGACCTGGAGAATTCGTCTACGCCGACGAAGACGGTATCGTGGTGACCCGCGCTCCGCTTCAGTCCGTGAGCAAGACCTCATGACCTCGTCGCTGTCCGTGCAGCAAGGGTCAGAGCGTACGGTGCATGGGGTCATCATGGCCCATGCCCGCCGTTCACCGGGCGCGCCCGCGCTGCTGGAGCCGGGGTTCGCCCCGCTCACGTATGCGCGACTCGTCGACCATTTCGAAGCGATGGTTTCCGGCCTGCGCGCCCAGGGCGTCGGGCGCGGAGACCGCGTGGCCCTGTTGCTCGGCAACGGCGCGATGATGGCGACGGCGCTGATGGCCATCGGGGCTGGGGCGACGTGCGTGCCACTTCACCCGCAGCTCAGCGCGCCCGAGGTCGAGCGTCTGTTCGCCGGCCAGCGCGTTCGTGCGTTGGTCACCGACACCCAGCTTGCCAGTCCGGCGCTGGAGGTGGCGCGGCGCCTCCAGCTCCCGATCGTCGAAGTATCGGCCGCCGCCACCGGGGAGGCTGGCGCATTCCGCGTGAGCTCCGCCACGGCCGGGCCAGCTCCCGTCCTGGACGCGGAAGCGGAAGACCTGGCCATCGTGCTGACCACCTCGGGCACTACCGCGGAGCCCAAGGCGGTGCGCTACACGCATCACGACCTCGTGTACTTCGTGACGGACATAGCCGAGCGTTTGCAGCTTGGTCCCGGCGACCGTTGCCTCAACGTGATGCCGCTGTTCCATAGTCACGGGCTGTTCGTTGCGCTCCTCGCATCGTTGGCGGCCGGCGGCAGTGTCATCTGTACACGGGGGCTCTTCTTCGTTCCGGACTTTTTTCGCTGGCTGAAAGAGGAACAGCCAACCTGGTATACCGCCGTGCCGACCGTCCAAAAGTCCATTCTTTCGAAGGCAGCCGAGCACCGAGACGAGATCGCGAGCTGCAAGCTCCGGCTGGTTCGCGCCGCCTCGGCTTCTCTCTCGTCCGAGGTTGCGACCGAGCTGGAGCGAACGTTCAACGCGCCGGTCATCGAGACCTACGGGATGACCGAGGTTCTGGGCTGGTTGGCTCATACGCCGCTTCCGCCGCAGGTTCGCAAGCCGGGGTCGGTCGGCATTGCCGGTGGGCACACGATTGGCATTCTGGCTCCCGACGGCAGCCTGCTGCCGCGCGGGCAGGTCGGAGAGTTTGCGATCCAAGGCCAAGACCGTGTGATCGCTTACGAAAAGGACGGCGTCATCGAGCCCATTCCGCTCACCTCAGACGGCTGGTTTCGCACCGGTGACCAAGCGTACCAAGATGAAGACGGCTACGTCTTCATCACGGGTCGAACGAAAGAGCTGATCAATCGGGGTGGCGAGAAGGTCTCCCCCAGCGAGGTCGAGCGTGTCCTCAAAGAGCACGCAGGCATCGCGGAAGCCGTCGTTTTCCCGGTGGCGAGCCCTAGCATCGGCGAAGAGGTCGGCTGTGCGCTCATCGTTCGCCCCGGAGTCGTGCTGACGAGCGAAGACGTTCGCAGCTTCGTCTCTGGCAAGCTCGCCCCCTACAAGGTCCCCAGAATGATCGCCTTCACGGCGGAGATCCCCAAAGGGCCGACCGGAAAGTACCAACGCCTCACCCTCGCCGCCGACCTCGGACTGCTTGGATCGCGAAGTCACCATGCCTAATGCACTTAGCCTCGAAGGCTTTCATGAAAAGGTTGCCGCGTTTCTCGCGGAGAAGAGCGGGTACCCGCGCGCGCAGTTCGGCGCGTCGACGCCGCTGATCTCTGCTGGTCGCGTCGATTCCTTGCTCTGCATGGAGCTGTTCAGCTTCGTCGAAGAGCTAGCCGGGGCGCGCATCCCCACCGCGGATTTCAGGCTCGAGAAGTTCGACACCATCGAGGGCATCTACCAGAACTATTTCTGCCCATATTTGACCAAGCCAACCACGGGCGTCGGTTGATTGGCGTGAGGTGGCTGCCATGAAGCTGTTCATTACGCCAAACTCACCGTACGCACGCCGAGCCCGCATCGTGGCCCGTGAGCGGGGACTGTCCTCTCGCGTGGAAGAGGTGGCGGTCACGTTGCGGAGTCCCGCCAATCTGGTCCTGGAGGCATCGCCCGTCGGCCGGGTTCCAACGCTCGTGGTGGGACCGGATCTCGTGCTCACCGAATCGTCGACCATCTGCGAGTATTTCGACTCGATCGCGGACGTGTCGGCTGGTGAGCCGCTCACGCCAACGGATCCCGCCGAGCGTTTGCGGGCGTTGGCCGCAGATGGGCGCGCCGTTGGCCTGTTGGATTGTGCCATCACATGGCTTCGGGAGCTTCGTCGTGACGCGGCGCAACGCTCCGCAGGCGTCCTTGCGCTCGAGCAGGCGCGCGCCGCGCGATGCTTGGATGCATTCGAGCTGGGCGCGGCTCAGCTGTGGTCATCTCCCCGATTGTCGATGGCGCAGATTACCGTCACCTGCGCCCTGGGTCTGCTCGACGCTTTCATTCCAAACAGCGCTTGGCGTCAGGGGCGCCCCGCGCTCGAGGGGTGGTTCTCCGAGCTCTCACGACGCCCATCCATCGAAGCGACAGCGCCGCAGACATAGCCGGCACCAGCTCACGGCCGTGAGCGATTCACGTCGGGCGTTGGTCGTGCGTTCCTCGTCCGCCGGCCGACGCCGACGCAGCCGCTCTTCTCGGCGCCACCGACTCCGTTTTCCCAAACGGAATTGAACTTACGCGCGTAAGCAAATTTCCTGAATGATTCTGCGCACCGTCCAATCTCGACGCCGGTACTCCAATTGGTAAGCATTTCCGTCCGGACTGACCGGATTGCTTACGGGTGCCCGTAACTGCCGAGCGCTGTCGCGGGCCGCGAAATCATTCGGGAAATATCCTTACATGGGTAAGACTGATTTGAAGAGGGAGAACCCATCCGCGCGCGGCAGCTCGCCACTCAACGCTTCGCCACTCAACGCTTCGCCACTCAACGCTTCGCCACTCAACGCTTCGCCACTCAACGCTTCGCCACTCGCGCTTCGCCACTCGCGCTGCC
>Ga0068855_100000244_pt1 | contig 68503 bp, 60 predicted proteins | sample KBSCornC52_FD_66592 | JGI IMG/M metagenome (GOLD analysis project Ga0068855, IMG submission 66592) | Corn rhizosphere microbial communities from Kellogg Biological Station, Michigan, USA - KBS Corn C5-2 | ecosystem: Host-associated > Plants > Roots > Rhizosphere > Soil ... | reverse complement strand
TGCATGCGGAAGCTGCTCACCATCCTCAACGCCGTCGTCAGAGACGAGAAGCCCTGGGATCCAGCCTTAGCGAGCGCTTGACATGCCTAATAGCTGCTCCCTGTGAAAAATCTCGCTCGTACGAGGTGGCCTTGCGCCGCTACATAAGCATCTGCGATTCAGGCTGCGGATTGGCAGCCCAAGATGTGTGGAATGCTTAGCGAGCCGCTGGTTGGCAGCCACAAACGTGCGGCGAGCTTCTACGCGGCGCGGCGGGCTAGCTCTTCGGCGACGTTTTCGAGCAGCACGCGGGCGGGGCCGGGCATCAGCGAGCTCAAGGCTTCGACCGCGGTTTGTGTGTATTGGCCGGCGCGGCGACGCACCTCTTCACACGCACCGGTTTCGATCACGGCTTGGCTGACGAACTGTACCGGCTCGCGATCGCCGGCGTGAATGCGCTTGAGCGCGTGGGCCAGCTCCGGCCGGCGCGCGACCGCCAAAACCAGCGGCAGCGTGAGCTTGCCTTCACGCAAATCTGCCAAGAGCGATTTGCCGGTTTGCTCGCCGGAATAGTCGAGCACGTCGTCCACGAGCTGGAACGCGATGCCCAAGCGTTCACCGAAGCCGCTCAAGCGTTCTTGGTCGGCGGGGCTGGCGCCGGCGACGCGCGCGCCGTTGCGGGTTGCCCAGCTGAAGAGAGATGCGGTCTTGTCGCGCAAGATGCGCTCGTAGGTGGCTTCGGTGACGTCGAGCTCGCTGCGACCGCGCAGCTGCACGATCTCACCTTCGACCAAGCGACGCAGGGTCGAGATCAGATCACCCATGGCTTCGGGCGCGACGCGCGCGGTGCGGTCCAGCGCATTGACGAGCAAGAGATCTCCGGCCAGCACGCTGACGCCGTTGCCCCATTGCAGGCGCGAGGTGGGGGCGCCGCGACGCTCCATGCCCTCGTCGATCACGTCGTCGTGCAGCAGCGTTGCCGAATGAACCAGCTCCGACACGACCGCCAGCTCGCGCGCCTTGTCGTTGATGCCACCGAAGCAAGCAGCGCTGAGCAGCAGCGCGATCGGGCGAACCCGTTTCCCGCCTCGCGAGACCAAATGCCGGGCCGCGTCGCTGCCGGGCGATGGGCCGTCCGCCACCGCGGAGGCGAGAGTGCCCTCGACCCAACTCAAATCACCCGCCAAAAGCTCCTGAACGTTCTGGATCCGGCGCTCCAGCCGGACATCGCCAGCGTGAGCGGCCGCGGCGGCGCCGAGCGTATTGACGCTCTGCTCCAGGCCCAGCGCGGAACTATCTTCGAGTTTCTGAGGTTTCAAATTCTTGTGAAACCAGTATGGAGTAGGCCGCTCCCGAGGTCAACGAGGGGTTTGACGGAAGCCAGAAGCCAGGATCAGCGGGCGTGGTCACCAGCTGAAAGGGACCAATGATGAGGTTTGACGGGGAGTCCGGTTACGGGCACAAGGCGCCCTGGATGGCCCCACCGCCCCGCCGCGCCCTCTCGCCGCTCGAGCGGCGTCGGCTCGTCGGCCGGCGAGTCGGCATCGCGATCTTCAGCGTGATCTTTGCGGGGGCGACCCTGATGTGGACCATTCAGATCCTAACGACGGTCTGGGGTAGCGCTCCGCCGAGCCCCGAGGGCTGCGTTCGCGGGACCGCCCACCTCGAGCAGGCGGTGGACCGCGCTCGAAAAGCCTACGCCGACCTGGCTGGCGACGAAGACGAGCGAACCGCCCTCGCCCGCTACCGGCTCGCCCTGAACCCGGAGTGGGAGCAGCGAAAAGCGGTGGAAGCGGCTTGCCGTGACGACGCCGCCGGCCGAAAGCACCTAAAAGACGTGATCGCGTTGCGCTATGCCGAGGAGCACGCGGTGAGGTATGAGTCCCTCGGCCTGGCGCCGCTTCGGCGCCGAATCAGGGGGACCATGGCCGCCCCGACGAACGAACTTAACCGATGAGCACGCCTGCGGAAGACGCCCCGCCAGTCACTTTCGACACCCTGCCGCTGACGAGCGATGTCCGAAAGGCCATCGACGAGCTCGGTTATACCCATCCCACGCCCGTGCAGCGCGCCGTGTTCGAGCCCGCCGCGCGCGGGCGCGACTTGGTCGTGCAAGCGCGGACCGGGACCGGCAAGACGGCCGCCTTCGGCCTGCCGCTGATCGACAACTTGGTGAAGGCCAATCGCCCTGCGGTGCAGGCGATGATCTTGTGCCCCACGCGCGAGCTGGCGTTGCAGATCACGCGCGAGCTGACCGCCATCGCCAAGCACCGCGGCACCAAGGTCGTCGCCGTGTACGGCGGCGCCCCGATGGGCAAACAGATCGAGCAGCTGAACGACGGGGCGCAGATCGTCGTCGGCACGCCCGGTCGCGTGCTCGACCATTTGCGCCGCGGCACGCTCGACACCAAAGCGTGCAAAATCTTCGTGCTCGACGAGAGCGACGAGATGCTGTCGATGGGATTTTTGCCGCAAATCAGCGAGATTTGGGGCTACCTGCCGGAGCAACGCCAGGTCTTGCTGTTCAGCGCCACGCTGCCGCCGGACGTCAAGCGCGTGGCCGAGACGCGGCTCAAGAATCCCGAATACGTCACGCTCAGCGGCGACAACATCGGCGCCCTCTCGATTCAGCACTACGTGTACATGACGATGACCGACAAGCTCGCCGAGCTCATCGCCATCATCGAGACCGAGAATCCGGAAAGCGCGATCATCTTCTCGAACACGCGCGACGACACCAAGCGCGTCGCGGCGGGTTTGCAGGCGCAGGGCTACCAGGCAGATTGGCTCAACGCCGATCTGTCCCAGAACGAGCGCGAGGCCGTGATGGCCGCCACCCGCAAGGGTGAGCTGCGCTTCTTGGTCTGCACCGACGTGGCCGCTCGCGGCATCGACATCTCGCACCTGACCCACGTCATCAACTTCGATTTTCCCGACAGCGCGGAGAGCTATGTGCACCGCACGGGGCGCACGGGCCGGGCCGGCCGCACCGGCACCGCGATTTCGCTGATCGCGCCCGCGAACATTGGTGGGCTGTACCTGCTGCGCCTCACCTACAAAATCAAGCCGATCGAGCGGCACCTGCCCTCGGCTCGCGAGCGCAAGACGCGCGCCGAAGCCGACTTGGTGCAAATGTTCGTCGAGGCGTCGCGGACGCGCAGCATTCACGCCGAAGATCTGGCGCTCGCGCGCCGGCTGCTGACGCACGAGTCGGCCGATCGCGTGATCGCTACCTTGCTGCGCGACCATTTGGGGGCTCGCCCCGACGCGGTCGAAGAAGCGACGGCCGCTCGTCGTGCCAAGGCACCGACACCGGCTCCCGAGCCCGAGCGCGCCAAGCTGCCTGCGGCCGCGCCGCCCGCGCGCGTCGAGCGTGTCCGCGAAGAGCGACCCCGCGAAAATCGCGAGGAACGACCCCGCGAGGAGCGACCCCGCGAAAATCGCGAGGAACGACCGCGCGAAGAGCGGCCGCGCGACGCCCGCGTGGAGCGGGTCGAGCGTCCCCGTGAGGAACGGCCGCGCCTGGAGGCCCCGCGCGAAGAGCGCTCGCGCCCCGAGGCCCCGCGCGAAGAGCGGCCGCGCGAAGAACGGCGCCCACGCCGGCTGCGTGAGGAGCGCCCCTCCGAGCGCCGCGCCGAAGAGCATCGCACGCTGGAAAGCGCCCGCCTCGATCTGCCGCCGCCGGCGCGCAAAGAGCCGCTGCCGCCCGAGGTCGTTCAACCTTCTTCACAACCCGAGGGCGAGGCCGAGGCCGACCCCATCCGCGAAATCTTCGTCAACGTGGGCCGACGCGACGGCGCCAAGCCAAGCGACTTCCAGAGCCTTCTGGAAAAGCACGGCATCACCGGGGAGCCCGACTACATCCGCGTTCGTCACAGCCACGCCTTCGTCGGCGTGCGCGGTGAGCTGATCGAGCGCGCGGTTGCGGCCTTGAACGGCGCTCAAATCGCCGGGCAGGTTGCCAGCGCCGAGCTTGCTCGCCGGCGCTAGCGGCGGTTTTGGGCCCGAGCGACCCCCGACGGGGTGGGCTCGAACCCGTGACGGAAAATGATTGGCGTTCGAGGGGGTTCCCGAGTGGGGTCTCCGGAACTATTAGTCGGCAGCCATGCCGAAGCGGTCCCTGGGTCTCTGCCTTTTCTTCATTAGCCAAGCCGCGCTCGCGCAACCCGCGCCCGTAGCCAAGCCCGCGCCCGTAACCAAACCCACTGGCGCGGCCCCGGCGCCGGCCACCGCTACGGCTCCTGCCGCCACGCCTGCCGAGCCTACGGCTCCTGCCGAACCAGCGCTGCCGCAAGTGACGGACGACATGTTGGCCGCGGTTCCGCCTGCCACCAACGTGCTGCAAAGCTGGCGCGACGCCCTGCGCCTGCTGCGCCAAAACTCCAGCACCCTCCGCACGCTCGAAGCCCAGCAAGAAGTGTCGCGCGCTCAAGCGCGCCAGGCGCTGGCGCCAGCGCTGCCCACCGTAACCGGCACCGGTGCGGTCACGCGGCAATTGCTGAAGGGCGAAACGCAGGTTCCGAACATTCCTGCTTCCGTGATGGCTCTACAGCCCGTGTACGACACGGTCACTGTCCCGACCAACGCCACCACCTGGCAAGCGGGGCTCAACCTGCGCGTGCCTTTGTTGGCGCTGAGCGCCTGGCACAATCGCGGCACGGCTCTGCGGCAGATCGAGGTCGCCAAGCTGAATTCCAAGGCCGCCGAGCGCGTGTCCATCGCCGCCGTTGCCGACGCCGTGGTGACCGCCGTTACCGCCGAGCGCCTCGCGGAAGTGAGCCGCGTATCGCTTGAAAGCGTGCTGTCGACCCTGGATTTGACCAAGCGTCGCGCGACCCTGGGCGCGGCCAGCACCATCGACGTGCTGCGCATCGAGCAAGAAGTGTCGTTGTCGCGCGGCCAAGTCGTCACCGCCAACGACGGCGTGCTCCGTGCGCGCGAGGCGCTCGGCGCCGCGCTCGGCTCGGCCGAGCCGTACGGCGTGACCCCCAGCATCCGGCTCGACGAGCTGGCCAACGACGCCAAGAGCAGCTGCCAACCCGCCGACGTGTTGGCGCGCGCCGACGTGCGGGCCGCCCAGGCCTCGGTGCAAGTTGCCAAGCACTCGGAAGAGGGCGTTTCCAAAACCTATTGGCCGACGGTCGACGCCGTCTCCAGTCTGACCTACTGGTCACCGGTTTCGGCCATCAACAACGAGCATGTCACCTGGTCGGTCGGTGGCGTGCTGAACTGGACCTTGTACGACGGCGGGCTGCGCTACGGCACCCGCGAGCAGCGCACGGCCGAGACCCGCATTGCCAACGAGCAGCTGACCGAAGCCAAGCGCCGAGCTCGGCTCGAGGTCACGCAGGCGTTCCGCGCCGTGCGCTCGTCCGAGGCTACGCTGAGCGTCGCGGCCAAGACTCGCGAAATTGCCGCCGAGACCGCACGCCTGACCAAGGTCGCCTACCTGAATGGCAGCGGCACCAGCTTCGACTTGGTCGACACGGCCCGCCGCTTGCGCGAAGCGGAGCTGGACTACACCGTCAAAGAGTTCGACGTCCTGCGCGCGAAGATTGCCGCCCTGCTGGCCCTCGCCACCTGTGACGTTTGAGGGCGGGGGCTCAGGGCCGTGGGCCTGTCGCCGAGCCACCAGCGTTCTTCTGCGGTTTTTCGGCCCGCAAATGGGAACAAAACCCATAGCGCACGCGCTATTGTCCCCGGCATGCGTCCCCGCGGGTTGATTGTCGGCGTTTGGGCCGTGGCCGCCCTCACCTTCTTCGCGCTGATCTTGTTCGTGTTTTTGAAGGTGCCGGAGGCTCAGCCGCAAGCGGGTGGCCTGGCCCAGAAGATCTTCTACTTTCACGTGCCAGCGGCGTACGCCCTGTACGTGTGCGGCGGGGTTTGCTTCATCGCCAGCGCGCTCTACCTGGCGAACCCCAGCGACAAGCGCGACGCCTGGGCCAAGGCCGGCGCCGAGTGCGCCAGCGCGTTCGGTGGCATGGTGATGGTGAGCGGTCCGCTTTGGGCCAAGAAGGCCTGGGGCGTGTATTGGACCTGGGATCCACGGCTGACGTCGCTGCTGCTGAGCATCCTGATCTACGTGGCGCTGGTGGTGCTCCGGCGCTTCGCCGGCAGCGGCGACGCCGAACGCCGGTTTGCCGCCGCGTTCGGCATTTTGGGCACGGCCATTTTGCCGATCGTCCACTACTCGGTGCAGCTGTGGGGCGGCAATCACCCCAAGGTGCTGAAAGCCAACGGCGGTGGCGGCTTGCAAGATCCCGCGATGGTGCAGGCCCTGCTGGGCGGCTTCTTCGCCATGACGCTGCTGGCGGGGCTACTGCTCACGCTGCGCGCACAACTCGCGTACTCTCAGGCTCGCCTGCTGCGCGCCGAAGAGCTGGCACCAGAGACGGACACCAACGGTTGAGCCATGACCCAAGCTAGCCCCACCACCGGCACGCCCACCGTAGAACAGCGCTCGCAAGAGTTTCGGCCTGTCACCGGCGGCACGACCGAGACCAGCAGCGCCGAGGGGCTGCTCATCACCGCCTACGTGCTGATGTGGGCCATCTTGATGGGCTTCTTGTTTTTGACGTTCCGGCGCCAAGCCGCGGTCGACAAAAGGCTGAGCGAGCTCGAGCGCGCGCTGCCCAAGCGCTCCGACGCAGAATGAGGCGGCCGTGAACGTCGGCGATATCACGGTCGAGCACGTCATCTTCATTCCCGGCGTGCTCTTGGTCGGGGTGACCATCGGCTTCGTGCTGGGCGCGCGGGCCGTGAGAAACGAAATGGCGCGCATGAAAGAGCGCGCCAAGAGATAGCCGTGCGAGAATTCAGCGCCATTGTGCGCTAGGCTGCGGCTCGGCTGGTCACTGCCGGCTTTTCCTCGGGAGAATTCGCATGCTGAGCTTCGAGCTGTCGGATGAGCAAAAGGCGTTGGTCGATACCGCCAAGCGGTTTGCACGCGAGCGCATCGCGCCCATCGCCTCCGAGTGCGATCGCGAGAGCCGCTTTCCCAAAGACGTGTTCGAGGCCGCGCACGAGCTCGGCTTGGTGAACGCCACCGTGCCCCCCGAGTACGGCGGCGCCGGCTTTCCGGAGCTCGACAACGCGCTGATGGCCGAGCAGCTGGCGTGGGCCTGTACCGGCATCCAAACCAGCTTGCTTGCCAACACACTGGCCGCGACCCCCATCATTTTGGCCGGCAACGAAGAGCAAAAGAAGAAATACCTCGGCATGCTGACGGCCTCGCCCGTCTTCTGCAGCTACTGCACGACCGAGCCCACCGGCGGCAGCGACGTCGCCGGTCTGCGCACGACGTTCAAGGCCGTCGGTGACGAGTACGTGCTCAACGGCGAAAAGTGCTGGATCACCAACGCCAGCTTCGCCTCGTTTTACGTGGTGTTCGCGACCGTGGACCCGAACAAGCGGCACAAGGGCATCGCGGCCTTCATCGTCGACCGCGACTCGCCCGGGCTGAAGGTCGGCAAACACGAAGACAAGATGGGCCAGCGCGCCAGCGACACCGCCGCCGTGCACTTCGAAGACGTGCGCGTGCCCAAGGCGAACCTGCTCGCTCCCGAGGGCGAAGGCTTCAAGCTCGCGATGGAAACGTTCAACCAAACGCGCCCCGACATCGGCGCGATGGCGACGGGGTTGATGCAACGCTGTTTGGACGAATCGGTCGCGTACGCCAAGGACCGCAAAGCGTTCGGCGTACCCATCGCCGAGCACCAGCTGGTGCAAGCCATGCTGTCGGAGATGGCCATCAGCATCGAAGCCACGCGCTTGCTGTACCAAAAAGCCGCCTGGAACCTGGGCAATGGCGTGCGCGATCCGATCGTTTCGAGCTACGCCAAGGCGTACGGCGCCGACCGCGCCATGCAAACCGCCATCGACGCTGTCCAAGTGTTCGGCGGCAACGGCTACGTCAAAGACTACCCGGTCGAAAAGCTGATGCGCGACGCCAAGGTGCTGCAAATCTACGAAGGCACCAGCCAGATCCAGCGCCTCGTCATCGCGCGCAGCTTGATCAAGTAACGGCGCGCTTCAGGGTAGCCCGACGACTAGGGCGGGCCCGTCCGCTTGCTCGGAGGCAACGATGGTGAGACCGTCACCGCCGTTGCCGGCGAACACCAAACCGTTGTTGGACGAGGGCGTCGAAACCCATTTCTGCACTAGCGCGCTCCGGAGCGGTATCTCGTAGACGCGCCCGGCAATCGAATGATTCGGGATGGTGGCGACCGCCTCCATGCCGCTGTCGGTGGCGCCCCAGGCACCGGGAGTTGCCCAAAACTCCTGGCTGGTGGCTTTTTTCCAAGTCGCCTCGGCGTCTACCCACGCGCGCAACATCTCGAAGGCGTTGAACGGGCTCTTGGAACCATCGAGCACCCGGAGGCGAATGCAGGACGCGCCGACCTTCGTGGTCGTGGGCAATTGGCTGAGGTCCCAACGCACCAAACATTCCTTTTTCACCGCGCTCCTCCAGGCGCCCTTCATCGTGCAGTTGGCGTCGGTGGCGGCGGTGGCGCTCGGTTTCCTCTGTTGGATGGTGGTGTCGGTGACCCCGGCGTAGACGTTGCCTTCCACCATTTGCCCATTCTGAAACACGGCCACGCTTCCGTTGGTGTTGCCGCAACCCATCGAGCCCCCCGCCCCGACAATCTCCAAGCTCGCAGCCGAGCGGTCGGGGTCTTCGTTCGAAAGCGCCGCCCCGCAGCCGGTTCCGGCGAGACACAGCCCCAACCCAAGCCACGGGATCCTGCGCATGACGTGCCTCCTAGAACCTAGAGCATGACTTTAACGGAGCCGGATTGCTCGCGCAATCGAGGCACGCCGCACCGACCAGCGGTCGCGCGAATCTACGGCCTCGAGAGTGAAAAGGTTCCAACCTGCTGCGGCTTGGTGACGTGGCCATCGCTGAGCGCTTGCTTTTTGAAGGCGCCGCTCAGCTGCGTGCCGTCTTCGAGCCTGAGCGAAAGCTCGGCGGGGTCCAGGTCGGCACCAGCGGTAACGACACCGTCGACCGCGCCGTTGAGAGCCGGGTTGACGGAGGTGATGGTGCCGGACACGGGCATGCTGGTCGTGACCCAACAGGCAGCCGCCGGCTTCACGAAAGAGCGCGATGTGCACTGCGGCTGGGCCTTCGGCGCCGAGGTGCTTTGCGTCTTCGATTTGGCGGACGCTTGCTCGAGCACCAGCGAAAAATCGACCGATTCGCCATCGATGTCGGCGTTGCCCTCCCAGCTGCCCAGCACGGCGCGCTTCATGTCGGCTTCCGAGTAGCTGTACCCGCTCTCGTCGGAGTGGCTACAGCCGAGGTACGGATTGGCGATCAGCGCGAGGCCAAAAACTGGAAAAATCAGCCACTTTTTCGTCATTTAGCGGGCTCCGATGAAGACGCCGGCCAGGTTGGCCTGGTGAATGCGCTGTCGCAGCTCATGCTCGCGGGCGTCCAGCTCGGTGCCGCGTTCACCGCGGCGACGCCGATGTTTGAGGAACGACAGCTCGACCAGCGCCAGCTGCTTTCGCCGCGCCTCCGCGTAGCCCTTGGGGCTGTTGAGCAGCGAGAAGAAGTTCCACAACGGAAACAGCATCCAATAGCTGGACGTTCGCTCGAGCTCCTTGGGGTGCAGTGAGCGCCCCGCTTCGTCGACGAGACCCTTGAGCACGATGGCGCGATCGCGAACGGCCAAGGTCAAGATGACCATGAAAAACAGCGCATTGAACGTCCAAAACAGCAGGATTTTCAGCACGAAACCGCTGCCGCCGTCGTACAGGAACGTCACCAAGTAGTTGTGCACGAAGTGCAAACCGACCGCAGCGCACCAGCCGCCGATCGGCGCAATCAGCTTGATCATCCCGCTCGTGCTCTCGGTGGCGATGCCGACGCCCAAGCCCGTCATGGCCGTGAACGAAGCGTGACCGAGTCCCGCCATCACGGTGCGCAAGACGAAGACTTGGAAGAAGGCTTCGCCGCCGTGCTGAGAGCCCGCGCTGGAGATGTACAGCACGTCCTCGGTCATGGTGAAGCCGAGCCCGATCACGCCGCCGTAGATGGCGCCGTCCAGCGCGCCGTCGATCTCCCGTACCCACAAGGCGGAGATGGCCCACAGCACCAGCAAGCCGAAGCCCTTGCTGCTCTCCTCGACGAAGGGCGCCACGAACGAGGCGGTGGAGGCGTCGACCAGCGCGGCTTGCCCGGCCCCCAGGCTGGCGCGTATTGCCCCCTCCCCGACCTCGTTGAAGACCAACGCGGTGAGGGTGCTGACCACCGCGCCCCAGAAGAAAGCCACGGAAAGCAGCCAGAAAGGCTCGGGCTCGTAGCGGTCGCTGCCACGAATGATGAGAAAATAGAAAAAAACCGTCGGCGCAACGACCAGCAGCGCGAGGAGTGCCACCACGAACGAGACGCTACCAGGCTCGGGCCAGCGTGCCCAAGTATGCTAAGACGCCCGGCAGGAACTAGCGCGTGTTTGGGTTTTCGTTCGGCGAATTGCTCGTGATTTCCCTGGTGACTCTGGTGGCCGTTGGCCCTCAGAAGCTACCGGGAATGCTCAAAACCATGGGTCAATGGGCGCGCAAGCTGCGCAAGATGACCCTAGATGTGCGCCAGCAGACCGGCATCGACGAGATGCTGCGCGCCGAGGGCATCCAGTTGTCCGAGCTGCGGAGCTTGATGCGCGGCTACCACGGCCCCGTCGCGGCTCCTGCGCCGGCACCGGCGCCCACTCCGGCCCCGGTGGCACCGCCCACGCGCTACGAAGACCCGTACAGCGGCCTCGAGCCCGACCCCACCCGCGAGTATCCGCCCGAGGGCGCCGATTCGTACGGCGCCCTGCCCGACGACCTCCTGGAACCTCCTTCGTCGAACGAAGTTGGCGACGCCCCCGGCCCTCCCGAGCCCGCGCCAGTTGCCGAGCCCGCGCCAGTTGCCGAGCCTGCGCCAGTTGCCGAGCCCGCCGTCGCTGAACCGATCGCCGCACTCCCGCTCCCCGATCCGGCCCCCGCGGTCGCCGCTCCGGTCCCCGCCCCGATTCCCGATCCAGCCCCGGTGGTCGCCGCTCCAGCTCAGGCGCCAATCCCGGTTCCGGTCACCGCTGCTCCCGCTCCCGTCCCCCCGTCGGCCCCCGCCGCGTCGCCGCGCTCCGCCCCGCCTCCGCCGCCCTCGTCGCGCGCCACCGCGCCACGCCCAGCCGGCACTCCGCCACCGCCCCCGCGAAGGTCCGCTCCGCCGCGCCCCGAGCCCAGCAGCCCGGCAAGCAAGCCCGAGCCGCCGCTACCGCCCGTCCCTCCCAGCCCAGGCACCGTGAATGGCAACGGCTGAGGTCAGAGCTTTGAGCGACAACAACGACGATAAGGGTCCCAACGAGGAGCCGCCGGTCGAAGACGGCTCGATGACCCTGTGGGAGCACCTCGAAGAGCTCCGCAGCCGCATCGTGCGCATGGCCATCGCCTTCTTGATCGGCGCCGGCGGCTGCTGGTTTTACAAAGAACGCATCCTGGCTTGGATCACCAAGCCGTTCATGGAGGCGTGGAAGCACGGCGGGCACAAGGACGCCGCGGCGCTCCATTTCGGCTCGCCCACCGCGCTGTTCATCTCGTACATCCGCTTGGCGGCGCTGTCGGGTTTGATCTTCGCGCTGCCGATCATCCTCTGGCAGATCTGGGCGTTCATCGCGCCAGGGCTGTACGCGCGCGAGAAAAAATTCGCGATCCCGTTCGTCGCCTCGTCGGTGATTCTGTTCTTGGCGGGTGGCTACTTTGGCTGGGCGGTCGCGTTCCCGGCCGCGTTCGACTTCTTGATCAATTTCTCGGACACCCTGCCGGGTGGCATGGAGATCAAGGCGACGGTGATGATCGGCGACTACATCGAGTTCATCACTCGCATGTTCATCGCCTTCGGCGCCACCGCCGAGCTGCCGATTTTGGCGCTATTTTTGACGGTCGCGGGGCTCATCACCCATCGGCACCTGATCAAGTTCTTCCGCTACTTCATCGTCGTCGCGTTCATCATCTCGGCCATCCTCACGCCGCCGGATCCGATGAGCCAAATCCTCATGGCCGTGCCCCTGATCGGCCTCTACGGCGTGTCGATCTTGGTGTCGTGGATCATCACCGTTGGCCGCGAGCGCAGCAAGGCGCAAGAAGAAGCCGCCGAGAAGGCGCGCGAGCAAGCCGAGAAGGCGCGCGAGCAGGCCGAGAAGAAGAGCGAGTAGCGGCTACTCGCGCGCGTACGGCTCGCCGCGCAAGATGCTGAGCGAGCGGTACAGCTGCTCGAGCAACAGCACGCGCGCGAGGCGGTGCGGCAGCGTGAGCTTGGAAAGGCTGATGCGCGCGGCCGCGCTCTTCGACAACCCTTTGGGAATGCCATCGGCGTCACCGATGATGAACGCCACCACGCCCTTGCCGGTGCTGCCCCAGCGCTCCACGCGCCGCGACAGCTCGGTGCTGGTCAGCGCGTCTCCGTCGACCTCCAGCGCCACCAACAGCGCGCCGTCCGGCACCGCCCCCGCCAGGTCTTTGGCCGATTTCACCTCGATTTCGTCGCATTTCACGTAGCGGCGAATGCGCCCGAGGTAGTCGTCCGCAATCACGCGAACTTCGCGCTCTTTGATCTTTCCCGCGGCGATGATGATGAGCTTCATGCGCGCCGAAACCGACCAGCCATCGCGGGTGGGGCTGCCAAACCGCGGCCCGAATCGCAGAAGCTCACGTGGCGTCGCGGTGGCCACGCTGCGTCGCCCGAGATTTCTTCACAGGGCGTCGCCGATGACGGGCACACCCGGCGGCCTGACGAGATAAAACCGGCGCTGGAGGGGTCTTCCGAAGTCAAAAGTGAGTTCGGAACCGAACTCACTTTTCGAACGCGTAGAGCGACTCCGAGCTTCTTCCTAGATCGGGAGCTCGGGAGTCGTGCGAGGGACGAGAACGCATTTTTTGATGGGGAGGACCCCATCAAGAAATATCGCCCTGGAGGTGAGCTCGAGACTGCGACCGACAAAACGGACGATGTGCTGAACGGCTCAGCCGGCTGCCGGGAGATTCGCATGCGTCGACGGGTTCGGCCCGCGCGGTCTGCCTAGACCTGCCCGGGCACGCGCACGCGCTTGGCGTCCATCCACAAGCCGTCCAGATCGTACAGCGAGCGCGTTTCGGCCAAAAAGACGTGGACGACGATGTCGACGAAGTCGATCAGCACCCATTGCCCGCGCGGCAGGCCTTCGATCGAGATGGCGTGCCAGCCCTGTTTGCCCAAGGCTTCGTCGACCGCGTCGGCGATGGCGGCCACGTGACGATCGGCGTGGCCGGTCATCAGCACCAGGTAGTCGGCGTAGTCGACCTTACCGGCCACATCGATGATCTCGACGCCCATCGCCTTCTTGTCGAGCGCGGCCGCAGCCGCCGCCAGCGCCATGCGCTGGGCTTCGCTCGAGTCGTGGACGGGCTTGGTGGCGGCGCGCAGCGGCGTGGGCTTGCCGGTAACGCGAACTGGTTTTTTGAGAGCCTTGAGTTTTTTCTTCATGTTTTCGCAGCAGCCGTCACAGCTTAGCCTCGCACTTGGCCGTCCCCGAAGACGATCCATTTCTCGGCCGTGAGGCTCTCGAGCCCCATCGGTCCGTAGGCGTGCATCTTGGAGGTGGAGATTCCGATTTCGGCGCCGAGCCCCAGCTCTCCACCGTCGTTGAAGCGGGTGGAGGCGTTGACCATCACGCAGCTGGCGTCGAGCTCACGCACGAAGCGCTGCGCATTGGCGTACGAGTTCGTGATGATGGATTCGGTGTGGTTCGAGCCGTAGCGCTCGATGTGCTGGATGGCGCCGTCGATGCCGGCCACCACCTTCACGGCCAGGATCTTCGCCAAAAATTCCTGTCCGTAGTCGTCGTCCGTGGCCGGCTTGGCCTCGGGCACGAGCGCGACCGTACGCGGGTCGCCGCGCAGCTCGACCCCGGCTTCCAACAGCTTTTTGGCGACGCCGGGCAGCAAGCGCGCGGCCGCGCTTTCGTCGACCAGCAGGCATTCCAGCGAGTTGCAGGTGCCGGGCCGCACCGCCTTGGCGTTGACGGCAATGGCGGCCGAGCGCTCGAGCTCGGCATCCGCATCCAGAAACAAGTGACAGACGCCCTTGTAGTGCTGCACCACCGGCACGCGCGCGTTTTCGCACACGAAGCGCACCAAGCCTTCGCCGCCGCGCGGAATGACGAGGTCGAGCAAGCCGGTCAGGCCCACCATCTCGCGCACGCTCTCGCGATCGCCGGGCGGCACGATTTGCACGGCGTCTCCGGGCAAGCGCGCGGCTTCCAGCGCCTCTTGCAGAATGCGGCCCAAAACCAGGTTGGTGTGCGCCGCTTCCTTGCCGCCGCGGAGCAGCACGGCGTTGCCGGCCTTCAGACACAGCACGGCCGCGTCGATGGTGACGTTCGGCCGCGACTCGTAAATGATGCCGATCACGCCGAGCGGCAGGCGCTCGCGCCCGGTGAGCAGGCCGTTGGGCAAGCGCTGCATCGGACCGCGGCTGCCCACCGGATCCGGCAGGCTCATCACGTGCTCCACGGCGCGCGCGGTCGACTCGACGACTTTGGCGTCCATGCGCAGGCGGTCGAGCATGGCCGGGGCCAGGCCGGCGGCGGAGCCCGCCTCGAGGTCACGGGCGTTGGCGTCGCCGATGGCCGCCGTCGCGGCGCGCAAGCGAGTGGCCACTTCGGCCAGCGCTTGGTCTTTCTGTTTGCGGGGGGCCAGCGCCAGCGCCTTCTTGACGGCGCGGGCGCGGGTTGCTTGTTCTCGGACGGAGCTCACGGGGTGCCTGCCGGGAGCGTAGCACCACTTCCGCCAGCGTTTTGCGGCAGGCCCGCTGGGGCTTCAGCCGCTGGCTCGACCCCCGCCCCCGAACCTTCGGGGGCGACCGGTGCCGGCTCAGCCGCGGCCGGAGCCGCTGACGCGGGCGACCAGGGAGCGACCGCAGGCACCTCGTATTCGGGAGGCGGTAGGCCTTGCGGGCGCCCAGGTGGGCCGCAAGCCGCCACGGCCAGTGCACCCAACAAGCAAAGACGTGTTTTCATAGTGCCATTCCTGCGTCGGGGGCGGCGTGGGGCGCCGGCGGCGGCGGGTCGGGCGTTTCGGCGCTGTCGTCGGGGGCCGGGGCGGGGGCCACGGGAGCCGGCGCGGGCGTGCCGGGTGCGTCGGGCTCCGCCTCGCCTTCCGGCAAGGTGACGTCGGGCTTGGGGGCGGCGTCGGTGCCGGCAGCCAGCGCGCCGAGGGCGTGGGGAGGCGCGGTAGGAATTTCGGGTTTGCGCACGGGCGGCGGCGGCTCGTTGGAGGCCGCGGGGCAGCCGCCGAGGGCAAGCGCACAGAGAGCGAGCACCGAGAGCCGAAGCTTCACGCGACCCAGCGCTCCTCGTCGACGGCGCGCAGCGTGGCTTCCAGCCCGTGCGCGGGGGCGTAGCCCAGCTCGGCTTTGGCCTTGCTGTCGTCGACCATGCAAACGTAGCGAATGAAATCGAGCTCGGGCGCGGGGAACGACGTGAGCCGGAAGCGAAATAGGTTTTTGACGGCAGCCTTTGCCAGGGAGTGCGGCACCGACACGACGCGCCGCCCCAGCAGCGAAATGGCCTTGGACAGCGGCAAGGGCTCGGGCCCGCCGATATTGAAGATGCCGCGCACGCCCGGCCGCAGCCCGAGCTCGATGGCGCCGACGACGTCCCGCTGGTGCACGACCTGCATCATCGGGTCGAAGCCCAAGAGCGTCGGTACGACGTCCAGGCGCAGGTAGTTGCTGGGCGCGTTCTTGACCGTGCCCAAGATGTGGGCGGGGCGCAGAATCACCGTGTCGGTGCTGGGGTTGCGCCAGAAGAAGGCGTTGACCAACATGTCGAGCTCGACCAGGTCGCGGATGTCGCTGAAGGGGCCGGCGCCGAGCAAGGGCGCGTCTTCGCGGATGAGCTGCGGATTGTCGGGGCGCGGGCCGTACACGTTGGCGCTCGAGAGCAAGAGCAGCTTGGGGATTTTGTAGGCGTCGACGTACTCGAGCACCTTCTGCAGGCCGACCACGTTGAAATCGTGATGCTCGATCGAGCTTTCGTGCGGATCGTGCATCACGCCCAGATGCACGACAGCGGACACCCCGTGGCGGAACACGTCGCGCGCTTTGCTGCTGCGGATGTCCATTTGATGGTGCTCGACGTCACCGGGCGGGTCGACGAAGGCACGGCGATCGACGCCGATCACCTTGCGTTTGCGGTGCAGGGCGCGCGACAAATCTCGGCCCAAGCGGCCGCAGATGCCGGTGACGACCACGGGCCCGAGCTCCGTTTCGGCGACGAGGGCGTCGCCGTTCACAGAAAGACTCCGCGGCGGTCGCGCAGCCCGCGCCGGAGCAAATCGTTGATGGTCTGCTGCACCAGCCAAACCTTGTCGCCGATCACGCTGTCGTCGTCGTCGGCGTCACCGTAAAAGCGCATCGGCTCGCCAAAATAGATTCGATATTTGGTGGGCAGGGGCATGGCGCCGCCCGGCAAAAGCAGCTGCGGAACCAGCGGAAAAGCGGGCAAACCGAGCGCCCGCGCCGCCCATTCGATATTACCGAAGCTGAGGTATTGCTCCTCGGCGCCGATCACCGCCACCGGCACGATGGGCGTTTGCGTGCGCAGCGCCAGGCGCATGAAGCCATGACCGAACGGCTCGAGCTGGTAACGCTGGGCGAAGGGCTTACTGATGGCGCGCATGCCCTCGGGAAAGGCCAGCACCAGCTCGCCCATTTCGAGCAGGCGCATGGCGTTCTCTTGCAAGCCGACCACCTGCCCTACCCGGCTGAAGAAGGCGGACACGAACGGTAGTGTGGCCGTCCACTTTTCGACCATCGCCCTCGTCACGCGCGGCGGACGGGCGTCGTAAAACATGGCCGAGCCGATGATGGCGGCGTCGATCGGAATCTGCCCGGAGTGGTTGGCGATGAGCAGGGCGCGACCCGGCGGCACGTGCTCGATACCGAACACCTCGGTCCGGAAATACAGCCGGTGAAAGACGGCCACGACCATGGCGGCTTGGCGCGCGGTTTCGGGGTCGAAGCCGAACGGGTCGCCGCCGAGGGTGGTGTAGCGGCGCTGCAAGCTGCGCACGCGCTCTTCGAAATCTTCGCCCAGGAGGCGCAGACGCAGCTCGTCTTTTGCGCGCGTTGCGGCGTGCGCCACCCGCGCCAGGAACGGAAGCGTGCTCTGGGCGACGTCGGAGAGGCGAGCAAGGGCGTTACGCTGCATGAGAACGACGGCGGGCATGTTAGCGTGACTGGGCTTGGGTCCGCTCGTGATTCCCCCTGCGCTCCGGCCCGGAGCCACCGTGCGAGTCATCGCGCCGGCAAGCCCCTTCGACCGGACGCTGGCGCTGTGCGGTATTGCGTTTTTGGGCGAGCGCTATCGCGTCCAGTTCGATTGGCGCATGTTCGAAAGAGACGGCTTCCTGGCCGGTCCAGATGGACGTCGGCGCCAGGAGCTGGCCGAGGCCATTACCGCCCCCGAAGTCGCCGCCGTCGTCGCTGCGCGCGGTGGCTACGGCATCACGCGTATTGCCGGCGACATCGACTTTGCCGCGTTGCGCCGCGCCCCCAAGTGGCTGGTTGGATTTTCGGACGTCACCGCGCTGCACGTCGAGGCTCAAGCGGTCGGGGTAGCCTCGTTGCACGCCCACCATGCGGCCGGCCTGGGGCGCGGCGATGCGCACGCCCGCGCAGCGTGGCTGGCTGCGCTCGAAAGTCCCCTCGCCCCGCGCACGCTGCACGGCCACGTGCTGCACCCTGGGCGCCGGGTGCGCGGACCGCTGGTGGGCGGCAACTTGACGGTGCTGTTCACCTGCGCGGTGACCGGTCGCTTGCGTTTGCCGCCCGGCTCCATCTTGGCGCTCGAAGACGTGACCGAAGTTTCGTACCGCATCGATCGCATGCTGAGCGCGCTACGCATGGGCGGGCACGTGCGCGATCTGGCTGGGGTGGCGTTGGGAGGCTTTACGGATTGCCCGCCCGGTCAACACGGCGTGCCGGTCGAGAAGGTGCTTTCGCGCGAGCTTGCGAGCTGGGGGGTGCCAGTGGTGACGGGGTTGCCGTTCGGGCACGACTTGCCGAATCACCCCTTGCTGCTCGGCGCCGAAGCAGAGCTCGACGCCGAAGCCGGTTGTTTGCGGTTGGGGCAGCTACCGTAGCGCGGTCGTCAGCCCGGCTGGTCGTCGATCAGCTCTTCGTCGTCGACCGAAAATTCGCCGCTCTCTTCGTCTTCGTCGGCGTCCGCTAGCTGCACCGGCGGCCGGATTTCGGTGACGTCGGAGGCGCCCGGAACGTAGCCGGGCTCGGGCATGGCTTGCGGTTTCGGCGGTGGAGCGCCTTTGGCGCGTGAACCAGGCGGAGGCGGAGGTGCCGCCTTGGCGTTGCCCTTCGGCGGAGGAGGAGGCGGGGCCTTGCTGCCTGCGCCGGAGGGGGGCGGCAGCGGCGGACGCAACGACGGCGGTGGTGGCGGCGCACCGGCGCGCGCGGCGGAGCCGGGCGGTGGCGGCGGTGGATTGCGCCCCGGGATCGGCGGACGGCTGCTGTGCGGAGCGGAGCCGGGCAACGGCGGCGGTTGCGAGGTACGCGACGGCACGTCTGCGGGCGCGACCGCGACGGGGATGTCCGTTGCAGGTTCAGCAGCCGGTGGCGCGGCTTCGGCGGAGGGCGGCGCGGCGTCGGTCCCCACCCCGGCCTCAGCCAAGCTGGGTGCCGGCTCCGCCGGAGCCGCTTCAGCTGGTTCAGCGCTCACTGGCTCGGGGACTGCGGCGGCCGGGGATGGCTCTGCGGTTGCCGCGGCATCCTTGGACCCACCCTTTTTGGGTTTCGGGGGCGGTGCCAGCTTGCTCGGAGCCGGCGCGGCATCCGCCGCCGACGACGGCTCCGCCGGTGCTGGCGCCGGTGCGGCTGCCAGCGCCGACGCGACCTCTGCCGGCAACCGGGCCTCGTCGTACAGCGCGGCCAGAGCCGCGGGCGACAGCGCTGCGGTGGGCTCGTCGTCGGGAGCGGAAGCCCCGGGCGGCAACGCCGCTTCGCCGGACGCGGCAGCGGGCTCGGCGAGCGGCGCTGGCTCGGCCGGTTTGTCGTCGGTGAGCTTGGCGTCGGCGGGCTTTTCGTCGGCGGGCTTTTCGTCGGCGGGCTCTTCGCCGTCCGTCTTGGCTTCGGCGGGCTTGGCTTCCACCTTCACTTCGGTCGGCTTGGGTGCGGCTTTCGGGTCCGAAGCGTCGTCCTTCGGGCGCTTGAGCATAGCCTGCTTGGCGCGCTCCAAGCCTTCGGTGGCTTCGGGGTCGCCCGACTTCATGCGCAGGACGCGACGCCAGGCGTCGGCGGCTTCACGCGGGTCGTCGAGCTTTTCTTCCCACAAGCGCGCGACCTTTCGCGCCAGCTCCGCGCGCGAGCCGGGATCTTTTCCGCGCAGGATTTGGTCCTCGAACAGCTGGACCATGCCGCGGTAGTCGGCAAGCTCGGTGTACAGCTCGGACAGCTGCTCCATCACGCTCGTGTCGGAGGGCGACAAGTCGTGCAGCCGCTTCAAGTCGGTTGCGGCGCCGACCTTGTCCGAAAGCTTGTCGCGACGCAGCGACGCGCGGCGCGCCAAGAGCTTGCGCACCAGCGGGCCGTCGAAAACCTCTTCCAAAGCGCGCGTGAGCACGGTTTCGGCGCGGCGCGAATCGCCGACGTCGCTGGCCAAAGCCTCCAGCGCTTCCAGCCGCTCGTCGTCGACGTGGGTGACGATGGCGTCACCGAGCCAGGAGAAGGCTTTGTCGATGTCCTTCAGCTCGCGGTACACGAGCGATGCCGCGCGACCCAACAGCACTCCGCGCGTGCGTCCGCCATCGCGCGAGCCTTGACCGCCGGCGGCCAAAGCGTCGGCCAGCGTGCGGCGCAGCGTGTCGACGCTCTTGGCCTTGTCGCTCTTGATTGCGACGTCTTCCAGCAAGGCCAGCGTTTCGTCTTGGGCACCGGCACTGAGCGCCAGGTCGAAGAACGCCCGCGCCTTTTCGTAGACGCCGTGCTCGGCGGCCACCGAAGCGGCCCGACCCAGCGCCGCGAGCTTGTCGGCCGGCGCCTTGCAGCGCGACACCTGTCGTTCGTAGATGCCGATGGCCTGCGCCGGTTCCGGCGCGAGCTTGCTCAAGCGCTGCAACAGCGGCTCGACCTCGGCCGGCGCCACGCTGGTCAAGGCTTGCTCACCGTGGTGCAAGGCCTCGTCCACCGAGACTTCGGCGCGCAGCAACACCTCGGCTTGACGCACCATCTCTTCGGCGCGCGCGGGGCCCGACAGATCCGCCACCATCAGGTCGTGCGCAATGCCGAGCGCGTCCAAGTCCTTGAGCTTGACTGCGATTTCTTCGAGCTGTTTGGCGATGTCCGGATCCGCGCCGCGGGTGCGGGCAAGCTCTTTGGCCACCGCCGCCGCGTCGGCCTCGCGCCCAACCGACACGAAGCGTTCGAACGCGCCCTTCAGCGCGTTGTTGCGCGCCGGGCCCACCGGCGCCTCCATGTACCACTCGACCAACTTGGTCGCGACGACACCCTTCCAACCGAGCTTGTCGCCGAGGGTCACGTACTCTTGGCGGCACGGCTCGTCGCCGCGATCGGCGACCTCCACCAACACGGCCAGCGCTTCGTCGCTCTTGCCCACCTTTTCATGCAGAATTTCCGCCATGCGGCGGATCATCTTGCTGACTTCGGCGTCGTCGCCTTCGACCTCCGCCAGCACGCCCAAGAAGCCGGCCACGCGCTCCCACTCGCCGAGCTTTTCGCACAGCTCACACAGGCGCTGCACGCAGTCGAAGTTCTCCGGATCCAGCTCGCGCACGATGTCGAGCACGCGCACGGCCGCCTTGGGGTCGTCGAGCGGTCCCTCGTACAGCTGAGCCAGGCTCTCCGCGACCTCCAGCCGCTGCGCAGGCTCGGTAACGACGGCCAGCAAGCGTTCGAGCGCGGCGGCGCGACCCTTGTGGTCGCCGAGCTTGTCGTACAGCGCCGCAATCTTGGTGAGCGCCACTTCGTTCTTCGGATCCAGGTCGGACAAGACCTGCTCGTACAAATCGATGGCGGCTTTGGCGTCGTCCAAACCTTCCGCCGTGAGATCGGCTTGGCGCAGCAGATTCGTCAGCTTTTCTGCTGGATCTTTGCTGGCTTTGACCAAACGGGCCAGGTAGTCGGAAGCTTCGCCGAACTCGCTGCGACCGACGGCGTCGTCGGCCAAGTACGACAGCGCTTCGACGTCCTCGCCGTCCTTGAGCAAGTCGACGAGCGTGGCGCGCGCGCCGTCCGGATCGGTGAGCTCGTCCTTCTGAATCTTGGCCGTGCGGCGGCGCAGGCTAGCGCGCGCGGTCTTGTCGTCCAGCTTGTCGGCGCGGCGCACGAGGTACGCCGCCAAGTCGGCGATGCGCTCGGCGGTGCGGTAACGCTCCTCCAAGCCCGCCGCGTAGGCTTCGTTCTGGGCGTCGAGCTCGGTCGCTTGCTCGAGCCGCAAGACCGCGCTGGCATCGTCGCCGGCGCGGCCCAGGTAGCCGGCTTCGACGAAGAAGAGCGCGGCTTTGGCCGACGAGTCCTGAGCCAGCTGGGCTCGCTCGTCCACGGCGGTGGCCGCCTGATCCCATGCCTCTGCGACCACGAAGGCTTTTTCGGCCGATTCCCAGGCGGTTGCGCTCTTGGTCAAGGTGGCGGCTTCGGCGAAGGCCTCGCCGGCGCCGAGCGCGTCGCCCGTCTGCTGGCGCAAGCTGCCGAGCTTGGTCAACAGCTCCGCGCGCTGAGCGTCGTCGGAGATGGCGGGCAGATTTTCGGTCAGCACCACCACGGCCAGATCCGGGCGCTCGCCCTTCTCGAAATAGCCCACGGCCGTGTTGATGGCCTCCTCGTCGCCCGACGTGAGCCCGGCGATGCGCGCCCAGGCTTCACCGGTGGCAATCGGGTCTTTGCGCTTGCCTTCGTGCAGCTTGGCCAGCGCTTTTTCGAGCGAGATGCGCGCCTCGACGTCCAGCACTTGCTCGGCTTCTTGGGCCATCACCAGCGCCAGCTCGTCCCACTGTTGGGCTTTCTCGAGCAGACGCTTGAGCTGGCTGCGCGCCCCGTCGTCGGTGACGTCGATGGCCAACAGCTCTTTGAGCGCCGTCGTCGCGGTCTCGGCGTCCCGCAGCTGCGTCTCGCACAAACCCGCGACCTCTCGCAGGTAACCCTTGCGACGTTCTTCGTCGGCGTTGGTGTCGCGCGCGGCGGCCAACAGCACGTCGCGCAAGTCTTGAAATTTGCGCGTTTGTCGGAGGTAGGGCTCCAAGAACGCCACCGCATCTTCGTTCGAGCGATCGAGCGTGAGCACCTCGCGGAACTTGGCGGCGGCCTCGTTCTTCTTAGCCTTGCGCACCATGGCCTGCGCTTGCTCGACCAAGCCCTGCACTTGGTCGCCCACGTCGGCGCCCGGAGCGGGAGCCAGCGCGTCGATCAACGAATCGTCGCCGCCTTCTTCGGCCGCGGTCGACACCAGCTTGCGCGCCTCGGCGGCCATCGCCCCGCTCGGGTTCGTCTTCAGGTAAGCGGCAGCCTTACCGGCGGCTTCCAGGGTGCGCCCGGTCTGCTCACCGTAGTACAGCGCGAGCTGCATGGCGCGGTCGTTCCGGCTGTCGATTTCCAGCGCGCACAGCGCGTAGCTGAAGCCGTGGTCTCCCGGGTATTGCTCGCTCAGCTCGACGAACAACTGCGCGCCTTCGGCCTGCTCGGCCTCGGGCACGATTTGCTTGGCCTGCACTCGCTCCAAGATGACGGTCGCCAGCTGCTGCTTGAGCGAAGCGTCCGCGCCGCCATCCAGCCGGCGCGCGTTGCGCAAGGCGCCGGCTGCGCCCGCGAAATCTCCGGCTTGTTTGCGGACGTCACCTTCGTCTTGATAGAGCGCGATCTGCCGCTCGCTGTCGTTGACCAGCCGCTGCTCGAGCTCGAAATACGGAATCGCTTCTTCGAAGCGGTTCTCGGCCTTGAGCAACTCGCGCACCGAGTAGATCGAAAATTGGCTAGTCTCGTCGAACTCGACCGCCCGCTTGTAGCTGTCGATGGCCTTCTTCGGCTGCGAGAGCGGCGGCGCGGCCCACAGCTGGCCGAGCTCTTCGTGAATGGCCGCGACTTGGCTGCGCAGCGACACGTCGTGTTGAGCAACCACGGACAGCGCCTTGGCTCGGCGCTCCAGCAGCGCGACCAGCGCTTTCGTATCGCCCTTCTCGCGGTACAGCTCCGCCAGGCGCTCGGCGGGGGTCGACTGGGTCGGATCGCGGTCGATGGCGATCATCAGCGCGCGCGCGGCGCGGTGCGCGTCTCCCAGCGTGGTCGTCCACACGTTGGCCGACTCCGTCAGCCAGTGACAGGCAAAGGCCGGATCACTAGTGGCGGTGCCCACTTTTTCGAGCAAGAGCGCGTACGCCTTCGGATCGCTCTGCCCGGCGTGGTGAGCTTGCGTGATCGCGTCCTGGTCGTGCGGATTCTGGACCAGTCGCTGGACCAGTACCTCCGTTTCCCGAGGGTCCATATTGCGAGCGACGCTAACACGCTGCCGGAAGCGGCCGCAACGCGCGGATATGCATCAACGCGGCCGGCCCGTCGTCAGCTGCAGTCGCGAGAACTGCAACGCAACGCGTAGCTCAATCGAAGCGACCGTAGCGCTCGTTGCCCCGCCGCTCGAGCGGCGCGGTAGGCGAGGTTTTCGGCGCTGGTTTCTTCGCGGGGGCTGGCGCGTGTAGTGAATGCCCGCCTCCCGCAGCAGGCATCGCGGCGTCTTTGAACGTGTCTTTCGTGAACATGTCGTCCGAAGCCGAGCTGGCGCTGGGCACCGCGATCGAGGCGGAATTTTCCAGTGTTGAAGCGGGGGTTTCGGTTGGTGCCAGTGTAGGTGCAGCCGGCTGTAAGGCCGTAGTGACGTTCGCTTCCGCGGAGTGATCAGGAATGCGCACGAGCGACGCGCTCGTCACCGAGGCGGCCGACCAGCGCTTGAGCGGAGCGCTCCACAGCACGACGCCGAGCGTCGCCAGCGCGAGCAGTGCTGCGGCCAGCAACGCTCCCAGCAGCCACGTCCGGCGCTCGGCCAGCCGCAGGCTTTCGGGCAAATCTTCTTCGGCGACGTGCGGTCGCACGCCGCTCTCGACCGCGCGCGAAACCGCTGCCGCTTGCACGAGCTCGCTCAGCATTTGCTCGGCGCTGGCGGGACGGTTCTCCGGCAGCTTCTCGAGCGCGCGTCGCACGACGGCTTCGATAGCCGGCGGGATCTCTACACCGGGCGCGGCTTCGTCCAGCTCGGGCGGCGCGTTCTTGATGTGCTTGGCCATCACCACGACGGCGTCGTCGTCCACGAACGGCGCGCGCCCGGCGAGCATCTGAAACAAGAGCACGCCCAACGAGTAAAGATCCGAGCGAGCGTCCAGGGCGGCTCCCTGCGCCTGCTCGGGCGACATGTAGCGCGGCGTGCCGAAGACGGTGCCGGCCAGAGTCTCCAGCTGGTCGACGGGAGCGTCCTCGTCGCGCACCCATTTGGCGATTCCGAAGTCCAAAATTTTACAAATTTCCCGGTCGCCGCCGGGATCGTGCACGCGCGCCAAGAACAGGTTATCGGGCTTCAGATCGCGATGGATGATGCCCTGCGCATGAGCTTCGGCGAGGCTGCGCAACGCATCTCCGGCGAAACGCAGTGCGTCGACCCAATGTAGCCGCCGCTCGCGCCGCAACCGCTCCCCGAGTGTCTCCCCTTCGAGCATCTCAAGCGCCAAGAACCAGGAGCCGTCTTCGGCTTCACCGAAGTCGAAAGCGGTGACGGTGTGAGGGCTCTTGAGCAGCGAGACGGCTCGCGCTTCCCGCTCGAAACGCGCCTTGGTTTCGGGATCGTACGCGCGGTCGCGGCGCACGATCTTGAGCGCGACGTCCCGCCCCACCGCGGCCTGGCGCGCACGGTACACCGAGCCCATCGAGCCGCTGCCGATGCGCGCCAACACCATGAAGCGACCCGCCAGTGTCGTGCCCAAGAGCGGATCTTGCCCGCTCTCGGCCAACGCTCGTGCGTCGACGAACGACAGATCATGCTCGGGGCACTTTGCCTCCCAGCCCGCTCCATCAGGAGCCGGCTGGCGACAACGCGGGCATATCCGCGACAAGCTGGAGCTCAGCGGCGGAAGCGTCGAGTCGCGCACGGAAGCCGGCATCAGGACACGGACCCGAAAATCGGTACCATCATCATTGAGGGCACGCCTGCCAAACTACAAGAGGCATCCTAGCTCGTCTTCGGGCCCCCGGCGGCGCCCGTGAGCGAGTTGTTTAATCGACGGCGCCGGCAGCTCCGCCGGGCGTGTCGCCTTTTGCGCCAGCGGCCCCGCCAGCTCCGCCCCCGGCGTCGGCCGGAGATGACGTGGTGCCCCCGGGTGCGCCGCTAGGTGTCGTTTTCAGCTGGCAAATCCCGTTTTGGCAGACGAAGCCCGGGTCACAGGCGGGTGGCCCTTCGTGACCTTCTTGCGAACAGGTCAAGGGTTCGTCCTCGCCCGAGATCAGCAGACTGCAGGCGGCGCTGGCCACCCCGACCAAGACCACCCCGGCCAGTTGGGAAACCCTCAAAAGTAACTCCCGAAAGTGATTCCAGCGCTGCGCTGCACTGGATCGCTCGGCGACAGCAGCCAGACTCCGGCAAAAGTTCCTGCGGCCGCCGCTCCGAGAGCAAAGGCCACGTCGGCCACCAGCGCTTCCTTGGCAGCGCGCCGGCCCCTCTCCCTCAGCTGTCCCACCGACAGCGTCCGAGACGTGCCGACCCCGCCGACGTCGTCGGACAACGCTTTGCCGCCGAACACAGCGCCCACCACCAGCGAAATCACCGCTACCGAAGCCGTGCCGATCAGGAGCGCGTTCGGGCGCGGGGGCGCCGGGGGAGCGGCAGCGACTTGCACACAACCGGCCGGAGCGGGAGGCGCGGCGATTTGCCCGGCCCGTTCGGCGCCGCGCAGCCGCTCGATGGTCAAGCGGGCACGCTCGCGCTCGGCGGCGTCGGTTTCCAGCTCGCGAAAGCGCGAAAGCGCCTCGATTGCTTCCGGCAATTGGCCGAGCTTTTCGTGGACGAGCGCGAGGTTGAAGAACAAGTCCTTGCCGTCGGGATCGAGCTTCGCGGCGTCTTCTAGCTGTTCCAGCGCTTCGGCGTAGCGACCGGAGCGATACAGCTCGAGCGCGCGATCGAAGTGCTGGCGCGCCCCCGCAACGGCCGATTCCGGGGCGGGCTCCGGTGACGGGACCGGAACCTGGGCGGCGGCGAGCGCCGGCGCCGTCAGCACCGCGGCGCCGCAAACCAGCGCGAGGGTCAAAGGTGACCAGAGCCAACGGGAGCGCACTGGCGCACCATAGCCGAAGCGCGTTCCGGCCGTGCGCCTCGAGCTTCGGCCGGCGACGGATTGTCTCAGAGCGCGGCCGGCCTATACTCACCGAGAAGCGATGTCTGGGCCTTACGGTGAAGCTGATGCGTGGGGCCGTCCCCCGTCGCCGCCGGGCCCGTTGAGGACGAGCGGTACCGCCACGCTGGCGCTCGCCGCGGGAGTGCTCTCGTTCTTTTGTCTCTTCGGCTTCGGCGGAGCGCTGGCCATCGCGCTCGGCTGGCTCGCGCACGGTGAGATTGAGCGCTCTGACGGCAGACTCGGCGGCAAGGGGCTCGCCAGCACCGGCATCGGCCTTGGCATCGCCAATCTGGTGTTCACGGTGGTCGGCGTGGGTGTGTTGGTGGCACTTGCGGTTCGTCCGGAACCACCTTCGGCGACGCTGGCGCCACCGACATTGCACCCCGTTCCAGCACCCGTCACGGCGCCCCCCGTACCCGCGCCCAAACCGCAGGCGGAAGCGGTCGAGGCGACGCCAAGCCCGACACTGCCGACGCTCCCACCTCGGGTCGGCAAAATCGCCATCGTGGAAGCTTCGACTGGTGCCGGTCCGCTCGAAGCCCAGCTCTTGGAGCAGTTGGCCGAATCGGCCAAGGCCGGAGAACGACTGGTGCTGTGGACCGTCACGACCGACTGCGAGCCGTGCGACGCGGTGGGGCGCGCCTTGCCCGACGCGCGCATGCAGCGCGCCTTGGCCAAGGTACGGCTAGTACGCGCCGATACCAGCGTTTTCCCGCGAGAGCTGCGGAGCCTGGGTGTCGCCAGCGACGTAGTGCCGGGTTTTACGTTGCTCGACGGCCGCGCTCACGCCCTCGACCACATTCACGGCGGCGAGTGGGACGCCGACATCCCCGCCAATATCGCACCTATTTTGGATAAGTTTTTGGGCCACCGGCTGACCCAGCGCCGCCATCCCTGGGCGCGCCCGCTGCGCGAGGGCGAGACTCCCCTGTAATCTTCCAGTGACGCGGCCCACGGGCCCCGCGTGGGCGGGGTAGAAAACGCGGAGGGGGAGCGCTAGCATCCGCGCCCCTGTAATGACGAGCGCTCAACACTTGGTCACGCCCCTCCCGGTTGGCACCGCGGTCGCTCCCGGTTCCCTCCGCGCCCGCCTCGAAGAGCTCAGGTCGCGTGGCACGCAGCTGAACCTCAAGCAGGCCGTCGGCATCGTCGTGCCCCTGTGCGTGCAATTGGCTGAGCTTCATCGCGCAGGTCAGAAGCTCTTCCTTCACCCCTCCATGCTGGTCGAAGACCAGTACGGTTTCTTCCAGGTCTCACCGCAGCACGCGCAGCTGCCGCCGCTGCTGCCCCGCGACAAGGCGTGCCTGCCTCCCGAGGCGAAGGCCGGCGCGGGCGGCGCCCGAGCCAGCGTCTTCGGTGTCGGGGCTATCTTGTACGAGCTGGTCACGGGAGCCGCCGTGGGCCCCGGCATGCGCCGCCCGAGCGAGTGCGTCTCGGGCCTAACTCCGGATTTCGAGGCCGTTCTGGCCAAAGCGCTGGTCTCCGACCCCGCCCACCGGCCCGACGACTTGAACGCTTTGGCGGCGGCATTGCACCAGTTCGCCCCAGCCGGCAGCGTTGCTCCCCCGCCCCCCGCCGATACCTCGCACCTGGATCACGACGCCGGCTTCGAGGTCGACGTGTCGATGTCCATGCTCCCGCCGATGCCGCGCGCCGCCGGTTACAACGTGGGCGTTACCGATGCCCGACCGGCGGCCCGCACCCCGGACGCCACGAGTGAGCTCGCCTCGCTCAAGGCTCGGCTCGAGAGCGATCCGCGGCCCCGTTACGTCGTCGTCAAGGACGGCATGGACCATGGGCCGTTCAGCGCGGTGGAGCTGCTGCAGCAGATCGCCAGCCACACCTTCGTAGAAAACGACATCATTCGCGACGCCCTGAGCAAGGACGAGCGCTCAATCAAGGATTGGGACGAGTTCGCCCCGTTCGCCGAGCACGCCAAGCTGAACCGCGAGGTGAAGGCCGAGAAAGAAGCCATCGAGCGGGTGGTGGTGCAGGAGTCGCGCAGCACGCGCGGCAAAGCCTTCGTCGGCATCGCCGTGTTGGGCGCGCTGATGGTGGCGGCCGGCATCTGGTTTCTGACGGCGCGCGGGCGCCACAGCGACGAAGTCGCCGTGCAATCGGACTCCCTGTCCAATGTCGAGCTGCAAGGCGATCTGAAATCGACGAAGAAGGGCGGAGGCGGGGGCGGCGCGCGCGTGGTCGGCAAGAGCGGCGGCTATCCGATTTTGGGCGGCGGCCAGAGCTGCGAGTCGGCGCGCAATGCCTACGTCGAAGAAATGACGATGGGCGGACCGAAGGGGCAAGCCGATCTGACGGCTGGCCAATACGGCTCGGTGCTCAATCGGGGTTCGTATTTTGGCCATTGCGGCGTGCCCGATTCGATGGGCATCAACATCTGTGCAGCCGTCCAAAATGGCCGAGCCGTCGGCGTCACCGTCACGACCAAGCCGCGCGATCCGCGCATTCAAGCTTGCATTGCCGCCGGTGTCCGCGGGCTCAGCTTCCCCAGCAACCCCAAGCTCGACGTGTCCACGACCAACTTCTGAGCGAGCCCACGTGCCAGGTCGAGGCGGGAACCCCAAGCGACGATGCCACGCGCTGCTGCTCGCGGCGCTCGGCCTCGCCAGCGCGGCGTGCACGACCGCGGTCGCCAACGACCTTCCGGAGACCGAAGCCAATCGCGCCGTCGTGGCGCTCGAGACCCACGGCGTCTCGGCCGAAAAGGAACGCGATCCGGAGGCCGAGGGCCGCTTTCGGGTGAGCGTCGGACGTGACGAGGCGGCGGCAGCAGCCAGCGTGCTCTCACAAGAATCGGTGCCCGGCCGCGAAAACCCAGGCATTTTGCAGAGTCTGGGCAGCGGGTCGATGGTACCGAGTCGGCTTTCCGAGCACGCGCGGTTGCTTTCGGGCATCAGCGGCGAGCTCGAGCATTCTTTGCAAGCGGTCGACGGCGTGGTCTCGGCGCGCGTGCACTTGGCCGCCCCGGAGCACAGCCCCTTGGACGATACCGAGCCGACTCGGCCTTCGGCCTCGGTGTTGATTCGCCATCGTGGCGCGGCGCCGCCCTTGGCCACGTCCGACGTGCAGCGGCTGGTTGCCGGTGCGGTGCCCGGCCTTGCCCCTGGCGACGTCTCCGTCGTGTCCAGCACCGCCGCCGCCAGCGCGCGGCCCGCCGACAAAGAGCTACGGCGGGTGGGACCGATCACGGTGACGCGCGGCTCGCTGTCGCCTCTGCGCTTCGTGGCGGCGGGCGCGGTGGCGCTGAATTTGGCGCTTTTGCTCGCGGTCTTGCTGCTTTGGACGAAGGTGCGCCGGACCGAGGAGGCGTTGGGTCAAGCGCGCACCGAAGGCGGCGCGGCCGCGCGGTGACTGCCCCCGCGGCGACGCCCATCAGCGAGCCGGCCATCGAGCTCCGCGACTTGTGCGTGGGTTTTGCGCGGCCGGTGTTGCGCCACATCGATCTGCAGATCCCGCGCGGCTGCTTGTACGGGCTCATCGGTCCGGGCGCGAGCGGCAAGAGCGTGCTGTTGAAATGTCTGGCGGGTCTGCTTCGTCCGCAAAGCGGACAGGTGTGGGTGCTCGGACGAGACGTGACCCGGTTGGACGAAGTCGGGCTCTCGGCGCTACGCCAGCGCATGGGCATGCTGTTTCAAAACAATGCCTTGTTCGACTTCATGACCGTCGCCGAGAACATTGGCTTTCCGCTGCGCCAGCGCGGCGCCGGTGAGGGCCAAATTCGCGAGCGGGTCGCTGAGCGTTTGGCGTGCGTGGGCCTGAGCGGCTTCGAAGATCGGTTGCCTTCACGCCTGAGCGGCGGCCAAAAAAAACGCGTCGGCGTGGCCCGCGCCACGGTGGCGGCGGCCGAGCTGGTGCTCTACGACGAGCCGGCAGCCGGGCTCGATCCGGTGACGTCGCAACGCATCTTCGACCTCTTACGGGCCGAGCAGCGCGCGGCCGGCGCCACCGTCGTGATGGTGTCGAGCGACCTCGATCGGCTGCTTCCCGTCACCGATCGCATCGGCGTCTTGCTCGACGGCAAGCTCGCCTTCGACGGCTCCGTCGAAGCCGCTCGCAACAGCGACAACGAAGCCGTCCGCCAATTCGTCACCGGCAGCCCCGACGGCCCGCTGTAACGGCTCTGCGTGGACCCAGATTTTTTCACAAGAAGGACAGAAGGGCAGAAGAACGAGCAGGTGGGGCGCTGCAGCGTCCCGTCTCTCGCGTCGCGCAGCGAGGTACCTGAACGGCTCCGACCACCGGAACGCAAGTGCGTGGTCGGTGCGGCGCCCAATCAGGCCTTCTGCCCTTCTGCCCTTCCTGTGAAAAAATCTGGGTCCGTTATAGCGACTTGAGGTAGCGCAGGCTGGTGGCGATGGCTTCGAACGGATCGGTGAAGCCGCGATCTTGCTCGACGATGTACCACTCGCAACCGGCCGACTCGGCTTCGCGCAAGATGGTCGGAAAGTTGAGGTTGCCCTCGCCCAACGCGGCCATAATCGGCTCGTTTTGCGGGGTGATGGCGTAGTCTTTGAGGTGCAAGAGCGGCAGCCGCCCGGAAAGGCGCGCACAGTAGCCGGCCGGATCTCCCCCACCCGCCTGCACCCAATACGTGTCGATTTCGCCGTGCACCATCACCGGATCGGTCCGCTCGTACAGCCAATCCAAGATCGCCTTGCCCCCGAGCTTCCTAAACTCGATGGCGTGGTTGTGGTAGGTCAGAAGCTGCCCGCGCGAGCGCAGCACTTCGCCGGCGTGGCTCAGCTTGTCGGCTAGCTCGAACACCTGGTCGAGCGTGTCGAGCGGCGTGTGCGGATACGGATACGCGGTGAAGCGGCAGCCCAGTGTGCTCAAGGTGTCGGCGACCTTGTTCGGCTCGTCGACGATTTCCCGGCCGTCTTCGTGCGTGGCGCAAATGCCCAAGCCGGCGGCGTCGGCCAGCCGCTTCACCTCCGCGCTGGAAATTGGTCCGAGCCCGCTCAGCTGCACGTGCTCGTAGCCAATCTCGCGCACGCGCGCGAAGCTGCGTGCCACGTCCTCGGCGGTCTTGAGGTGGTCACGCAACGTCCAGAGTTGAAGCGCGATCCTTCGCGAATCGAAAGCCATGGGGAGCGCCACCATACACCGGACGGCGCGCTTGGCGGTAGCGGCTCCGAAGCTGTAGTCTGCGCCGGTGAGCACGAACGCCGAGCCCGAAGCTGCCGCACCGACGTGGTCGGCGCTGTTCGGCGGCGTCTCGGACATCGTAGCCATCGTGGGCGCCGAAGGCGTGTTGATGTCGCGCATTTTGGGGCGCACCCTGAGCGGCTCGGTCGACCGCGCCGAGCTGATGCGCAGCCTGTACCGCATGGGCCTGCGCTCGGTGCCGATTGTCGCGGTCACGGCCCTGTTCGTGGGCGGCATCATGGTGATCCAGGCCGCGCCCATCGTCGAGCGCTACGGAGCGCACGGGCTGCTCGGTTGGGGCGCGGGCTTCGGCACCTTGCGCGAGGTCGCGCCCTTGCTCACGGCGTTGATGATCTCCGGCCGCGTCGGCGCCAACAACACCGCCGAGCTCGGCACCATGACCGTGACGGAGCAGGTCGACGCCCTACGCGCCATGGCCATCGACCCCATCGGCTATTTGGTGACGCCGCGCTTCTACGGCATCGTGATCACGCTGTTCTTGTCGACAATTCTCGCCGACGTGCTGGCGCTGCTCGGCGCTTCGATCGCGGGCCGGGCTCTGCTCGGCGTCGACCCCGTCGTGTTCTACAATGGCTTGACCAGCGGGCTGCTCGGCATCGGCGACATCGTGCACGGCTTGATCAAGAGTGCGGTCTTCGGCATCGCCATCGCTCTGTCGAGCTGCCACTTCGGACTTGCGACCGAGGGCGGGGCCCCCGGTGTCGGCCGCGCCGTCAATTCCGCGGTCGTGGTCAGCGCAGCGGGCATTTTCGTGATCGATTACCTCTTGTCCTTTGCCATCTCATGAGTGACGGCGCGACCGCTAGTGCCGAGCCGGGCCTCGGCGTGACCCTGAGCGAGATCTATCGCTTGCTGAAGCTCACCATTCGCTGCTGCTTGGAGGGCGGGCTCGAGCGCGGCTCGGTGCTGAGGCAAATGTACGAGATCGGCAATCGCTCGCTGGTCTTTCTGTGCATCGTGATGGGCTTCATGGGCATGATCTTGACCTATCAAGCCGCGCTGCAGACGCAGCGGGTGGTGCCGGATCTCAGCCTGTTGGGCGCTACGTTCCTCGAGCTCTTGGTGCGTGACTTGGCGGCGTCCATCTGCGCTTTGATGCTGGCGACGCGCGTCGGCGCCGGCATCGCGGCCGAGATTGGCTCGATGGTCGTGACCGAGCAGGTCGACGCCTTGCACATGTGCGGCGCCGATCCGATAAAGCACCTGGTGTGTCCGCGGTTCCTCGCCAGCCTGGGCATGTTCGTCATGCTGGTGGTGCTGGCCGCGTGCGTGGCCGTCGCCACCGGCGCCTGGACCGCGTCCGCTTTTTTCGGCCTGAATCCCCGGACTTTCCTGAATTTGTCGCTGCTGTCGGCCCCCGACGTGATCATCGGCTTGACCAAGTGCGTGGCCTACGGCGCAGCCATCCCGATCATCAGCGCGCACGCCGGCTTGACCGCCTTCGGCGGGTCCGAAGGCGTGGGCTCCGCCACCACCCGCGCCGTGGTCGGCTCGTCCTTGGCCGTCATCGTGCTCAACTTCTTGATCAGCGGCACCGGCTACGTGATCTTCGGTCCGTAGCTCAGCGCGGGCGGCGACGCACTCGTTCGGATGACACATACAGCGGCGACTCGAAGTAGCTGCTAGCCAGGTTCAAGAACGAAAACGGCTCACCCTGAGCTTGCTCCAGGGGCCCCAAGATCGCCTCCGACAAGCTCAAGCCGACCCCGAGCACGAAGTGAGTGCTCTTCTCGTCGGCGTGCGCGTAGCGCGGAAACCCGCGCGTGTAGTAGCCGGCCAGTAGCTCGAAGTAGCGAAACGGAGTGCGCTCGAGGCCGGGGACCCCTGCGAGCTTGAGCGCGCCGAAGAACTTTTGGCCCTGATAATCGATCATCGGCTGGAAGGACCGGCCGCCAGATGGGTAATAAAACAGCCGAAAATCGCATAGTTTCCGGAAGCCCGGAAACCGATTGCGCAGATAGGACAGCGTCACCCCTACCCCGTCCATAATCGTGTCCTCGTAGGAATAACCATGGTCGACGGAGTAGCCGTCGAAAAACTCGATGTACTGGTAGAGCAAGGTACTGAACAGAGGTGGATACAGCGAGCTGACCCAGTGGCCTTGATGGGTCGCCCGCAGCCGCCAATACAGCAGCTCGCTCGTCATGTACGAGCCGTAGGCATGGCCGAGCTTGTCGAGGCCGCCGCTGCCGGTGTTCATGCCGAACCAGCCTTCCGAATTGAACCGGAACGACGCCGAGCCCCACTTCCAATCCTTGAAGCCGGTGTACGTGATCAGCGCCACCAGCCCCACGGACTCCAGCGGAACACTGGCGGCCGCATCCAGCAGCCCCACGGACTCGAAGCGCGGCGGCGTTCGCGCTCGCCCGCTCGGCCCGAGCCAGGCGGGCGCCGCGGGCGGTAGCGCCGGGGCAGAAGCCGTCGGCGGGAGCGTCGTCGAGGCGGGCTCGGCGCGCGCCAACCCCGAAGCCAGAACGCAGGCCAACCCGGCGGAAATGACCGGTGCCCTCAGGGCCATCAAAAGACCCACTGGGCGCGCAGTCCCCGTTGCACCGAGCGCGCGGTCAGCTCGAAGCCACCGACGTTCGAGCGAAAACGCCGCACCCCGAGCTCGAGCCCGAGGCTCAGTCCCGGCGTCGGGGCGATGCCCAAGGTGCCGGCGTAGCGCAGCACGTCGCCCTTCGCCGGCACGTCGGTGGTCAATTGCTCAGGATGTCGATCCAGGCCGTCCTGCGAACGGTACGCCCCGTACATCAGCTCGAAGCCGGCCCGCAGCGGCCCCAGCGCGAGCCTGCTGGAGACGTTCAGGGCGCCGCCCCAACCGTAGAAATAGCCTTGTCGGTGCAGGATGTGCTTCGTTCGCTGATCCAGGTTTTCGGCCGCCCACGGGTAGAAGGCTTCTGCGCCAATTCCTGCGAAGCTGGGCTGGATCCGCGCCGAGCCTTCCCAGGCCACGCCTGCGCGCAGGGCGCGAAAATCCGCCGCAAGCCCGGGTAGTTGCCAGGCCCCGTACTGCTCGCGCCGATTCGGGTCGTGATAACCAAGCTCGGGCTCCGGCAGAGACACCGCCTTTTCGACGCTGCCGTAGCGATTCGCAGATGAGCGCAGATATTCGTAGCCCGCGCTCGTGCCGATGGTCACTGATTCGCCTTGCAGCCGTTTACCGACGCGCGTGAAGCGCTGCGCGTGGTAGCCCGCCAAGATGGTGTCCGCGGAAACCAGCAAGCCGGTCCCGTAGCGCGACAGCTCCGTTTGCAGCGCAAAGCTCGAGACCTCGGCGCCCCAAAACGCGCGACCGCTCGAACGCGGGCGGCCATAACCCTGGAGAGTTACCAGGCGCCCCGCCACCCCCAGCTCGTAGCGGGCGTAGCGGGCCTCGCGTGGCGCTCGCACCTCGAGCACGCCGTAGTGCACGACAAATTGGTGCCAAATTTCGCTCGAAAAACCCAAATTATCGTGAGTCGACACGGGCGGCGGGGCGCGTCCGTCCAGGCTTCGATCGAGCGCGACCCCGGTGCCCAGCGTCCAGCGCGCCACATCGGCGACCCACGAATTCTGGTGCCCCGTGTCGAGATAGAGCCCGAGCTTGTAGAAGAACTCGCCCAGCGGCAAGCCCGCGCTCGGCGTCACCAGCACGTCGTTGACGCTGACCTTCTCTTTGAACTCGATCACGAACTCCCAAATGAACGAGGTGAGAAAGCTGTAACCGAAGGCGCCGAGCACGCTGTGATGGTTGGCGCGGGCAAAGCTGTAAGAGAGCCCGCCCGTCGCGGGGTGCCCCAAAAAGTTCACACCGATGCTGTTGTTGTCGAACACCCACGCCGAGCCGTCGAAGCGCGACAACGGCCGCGGGTTATCCCAGTCGGCCACGTTGCGTTTCATCAGCAGCCAGTAGCCGGCCGTGCCCAGCACCAGCCCCCCGCCCATCTCCAAGAAGGCCCGCGCGTGATGCGGGGCAAGGGCGGCTTCGTCCTTCGGGCTCCACGCCACCGGCGCGGGCTCGATCGAGCGGGTCTGAGCCAGCGCTGAGCGCCCAGGCGCCGCCACGACGCCCGCAAACCCGGCAGCCACCAACAGCCAACGCCGCATGCGCCGGCGGCTTTACTTGGCCCCGAGCCCGGTCCCCAACGGCGCCTTGCTACACCAGGCGTAGCAGCACTCCGACAACCCCTGTCCGCGTTTATCGGCCGTCGCTTGTAGATCGAGGGCAGCGGCTTTGGGCGGAGTGAATGCCACGCCCGGCGGCGGCACGACGGCGGCCGAACAGCCCTCGTTCGGCGCGGCGGCAGCGTCCGAGACCCCCGCTTCCGCGGAGCTGATACACAGCCGCTCGCGCATGGCGTTCGGCTGCTGACACGACGTCTGGTCGACCTCGTCGACGTCGCCGACCGCCAAAGTCGAGCACCACGAGTAGCAACAGGCATGGCCGGGCGGCACGCGCTTGCGCGTCCACTCCGTGCGCGGAATGTCGAAGCGCGCCCAACTGGAGGTGGCAGGAAACGTATTGCCCTTCACGCCCACGTTGCTCGGACACGTCTGGTAAGGCTCCGGCGCCGGCTTATCCGAGCTGAACGGCAGCAGATCATCGCAAAAGTACTCGCGGACCTCGTTCTTGTGGCAGGGCGGCGGCGGGCCCGACAGATCTTCCCCCGCTGTTTCCGCGCCTTTTTTCTGGCTGCCGCTGCACGCGGCGGCCAGCCACAGCGCCCCTAGCCCTGCAAACAGCGGAAGGACTCGTGAAGAGCGCACCCTGGTCGAGAAACCCATGGATAGTTCGCTACTTTGCCCTAGGTCCCGCGTCAAATCTGGCAAAGTAGCGGCCGCTTGATCTCCTTTCGGGACGTAAAAAAATCGTTCGGCGACCGCCGCATCCTCGACGGCGTCAGCTTCGACGTGAACCCGGGCGAAGTGTTCTTCGTGATCGGCGCTTCGGGCGTGGGCAAGAGCGTGCTGATCAAGCAGCTGATTGGCTTGCTACAGCCGGACACCGGCGAAATCTGGCTGGACGGCGAGGAAGTATCGCGCTTCGACGAGCAGCAAATGTACGCCGTGCGCAAGAAGTGCGCGATGGTCTTTCAGCACTCGACGCTATTCGACTCGATGAGCTGCGTCGACAACGTGGCCTTGCCGCTGCGCAAGCACCGCGGGCTGTCGGAGGACGCCGCCCGTCGAGAAGCCCTCAACCTGCTCGATCAGACCCAGATGCGTAAGTTCGCCCAACGCTTCCCGAACGAGCTGGGTGACGGCATGAAGAAGCGAGTCGCCATCGCCCGCGCCCTCGGCTTTCAACCGAGCTACGTGCTGTTCGACGAGCCCACCACCAGCCTCGACCCAGTGAGCGCCCGCCGCGTCGACCGGCTGATTCGGGACCTGTCCGACCGGCTCAAGGTCACGAGCATCGTGGTGTCGCACGATTTACCGTCAATCTTCGGCATCGCCGACCGCATCGTGATGCTGTACAAGGGAAAAGTGCGGCTCCTGGGCACTCCATCCGACTTCAGGCGCACCGAAGACCCGGTGATTCAGCAGTTCATCAACGGCCGCGCCGAGGGGCCCATCGAGTGAGTCAACGATCCATCGAAGTCAAAGTGGGAGCGCTGATCTTGGTCGCGCTCGGGCTGTTGGGCGCCTTCGTCGTGGTGATGGGCGGGCTCAGCTTCGAGCCGACCTTGACCGTGTACGTGACCTTTCAGAACCCGGGCGGGCTGCAGGCGGGCGCGCCAGTGCGCATCTCGGGCGTCAAGGTCGGTCGCGTCAGTGAGCTCGAGTTTCGCGGCGGGCAGGTCGACCCCAAGACCCACGAGCAAGAGCCGCCCATCCGCGCCGTCGCTCGCATCGAGCGGCGCTACCAAACCGCCATTCACGACAACTCGCGTTGGTTCGTCACCAGCCAAGGCGTGCTGGGCGAAATGTTTCTCGCCATCGAGCCGGGCTCCGCCGACCGGCCCTCGCTGGCCGACAACTCCACCGTGCAGGGCATCAGCCCGCCCCGTCTCGATCTGCTCCTGAGCGAGAGCTACGAGCTTTTGCACAAGGCGTACTTGGGCGTCGCCAACAACGAGCAAAAAATCTCAGAAACCTTCGACGGTTTGCACAAAACGTTGCGCGCCAGCGGTAGCTTCTTCGAGCGCAACAGCGACAAGCTCGACCGCATCGTCGACAACGTGGACAAGCTGTCGACCGAAGCCAGCGATACCGTCAAAGCCGCCCGTGAGCGTTACGTCGACGGCCCGCAGGTCACGCGCATCTTCAACGACGTCGAGCGCAGCAGCAAAGTACTGGCCGAGAACCTACCCCCGATCGTCGAAGACGGTCGCAAGGTGTTGTCGGACACCAAGAAGATCACCGGCAAGATTTCGACCGACGAGCAGCTGGCTCGCCTGGACGCCATGACGCGCGATTTGGCCGACGCCAGCGGCCGCGCCAAGAGCTTGGCTCAAGACGCCGAGGGCCTGATGAAGCACGTCAAATCCGGCAAGGGCACGGTGGGCGCGCTGATGATGGACGAGGCCGTGTACGACGATCTGCAGGAGCTCATCCGCGATCTGAAGCACAACCCGTGGAAGTTCTTCTGGAAGGAATGAGCGAGGGTTAAGGGGGCGCGCCGCCGTCCGGCGCGGTGCCGGCGCTGCCCGCGGTGCCGCTGGTGCCCGCGGTTTCGACACCGCCGGTGCCGGCGTTTCCAGTCGTTCCAGCGCTGTCGGTTCCGCCCGAGGTGCTGCCGCCGGCGCCCCCTTTGCCGCCCGCGCCGGCCTTGCCGCCCGCGGCCTTGCCGCCGGTGTCCGTGCCGGCGGTGTCGGCGCCGCCATTCGTCGTGCCGCCGTTACCAGCCGCGCCCGTGGCCGCGCCGGCGGTCGCACCACCGCTACCGGCCGCGCCCACACCGGCCGTCGCGGCGGGCGGGCCTTCGACCATCGAGATGAGCGGGGTCGGATCCGTGCTGCACACGCGGTGAATGTCGTCCGCCGTAGGCGCGACGCAGATCATGCCGGCTTGGCAGTCATCGTCTCGAAAACACGTCGCGCCGGCGCCGCCCAGCTTCTGCGGACCTCCGCAGGCCGCGGCCGCGACGAGGACCAGGCTCAGCGCGCGCAGTCGGTTCAAGCGCTCTCCAAGGTCAAGAGTAGCTCGCCCTCTTCGACGCTGGCACCTTCGGCGACGGCAACGCTCACGACGCGACCCGCCTCTGGCGATTCGATGGGCATCTCCATTTTCATCGACTCCAAGATGACGAGAGTCTGATCTTGAGTCACGGTGTCACCCGCCTTCACCAATATCTTCCAAACCGTGCCAGTGATGTGCGCCTGCACCTCGGTCGCCATCATGCCACTCTAGAACAGCCCTGGCCCCTCGGGGCCACCCCGCTCGCGTCACGCGCTCCGCACGGCGCCCCGTTCGAATTGGCTACGATGTCCTACACTGTAGGTTCTACGTAAACCCAAGGACCGAGAAACCTGCTGGTCCAAAGCTGACAGGACTGGAAACCTCCGTTACATTCACCCTTCCCGCCCGGCACGACCGTCCGGCTTGACGAGATCGCTCGTGGGTTGGTATTCGCCTCCACGCGACGCGGGACCGCCCTCCCTAGGAAATACTCATCGAATGGCCGAACAGAAAGAAAGCTCGGTTCTCTTCTCTCTCAAGGAGCTGATGAACCTTGAGGAAGATCGCATCAAGCAAGAGGAGGCCGACAAAGACCGTCGGGCTCGCCAGGAAGCTGATGCGAAGGCCGCGGCTGAGCGCGCGGCACGCGAAGCCGAAGAGCGTCGCATCCGCGAAGAAGAAGAGGCCCGCCGCTTGGAGGAGATGCGCCGCAAGGAAGAGCAGGCGCGCCTCGAAGCCATCCGTCACGGTGAGATCGAGAAAGCCAAGGCCGAGGCCGAGCACAAGTCCCGCATGGAGGCCCTCACGGCCCAGCAGGCGCACGAGCAGCAGCTGGCCGCGCTCAACAGCGATCAGGGCAAGAAGCGCCTGAAGATGTTCGTCGGCATCGCCGTCGGCGTGCTGCTCGTCGCCGTCGTGGGCGGCGGCATCGCCATGAAGAACGCCGCCGAAAAAGCGGAAAAAGAAAAAGCCGCGGCCGACGCGCGCATCGCCGCCGCCGAGGCCGAATCCAAGCGCCTGAAGGACACCTTCGACGCCGCCCAAAAGCGCGAAGAAGAGCTGAAGAGCTCGCTGGCCAGCGCCAAGGACGAAGCGACGCGCGCCAAGCTCGAAGCCGAGCTCAGCAAAGCAACCGAGCAGAAGAAGCAAGCCGGCGCAGCCATTCGCGGCGGCGGCGGCGGTGCCAAGCCGTCCGGTGGCGCGGCAAAGCCCTGCAACTGCCCGCCTGGCGATCCGCTTTGTTCTTGCTTGTAAGTTGAGGCCCCGCCGCGGACCGGTACGTCGAGCTCTCACCGCCCGGCGACTCATGCTAGGCAGCAGCCATGCGTGACCGGCTGGCGTTTGCTCTCGACTACCCCACCTTGGCTGAGGCCGAAGCCGGCGCTGCCCGGGTGGCGGATGTCGTCGGGGTCTTGAAGGTGGGGCTCGAGCTGTTCGTGGCCGAAGGTCCCCCAGCGGTGAAGCTCGGGCGCAAGCTCGGCAATCAGGTGTTCCTCGACCTCAAGCTCCACGACATTCCCGAGACCGTGGAGCGCGCGGTGGCGACCGCCGGGCAGCTCGGCGCCAACCTGCTCACGCTGCACGCAGCCGGCGGGCCGCGCATGCTGGAAGCCGCCGCCAATCGCGCTGAGCGCGAAGGCGCTGGCCTGAAGCTGCTGGCGGTCACGGTGCTCACCTCGCTCGACGCCGCCGACCTGCAAGCAACCGGAGTTGCGGCCAGCCCCGCCGAGCACGTGCTCACGCTCGGCAAGCTCGCTCGCGCTGCCGGAATTCATGGCCTGGTTTGCTCGACCGCCGAGGTCGCGGCGCTTCGCCGTGCGCTCGGGCCCGACGCCATCTTGGTCACCCCCGGCATTCGTCCCGCCGGCGCTGCCGTCGGCGACCAAAAACGCGTGGGCACGCCCGCATCCGCCCTGCGCGACGGCTCCAGCCTCCTGGTCGTCGGTCGCCCCATTCGCGACGCCGCCGATCCCGCGGCGGCCGCCCGGAGCATTCTTACGGAAATGAGCGGAGCCCTTGCGCCGCAGGCCTGAGCTCGGCCGCTGGCCGCAGCGCGAGCGCCCGCAGCTGCCGGACGTTCCCGGCCGCCTGGTGGCGGGCCTCCAGCCAGTGCGCGAAGCAATCACCGCTCACGGTCGCGCCGTCCACCGCGTCAGCGTCGAGCACGGCGACAACCCGAGGCTCGAGGCGCTGGTGCGCTTCGCCACCGACCACGGCGTGGCCGAGGTCACGCGCGAGCCGCGCCTCCTGCTCGACGCACTTACTGAAGGCACGGTCCATCAAGGCGTGGTCGCTTGGGCACCGACGCTCGAGCTGCTCGACTTTGCCGAGCTGCTGGCCGACCCCGCCCTGCTCGGCATCGTGCTCGACGGCATCTCCGATCCGCAGAACTTCGGAGCGGTGGTACGGAGCGCGGTGGGCATCGCCGGCGCCGCCGTCATTTGGGGTGAGCACGCTTCGGCGCCGCTCAGCCTCGCGACGTTTCGCGCGTCGGCCGGTGCCGTCGAGCATGCGCGCCTCTGTCGCGTCCCCTCGCTCACCGCAGCGATCACCGAAGCGGTCGCCAGCGGCGCTCAGGTCGTGGGGCTCGACGCCCAGGCCGACCGGGCGCTTCACGAGCTCGATCTGACCGGCCCGACCTTGCTCGTGCTCGGCTCCGAGGGCGAAGGCATGAGTCGCTCGGTGCGCCGCTCGCTGAGCGCGACCGCGCGCCTGGCGCAGTCCGGTCGGATCGGCTCGCTCAACGCCTCCGTTGCCGCGGCCATCGCGCTGTACGAAGCATCGAATCAGCGTGTAAAAACGAAGACTTCTGCACCGTAGCTCGCGTTTCACACCAACGTCGGTCACTTACTGAACGGGTGCCCTGTAGGTAAGGCGGCCCTTTTCTCTTCAGTGGAACGCCGGTTTCGCGAGCAGCGAGCGCGTAATCCCGAGCAGTTCGGATCACTTGCCGATCGCAGCTCGCGCCCGAGGCGAGAGAATCGACTCACTGATCAGGCAGCACTTGAGGTTTGGGGCCCTCCGGCTGCAACCTCGCGAAGTTACGCGCGAAGCACGCGCTCGAACGCCGCCAGGGCCCGTTCGACATCTTGGCCGGTCGTGGTGTCGCCCAAGCTGATGCGCACGGCAGCGCGAGCGCGTGGCACACCCAGCATGGCGCTGATGATCTTGGACGCTTCGGTCGTCCCCGCGCTGCACGCGCTGCCGCTCGACACTGCCACCCCGAGCAAGTCGAGCGCGGCCACCAGCTCGTCCCCAGCCCGGCCCGGAAACGAAAGGTTGCTCACGTGGCCGAGCCGCGGCGCTTCGGCGCCGTTGACCAGCCCCCCCCGACGAGTCAGCTCGAGCTCCAAACGATCGCGCAGCTCGGCCAGCGGACCTCGCTGCGTCTGCGTTGCCCGCGCCCAGGCCGCTGCAACCCGAAAGCCAGCGGCGGCCACCGGGTCGACGGTCCCGGGTCGACGCCCTCGCTCTTGGCTCCCACCCAAGAGCAACGGTTTGGGCGCGCGCTCCGGCCGATGGACCAACGCGCCGATGCCCTTGGGTCCGCGGATCTTGTGCGCCGCCAAGCTGAGCGTGTCGGCCAAAGCCAGCGTGGCAGCAGGCAGCTTGCCGACAGCCTGCACCGCGTCGACGTGGAGCCGGGCGCCGGCCCGCGCCGTTGCCGCCGCGATGGCTTCGAGCGGTTGAATCACCCCCGTCTCGTGATTGGCGGCGGCGACGGCCACCACCGCCCCTGGCGGCAATTCATTAAGCGCTTCCGTGACCGCCTCGGCGGCCAGGCAACCGCTGCTCGGAACCGGCAGCCAGCGCACGGGGCGCCCCTCGGCCTCCAACGCCTCCGCCACGCGCGTCACCGAAGGGTGCTCGAGCTGGCTGGTGACGAGCGCCGGCGCCCGGTGCAGCGCCAGGTTGTTCGCCTCCGTGCCACCGGAGGTGAAGATCACGTCGCGCGCGCTGGCGCCGACCAACAGAGCAATCTCTTCGCGCGCAGTCTCGACCACGTCGCGGGCGGCGCGGCCGCTGCCGTGCACGCTGGCCGGGTTGCCCCAGGCCGTGCGCGCCGTTGCGGCCATCACCTCGACCACCTCCGCCAGCGGCGGCGTGGTCGCGTTCCAATCGAGGTACACCCCGGTCGTCACAGCGGTCGCGACGGAGGCTCGCTGGCGGGCCCAGCTCGCTCGGGGATAACGAAGTAGAAGGCCGCACCGTTCAGGCGCACACCCATGATTTCTTCGTTGGCGGGCGAGGCCACGCGCACGTCGCCGCCATGGCCGCGCGCGACTCCGCGCACGATGGCCAGGCCTACGCCCGTGCCGCCGAACGAGCGCGTCGGCGAGCCGTCGACTTGATAAAAGGGCTCGAACAGCTTGCCCACTTTCTCGGGCGGAATGCCGGGCCCTGTGTCGGCCACGCACACCTCGAAATGACCGCTGGGCAAGCGTCGCAAACGAACGCCGACAGTGCCGCCCTCGGGCGTGAACTTGGTGGCGTTGTCGAACATCTGATCGAACGCGCGCGCCAGCCGCTCCACGTCACCCGTACCCACCATCGCGCCGCGCTTCGGTAAATCGGCCACCAAATGGATGCGGCCGTCTTCGAACGCGGGCTGGCGCGACGCCTTCTGCACCAGCTCCGCCAAGTCGTATTCGCGCTGCGCGAAGCGCATTTTGCCGGTTTCCAGCGCCGTCACGTCGAGCAGGCTGTCGATGAGCCGGCGCAAGCGGTGCACGCAGTCGCTCATGGCGCGCAGGCTCTTCCGCTGCGGTGTCGTCAGATCGCCGAGCTCGCCGTCGATCAGCAGCTTCAGATAGCCGACGATCGGCGTCATGGGGGTCGCCAGCTCGTGCGAGATGTTGCGGTAAAATTCCTTTTTGGCTTGGTCCACTTCCAGCAGGCGCTGGTTCATGCCGGAGAGCTCGGCGACCTTGGCCTCCAAGTGGCTCACGATGCGCTGGCTCTGGAGGCGCAGGCGCTGACCGGTAGCGTCGGGGTTGGTGGTTTCGCGCCAGCCGTCCAAATAGCCGCGCAGCTTGTCGGCGAAGGAGCGGGCGTCGATGGGCTTCTGTAGAAAGCCATCGCAGCCGACGGCGAGGCTGGTGTCGCGGTCACCCTCGGCGGTGATGGCGACGATGGGCATGCCACGCAGCTGGGGCTCGGAACGCAGCCGCAGCGTCACCTCGTAGCCGTCCAGGCCTGGAATAGCGATGTCGACCAGGACCAGATCCGGCCGCTCTTGCATGGCCTTACGCACGCCTTCGAGCCCGTCGGCCGCCTCGACCACCTCGAAGCCAGCAGAAGTCAGCAGCTTCTTGACCAGGAGTCGGTTGGCCGGATCGTCCTCGATATGGAGGATTTTCGCCATGCAGGCTGTCACTATGGCGCCCGCGCGGTATCACCCGCAAGCTTTGGCGCTTTCGAAGCTTGAAATCAGACCGCTATCGTAATTACGTAGGCGCCCCCCATGCCCAAGCTCCTCCGAAGGTTCCAGGTCGTCGGCCTGACCTTGCCCCTGACCCTCGCCGCCTGCGTCGATCTCACCGCGCCCGGCAACGGCGCTCCCCCGCCCGAGCCGGAGCCCTCTGCGGCACCTGCCCAAGCCGAACCGGCGCCTGCGCCGCCGACGCCCGCCCCCGCACCCACCGCGGCCGAGGAGCAGATCGGCACCAGCCATTTGCTGGTCCAATACAAAGGCTCCGAGCGCGCCGACAAGAGCATCACCCGCAGCAAGGACGAGGCGCGCAAGCTGGCCAACGAAGCGCTGGCCAAAGCCAAGAAGGGCCAAGACTTCGCTGCCGTCGTGGGCCAGTACTCCGACGAGCCCGGCGCCAAGGCCCGCGGCGGCGCGCTACCGAAATTCGGCCGCAGCAGCGCCTTCGATCAGACCTTCAAAGACGCTGCATTCAAGCTGAAACCGGGCGAGCTGAGCCCCGTCGTGGAGACCAAGTTCGGCTTCCACGTCATCAAACGGACCGAGTAACCGCTTGTCCGGAGCTCCCGCCAACCGCCGCCGGATCGTGATCGCCGAAGACGATCCGGCGATCGCAGCTATGCTCCAAAAGGTCCTCGCCCAGGACTACGACGTCGTGGTCGCCCACGACGGCCGCACCGCGCTCGCGCTCGCTTCGCAGGCGCCCCGCCCCGCCCTGCTGCTGCTCGACATCATGATGCCCCTGCTGGACGGCCTGGGGGTCGCCGCAGAAGCCAAAAAACATCCCGAGCTGAAGAGCGTGCCGATCATCTTTCTGACGGCAAAAACGGGCGCGACCGACGTGATCAAGGGCATCCAAAGCGGTGCCCGGCACTACATCACCAAGCCCTTCAAAATCGACGACGTCCTGGCCAAAGTCAAAAAGGCGCTGGGCGGCTAGCCATGACAACGCCCGCGGCTTTGAAGCTGCCCCTGGCGCCCAAGGTGGCGTACCCGCTCGCGTTCGCGTCGGGGCTCCTCTACTGGGTCGCGTTTCCTGGCATCGACGTGTGGCCGGTGGCGTTCGTGGCGCTGGTACCGCTGTTCGTCGCGCTCGCGGGGCAGACGTCCAAGCGCGGCTTCTGGATCGGCTGGACCGCCGGCTTCGGCATGACCGTCACCGGCTTTTATTGGCTGAGCTACACGCTGCAGGTTTTCAGCGGCTTTCCACTCCCGCTTTGCTGGCTCTTCCAAGCCATTTTATGCGGCTACCAAGCGGGCCGCATCGGGCTATTCGGTTGGCTCGCCACGCGCGGTGAGCAGCGTGGCTGGGGCCGTGGTCTCACGCTGGCGCTGGCCTTCGCCGCCAGCGAGCTTTTGTTCCCGCTGCTGTTCCCCTGGTTCTACGGCGCCACCGTGCACCAGGTGCTGCCGCTGATTCAGGTGGCCGAGCTGGGCGGCCCGATCGCGGTGTCGCTCGTGCTCCTGGCCTTCAACTACGCGCTGGCGGAGCTGGTGTTGGCGAGGCTCGCCGAGCGGTCGCCCAACCGGCGGGTGCTGGCGCTGGCCGCGGTGCCGGTTTTGGCAGCCATTTACGGCTGGTTCCGCATCCGGCAGGTCGACGCACGCAGCGCCGCCGCCGACAAGGTCGAGGTCGGTCTGGTGCAGGCCAACATGACCCTGATGGGGAAGCGCGAAAACAAGAGCGAGGGCCTGGCTCGCCACCTCAACTTGACCGAAGAGCTCAAAGCCAAGGGCCCGCTCGATCTGGTCGTGTGGAGCGAGACGTCGGTGATGTCCGCCTTCTTGGAGGACGAGGCCAACCACCAGGTTCGCCAGCTCTTCGCGCGCAGGCTGGGCGTCCCGGCGCTATTCGGAAGCGTGTTGGCCCGCCCCGTCTCCGACGCGCGCGAGTTCGCGCTGTTCAACTCGGCGCTGCTCACCGACAAGCGCGGCACCGTCGTGGGCCGCTTCGACAAGCAATATTTGCTCGCCTTCGGCGAGTACCTGCCCTTCGGCGAAACCTTCCCCAAGCTGTACGAGTGGTCGCCCCACACCGGCCATTTTCAGGCCGGAACGTCGTTCAAACCCCTGAGCTTGGGCGACCGGCAAATCGCCGTCGTTATCTGCTACGAGGACGTGCTGCCCGGCTTCGTCAATCGCGAAATGAGAGAGGGCGACCCCGAGCTCATCGCCAACCTGACCAACGACGCTTGGTTCGGCGACAGCACCGAGCCGTGGATCCACCTGGCGCTGGCCAAGCTCCGAGCGGTCGAGCAACGCAAGTTCTTCGTCCGCTCCACCAACAGCGGCGTGAGCGCTTTCGTCGACCCTGTGGGCCGCATCATCTCGCACACGAAGACGTTCGAGCAGGTCTCCCAACGCGCGACACTGCGTTGGCTCAAAGGCAAGACACCCTACACTCTCTGGGGTGACGCTCCGTGGTGGCTCGTCTCCCTAGCCAGCTTCGTGCTCGCATTCCGCCGTCGCCCAGGAAAACCAGCGGCCGAGCCCGCCCCCGACCTCGCGCCCGCCCTCGCCCCCTCCGAAGGCGAGCTGCCCGCCGGTACCTCGCTAGCCGCTGACGAACGAGCGGCGCCAGCCGGTGACGAACGAGCCGCGCCAGTCCTGAACACGCCCGCCGAAGCCTCAGCCACTACCCCGGAGCCGGCCAACGAGCCGCCTCCGGGCCCCAGTAGGCCAGGCTTTCCCAAAGCCGGCGATTCCACGACCTAAATACCCCACCGGGAAGGGTTACCGGACGGGCAGCGAATAACGTGCAACGCTTCCCGTCGATCCGGGTAACCTTACTTTTTCGAGCCAGATGGGTGGTGCGACATTCGCCTCGCTCAGCGATTCTGGCGTCCTCACTTTTCGGAGAGCTCTGACATGCAGACGAAGTCTTCTTATCGCGTGCTGAAATGGACGTTCATGGTGGGCACCATGGTGTCGCTCGGGGCTTGCGTCGTTACGTCGGGCGACGGTGGCGACGACGACTTCAGCGACGGCGGTGAAAGCGGCTCGTCGACGACAGCCGGCAAAACCAGCACCGCAGGTACTGGCGGCTCTACCTCCACGGCCGGCAAGACCAGCACCGGCGGCAGCGCTGGCACGACCACCACGACCGGCGGCGCCGGCGGCGATGGCGGCGCACCTTCCAGCTACGTCCCTGGCCTGTGCCAGGTCGACGATCCCACGCCTACCAGCCTCCCCTCCTGCACCCTCGACGCCAAGGACCAAGACCCGGCGAACGCCTGCCGGACCTGTCTCAAGACCCAGTGCTGCGACGACTGGAAGACGTGCTTCGGTGACAGCCCGACCACCGCTTGCGGCTCGGGCCCGACTGAAGAGGCCGACGGCCAGTTCGAGTGCATCCGCGGCTGCTACCTCGACGACATGAGCGGCAACGACCCCGAGATGGTCCTAGGCGACTGTGAAAGCAAATGCCTCGGCCAGTGCGAGGCCAAGGACACCGACGGCTTCGCGTTGAACGACACGCAGGCCCTGCTCGGTTGCGGCCAGGAAAAGTGCTTGGCTGAGTGCTTCACCCCATGACTTGCGGCCCTCGTCCGGCCAATTGAAACAGCGAAAACAGCGCGCCCGAGGGCTGGTCTCTCGGGCGCGTCCCATTTTGTACGAGAGCCAAGCCGGTTCTTCGCCGGGACGCTCGGCGGCAACGGGTTTCGGTGGTTTTTCGGGCGCGGGTCTTGGCCTCGCGCTGGGGAAAATCGCGCGGCAGGGCGGGCGTGCCTAGCTCCCGTGTGTTAGCGTCTGCGCCAATCATGATGGTCGTTGGCTGCGCTGGTTTTGCTGTTCCAGCCACGCGCTATTTCAAAGAATACCTGTTCGTCGAGGTCCAGGAGACGCACATGGCCGTCCCAGGTCCCGGCACCGTCCGGCGTTGGCGCCGGGAAGCCCCGCAGGGTTTCGAGTTCGCCCTGCTTGGCCCGCGCCAAATCGCCCAAGAGGGCTTCCGCGAAGGCAAAGTGGTCGAAACCGCTCTCAAAACCTTGGGGGAGGTCGCCAAAGAGCTGGAGTCGAAGGCAGCCGTGTTCGTGGCCCCGCCCGACTTCACCAGCAGCCGCGCCAACCGCACCGCCCTGCGTGACTTCCTCAAGAGCGTGAGAAAGCAGTTCGACACCGTGGTGTTCGAGCCAGGCCCCGCCTGGAAGCCCGACGACGCGGACGACCTAGCCGAAGAGACGAACACGCTCTCGGCTCGAGATCCGCTCCATCAGGGCTTGTCCAAGCGCAAGGTCGCCTACTACCGCCTGCCCGGGCCCGCCGGTCACAAGTCCCGCTACGAAGATCCGGCCATCGAAAAGCTGGCCGACATCGCCACCGGCGGCAAGACCCAGGACGCCACGTACGTGTTTACCAACGTAGACATGTTCGCCGACGCCAAGCGCTTCAAAAAAGCCATGGGCGTGGTCTGAGGCCTCGCCGCGCTCGTTGGGCCTAGCTCGGTCGCGGCTCGCGTGCGGGCGCCTCCAGTCTCATTCACCTCGTCGTGGTCCCACTTCCGCGCGCCCACGCCGTAGGCGCGCGCAATTCATCACAGTGGGTGCGGACGACAAACCACCTCGCCCGCCGCTCAACGACGCGCACTTCGCTAGCAGACTTATAAGTCCGCATTTTCGACTCGTGCCCGAACCCCTAAACCTAAGCACCTGCCGGCACTGCGCAGGCGACCCTGGGGCCAACCTCGACCCCCACTTAGCCCGGAAGAAATCGAAGCGGCCGGTCTCGTCTGGGCTGAAACCCGAGCCTCTGTCACGCGCCCCATCAGGCCATCGGGCGGGCCAGTGCTCGACCTTGATATGAGGCGATATCAGGTGATTATCAGGTGATATCACCTAATTCTTGAGTCGCGGAGTGGCGCGCCGCGGCGCATCGCCGTGGCCCTCGCCGTTGCCAGCTACGCCCCCGACGGACGACGGACGACTGCGGGTTTCCAGGAAGCAGTCGTGTAAGCCTCCGCTGCGGGGCAACGCGCGTCCGCCGTGGTTGCGGTAGCCCGGCCTTTTCGTGTCATCCGGGCGACGGTCGCGCGCCGTCACCGCCCGGCTGGGCTTCAGCCGTCGAGCGGCTCGGGCAGCCCCAACAGGGCGCGCCCAAGTGCTTTGCCGAGGCTTCGGGCGGCGTCGCGCACCGCGCGGCTTCTGGACGCAGCGTCGGCGGACGGCGTAGTTCCGGCGGCGAACTGCGCGGAGCGACTGAGGTCGCCGGTATCGCGGCTCGGCTTGGCGTCGACGCGCTCCAACACGTACGCACGACCCACTACCGTGAGCTCCGAGCCGCGCGCGAGCGGCTGGGCGTTGTTCATGGAGCGCACGCCGATGCTGCGCTCGTCGACGCGCAGTACCTCCACGATGACCCGCGGGAAGCCGCTGCCGAGCGCTCCTGCGGGTGCCAGCTCGCTTCGAACCCCGGCGACCGTGTCCTCGACCGCTTCGAAGCTCGCCGTCCCCACGCGGCCGGTGACGACCTCGTAGCGAGCCCCTCCCGATCCCCCATAGACAGGCCCGTAGCCACACCCTGAAAGGCAGGCCAAGACGGCCCCGGCCCAAGCTCCGGCCCGAAGCCAAAACCGAACGCTGGGTCGACGAGTTGCCCCCAGCCCTGGGGTAGCAAATTCCTGATTCACATCCTGCATTTCTGGGCCAAGTTTCACGGGAAACAACAGCCTATCCACATCCGACCAGCCGTTCAGTGGGGCAGGGTTTCCCGCTTCAGCCAACGATAAAATTCACAATCTTTCCGGGCACGTAGATGAATTTCTTCAGCGGCTTGTCGGCGATGAATCGGACCACATTTTCGTCCTTCAGCGACTCGGACTTGGCCTCGTCCTCGCTTGCGTCCTTGGCGAGCTTCACCCGACCGCGAGCCTTGCCGTTCACTTGCACGCCGATCTCGATCACGTCGTCGACGCACAGCGCCGGATCGAAGCTGGGCCAGGGTTGCTCGGCGATCAACTGCTGATGCCCGAGCCCCTGCCATAGCTCCTCCGACAGGTGGGGAGCGAAGGGCGCCAACACCAGCAGCAGCTTTTCCAGCGCGCCGCGCGGCACGCTGTCCAAGCTGGCCAGGCGATTGGCCAAGATCATCATGGTGCTCACGGCCGTGTTGAAGCGCATCGTCTCGATGTCTTCGCCCACCTTTTTGACGGTGCGGTGCAGCAGCTTGCGCGTTTCCTCGTCACCTTCCCCGTCGCTGAGCGACTTTTTCGCGATCGCGTCGACGCGATCGAGGAAGCGCCGGCAGCCTTGGATGCCAGCCGTTTGCCAGGGCTTGGTCTCCTTCAGCGGGCCCATGAACATCTCGTAGACGCGCAGGCTGTCGGCGCCGAACTCGGCCACCACGTGGTCCGGATTCACCACGTTTCCGCGGGATTTTGCCATTTTTTCCAGCGACGTGTGCAGCCTGACGCCACTGTCGGGATGGTGCGGCACGACCTGGGGTTGCTGGCCCTTGAAGACGACGTCAGCGGGCGCCACGTAGCGCGCTTCGACCTTCTCGCCGGCAGTCGTGAGCAGGTTGCCGTCCTCGTCCTTCTTGACGCTCGGATCATCGCCGTCGAGCGAGCGCAGCAGCTTGCCGTTGGCGTCTAGAACCGCGTACCAGCGGTACGACTGGCCCAAAATCATGCCCTGATGCACCAGCTGCTGGAACGGCTCGGGGTGCTTCACCACGCCAATGTCGAACAGCACTTTGTGCCAGAAGCGCGCGTACAGTAGGTGCAGCACCGCGTGCTCGTTGCCGCCCACGTACAGATCGACGGGCATCCAGTCGTCGTACGCCTGGCTGGAGAACGGCTCCTTGTCGTTCGTCGGATCCAGGTAGCGCAGGTAGTACCAACAAGAGCCGGCCCACTGCGGCATGGTGTTGGTCTCACGCGCGAACCATTGGCCATTTTGCTGGAAAAACCGCCAATCTAGCGCTTTTACCAGGGGGCCGGCGGGGTCGCCGGGTGCGTAGTCTTCCAGCTCCGGCAACACCAGCGGCAGCTCGTTTTCCGGCACCGGAATGGGCTTGGAATAGTCGATGGTGTGCGGGTCGCCGCGGCGCGGATCGCCCTCGCACGCCACCGGGAAGAAAACCGGAATGGGCTCTCCCCAGTAGCGCTGGCGCGAGAACACCCAGTCGCGCAAACGGTAGTTCACCTTGCGGTCGCCCAGCTTGCTCTGCTCGATGAAGCGCAAAATGTTCTGCTTCATCTCTGGCGTACGCTGGCCGTCGAACTGGCCGGAGCGCACCGCGATGCCGTCGCCCGTGAACGGCGCCGCCAGCGACTCATGCAACTCGCCATCAGGGCTCACTACCTCGATGATCGGCAGGTCGTACTGTTTGGCGAACTCGAAGTCGCGCTCGTCGTGGGCGGGCACGGCCATGATGGCGCCGGTGCCGTAGGCGCCCAGCACGTAGTCAGCCGTGTAGATCGGAATCTGCTTTTGGGTCAGCGGATTGACCGCGTAAGATCCCGTAAAGACTCCTGTTTTTTCCTTGTTCAGGCCGGTGCGCTCGAGATCGCTCTTACGCGATGCCGCCGCGATGTACTCGGCGATACGCGCCTTCTCGGCCGCCCCTGCCAACGATTGCGTGAGCGGGTGATCGGGCGCGATCACCATGTACGTCGCGCCGAACAAGGTGTCGGGGCGCGTGGTGAAGACGCGGATCTTTTCCGAGCGACCCGCGACGGCGAAATCGACCTCGGCGCCTTCGCTCTTGCCCACCCAATCGCGCTGCTTTTGCTTCGTCTCCGGCCAGTCGAGCGGCTCCAGCTCCTCCGCCAAACGATCGGCGTAGGCCGTGATGCGCAGCTGCCATTGGCGTAGCGGTTGGCGAATGACGGGGTAGTTGCCGCGCTCGCTGCGCCCGTCGATGACCTCTTCGTTCGCCAACACGGTGCCGAGCTCGGGGCACCAATTGACGGGAATTTCCCCCTGAAATGCCAGCCCGCGCTCGAACAGCTTCAGGAAGATCCACTGCGTCCAGCGCACGTACTTCGGGTCGGTGGTATCGACCTCACGCGACCAGTCGTAGGAGAAACCCAAGCTCTTCAGCTGGCGCCGAAACGTGGCTACGTTGTCGGCGGTGTTCTTGGAAGGATGCTGCCCCGTCTTGATGGCGTGCTGCTCCGCCGGCAGACCGAACGCGTCCCAGCCCATCGGATGCAACACGTCGAAGCCGAGCGAGCGTTTGTAGCGCGCCACGATGTCGGTCGCGGTGTAGCCCTCGGGGTGCCCGACGTGCAGGCCCGAGCCCGACGGGTACGGAAACATGTCGAGCACGTAGAACTTGGGGCGGCCGGGGTGGCGCACCGATTTGAAGGACTGCCGCTCTTCCCAGACGCGCTGCCACTTCGGTTCAATCGCTCGATGATCGTAAGCCATTCGCTACGGGCCGATATAGCACCGGGCACCACCCGAGCGGGCCTGCGAAGTACCGGCTCAGCCGCCCTTTTTGCCCTTGCGCTCCAGGCGCTGACGCCGCTTTTCGAGGGCAGATTCGGCCTCGCCGGTGCCAAGCTGCAAGATTTCCAGCGCTCGGCCGGGGTCTTTGACGAAGTGCTCGTACAGCTTGGCCAGCTCGAGGCGGAGCGCGGGGTCGTCCAGGCTTTCGGAGAGCGCCTCGAAGTCTTGGAGGGCACGAGCGCGATCGCCGCGGGCTTTGTGCACGTCGCCTCGCACTTTGAGCGCGGTTTTGGCGCCCAGCTCGAGCGCGCGATCCGCGGCGCGCTCGGCGACCGAAAGCGCGCCGGCGCGCTTCATGGTCCGGGCAAAGCCGACCAGGTCTTCGCCGTGCATCAGATCGAACGGCTCGCCGTATAGGCCGACCAGGGCCGCCATGCTGACGACGTCCCAGGCGTTGTGGTCGACGACCTGGCGCAGCGCTTCTTCGTCGCCCGTGCGCAAGAAGTGGGCATAGCGCGCCGGCACGTCGCCGCCGTCGACGTCCTCGCCCCGCTCGAAACCGAGCACCTCGCTCTCCAAGGTTTTGAGGCGACACGCGCCGAGCCGAGCGCGGTGCAGGCGCCGCCCGATGTGCAACAGGTCCAGATGCGGCAAATCTCCAGGAATTTCCCGGCGATTCATCACGTAGCGACCTTTGAGCAGCGGCCAGTCGAAGGCCTTACCGTTGTACGAAACGAGCAAGGTGCTGCGCGCCAGGCGCTCGGTGAGAATGTCGAGCAGGGCCGGCTCGTCGCCGGGGCTCCTGAGCAGCAGCTGCTCCACGTGCAGCCGCTGCTCGTCGTCGAACCAAGCCATGCCGAGTAGAAACGCGATCGCTCCGGCGCCGCCCAAACCCGTGGTTTCGGTGTCGATGAACAAGGCGCCGCCGAAGTGCAAGCCGGCCAGGGACGGATCCAGCGCCAGCAAGGCCAGCAGCTCGGGACGGCTGCTGTACGCCGAATCGACCGGGATGCGCCCCACGTGATGCGACGGCGGCAGGATGCTGTGGCGGCGGTAAATGGGGCCGTTGGGCGTTTCCTCGCGCGCAAACGGCAACGCGGTTTCGCTCGGATCGGCGGCGCGCCGAGCCGGAGCCAGCGTCAACGGACGCTCGAGAATTTCCGCCATTTTCGAGCGCAGCTGCTCGAGCACGTCACTGACACCGTTGACGGCGGGCGCTTCTGCGCCGCCTTCGCCCGCGGGGGCGGACGGCACGTTCACCGGCGGGGTGGACGGCGTCGGGAGGAACCCGAGCTTGCGCTTGAAGTCCATGGCTACGGCGTCCCACCGGCTAGCTCGAGCACCCGCACCGAGCCCGTGGCGCTGGCCAAGATCAGCCGGCGGCGAGCGGCGTCCCAAATGGGACGTAGCGGCGTCGCGTCGAGCGCGACGGTGTCGGTGGTGCCATTGGCGTAGAGCAAGCGGACTTTGGCCTCGGCTTCGGCGACGGCGAAAAAACCGTCGCCACGCGTGGGCGCCGACAGGCAATCGCTCTTCGCTTCCAGCTCGGTTCCGCGGTCCGACACGGCCCTGACCCGGCCATCTTCACAGGCAAAAATGGCTCGATTGGCGTCGACGGCCAGCTTGGCGCCGGCGCCGAAGGGACTCAACAACGGGGAGCGCTCGTAGCCGTAACCCTTCAGGGTTGCAAAAGCATCGCCCAACACCAACCCGGTTTGCCCGCCGACGAGCTGCGTGGGAGCCGAGCGAGCCCCGGTGGCGGCCAGGCGCAGGCTCAAAGCGCCGCCCGTCGTCACGCCGTACAGGTAGTCGTCTTGGCCCACGAACAGCAGCGTGCCCTTGGCGGTCAGCGAAAGCTCGCTCTTCGGCGCTACCGGCAACGGGAAGACCCAGCGCAAATGCGAGTCGGGGTCGAGCGCGTACAGGCGCTTTTCACTGGTGGCCACGAAGATGCGGCCGCTGGTCGGCTCTTCTACCGGGGGAGCGACGACCCGCCCCTTCACGGTGTAGCTCCAGCGAAAGCCGCCGTCGGCCGCCAGCGCGTGCACGTAGCCGTCGCCCGAGCCGACGTAGACCGCGCCGTCGTGGCCCAGCCCCGGGCGCGCAAACAGCGTGGAAGACGCGGAAAACTGAAACACCGGGCGCGGCGACTCGGCGGCGTTGGCGCTGCGGGCAAGGCCGAGCACCAGGGCACAGCAGCGGAGCCAACGCGGAGACAGCACGGCCGCAAGCCTGCGGAAAACCCACCGCGGGGGCAAGCAGGTATTTGGGTGTGTCGAGCAGCTGCGTGGCGACGCGGCCGGGGGTGACCGTACGGCTTGGGGCGCATTTTTGCTTTCTGCTAGGTTGCGCCCATGTCCCTCAGCGTCTTCGGTCTGACCGGCGGGATCGGCTCGGGCAAGAGCACGGCCGCGGCGCTATTCCGCGAGCGCGGCGTGCCGATCGTCGACGCCGATGCGCTCGCGCGCGAAGCGGTGGCCCCCGGCAGCCCTGGGCTCGCTGAAGTGAAAGCCGCATTTGGCCCGCAAATCCTGGCCCCCGACGGCTCATTGGACCGAAAGGCGCTCGGAGCGCTGGTATTTTCGGATGCCGAAGCGCGCCGTCGCCTGAACGCCATCACCCACCCCATCGTGCGCCGCTTGTCGCAGGAGCGCTTTCGCGAGCTGGACGAGCAGGGCGTCAGGCTCGCAGGCTACGACGTGCCGCTGCTGTTCGAGGTCGGCCTCGACGCGGTGCTGCGACCGATCGTGGTCGTGACGGCGCGCGAAGCCACGCAGCTCGACCGCATCTTGGCGCGTGACGGCATCAGCGAAGCGGACGCGCGCGAACGTATTTCTGCCCAGTTACCGCTCGCCGACAAGCAAAAGCGCGCCGACTACGTGCTCTACAACAACGGCACGCTGGAGGCGCTCGCGGCCCAGGTCGACGCCCTGCTCGAGAAGCTACGCGCCGAGGCGGGCGCGTGAGGCGCGCATTTTCGCGGCTTTTAGCGTGTTTTCCAGCAGACAAGCGATGGTCATGGGCCCCACCCCGCCCGGCACTTTGGTGATGAAGCCGGCAATCGGCTCCGCCGCCGCGAAGTCGACGTCGCCGCACAGCTTGCCCTCAGCGTTGCGGTTCATGCCCACGTCGATGACGGCAGCGCCGGGCTTGACGAAATCGCCCTTGATGATGGCTTCGCGTCCGACGGCGGCGACCAGCACGTCGGCTTGACGGCACACCGCGCCCAAGTCGCGCGTCTTGGAGTGCGCGATCGTAACCGTGGCGTTTTCGGCCAAAAGCAGGGCAGCAATGGGCTTTCCGACCAGGTTGCTGCGGCCCACCACGACCGCGTTGGCGCCGGCCAGCTTCACGCCCGCCTCGCGCAGCAGGCGCAGGCAGCCGGAGGGTGTGCATGAAACCAAGCCGTCGATACCCGCCCACAGGGCGCCGGCGCTCATGGGGTGCAGGCCGTCGACGTCTTTGGAGGGAGAGATGGTCTCGATGACGCGCGTTTGGCTGATCTGAGCCGGCACCGGAAATTGCACCAAAATGCCGTCCACGGTGTCGTCGGCGTTCAGCTGCCCCACGAGCGACAACAGGTCTTGCTCGCTGGTCGACGCCGGCAAACGGTACACCTTGCCGGCCATTCCCACCTCTTCGGCGGCTTTTTCCTTGTTGCGCACGTAGACGGCGGAGGCGGGGTCGTCGCCGACCAACACGACGTGCAGCCCGGGAGCACGACCGTGGGCGGCGCGGAACGCCTCCACGCCGGCCTTCACCTCGTCACGGACCTTCTGCGCTACAGCCTTGCCATCGATGATCTGCGCCATGCCGGGCGGCTCTAGCAGGCTGGGCTAGCGGCGCAAAGAGCTCACCCGGGCGCAGCCAACTCAAGGGCTGACCACGGCCGTGACGACGCTGATCGCACCGGCCACGATCGTCACTTCCACGCTTGCGGTAACGGCGCCGGTCAGGTTGACGGTGACCGGGCTGAGCGCCGTACCGGCCGGTACGTTGCCGAAAAACAGCATCCCGCTGTCGTCGGTGGCGTTTTGGTTGCTGACCCCCACCCACGACCCGGCGGCTCGGTAGGAGGTGACCTCGGCGGTGAGCTTGCCGGTGACGCCGGTGACGGACCTCCGCTTCTCGTCCACGACGCGGAGCACGATTTGGGCTCGATCGAGCGCGCGCTCGGTGCCCGAGGAAGCCAGGAAAATGCCGTCCACGACGCTGCCGTTGGCAACTCCCACGCTGAGCATGGCGGCCGTCGTCGCGCGGGTGTCGAGCGGCATCAAGGTCGGGATCATGCCGGAGCCCCCGTCGGGCACGGTGAAGAACCAGTTGGCGGCGTCTTTCAACACCGAGTCGAGCTGAAACGACTTGCCGTCGTAGCTGGCGCTGACCCGTGCGCCGCTCTGGCCCGTAGCGGAGACCTGCGCCATGCCGGTAAACGTGGACCCGCGATCGAAGTAGTCGTCGTTGAAGGCCAGGATGTCACCGGTGAACGCAGCGACCTCGTCGCCCGATCCGGCGCCGCCCTCACCGTTTCCGCCGGGCGAGCCGGTGGCGGGCATCATCGAGACCGTACAGCGCATCACCGCCGGATCGCAGCCCGGGGCCAACTCGGGGTGGTCCAGCTTCTGTCCGCAAGCAAGGCAGAGCCCCAGCGAGACTGGCAAAACGAACGCGCGCATGCCCCGAAGCGTAGGGCAGGCGCGCGGCCAAGGCCAATTCAGCGGGGAAACAGGCTCAGGCCGCGGCGGCGGCGACAACCGGCTTGCTGAGGCGGGTATGCAAATAGCCGGCGACGCCGATCAGAATGACGCCGATCAGCTGAGACGTGCTGAGGCCCAAGAGTGCGCCGCGATCGTCGTCGCGGAAGAACTCGATGGCGAAGCGGACGGCGGCGTATAGGCCCATGAACCAGATGAAGACTTGCCCGTCGTATTTTTTGCGGCCGTGCAAATACAGCGTCAAAAATACGGCAATCAGCAACGACGCGGCAGACTCGTACAGCTGCGTGGGGTGAACGGGCAGGGACGCGTCGGAAGGCTGCTCCAGCAGCTTGTCCTTCCATTGAGCTTCACTGGCCGGGCTGTGACCGGGGAACGAAAGCGCCCACGGAGATGCCCACACCTTGCCGAAACAGCAGCCGGCCAAGGTGCAGCCCATGCGCCCGAATGCCAGGCCCACCGGCACCACCATGCCGGCCATGTCGGCGCCCTTCCAGAACGGAAAACGATCGGCCTTCAGCAGAAACCAAGCCGCCGCGGACGCGCCGATGAAACCGCCATAGTAAGCGAAGCCGCCGCCGTAGAACTTCGCCCACGCCAGGCAATCCGCCTTCTTTGGCCGGCAGACGCCCTGAACGGCGTTCCACATGCCGTCGTAGGTCGAGACGCATTCGCTGCGGGTGACGTGCCAGTCGACCTTCGAGGGGTCGGTGCACAGGTGGACGTAGTCCCAGAAGTAGCCGTCGGCAAAAACGTGCAGCAAACGCCCGCCCGCCACGCCGGCAAGCAGCATGGCCAACCCCAAGTCGACGATGACGTCCGGATCTTGCCCGACGCGCTTGGCCCAGACGCAGCCCATGATGGTTGCGAACAGAAAGCCAATCAGCAAAAGGACGAAGTAGCTCGGCGCAGGTACCGTGTAGTCGCCTCCGAACGCGGAGAAATCGAGCGTGAACAGGCGGCTCTGCATGGCCGAGACTTTCGAGCTTTATGCGTCGGGCTTCAAGGGCGGAGTCGCATCGGGCACGTGTAGGCCGCCCAGGTCACCGGCCGCGGCGGGGCCAGTGGCCGTCAGCGGCGCCGGGGGCTCCAGCGGCAAGGTTTGAGCGGGCGGGCCGGGGGGTTGCGACGGCTTCACCGCACCACGGCGGGCGGTGAACATGTCCACGGCCATCAAGCCGACACCGATGCAAATTGCGATGTCCGCCACGTTGAAGGTGGGCCAGTGGTTGGTGACCGCCCAGCCCTTCACCGGCTTGGCGATCAAGCGGTTCATCTGCTCGATCCAGTTGGCCTGGTAGTCGATGAAGTCGATCACGTTCGAACGCACGATGCGGTCGGACAGGTTGCCGAGCGCTCCCCCGAGCACCAACGGCAGGCCCCACTTCAGCGCGCGCTGCCCGGGGGTGAGGCGCCCGTACAGGTTGATGATGAACGCGATGGCGAGCAGGCTGACCAACAGGAAGAACGGGCGGCGCACGTACTCGCTGTGGTGCTGAAATAGGCCCCAAGCGCCGCCCGGGTTGTAGGCGAGCGTGAACGCCAGATGATCTTTGACGAGCTCGATGGTGCGAGGCAGCGCGTTCTGCTGCATCAGCGTGATCTCGGCCCACGCCTTGGTCGAGACGTCGAGGACGAGCGAAACCGCCGCTACGATGCCGAAAAAGCGGAACGTCGGCCGGTTGGGCGACGCCGGCGCTTGCGAAGGAGACGGCTCGGGCGTGGCGTCCGTGAGCAACGTCGGCGGAACCCCATCGGAGCTCGGGGCCGGATCCGGGAACGCCTGCGGCTCGAGCGGAGCAGGTGCAGCCGGCTCGGGAGCGGCGCCAATCGCCTCGGGAGCGGCAGCGTCAACGATGGGCCCAGGCAGCCCAGGCGTGCCGTCTTGCGGGTCAGTCATACGGGGAACCAGAGCGCCGTTTACGACAGCTGGTGAGAAAGGGCCAGTCGCTTGCTCTTGCACCGGCCGCCAACCTTTGCGGCGTGAAACCTATTCCGTGGGCCAAAGTAGAGCACGATTACGGCCGGATGACCGGCTTGCTAAACCACCGCACATCTGTTTAGTCTTCGCCCGATGCCTCAGCCTCCTTGGACCAGCCCCACCGGGGTGCGCGCGGTCGTCGATCAATGGCAGGCCAGCGGCGCGGTGAAGCGCTGCTTTACCGCCGAGCGGAGCTTGCCGCCGGCCTCACCGGAATACGGGGCCATTCCGGAAAGCCTGCCCAGCTCGCTGCGGGAAGCGCTCGGACGTCGAGGCGTCCAGTCGCTCTACTCGCATCAGGTGCAGGCCATCGCGGCCGCGCAGAGCGGGCGGCACGTGGTGATTGCCACCCCGACCGCCAGCGGCAAGAGCTTGTGCTTCCACCTGCCGGTGCTGGCCGCGCTGGCCGAAGATCCGACCGCGACGGCGCTGTTCGTCTATCCGACCAAAGCGCTGTCGCGCGACCAAGAGCACAACCTGCGCCAGCTCATGGGTGAAGCGGGGCTCCCGACGAGCGCGATGGTGTTCGACGGCGACACCCCGGGCGACGCCCGGCGCGCCGTGCGCGAGCGCTGCCGCATCGTGCTCACCAACCCCGACATGTTGCACGCCGGAATTCTGCCCAACCACGCCCGTTGGGCCAGCCTGTTTCAAGGCCTGAAATACGTGGTGCTCGACGAGCTGCACACGTACCGCGGCGTGTTCGGCTCGCACATGGCGCACGTGCTGGGGCGGCTGCGGCGTGTGGCCGCCTTTCACGGCGCGCGCCCGACGTTCATCGCCGCCACCGCCACCATCGGCAACCCGCGTGAGCACGCCGCGCGTCTGATTGGCGTCGAGCCGGATGCGGTCGAGCTGATCGACAAGTCCGGCGCGCCGCGGGCCAGCCGCGAGGCGTACATCTACAACCCGCCGGTCGTGAACGAGGACCTGCAGATCCGCGCCAGCACCCTGAAACAAGCGGTGAACCTGGCGGCAGATCTGGTGCGCGCCAAAGTGCCGACAATCGTGTTCGGCCCCTCGCGCAACTCGGTCGAGGTCATGCTGAAATACCTGCGCGCCAAGGTGGGCGACGTCGCGGGCGCGGACGCGGTGATGGCCTACCGCGGCGGCTACTTGCCCGAGACGCGGCGGCGCATCGAAGCCGGGCTGCGCGCGGGGCAGATTTTGTGCGTGGTGGCGACCAATGCGCTCGAGCTCGGCATCGACATCGGCGATCTCTCGGCGGTGGTGTGCGCGGGCTATCCGGGGTCCGTGGCCGGCACCTGGCAGCGCTTCGGGCGCGCGGGGCGGCGCGGCGAAACGAGCATTGCCGTCTTGGTTTGCGGCAGCGACGCCCTGGACCAATACCTGGCGAGGGAGCCGAAATACCTGTTCGAAGCCAGCTCCGAAGAAGCGCGCATCGATCCGGGCAACGTCGAGATTCTGATTCAGCACTTGAAGTGCGCGACGTTCGAGGCGCCATTCGAGCTGTCGGCGCCCGGCGCGCGCCCGGCCGATCCCGAGCCGGCCGCCGGCGAAAGCTACCTCACGCTCGATCCAGCCGCGACGCGCGACGCGCTCGAGTACCTGCGCGGTCACGGGCTCGTGCATCAATCCGGCGGCCGTTACCACTGGGCCGGTGAAGCGTATCCGGCCAGCGCGGTGTCGCTGCGCAACATCGGCTGGGACAACTTCGTGATCATCGACGTGGCCACCAACAAATCCATTGCCGAGCTGGATTTTAGGGCGACCCACACGATGCTGCACGAGCAAGCCATTTACCAGCACGACGCCGAGCAGTACCAAGTGGAACGGCTCGACTACGACAATCACAAGGCGTTCGTGCGCAAGGTCGAGCCCGACTATTTCACGACCGCCCTCACCTACCGCACGGTCAGCGTGATCGAGCCGCGCGAAGGCGCTCAGCTCGGCCGCGCGCGCATCGGCTTCGGTGACGTGAAGGTGATTGAAAAGGTTACCGGTTACAAAAAGATCAAATTCTTCACGCACGAGAACGCGGGCTACGGCGACGTGCACCTGCCCGAGATGCAGATGCACACCACCAGCTTCTGGCTGACCGTGCCGGAAGCCGTGCTGAGCTCGCTCGGCCACCCGCGCGCCACTTTGATCGACGGGCTGCGCGGTTTGGGGGCGGCGCTCGAGACCGTCTCCACGCTATTTTTGATGTGCGACCCGCGCGACATCGGCCAAACCTTGGGCGACGGTGGACAGGAGGGCGACGGAGACGCTCCAGCCGTCGCGCCCGGTCGGGATCCGCACGCCGGGCGCACCGGCCAGTTCGACCCCACGGTATTTCTTTTCGACGCACTTCCGGGTGGCGTCGGACTTGCTGAAAGAATCTACGAGCGCGCTCGTGAGCTGTGTTGGGCGGCGGGCAGGCTCATTCGTTCCTGCCCCTGCCCCGGCGGCTGCCCCGCCTGCGTCGGCCCCGCCTCCGACCAGAATCCTCGCAAGCGCGTGGCGCTCGAGCTGTTGGGCGCGCTCGGGCTGACGGCGCAAGACGTGTCGGCCGGGCGCGGTAGCGCGAATTTGGCCAGCTGAGCGAAAGGCGTTTGCTCGGAGGCGGCCCGGCTCGTAGCCTTGGCCCTGGATGCGTCGCCGCTTGCACGCGCTGGTTTGGGTAGGCCTGCTCAGCGGAGTCTTTTTCGCCAGTTGCCTGGCGCGACGCGACAAACCGTTCACGCGCCAGACCGACGACGACGCGGGGCCTCCCAACTCGGTGGCGCTCGACGGCGCCGTGCCCGACGTGTCGCCCGACGCGCTCGAGATCGCGCCTCACGCCGTCTTGGGTATCGACCCGCCCCACGGCCCGTTTGCAGGCGGCACGCTGGTGATGATTCGCGGCAACGGCTTCGAGAGCAACGCGCGCGTCTGGTTCGGCGACGTCGAGGTGCCGCAAGCCAGCGTGACGCCCGTAGATCCCCAACGCATTCAGGTGGTGACGCCGCCCGGCGCGACTGGCGCGGTGGACATCACGGTGCAGAACGGCAAAGCCGCGTCCACCGCTGCCACCTTGACCGGCGGCTATACCTACGACCGCTTCTTTGCCACGCCCGACAGCGGTCCCACCTCGGGCGGCACTATTATTACCCTGCAGGGTGACAACACGAGCTGGGACGAGAACACCCAGGTCGAGATCGACCGTCAACCCTGCACCAACCTCGGCATTTTGAGCCCGACCAAGCTGGCTTGCACCACGCCGCCCAGCGACGCCGGCGCCAAGGTGCTGAGCGTGCTTTCCGGCGACACGCGCGAAGACGTGCTGGACGGCTTCACCTACGGCAACAGCGACAATGGCTTTCGCGGTGGGCTGTCCGGACAACCGCTGTCGAGCCAGCTCACGGTGCTCGCGTTCGACAACGCCGAGGGCATGGCCGTTCCGGGCGTCACGGTGCTGCTAGGCGACGATCTGGAAACCGGCGAGGTTCAGCACACCGATCGCAACGGCGTGGCCAGCTTCTCCGGCGATCTGGGGCCGAAGCGAACCGTCACGTTGGCCATCAAGTGCTTTCAGCCCATCACGTTTTACGACGTGCCGGTCGACCACCTGACGGCTTACTTGGATCCGGTGTTGTCGCCGGCGTGCGGCAAATTCGGTGAGCTTCCGCCGGGCGGCGGCACCCCCGGCGTGGGCTCCGGCATCTCGGGCGAGGTGGTCTGGGCGCCGGACGAAGAGCTGAAGCGCCGCGGCTGGACCAACGTGCCGCAGCCCGCGGTAGCGACGGAAAAAGACGTTGCTTACGTGTTTCGGCTGTCCGACACGCCCGACGCTCAGTTCCGGTTGCCTTCGCCCAGCAGCGCCATCACTCGCGATTCGGAGGGCGCGGTCGGCTACAAGTTTTACCAGTCGACCTCACCCGGCAACTTCACGATGTACACGCTGGCGGGGCTGGAAGACGACAGCAAGACGCCCCGCACCTTTACCGCTTACGCGATGGGCATTCTCCGTGGTGTGGCCGTCAAGCCCGGCAAAACGTCCGACGACGTCTACATCCAAGTCGACGTGCCGCTCGATCACGCCCTCACGTTGACGCTAGATCCCCCGACGCCGGGGCCCCGCGGTCCTGATCGCATCCGCGCGTCGGTCTCCGTGCAGATTCAGGACCAAGGCTTCGCGCTGCTGCCCGGCGGGAACTCCGAGCATTCTCTCCCGGGCGACAACAGCTTTTCGTTCGTGGGGGTGCCACCGCTGGTCGGCACCTTGGCCGGCACCAAGTACGTGCTGGGCGCGCGCGCCGTTACCGGCAGCGCCGAAAAGCCGCCGCTGTCGGTGATCGGCGCGTTTTCGGCCACCAGCACCAGCGAGCCGCTCGATCTCGGCGGCTTCGTCCCCCTGCCGGTGCTGACCGCGCCAGCCAAGAACACCAAGTGGGATCTCGGCTCGCTCAGCCTGAGCCAGACCAAGGGCGGGCAAAACGTCGATCTTACCGTCGTCCACGTCAACGCCGGCGACGGCCTGTACACCTGGACGCTGGTTGCCCCCGGCCCGCAAAGCGAGCTGAAGCTACCCAACTTGGCCAAACTGGCGCCGGACGCCGCGCTGCCCGGTGGCTCGATGAGCATCGAGACCACGCTGGCGCGCATCAACGACTTCAACTACGGCAGCTTGCGCTACCGGCAGTTGGCGGAGCGCGGGTGGAACGCCTACGCCACCGATACCTTCCTCACACAGCACTGAGTTGTCCCAAGGTCGTTGGTCCCGCAAGGTTACGCTCGCCGTCGGCGTCGCCGGCCTGCTGGGCGCTTGCAGCTACGATCGCACCGACCGTTGGCTGCAGGGCGCCGAGCCGCCGCCGCCGGAGTGCCAGCTCGACCAGCAGCGCTGCTCCGGTTCGAGCCTGCAGCGTTGTGTGAACGCCATCGGCGGCCCCGTGTTCGAGCTGGAGGACGACTGCGGAGCGCGCGGCCAAGAATGCAATCCGGAGACGTTCACCTGCACCCCATGCATTCCGGGCACGGGCAGCTGCGACGGCTTGGACGCCTACATTTGCGACGAAACCGGCACCGAGCGAGTACTGCAAGGCACCTGCGACCCAGAAAAGCTGGAAGGCTGCCGCGCCGGCAAATGCTTGAATTTGTGCAACGAGGCGCGCCGCAACCGCAGCAACGTCGGGTGCGAGTACTGGCCGGTCGATCTCGACAACGCGCGGGTCGACGACACCTTGAACGCGGCCGCTCAACAGTTCGCGGTGGTGATCTCCAATCCCGAGCCAGACATCACGACCGAGGTGGTGATCGAGCAAGACGACGCCCTACCCGGCGAGCCGCCGCAGCTGGCGGAGGTCGCGCGCGCGCGCATTCCCCCTTTCAGCCTGCGCGTGTTCAAGCTCGGCCCGCGCGAGGTCGACGGCTCCGCCGACGGAACCTTCAACACTGGGACCCACACCGCCGTCACGCGCCACGCCTACCGCGTGAAATCGTCGTTCCCAGTCGTGGCTTATCAGTTCAACCCGCTCGAGAACGTCAACGTGTTCTCGAACGATGCTTCGTTGCTCAAGCCGGTCGAGGCATTGGATCCGGGCGGCAACGACGAAGCCTTGATGTACGTGGTGCTCGGTTGGCCCCAAACCATCGCCGCCACCAGCGACCCGGACACCAACTTCAGCAGCGACAACCCGACGAATCTACGGGCTTTTCTCACCCTGGTGGGCACCCGGGACAACACCCACGTCACCGTCAAAACCGCGGCCGACATCGTGGGCGGCGGTCCGCTACCGCCCACCGAAGCCGGAGGCGAGCTCACGCTGACGCTCGACGCCTTCGACGTCGCCAACCTCGAGACTGGCGACTTCAACGAGGACTTCACCGGCAGCATCGTCTCGGCCGACGGCCCCGTCGTGGCCTTCAGCGGCAGTGAGGCCAGCGACGCTCCGTTTTACAGCGCGCTCCGTGACCGCAGCTGCTGCGCCGATCATTTGGAGGAGCAGCTCGACCATGTGCGCACCGCCGGGCAGCACTTCGTGGCGACCGTCTCCCCCAATCGCGCGCGCGCGCTCAAGGCCGCCGGCGCCGACATCGGGGTCCAAGATCAGAACGAATATTTTCGGGTGATCGCCACGACCGAGCGCGGCGCGCACATCACGACCAGCCTCGACGGCGAGCAGAAAACGCTGACTTTGAACGGCTTGGGCGACTTCGCCAACCTGACCAGCGCGCACCATTTCACCCTCGACAGTGACGCCCCGGTCGCGCTCTCGTCCGTCTCGCCCAGCCAAGAAGACGCGAACATTCCCAACGAGCTGCCGGGCGGCGACCCAAGCTTGATCATCGTGCCGCCCACCGAGCAATTTCGCGACAATTACGTATTCCTCACCCCGGACAAGTACAACTTCGACTTCGTGCGCATCATCGCCGCGCCGAGCACGGGCGTCGCGCTCGACGGGCAGCTGGTCTCCAGCTTGCCTACGTGCGAGGTAGAAGCCGCCGATGGCTTGAGCGATATGGCGCGCGGCGGCCCGCCGGCGCTGGTGGTCTACAGCTGTCAGCTCAGCTTCCCGAAGATTGACATGAGTAAGCCGCGCCCAGACAACCTGGCGCCGGGCCTCCAAAACGACGGCGTGCATCGCATCCTCGCCAACCAGCCGGTGGGCGTGGTCGTCGACGGCTTCGATTATTTCGTGAGCTACGGTTACGCGGCAGGCACGCAGTTGTCGTTCATCGTGCCGCTTTAGTTTTTGTCGCCTCCGTGCCTTGCGTAGTGTGTCTCGCGTCCCTCGCGTCCCGAAGCGCGATCGGCGCTCGGCCTCGCCGAGTTTTGTTCGCAGGTTTCTTGTTCTCCTCCGCTCCTTGCCCCTGCGCCTCGCGACCATCTTGGGCTGAACCGCAGCGAGCGCTCGGCCTCGCCGAGTTTTGTTCACTCCGGTCTTCAGTGGATGATCGTGATCTGATCTCGCCAAGGTGCGGTTGGGGTCGATCTGGCTCGCGCTTTGCGCGAGCTCACGTTGTTCAGCAGACGCGGCGGACCGGGAACCGGTCGCTATCTCGACGGAGTGGGGACGGCAGCAAGCACCGGCACGGGGCTTTGGGGACCGCTTTGGGTGGCGGCGCGTTCGCAGTCGGCGAGCGAGAGGTGGCGGGGGCCGAAGATGGTGCCGTCGGCGACGTCGGCGTCCATCAGCGACCACGGCTGGTCGACGCCAAAATCGTCGGGATGGCCGGGCATGGCCATCAAGACGTGCCCCAACTCGTGAGCCAAAGCGAAGGAGCGCGCGCCGGCTGCGATCGCTGAACGATCGATGAGCACACTGCTCGACAGGCTCGAGCCCGCGCTGACGATGAACGATTCGCCAATGCGCTGGCCGCCGTCGAGCTCCGGAACGACGAGCACCTCGACGCTGCGAGGATCGCCATCGTCGAAGCTGCGCAAAAGCGCGCGCTCTTCTTGCGTGCCCAGGAACGCGTCGTTGTCGCCAAAGTGCGTCACGCCGTCGCTCAAATCGACTTGGCCTAGACAGAGCGGCAACGTCGGATCGCTCGAGAGTGGCGCCGCAACCGGAGCTTGCCAACGACGCGGACCGTCCAGCAGCAAATCGGCGCTGGACACGGCGTCCGCCACCGCGCGCTGGTTTTCGAACACCCGCGGCGCCGGCCCGAACGCCGAAAGCGCGTTCGCCAAGCGCAACGCAACGCTCACGGGACTTTCACCGGCCTGCGTGGTCACGGTGACCTTGCGGCGGCCGCTCTGCACCGTCAGGCTGCCGCCGGAAGCCGGCTGGCCGAGACCGCATCCCACCGTGAGCAGCTGTGTCGAAGGCGGGTCCACGACGGCGATCGAGGCGGATTGGAGGGGCCCGAAATCGACGCCACACTGGCCCCAAAGCGCGGCGGCGCCGGCCAATTCTTGCAGGATCAGCCGCCGCGCCCCCGCCTCGGTCCCGCCGACGGCAGGCGCGCCCCCCAAACGCGAGCGGAGCACGAGCACGCGCAGGCGAGCACGCAAGCGCGCGAGCCGCGTCCCGTCGAGCCGGCGCGGCGCACCGACCGGAATTTCTGCGAGCTTCTGGCCACCGAGCGCGACGCGCACGCTGCCCCCCAGCTCCGCGCGCAGCGAACGCGACTTCACGCTCGGGTGGCTGCGTTCGAGCGCGTCTCCGACCAAGCGCAGGGGCAGCGTTTGGCGACACACCAGCTCGGGCGCGACGCCCTCGGGACAGGTCACCGGCTCGGTGCGAAAGTTGACGTTCACGTCGATCGGGCGGCCCTCGGCGCTCAGGGTCAGCACCTGCAAGGCCTCGAGCGATGCGTCCGGTGGCCCCACGAGTAGGAACCTCAACGCATCGCGATCGGGGCCCGGTAGCCCGCCCAGCTCGTCGGGCAAGGTGCGGGACAAGGATGCCTGGGCCGTCGCCAAATCCAGTCGCTGACCGGCAAAATCCATGATTCTGAGCTCGCTTCCGGTCTCGGCGCGAGCCGGTGCGACGGCCAGCAAGCTCGAGCTCAGTAGCGTCCAGGCCAGCGTTCGCCTCACTCGCAGCACCCTTGTTGAACGCGCCGGAAATTCTGTTCGGAGACCAAGCAGCCGGCATGGCTGCCAGCGGCGGCCGCCCGCACCAAAGAAGCCCAGCCGAGGGCCGGCAGTTGTCGCGTGCCTTCCAGCTCATCGGCGATCCGAAGCGCTTCCGTCGACTGCCCGCAGTCGTACAGCGCCGCTGCCGCCAAGCCGCGCAGCAAGTCTTTGCGCGGCGACCGGCCGGCTCTAGCCAGCGACTCGGCGTGCTGCGGCTGCCCGTAGTCGCGACACAGATGCAGCGCTGCGCGCACGGAAAGGTCGTCTTCCAGGCCGCTGCCGCGCACCATGCCTTCGAGCATGGCTCGCGCGCCGCCCGCCCGCGCCGCCGCCATTCGGAACAAGAACGTCACGTCGCGCTCTGCGCTCGGCCGATCACTGAGCCGCGCGATCAGCTCCACGGTTGGCCGTTGCGTCGGAGCCCCGGCCTGCGGATCGAGCGCCCAAGCTACGAGCGTCCAGGCCGCCCGCGCGCTGTCCGGCCCGGTGCGGGCGCGCAACGAGGCTTCGGCCAACGGCGCCGGGTCGCCGGCGCGAGCCGCGACCTCGCCGAGCAACAGCCAGCGGCCCAGGTGCCGCTCGGCGTCGCGTAGCACCGCGAGCGCCGGCGCAATTTCGATCGGTAAGGCTGGCCTGGAGGGCATGGCCGCGAAAAATTCGGTGCACAAGAGGATGCGATGCGCCTCTTTGATCTTCGGCGCCAGCGACGCCAGACGTGGTCCGCGCGCTTCGCCGCGGGACAGCCTTGCGACCTCGGCCGCGAAGGCCAACACCGGGTGCCGGCTCAACGAC
>Ga0068855_100000242_pt1 | contig 68674 bp, 76 predicted proteins | sample KBSCornC52_FD_66592 | JGI IMG/M metagenome (GOLD analysis project Ga0068855, IMG submission 66592) | Corn rhizosphere microbial communities from Kellogg Biological Station, Michigan, USA - KBS Corn C5-2 | ecosystem: Host-associated > Plants > Roots > Rhizosphere > Soil ... | reverse complement strand
CGCGGGTCCAGGACGAAAAGCGGGATTTGTTCATGTTCCTTGTTCTTGTTGTTCTAGAAGCTCACCAGCAGCTCGAGCGGCCGGTCGGCCCAGTAATCGCCCGGACCAGCGGCGTGCACGTCGTAGAGACGCAGCATGGTGACGGTACCCCAGCCGGTTCTCCAGCCGAAAGGATCTTTTGCCGCTGCCTCGTACACCGACCGGTCTCGATCGATCGACATGGAGTAGCGGAATGCCCCGCCGTGCACGCCGAGAAACGGCTGCCCGGGCACCGCTTCGATGCTGACGAACTGACCGGAATCGCAGACCACCTGGACCGAGGCTCCGGTCTTCTCGCTCAGAGACCGGCTGTAGCACACCCCTGCCCGCTGCGGCTGCGCCGGCGACGGCGGAACCGGCGTGACCCCAGACCCGCCAGGCTGCGACAGCGTAATGCCGACCGTGACGTTTTTGTCCGTCGAGCCGGCCCACGATGGCGCTCCGGCGAAGAGCGCCATCATGGCCGTGAGGACGGGCGCAAAGGACCGCATGGTCGATCGCTCCACCAGCGGCTGCTTAGTAGTTGACGATCAGCGTATGGATCTTGTTGGTAGCCGCCCCGTTGGTGCAGGAAGCCGCGGCGCACGTGCCCGCCTGGCTGCCCGCCATCGTGCCGGTCACGCTGAACGCCTGGGCCGCGCCGTTACCAGTTGCGCCGGCGGCGCTCAGGCCGAGCGAGTAGTTCAGGTTGACCGCGTTGTCGGTGACCGCGATCGTCGCAGCCCCCGGAGGCGTCGCCGCGCCGTTGCCCGCCTGCAGGCCGAACGTATACGGCAGCGTGTTGGTGCAGCTCACCGAGAAGCCGCCGCCGGTCGCGTTGGCAACCGCAGCCTGCAGCGACGTGTACGCGAAGTCGACGGCGGTGACCGCCGACAGCGTGCACGCAGACGTCAGCGTGACGTTCACGGTGAACGTGCCAGAGGTGTTGCCCGCTTGCGCGTTGCCGGCTGTCAGCGCAGCCGCGATTGCAGTTGCAGTAAGGATCCGTTTCATTGCGCCCTCCCTGTAGAAAATAGGCAGAGCGATGTTGCCCGCGCTGCAGAAGCGCGCTGTTACGTATGGTGTCTCGGTTGTAAAAAAACGTCGCTCAGCCGTGACTTACGCCACGGCGTGCGCCAAATATTCTTCGGACAAAAAGATTAAGTGCTCAGACCTTCAGAGTGAAGGGTGTGAAGCGGGTTTCCCGGTCGTAATAGTCCTCATTTTCCGCCCGCTTCAGCGCGCCGACGATCTTGTAGGTGAGGGGTGTGAAAATGACCTCCACTGCGACTTTGAGGACGAACTGCGCCAGCATGAGCTTGGGGATGATCTCGTTTGGCATGATGCCGCTGTCGTAGAAAGCCAGCGGATAGAAAAGCGCCGAATCCACCGCCTCCCCGACGATCGTCGAGCCGATGGTGCGCGTCCACAGCCACCTGCCGGCGGTGAGGATCTTCATCTTCGCGAGCACGAAAGAATTGACGAATTCGCCGCAGAAGTAGGCGAACATCGATGCCGCTGCGATTCGCCAGGTGCTGCCAAAGGCGGTTTCGTAGGCCTTCTGGTTCGGCCACTCCGGCGCAGGAGGCAGCGCGACGACCACATAGGCCATCAGCGCGGCGAATGCCAGCCCGGCGAATCCGGCCCAGATCACACGCCTTGCGCGCGCGTAGCCGTACACCTCGGTGAGGACGTCGCCGAAGACGTACGAGATCGGGAAGAACAGCACCCCCGCACCGAAGACCACCGCGCCGAAGAACGGAAGCTCGATCTGCACGGCCTTCGCCGGCCCGATCAGGTTCGAGCAGATGAGGACCGTGACGAACGCGGCCATCACGAAGTCGTAGTAGCGGTAGGACTTCACGGCAGCTTCGGCTGATGGTCGCGGAACTCCGGCTCGAGCTCGACGGCCATCGCGTCGAGCACTCTCGCCACCATGGCGTAGAAACCGGCGGTCACCGCGAGCTCGACGTAGTCGTGGTGGTCGAAATGCCGCACCGCGTCGCGGTAGACCTCATCGCTCACCCGGCCGGAGGTGACGCCTTCCGCGAGCTGCAGGGCGGCTTTTTCCTTTGCATCGAACTCGGGCGACGTGCGCCAGGCCGCGAGCGCGGCGATCTGCGCTTCCCGCACCCCGGCCTTGCGTGCCATCCGCAGGTGCTGGGCCCACTCATACTCCGAGGCGCAGACCTGCGCGCCGCGCAGGATCAGCAGCTCGCGAAGCGCGCGCGGGGTGCGGCTGCCGTGGCGCAGGGTGTTCGCGAACTCGGTCCAGGCGGCGACGATGGCGGGATGGTTGGCGAGCGCCCGGTACAGGTTCGGAGGCGTACCCCAGAGCTCTTCGAGCCTCTTCCCGAGGCCGGGCTCGAACTCCTTGTGCGGTGTGCGTTGCATGGGCTGCATGATAACGGCGGATTTTTAGTACGCTAGGGGCTGGAGGAGGAAACCCATGGCCGTTCCGCATCAGACTGGAAGAGCGCGCTCCGGCGAGCTCTCGATCCATTACCGCAAGCTCGGCCGGACGGGCGAGACCCCGATCGTGATCGTGCACGGCCTGTCGTACTTCTCGTACGACTGGCTCGGCGTCGCTCATTCGCTCGGCGCCGGCCGTGAAGTCGTCGCGATGGACATGCGCGGGTTCGGCGACTCGGACTGGAGTCCTTCGCGCGACTACAGCGTTCCGGCGATGGCGCAGGACATCGCGAGTCTGCTCGACCATCTGCGCTGGAACCGGACGCTGCTCATCGGCCACTCGATGGGCGGGCGCAGTGCGACTTATTACGCCGCCCGGCATCCGGACCGCGTCGCCGGGTTGGTGCTGGTGGATTACAGCCCCGAGAACGCGGCCGCCGGCGCCAGGCGCACCACGGAAATGGTCGGCAACCAGCCCGACGCTTTCACGAGCATCGAGGCGGCGATGCGCTACTTCGGCAAGGGCGATCGCGAGCGCGTCGAGTCGTATCTGAAGAAGACCGAGTCAGGCTGGGCGGTGAAGCGCGACCTCTATTTCCGCGATCAGTTCAGGCGCACGCTGCAGACCGGCGAGCGCCCGAAGCTCGGCGTCGACATGTGGCAGCTCCTCGGCGAGGTGCGCTGCCCGATCCTGTCGTTGCGCGGCGCGCGCTCCGACATGTACGCGGCCGAGACGGTCCAGAAGATGAAGGCCGCCAACCCGCGGCTGCAGGTCGTGGAAATCCCCGACGCGGGCCATGACATCGCGGGAGACAGCCCGAGCGAGCTGGTTTCGGCGTTCGACAGATGGAATCGCGCCGTTCTTCCGGAGAGAGCCGATCATGAACACACGGGGCATTGACCACCTCGCCGTGGTGTCGGACGACATGCCCACGGCGATGGATTTCTACACCCGGGTGCTCGGATTCCGCCTGGTCCACGTGCGGCGCGTGCCCTACGAGCAGGACCGCTGGCAGCCGCCGTACGACAACCTGCGCCACTACTTCTTCGACATGGGCAACGACTCCCTCTTCGCCGTATTCGAATACCCGAAGGGTCTGCCGCGGCAGGTTCGGGACCATGTCGGCGGCATGCAGCACGTCGCCTTCCACGTGCCGCCGGAGCGCTTCGATGCGATGGTCGCGCAGGTGAAGTCTTGCGGGATCCACGTAGTGGGCCCGGTGCCGCTCGGCGGGCGCTTCTGGTCGGCGTACTTCCTCGACCCGTTCGGCACCCGCCTGGAGCTCGCGACCGACCGCAGCGGCGCGAGCCAGGGCGTGGTGGAGTCGGTGCGCCAGACCGAGGACGAGGCGCGCGCCGAGCTCGAGACGCTGTTCTCCGACCCTGCGGAAGTCGAGAAATGGCTCGCGCAAATGCCGCTGCGCAAGGAAACGTCGACCGCATGATTTTCTCAAGGAGGGGAGCCGTGAACGCGAAAGTTATGGCCGGTCTGGCCGCGCTCGCCGTGGGTGCAGCTGCGGGCGCCGCCGCGCACGCGCAGGACAAGTACGAGGTGAAGGTCGCGACGTTCGTCGGGCCGCAGCATTTCATGTCGCAATGGCTCGTAAAGTGGAGCGAGAAGCTCGAGAAGGACTCGAACGGGCGGCTCGTGTTCAAGCATTTTCCCGGCTCGCAGATGGGCCCGACGCCGGCGATGTACGACCTCGCGCGCAGCGGCCAGGCCGAGGTGGCCTGGTTCCTGCACGGCGCCACGCCGGGACGTTTCCCGCTCACCGAGCTCCTGCACCTGCCCTACGTCGTCGGCAGCGCCGAGATCGGCACCAAGGTGATCAACGACGCCGAGCTGCGCTCCAGATACCTCGACGCCGAGCACAAGGGGATGAGGGTGCTGCTGCTCCTCACGCATCAGCCGGGCAACGTGCACACGACCAAGAAGCCGATCCGCGGCGCCGCCGACATGAAGGGCCTGCGCATCCGCTTCTCTTCGCCGACGGTCCGCGATTTCGTCTCCAGGCTCGGCGGCACCGCGGTCGGGGTGCAGCCGAACGAGCAGCTCGAGCAGCTGCAAAAAGGCGTGATTGACGGCACCTTCATCGACTACGGCGGCGCCGGCGTCGCGTTCAAGATGGGCGGCACGATCAAGTATTCGACCGAGATGTACTCGTACGTCTCGTCCTTCGGCATCGGCATGAACCCGGACTTCTACGCTCGGCTCCCCGCCGAGCTGAAGAAGCTCATCGACCAGTCGGTGGTCGGGGTGGAGAAGGAGGTCGGCGCGGGCTGGGACGCGCTCGACGACGTCGGCAAGAAGCTGCTGGTCGAGGGCGGCGCGCAGCCGATCAAGCTCTCGAGTGCCGAGAACGAGCGCTTCCGCAAGGTCGGCGCCGAAGTCACCGAGGCCAAGCTGAAGGAGCTCGAGGCGAAAAGCCTGCCGGCCCGGTCCGCGTTCAAGCTGATCCAGTCGCTCTCGCAGAGGTACTCCAAGACCTCGCGCAACTTCTGGAACTGACCGCCAGGATCCTCGGCTACGTGGCGGCCGCGTTCCTGGCGGCCATGATGCTGCTCACGGTCGCGGACGTGCTGCTGCGCGCGGTCTTCGGCTATCCGGTGCGCGGCATGCTCGAGCTGATCGAGCTCGGGCTCGCCTGCACCGTTTTCCTCGGCATGCCGGCGGTGTTCCTGCGCAAGGAGCATCTGGTAGTGGACGTGATCGACCAGCTTACGGGGCCAGCGGTGGTGCGACGGCTCGAGCTCGCGGCAGCGCTGGTGTCCTTCGGCCTGCTCGCCCTCATGGCGTGGCAGATGGTGCCGGTCGCCCGCGGCATGTACGAGTTCGGCGACGTGACCTCGGATCTGTCGATCCCGAAGATCTACTACTGGGCCCCGGTGCTCCTGGGCGTGATCGGCTCGGCCGCCGCCGCGCTCGTCTTCGTCCTGCGCTGGAGACGCCGCTCCTGAGCAACCTCGCGATCGGCGCGCTCGGCGTGGCTGCGCTGCTCGCGGTGCTGTTCGTGCGCGTGCCGATCGCGGTTGCGCTCGCCCTCACCGGCGTGTGCGGCTACGCGGCGATCGACGGCTGGCGCAAGGCCCTCACCATGATGGCCTCGGTGCCCTTCGAGCTGGCGAGCGCGTACTCGCTCTCCGTCGTGCCGCTCTTCATCCTCATGGGGGCGGTGGCGGCGCGCGCCAACATGGCGAAGGAGATGTTCGCCGCGGCGAACGGCGTGTTCTCCGGAATCCGCGGAGCGCTCGCGAATGCCACCGTAGGGGCGTGCGCGCTGTTCGGCGCGATCTGCGGCTCGTCCATCGCCACCGCCGCCACCTTCTCGCGGGTGGCGATTCCCGAGATGCGCCGCCACGGCTACGAGCCTTCGTTCGCCGCAGGCTGCGTGGCGGCCGCAGGCACGCTCGACGTGCTGATCCCGCCCTCCGTGCTGATCGCGATCTACGCCCTGGTGGCCGAGCAGTCGCTCGCCAAGCTCTATGCCGCGGCCTTCGTGCCCGGCTTCGTCCTCGCCGGGCTGTACGTCGTGGCGGTGTGGACGGTGGCCTGGCTGCGGCCGGCGTGGGTGCCGCGCGTGCCGGGCATGCGCCTCGCGAACCGGCTACGCGCCGGCGTCGGCGCATGGAAGCTCGTGGTGCTGTTCTTCTTCGCGGTCGTCGGCATCTATCTCGGGTGGTTCTCGCCGACCGAGGCGGCGGCCATCGCCGCATTCGTCGCCATCCTGATCGCCTTCGCGACTCGCGCCATGAGCCTGCGCGGGCTCGTCGAGGCCCTCCTCGAAACCGTCTACACCACGGCAGCGGTGTTCTTCGTGATCGTCGGCGCCTTCATCTTCTCGCGCTTCATCGTGATTACGCAGTTTCCGGTGGAGCTCGGGCGCTGGGTGACGCAATCACAGCTCTCGCCGCTTTCGGTGATGCTGGCGGTCATGGCGCTGTACCTCATACTCGGCACCTTCCTCGACGAAGTGAGCACCATCCTGGTGACCATTCCCGTCACGCTGCCGCTCGTGACCGGCATCGGCTACGACGGCATCTGGCTGGGCGTGTTCGTCACCGTCATGTGCACGATCGGCCTCATCACCCCGCCAACAGGAATGACGGTGTTCGTGATCCAGGCCCAGCATCCCGACATCCCGGTGGCGCAGATCTACCTCGGCACGCTGCCCTTCCTCGTCGCCGACCTCGTGCTGGTCGGCCTGCTCATCGCGTTTCCCGCGCTGGCGCTCTGGCTTCCCGGGGTCTTGCGCGTGTAGTAATTCATGCAAGGTTCTGCTCGGACTAGGTGACGGCTCACGCGCTGCAACGGGGCGGGAGTCAAATGAACCCCGGGCTGCGCCCCTCCCAGCGAAGCCTGCCTCGGCCTCCAAAACCGGGCCTCTCCCAAACCCCGCTACGGCGGGGTTTCTTTTGGCCCGCCACCGCGGGGTTTCTTTTTTTGCGGTGGGTAAAATTTGAGCGTGCCAACCATCCTCGTCACCGGCGGGCTCGGCTACATCGGCTCGCACAGCTGCCTCGCCCTCGCGCGCGCGGGATACGCGCTCGTGATCGTCGACAGCCTCGTCAATTCCAAGCGCGTGGTGTTCGATCGCCTGCGCGAGATTGCGCCCGCGGCTTCGATGACGTTCCACCAGGCCGATCTGCGCGACGCACCCGCGCTCGAGCGCGTTTTTTCGCAGGGGCCGATCGAGGCGGTGATTCATTTCGCCGGCCTCAAGGCGGTCGGCGAGTCGGTCGAAAAACCGCTGCTTTACTACGCCAACAATGTCGGCGGCACCGTCGAGCTGCTCGAGGCGATGGCGCGGCACTCGGTGTGCCGCATGGTGTTCAGCTCCTCGGCCACCGTGTACGGCGAGCCGCTCGAGCTGCCGATTCCCGAAACGCACCGCCTCGCCCCGACCAATCCGTACGGAAAGACCAAGCTCGTCATCGAGCACCTGCTCGCCGACTACGCCGCTTCCGACGCGCGTTTCCGCTATGCGGCGCTGCGCTACTTCAACCCGACGGGGGCGCACCCCTCGGGGCGTCTGGGCGAGGACCCGAACGGAATTCCGAACAACCTCTTCCCGTACATCTCGCAAGTCGCGGTCGGCCGCCGGCCCACCCTGCGCGTCTGGGGAAGCGATTACCCGACGCCCGACGGCACCGGGGTGCGCGACTACATTCACGTCGTCGATCTCGCAGAGGGTCACGTGGCGGCGCTCTCGTACCTCGAGCGCGGCAAGTCGTCGCTTACCGTTAACCTCGGCACGGGACGCGGCTATTCGGTGCTCGATGCCGCCAAGGCGTTCGAGCGCGCCAGCGGCCGCCCCATTCCGCTCGAGTTCTCGGCGCGCCGACCGGGCGACGTCGCCTCGTGCTTCGCCGACCCCTCGCTCGCCTCGCGCGAGCTCGCCTGGCGGGCGCACTTCGACATCGACGCCATGTGCCGGGACGTGTGGCGCTGGCAATCGGCCAACCCGAACGGATATGGCTGAAAAACTGAATGAACTGAAGGACTTCGCGCCAAACTGGCCGCGCCGGCGTTAGCTTCGGGTTCGCCGCGACTAGTCGGAAATTCCTATTGCCAGGTCCGCGCGGTTGGCGCACCCTGCTGTGAACTATTTCACATCCCAGCAGATGATCGCCAACCGCATCGAGCAGCGCTATCGCGCATGGAACACGCCGTCGCGGCTGGCGCAGGCGGTTTTCCAGATCATCCTGTCGGCTGCCATCATTACCTGCCTCGCCGCGCCGTTCTGGCCGGCGCCGTAGCCTAGGCCGTCAACCCGTTGCGCGTGGCGAAGACGTAGAGCTCGACGCGGTTCGGCACGCCGAGCTTGTCGTAAATACGGCTCAGGTGATTGCGCAGCGTGTGCTCGCCGATGTGCAGGCTCGTTGCGAGGCTCTTGTTGTCCGCGCCTGGCTTGGTGACGAGCTTGCGCACGACATCGTGCTCACGCTGCGTGAGAGTAGCGAGTCGAATCTGCTCGGGGCTGGTGCTCGCGCCGCTCTTGCGCCGGGCGATCTCGACGAATAGCTTGCCGGTCGTCGAGCGGTCGAGCCACAGCTCGCCGCAATGCACCTTCTCGATCGCCTTGAGCAGCGTTTCCGGCGCTGCGTCCTTCTGCACCACGCCGGATGCGCCCCGCAGCACGAAGCTTTCGCGGATGCTTTGATCGCGCTGACCCACCAGCATCAGCACGCGCGCGCCGCAGTCGGCCACGAGCGTGGGAATGATTTCGCCGACGTTCTCGCAACCGTGCTCCGGATCGATCACCACGACGTCCGGCAGCGCTTGAGCAGCGAGCGTGCACGCATGCGCGCACGAAGTCGCCGTCGCCACGATTTCCATCGCCGGGCGCCGCTCGTTGATCAGTCTGTCCAAACCCCACAAAGCAACGCGATACTCGCCAACGAGCATCACGCGAATTGGCGCTCCCACCCCCCGCCCCCTTCCCCGCTGCGTTCTAACTCCCCCGGCGTAACGATAAGCGATTCTTGTTACTGAGGCTATGCTTCCCGTGAACGGGGTGCGTCATTTCGTCGCCGCAGCGATCTCAATTTATATGTTAATCAAATAGTTAGTCACTCCAGGGCGCCTACTCGGAGGAACCATGCCATTCAGCTATCAGCACGGCTTTTCGAATCATTTCTCCTCGGAGGCAATCGGTGGAGCGCTACCTCTCGGACGCAACTCTCCCCAGCATGCACCCAAGGGCCTATACGCCGAAGTGCTATCAGGCACAGCTTTCACCACACCGCGGGCGGAGAACCGCAGCACCTGGCTCTACAAATTGCGCCCATCGGCCATGCACCCGGCATATCGCCGCATTCCCGAGGGCGAGATGCGCTCCGGTCCGTTCGCGGAAGTCGAGACACCGCCCAACCGCTTGCGCTGGGATCCGCTGCCGATGCCGGCGCAGAAGCGCGACTTTGTCGAGGGCCTCACCACCATCGCCGGCTGCGGCGATCCGGCCAGCCAGACCGGCCTTGCGGTGCACGTTTACCGCGCGAACCGTCCCATGGTCGAGCGCTGCTTCTGGAACGCCGACGGCGAGATGATGCTCGTTCCGCAGCAGGGCGGGCTCGTCCTGTCGACGGAGCTCGGAAAGCTGGACGTCGCGCCCGGCGAGATCGCGGTCGTGCCGCGCGGCATGAAGTTCAGGGTCGAGCTTGCCGAAGGCGCGGCGCGCGGCTACCTGTGCGAAAACTACGGCCAGCCGTTCCGGCTTCCGGAGCTTGGACCCATCGGCTCGCAGGGCCTCGCGCAGCAGCGCGACTTCGAGGTGCCGGTCGCCGCGTTCGAGGATCGCGGCAGGTGCGAGGTGGTGGCCAAGTTCATGGGCGGGCTCTGGACGAGCGAGCTGGCGCACTCGCCCCTCGACGTGGTCGCGTGGCACGGGGACTACGTCCCCTACAAGTATGACCTGGCCAGGTTCATGGTGATCAACACCGTGAGCTTCGATCATCCGGATCCGTCGATCTTCACGGTGCTGACCTCGCCTTCGTCGCAGGCCGGGGTAGCGAATTGCGACTTCGTGATCTTCCCGCCGCGCTGGATGGTGGCCGAGGACACCTTCCGGCCGCCATGGTTTCATCGCAACGTGATGAGCGAGTTGATGGGCCTGGTGCGGGGGACGTACGACGCCAAGGCCGGTGGCTTCCTCCCCGGCGGCATCTCGATCCACAACTGCATGTCGGCGCACGGACCTGACCTCGCCACCTTCGAGAAGGCGGCGGCCGCGGAGCTCAGGCCGCACAAGATCGAGGGCACGCTCGCCTTCATGTGGGAATCGCGCTATGTCCTGCGTCCGACCCGCGCTGCCCTGAGCGCGCCCGAACTGCAGAAAGACTACGACGGCGTGTGGGACGGCTTCAGGAAGCTGTATCCGGAAGCGTGACAAATTTCACATCGCGCGCGCAGGTCTAGCCTGCGGACCCGCCGTGTGAAATTTCTCATGGCAATCGCCGGCCGCGCCCGGGAAACTCCCATTCTGACTGGGGGAGATGTATGGATTCGACTTGGCAAGGGACCGTCCTGCTCGCCGACCTGCGCCGGGACGCGTCCAGGCTCTACGCGAGCGCCGGGCCGACCAAGGCGCTGCAGGCGATCCAGAACTGCGTCGCGGTGCTCGAGCGCGCCGCCTGGGACGGCGGGGCGACATTCGTCCGGGCCACCGGCGACGAAGTGATGGCGCTGTTTCCCGCGCCGACCGCCGCAGCCGACGCCGCTTCGGCGATGCAGATGGCGGCCGACGCGCTGCCGCCGGTGGGCAATAGCAAGCTCGGCGTGCGCATCGCTTTCCAGTCCGGGCCAGTCGTGGTGCGCAACGGCGACGTCCTCGGCGACACCGTGAGCATGACTTCGCGCCTGATCGAGGAAGCGCAGAAGGAACAGATCATCACCTCGCGCGACACCGCGGCGGTGCTCGGCCACAGCTATCGCAGCCGCATGCGCACGGTGCGGCCGTCGCAGGCGCTCGACCCGGTGAGCTCGCTCGGGCTGTGCGAGTTCGTGTGGCGCGTGAACGAGAACACCACGCGCCTGGGCGTCGCGACGCTGCCCAAGCCGCCGCGCCACGAAACGCTGCGCCTGCAATACGGCATCACCGAGGTAATCGCCAAGGGCGAGCACAATCCGGTGAGCCTGGGCCGCGACTTCCAGTGCGCCGTGATCATCCTCGACGATCTCGCCTCGCGGCGCCACTGCACCATCGAGCAGCGCGCCGGCGAATTCGTCCTGATCGATCACAGCACCAACGGCACCTATGTCACCGAAGAAGGCGAGGCCGAAGTGCGACTGCAGCAGGCGAGCTTCACGCTGCGCAAGCACGGCTGGCTCGCCTTCGGCCAGCCGCGCGCCCGCACCGACCAGGTCGTCGAGTACTTCTGCGCCTAGCCAGTAGAATTGGCGGCATGTCGCCGCGCTTCTGGCTGCCCGCCCTCGCCTGCGCCCTGCTTCTCGGTTTCGGCTTGTACCTGCAGTACGCCAGGGGCCTCGAGCCTTGTCCGCTCTGCCTGGTGCAGCGCGGCTTTTTCGTGACGGTGATGGCGGTATGCCTGCTCGCCGCCGTGCACCGGCCCGGCCGGCTCGGCACGGCCGCCTACGGCGTGCTGGCAGCGCTGTTCGCGCTCGGCGGCGCGGCGGTGGCGGGACGCCAGGTGTGGCTACAGCACCTGCCTCCCGACAAGGTGCCGCAATGCGGCCCCGATCTGTTCTTCATGGTGGAGAACTTCCCGCTCAGCCGCACCCTGAAGACGCTCTTCTCCGGGACCGGGGAGTGCGCCGCGGTCGACTGGACCTTCCTGCGACTGTCGATCGCCGAATGGTCGCTCGTCTGCTTCGCTGCGCTGTTTGTCTACTGCCTCTGGCTGATCCGGACCCGGGCGTCGAGGGCCTCGAGCGCTTCGCGGTAGACCTCACCGAGGAGAATCAGCGTGGGACCGCCGCGTGTGGCCAGGCGCGGCAAATCGGCGAGCGTCGCGTACTGCACGCGCATCCCGGGCAGCGATGCGTCCTCCACCAGCGCGAGCGGGGTCTGCGCCGGCTTGCCGGCGCCGATCAAGGCCGCAGCTATGGCCTCGGCTTCCCCGGCGCCCATGTAGATCGCCGCGGTATCCGCGGCGAGCACCGACGCGACCCAGCGGCTCGCGCGCTCCCCTTTGCCGACGCGCGGCGTCACCAGCGCAACGCTGCGCGCCGCGCCGCGGCGCGTGAGGGAAATGGCAAGGTCGGCGCTCGCCGCGAGCGCCGCGGTCACGCCCGGCACCACCTCCACCCGGACGCCGCGCGAGGTCAGGTACGCGATCTCCTCGTGCGCGCGCCCGAAAAGCATCGGGTCGCCGCCCTTGAGGCGCACGACCACGCGGTGGCTCCGGGCCGCGTCGGCGAGCCGCTTGTTGATGAAGCGCTGCGCGGTGGAATGCCGCCCGCAGCGCTTGCCCACCGGGATCTTCTTCGCAGCGGAGGCGAGCCGCAACACGTCCTCTGCGATGAGCGCATCGTGGAACACCACCTCAGCCTCGCCGAGCAGCCGGGCCGCGCGCACCGTGAGGAGGTCGGATGCGCCAGGCCCGGCGCCGACGAGGTATACGGTCCCCTTCACCGAACCAGCCCTGCGCCGACCGCCTGGTCGGTGGCTTCGTCGATCACCGTCAGCGCGCCGGTGGCGCGCACCGCGTCGTAGGCGTCGACGAAGAGCGGCGCATGGAGCGCGATGCGCGCCTGGCCGATGTCGTGCGCGCTCAGCGGACTATCGCTCTCCACCGTCGCGAAGGTGCGGCGCGCGGCGTGCTGGACGACGTAGCGTCCGCCTCCGCGCAGCGGCTCGTGGCCCAGCCAAACGAGCGTGACCTCGAGCGCGCTCGCCTGGCGCGGCGGCTGCGCCGCGTCTGCGATCAGGTCGCCGCGTGCGGCGCCAACCTCGTCGGCGAGAACCAGGCTCACGGTGTCGCCCGCCACCGCAATGTCGCGCTCGGCACCATGCGCGAGGATCTTGCGCACCACGGTTTGCGTCCCGGCAGGCAGCACCCGAACGCGGGTGCCCGCCAGCACGCACCCCGACTCGACGCGACCGGCGTAGCCGCGCGACTGGCCGGCGAACGGCCGCGACACGAGCTGCACTGGAAAGCGCAGCGGCCCGGCGGCCGCCTGCTCGCTGCAGGCACGAAAGCTCTCCAGCCTCTCGAGCAGCGTGGGCCCCTCGTACCAGCCCAGCGCCGCGCCACGCCCAACGACCATGTCGCCGTGCAGCGCCGAACCCGGAATCGCCTCCAAGCCGTCGAGATCGAGGTTCTGCAGCGCCGCCTGCGCGTAGCCGACGAGGTCCATCTTGTTGACGAAGGCGACGCTCTGGCGGATGCCGAGCAGGCGCGCGAGCTCGAGATGGCGGCGCGTCGCAGGCGCCAGGCCCTTGGTAACATCCACCAGCAGCACCACGGCGTCGGCATTGGCGGCGCCGCTCGCCAGGTTGCGCGCGTACTGCTCGTGGCCCGGAGAGTCGGCGATGATGAACCTGCGCTTCGCAGTCGCAAAGTAGCGGTAGGCGACGTCGATGCCGATGCCGTCGCCGCGCTCGGCCTCGCGTCGCTCGGTGAAGAGCGAAAGGTCGCGCAGGAGCCGACCGATCAGCGTGCTCTTGCCGTCGCCGACGCCGCCCGCCGTTGCGAGACGCAGCGGCCGGGTCACGCTCATGCGCGCTGGTAGGCGGCCGAGAAGGTGGCGAACGCGGCGAGCGCCTCGGCAGGGTCCTCGCCCTCGCGCAGCTCGAAGGCATCGAAGCCCACGCGCTCCATGAAGTACAGGTGATCGCGCGTGATGTGTCCGACGGCGCGCAGCTCGCCGGTGTAGCCGTAGCGGCCGCGCAGCAGCCGGGCGATCGAGAAGCCGCGTCCGTCGCCGAACTTCGGGAAGTTGATCTCGACGCGCGTCACGCCCTCGAGCGCGACCGCGGCCGGATCGTCGCCGGGCTCGAGGCGGACGATCTTGTCGTTACGCGACGGCGAGCTCTCGCTGACGACGCGGCGCCCTTTGATGAGCGTGGCCATAGACGCGTTCCTTGAAAGGTTCGATGCCGATGCGGTGCACCACGTCGACGAAGCGCTCGGCTTCGCTGTCGCGATGCTGCAGGTAGGCATGGATCAGGTTCTCGATGACGTCGGGGATGTCCGCGCGCGCGAAGGATGGGCCGATCACCTTGCCGAGGCGGGCGCCGTGCCCGCCGGGAGGGGTTTCACCGTGCCCGCCAGGACGGGTTTCACCGTCCCCGCGAGGATGGGTGTCACCTTGATTTCCGCCGATCTCGACCTGGTACCACTCCTCGCCGTTCTTGTCGACGCCGAGGATGCCGATGTGGCCGACGTGGTGATGGCCGCAGGCGTTCATGCAGCCCGAGATGTTGAGGTCGAGCTCGCCGATCTCGTGGAGGTAGTCGAGGTCGTCGAAACGCTCCTGGATGGCCTGCGCCACCGGGATCGACTTCGCGTTGGCGAGCGCGCAGAAGTCGCCGCCCGGGCAGCTGATGATGTTGGTGAGCAGGCCGATGTTGGGCGTGGCGAGGCCGAGCGCACGCGCCTCGCGCCATAGCGCCTGCAGGTCGCGCTGCCGCACGTCGGCGAGCACCAGGTTCTGCTCGTGCGACACGCGCAGCTCGCCGAAGGAGTAGCGCTCGGCGAGGCCGGCGATCGCGTCCATCTGGTCGCTCGTCACGTCGCCCGGCGGCACGCCGGTTTTCTTGAGCGACAGGGTCACCGCGGCGTAGCCCGGCACCTTGTGCGGGTGGACGTTGCGCTTGTACCAGCTCAGGAAGCCGGGCTCGACCGCCAACGCCTCGTTCTCGAGCTTCTCGTAGGCGGGGCGCGTGAAGCGCGTCTCGATGCGCTCGATGTCGTCGGAGGTGAGCGTCGCCACGCTGTGCTCGAGGTGCGCCCACTCCGCATCGACTTCCTCGCGGAATTTGTCGATGCCGCGCTCCTTCACCAGGATCTTGATGCGCGCCTTGTGGATGTTGTCGCGCCGGCCGTAGCGGTTGTAGACGCGCAGGATCGCCTCGAGGTAGGTGAGGAGGTGCTGCCACGGCAGGAACTCGCGAATCACCTGCCCGACGATCGGCGTGCGCCCGAGGCCGCCGCCGACGAGGACGCGGAAGCCCAGCTGCTCGCCGTTCTTCACCGCGTGCAGCCCGATGTCGTGCACGCCGACCGCGGCGCGGTCGGCGCGCGCGCCGTTGATCGCGATCTTGAACTTGCGCGGCAGGTACGAGAACTCGGGGTGGAAGGTCGACCACTGGCGCACGATCTCGCACCACACGTACGGGTCGACGAGCTCGTCGGCGGCGACGCCGGCGAAGTGGTCGGTGGTGACGTTGCGGAACGAGTTGCCCGAGGTCTGGATCGCGTGCATCTGCACGCTGGCGAGCTCGGCGAGAATGTCGGGCACCTGCTCGAGCTTGGGCCAGTTGAGCTGCAGGTTCTGGCGCGTCGAGAAATGGCCGTAGCCCCGGTCGTACTTGCGCGCGATGGACGCGAGCTTGCGCAGCTGCCGCGACGACAGCAGGCCGTAGGGAATCGCGATGCGCAGCATCGGCGCATAGCGCTGGATGTAGAGGCCGTTACGCAGGCGCAGCGCCCGGAACTCCTCCTCGCTCAGCTTGCCATCCAGGAAGCGGCGGGTCTGGTCGCGGAACTGCGCCACCCGTTCGTCCACCAGCCGCTGGTCGACCTGGTCGTAGACGTACATGTCAGATGGACGCAGAACAGCGCGTGGAGGTCCCCATGGGATGCCATCCTAGGGCCTGTCGTTATATCCACAAAGACTAATGTGTTAGCATGTTATACGATTTCAGTTATATGACGGTTTCGGCCCTATGAAGCTGCAACAGCTGCGATATCTCACCGAAATCGCCCGTCGCGGCCTCAACGTCTCGGAGGCCGCCGACGCGCTGCACACGTCCCAGCCCGGGGTGTCGAAGCAGATCCGGGCGCTGGAGGAGGAGCTCGGGATCGACGTCTTCGTGCGCCACGGCAAGCGCCTCGTCTCCATCACCGAGCCGGGCAAGGCGGTCATCGCCATCGCCGAGCGCATCCTCTCCGAGGCGAACAACCTGCGCCGCGCCGGCGAGGAGTTCGCCAACGAGAAGCTCGGCACCCTCACCATCGCCGCCACCCATACCCAGGCGCGCTATGCGCTGCCCAAAGCCGTGGCCCAGTTCAAGAAGAAATATCCGAGCGTCCAGCTGCGGATCCACCAGGGCAACCCGACCCAGATCTGCGAGCAGGTGCTCGCCGGCGACGCCGATCTTTGCGTCGCGACGGAAGCCATCGCGCTGTATCCCGAGCTCGTGTCGCTGCCGGTCTATCAGTGGAACCGCTGCGTGGTGGTGCCGCCCAAGCACCCCCTGCTCAAGGTGACTCCGCTCACCCTCGAGGCCCTGGCGCAGTTCCCGATCGTCACCTACGACTTCGCCTTCGCCAACCGCTCGCTGGTGCAGAAGGCCTTCGAAAACCGCGGCCTCGCGCCCAACATCGTGCTCACGGCGCTCGACTCGGACGTGATCAAGACCTACGTCGAGCTCGGCCTTGGGGTCGGCGTCCTGGCCAAGATGGCATTCGACGCGAAGCGCGACGATCACCTGCGCGCAATCGACGCGAGCCATCTCTTCGATGCGAGCACCACCCGGCTCGGCATCAAGCGCGGCGCCTACCTGCGCCGCTACGCCTACGAGTTCATCGAGATGTTCGCGCCGCAGCTTTCACGCTCGATCGTAGAGCGTGCGGTCGCGGGGGAGGAAGGCTCGCGCTACGAGCTATGACTGCGCGCGGATGAAGTCGCGCACCCGCGGATAGATCATCTCGCGCCAGCGCCGGCCCGAGAAAATGCCGTAGTGGCCGACGCCGGGTGCCATGAAATGGCTGCGCCGCTCGCGCGGTATGTTGAGGCACAGCGCGTGCGCGGCCTCGGTCTGGCCGTTGCCGGAAATGTCGTCGAGCTCGCCCTCGACCGTGAGCAGGGCGGTTTCGCGGATCGCCTGGGGCCGCACCAGCTCGCCGCGCACGAACATGCGGCCTTTCGGCAGCGCGAAATCCTGGAACACCGTCTGGATCGTATCGAGGTAGTACTCTGCCGGCAGGTCGAGGACCGCGTTGTATTCGTCGTAGAAGCGCCGGTGCGTTTCGGCCGAGTCGCCGTCGCCCTGCACGAGATGATGGTAGTAGTCCCAGTGGGCGACGAGGTGCCGGTCGGGGTTCATTGCCACGAACCCCATGTGCTGGAGAAATCCGGGGTAGACCCGGCGCATGTAGCCGGGATATTTCGGCGGCACCCGGTGGATCACGTTCTGCTGGAACCACGACAACGGCTTCTTCTGCGCCAGGTTGTTGACCGCGGTCGGGCTGCGCCGGGCATCGATCGGCCCGCCCATCATGGTCATCGAGCGAGGCTGCGGCGCGCCGTTCGCAGCCATGAGCGCCACCGCGGCCAGCACCGGCACCGTCGGCTGGCAGACCGAGATCAGGTGGAGCTCGGGCGACAGCAGCGTGATCCAGTCGCGCACGTAGTCGACGTAGTCGTCGAGGTGAAACGGTCCCGCGGTGAGCGGCACCATTCGCGCGTCGCTCCAGTCGGTCACCCACACGTCGTGCTCGGCGAGCAGCGCGCGGACCGTGTCGCGCACCAGCGTGGCGTGGTGGCCCGAAAGCGGCGCCACGACGAGCACCTTGCGCGGCTTCGGGGCGCCCAGCCGGAAGCGGATCAGGTTGCAAAACGGCTTCTCGAGCACGACTTCGGACTCGGCGTCCCCCAGATTCCACTGCGGCTTCTCGTAGCGATCGGTCACGCGGAGGAAAAGATCGCTCGACGCGGCGAACCGACGCGATAGCGGATGGTGCGCGAACGGGCTGAAGGGATGGCCGAACCAGCCTCGCGTCAGCTCCGCCAGGAACCGGAGCGGCACGAGCGCCGCGTGCTGCGCCTCATACAGCGAATAGAGCATCACCGGCGGTTATAACATTATTACCGCAGTGCGACACGGGCCTGCACGCCGGCCCTTCGACGGACGGCAGCACGCTCCTGATGAGCGGCGTTCCCCCAGGAACTTCAGGCGGCCTTTTTCTCTTCGCGCAAAGCGCGGCGCAGGATCTTGCCGACGTTGGTCTTCGGCAGCTCCGAGCGGAACTCGACGTACTTCGGCCGCTTGTACCCGGTGAGCTCCTTCCTGCAATGCTCGAGCACGTCCTGTTCGGTGAGCTGGGGATCCTTGCGCACGACGTAGACCTTGGGCACCTCGCCGGAGTGCTCGTCGGGCACGCCGATCACCGCGCATTCGAGCACGCCGGGGTGCGTCGCCACCACCTGCTCGATCTCGTTGGGGTACACGTTGAAGCCCGACACCAGGATCATGTCCTTCTTGCGGTCGACGATGCGGACGAATCCCTTGTCGTCCATGATGCCGATGTCGCCGGTGTGCAGGAAGCCGTCCTGACCGAGCACCTTGGCGGTCTCGTCGGGCCGCTGCCAGTAGCCCTTCATCACCTGTGGGCCGCGGATGCAGATTTCCCCGGGCTGGCCGAGCGGGACGCTGCGGTCGTTGTCGTCGCGCAGCTCGACCTCGGTGGACGACATCGGCACGCCGATCGACCCCGTATACTCGGTGGAGTTGAGCGGGTTGGCCGTGGCCGAAGGCGCGGTCTCGGTGAGTCCGTACCCTTCGATCAGCGCCGTGCCGGTCACCTGCTTCCAGCGCTCCGCGACCGCCTTCTGCACCGCCATGCCGCCGCCGAGCGCGAGCTTGAGGTGCGAAAAGTCGAGCTTGGCGAAATCCGGGTGGTTGAGAAGCGCGTTGAAGAGCGTGTTCACTCCCGTGATCATGCTGTATTTGTGCTTCGCGAGCTCCTTCACGAAACCGGCGATGTCGCGCGGGTTCGTGATGAGCACGTTCTCGCCGCCGACGAACATCATCACCAGGCAGTTCACCGTGAGGGAGAAGATGTGATAGAGCGGTAGCGCGGTGATGATGACCGGGCGCTCCACGCCGATGGCGGGACCGAGCCAGGCACGGTACTGGAGCAGCGCCGCGATGATGTTCCGGTGAAGCAGGATGGCGCCCTTGGATACGCCGGTGGTGCCCCCGGTGTACTGGAGAAAGGCGATGTCCTCGTGCCCGAGCGACGGAGCGTCGAGGCGCCTGGCGCTTGCCTCCGCCAGGGCGGCTTTGAAGCGGACCGCGCCGGGCAGCTCGAACGGCGGCACCATCTTCTTCACCCTGCGCACCACGAGGTTCACCACCACGCCCTTCAACCCGAGCATCTCGCCGAGCGAGGTGATCAGGATGTGCTTGAGCGGTGTCCTGGCCCGCACCTGCTGCAGCACCGCGGCGAAGTTCTCCAGGATGACGATCGCCTCGGCGCCCGAGTCGCGCAGCTGGTGCTCGAGCTCGCGCGCGGTGTAGAGGGGATTGACGTTGACCACGGTGCAGCCGGCGCGCAGGGCGCCGAACATCGCGATCGGGTACTGCAGGCAGTTCGGCAGCATGATCGCCACGCGCGCGCCGCGGCCAAGCCCCTTCGCCTGCAGCCACGCGCCGAAGTCGCGCGAGCCCCGCTCGAGGTCGGCGTAGCTGATCGTCCTGCCCATGCTGTGGAACGCAGGCCTGGCGGCGAACTGCTGCACGGCCCTGTCGAACATCTCCACCAGGCTCGTGTATTCCGAGGGATCGATATCCGCCGGCACTCCCGGCGGATAGCTCTTCAGCCAGATGCGCTCCACGTCTCCTCCTAGAGGCGCGTTTTATTCGGATTCATTCTAACCACCAGCGGCGCGGCGAGGCATCCCGCGCCAATCGCGGCATACGCGGTGATCCAGGCGGCGTGTTTCGCCGCCCCGCCCGCCAGGTCGAGCGCCGCGCCGAACAGCACCGGTCCCGCCAGTCCGCCGCCAAAACCCGCGAGCGAATAGAGGCCGAGCGCCGCGCCACGGAGGTCGTTCGGCGCGGCGGCGACCAGACCGGCCGTGAGCGTGCCCGACTCCGCCATCACCAGCATGGAGTAGACGACCAGCAATGCAAGCACTGCGGCCCAGTGCCAGGGGGCCCCGAGGGCGAGCACGATTCCGCTCGTCCCCGACGCGCTCATGACGGCCACGATCCAGCGCCGCCGGCCGAGTCGCAGCGCGACTTCGTTGCCCGCGATCGAAGCCGGCACCGCGATCAGGTTGATCACGGCCGCGATCGCCGCCGCGTGCCACGGGAAGCCGGGCCCGGACTGCACGCTGGCCGAATACCCGAGGAATGCCACCATCCACGCGCGCGAGCCGAAGAGCTCCAAGCAATGCGCCGCGTAGCCGAAGGTGTAGCCGGCCGCCGCGCGGTCTGCAAGCACTCGCCGCCACGCCCCGAGCGGAAACAAGCTCCCGAGCGACAGCGTCCTCGCGCCCGCGGGCCTGCGTCCACGAATGAGCAGCGCCACCGAAAGCGCTGCGAGAAGGGGCCCGAGCGCCGAGACGAGAAAGGCGGCCCGCCAGCCGTAGTGCGGCGCCGCCAGCCCCGCGATGGCGAATGAAAGCGCGGTGCCGATCCCGAAAAAGGAGGTATAGAACGCGATGTAGCGGCTCTGGTTGGGCCCGGAGATGCGATCGGAGAGCAGGCGCAAGCCGGGCATGTACGTGGCCGCGATGCCCGCCCCCAGCACGACCTGGAACAGCACCGCGCTCCAGAAGCCAGAGGCGGCAAGGCCGAAGCCCGCGCTCGCGGCGGCCGCAAGCGAGCCTCCCGCGAGGTAAACCCAGCGCGCATCGACGCGGTCGGTGAGCGCGGTGGAGAGCGATACCGTAGCCACGTAGCCGGCGAAGAACATCCCGCCGACGATGCCCGCCTGCGAGTTCGAGAGCGACCACGCGTCGCGCAGCTCCGGGAGCAGCGCCGCGTAGGTTGAAAAGCCCAGCATCGACAGGATGTGGGCCGCGAGCAGAATGAGCGCGGTGCGGTTTATCGGTTCTTGAACCCGGGCTTGCGCTTCTCGAGGAAGGCCGCCATGCCTTCCTTCTGATCCTCGAGCGCGAACTGCGACTGGAACACGCGGCGCTCGAAAAGCACGCCCTCGGCGAGCGAAGTCTCGTACGCCCGGTTGATCGATTCCTTGATCATCATCACCACCGGCAACGAATAGCCGGCGATCTTCTCCGCGACCGCGAGCGCCTCGTCCACCAGTTTTTCCAAAGGAACAATCCTGGAAACCAGGCCCGCGCGCTCCGCTTCCGGCGCGTCCATCGTGCGGGCGGTGAGGCACAGGTCCATGGCCTTGGCCTTGCTGGTGAAGCGCGGCAGCCGCTGCGTGCCGCCGTACCCGGGCATGATGCCGAGATTGACTTCGGGCTGGCCGAACCTGGCGTTGTCGGCTGCGATCACGATGTCGCACTGCATGGCAAGCTCGTTGCCGCCGCCCAGCGCGTAGCCCGCCACCGCGGCGATCACGGGCTTGCGCACCGCACGGAAATGCTCCCACGCGGTGATGTAGTCGCCCATATAGGCGTCCATGTAGCTGTAGTCCTTCATCTCGGCGATGTCGGCGCCGGCGGCGAACGCCTTTTCGCTGCCGGTGATGACGATCGCGCCGATTGCGTCATCGGCGTCGCATGTTCTGAGCGCCTGGCCAAGCTCGGCCATCAGCTGGGGGCTGAGCGCGTTGAGCTGCTTCGGGCGATTGAGCGTGACGAGGCCGACGCGCCCCCTCTTCTCCACGGAGATGAACTGGTATGTCATCGGTTGCCTGCCTTGAGCTCCCGATTGTAAGCTTTTCCGATGACGCCGATCCTGGTCTCGCGCGACGCGGGGGTTCTCTCGCTGACGCTCAATCGCCCCGACAAGCTGAACGCGTTCAATCCGGAGATGCACCGCCTGCTGCGCGAGGCCCTGGAGGAAGCGCGCGACGAACCCGGCGTGCGCGCGGTGCTGCTCACGGGCTCGGGTCGCGGTTTCTGTGCCGGGCAGGACCTCTCCGAGCGCAACGTCGGCGCGGACGCCGCACCGATCGATCTCTCGGTGAGCCTCGGCTCCAACTACAACCCGCTGGTGCGGCGCCTGCGCGCGCTGCCCAAGCCGGTCGTGTGCGCGGTGAACGGCGTCGCCGCGGGCGCCGGCGCCAACATCGCCCTCGCCTGCGATATCGTGCTGGCGGCTCGCTCGGCGAGCTTCGTGCAGTCGTTCTCCAGGCTCGGCCTGGTGCCCGATTCAGGCGGCACGTACTTCCTGCCGCGGCTCGTGGGCAGCGCGCGCGCCATGGGACTGGCGCTTCTCGGCGAGCGCCTCTCGGCAGAGGAGGCGGAGCGCTGGGGGTTGATCTGGAAGGCGGTCGAAGACGAGCGCCTCGTCGAAGAGGCGACAGGAATCGCGCAGACCCTCGCCGCCGGCCCGACCAAAGGCTATGGCCTGATCAAGCAAGCCATCCAGGCGTCCGCGGGGAACTCGCTCGACGCGCAGCTCGACTTGGAGCGCGACTTGCAGCGCGAGGCCGGGTTCTCGGAGGATTACCGCGAAGGGGTCGCCGCGTTCATGCAGAAGCGCAAGCCGCAGTACAAGGGCAAGTGAAGACTTTTTCGCTCGAGCCGATCGAGACCGCGCGTCCGGCCGCGCTGAGGGCGCTGCAGCTGGAGCGGCTGCAGTGGACGCTGCAGCACGCGTACGACGACGTGCCTCACTACCGGAGAAAGTTCGACGCCGCGGGCGTCAAGCCCGGCGACTGCCGTTCGCTCGAGGACCTGGCGCGGTTTCCGTTCACGACCAAGGCCGACCTGCGCGACACCTACCCGTTCGGCATGTTCGCCGTGCCGATGGACCGGATCGTGCGCATCCACGCCTCGTCCGGGACCACCGGCAAGCCCACGGTGGTGGGCTACACCGCGAAGGACATCGACACCTGGGCGCAGCTGATGGCGCGCTCGATCCGCGCCGCGGGCGCGCGGCCCGGCGACAAGGTGCACGTGGCCTACGGCTACGGCTTGTTCACCGGAGGGCTGGGCGCGCACTACGGCGCCGAGCGGCTCGGCCTCGCCGTCATTCCTCTCGGCGGCGGCATGACCGAGCGGCAGGTCCAGCTCATCCGGGACTTCGAGCCCGACATCATCATGGTGACGCCGAGCTACATGCTCGCCATCGCCGACGAAATGGAGCGCCAGGGCATCGATCCGCGCTCGTCATCGCTGCGCATCGGAATCTTCGGCGCCGAGCCCTGGAGCGCCGAGATGCGGCGCTCGATCGAGTCCAGGCTGGCGCTCGAAGCGATCGATCTCTACGGCCTGTCCGAGGTGATGGGGCCCGGCGTGGCGCAGGAGTGCATCGAGACGAAGGACGGGCTTACCGTCTGGGAAGATCACTTCTACCCGGAAATCGTCGACCCGGCGAGCGGCGCTCCGCTGGCCGACGGCGAGAACGGCGAGCTGGTGTTCACCTCGCTCACCAAGGAAGCGCTGCCAGTGATCCGGTACCGCACGCGCGACCTCACTCGCCTCCTTCCGCCCACCGCGCGCGCCATGCGGCGCATGGAGCGCATCTCGGGTCGATCCGACGACATGCTGATCATCCGCGGCGTCAACGTGTTTCCGTCGCAGATCGAGGAGCTGATCCTCAAGCAGCCGGGCCTGAGCCCGCACTACGTGCTCGAAGTCTCCAAGGAAGGCCCGCTCGATCATCTCACTGTAGTGGTCGAGGGCGACGCGGGAGCCACCGCCGGCCTCAGGCACAGCATCAAGTCTTACATCGGCGTCAGCGCCGACGTGAAGATCGGCACGATCGAGCGTTCCATCGGCAAGGCAAAGCGCGTCATCGACAAGCGGCCGAAGTAGGAGGTGACCTTTTTCCGCTGAACGGCGCGCGCTCCGTGGTAGAAGTACGCCATGAGATTCGCGCCGATCGTCGCGCTGTTCGCGCTGGCTACGCTGGCGGGCTGCGGCGTCGAGACGATGGGGGCCGCGGCGACGAGCGCCGCGGCCAGGAAGCAGGAGCTCGAGCAGGCGCAGAAAGCCGAGCAGCTCGCGCGACAAAGACTCGACCAGGCCGTCCAGGCCCAGCAGGAGCGTCTCCAAGCAGCTGAGTAGCCTGCGAAATCCGGCGCAAGAAGCGGATAGATGCTGCCGGCCGCGCCCTGTAAAGTGTCGGCATGGACGCTTTCATCGGCAAGGCAAAGGCATACCTCGACTCCAAGCGCGGCGAGCGCGTCACGCTCGGCGAGCTGGCGAGCGCCGTCGGGGCGAGCCCGTTCCATTTGCAGCGGCGCTTCAAGGAAGCGTTCGGCGTGTCGCCTCGCGACTACCAGGATGCGCACCGGGTCGAGGCGGTGAAATCCTCGCTCCAGAACGGGCGCCGCGTGGCCGATGCGGTATTCGACGCGGGCTACGGCTCGGTTTCACGCTTCTACGAAAAACCCCTGCTCGGCATGAACGCGCGGGACTACCGCGCGAAAGGCAAGGGCCAGCGCATCTCCTGCTGCTCCTTCCCCTCATCCCTCGGCAGCGTGCTGATCGCCGCGACGGACAAAGGCCTCTGCTCGGTCAAGCTGGGTGACGACGCCAGGCGCCTCGAGCGACTCCTCGCGGAGGAGTTCAGCGCCGCCGAAATCGTCACGAGCGACCTGAAGGATCTGAAAGCCAAGATCCTCGCCTTCATCGAAGGCGAAGCGAGCCTCGCCCGGCTGCCGCTCGACATCCGCGGTACGGTGTTTCAGCGCCGCGTTTGGGACGAGCTGCGCCGGATTCCGCGCGGCGAGACCCGCACGTATCAGCAGATCGCCCGCGCCATCGGTGCGCCGGCCGCGGTGCGTGCGGTCGGCAGCGCCTGCGGCGCCAACCCGGTGGCGCTCGCCGTGCCCTGCCACCGCGCCGTTCGCACCGACGGCGGCATGGGCGGCTACGCCTGGGGATTGCAGCGCAAGCGGAAGCTCCTGGCGCTGGAAAAGAAGCGCTAGGCATGCGGCGGGCGGACGCGGCGCGACTGCTGCTGCTCGCCGCGATCTGGGGCGCGTCGTTCCTGTTCACCCGCATTACCGCGCCGGTCCTCGGACCGGTATTGACCGCCGAGCTGCGAACGCTGATCGCCGGCATTGCGCTCGCGGCGTATTTCGCCGCGACGGGCTACCAACCCGAGTTGCGGCGCTTCGCCCGCCAGTACGTGATCGTCGGCATCCTGACCTCGGGCCTGCCTTTCCTGCTGTGGGCTTACGCCGCGCTAAGCCTGACCGCCGGACTGATGTCGGTGCTGAACGCCACCTCGCCGATGTGGGGCGCCCTCTGGTCGGTGGTGCTGCTCCGCGAGCGCATGAAAACGGGCCAGGTCCTCGGCTTGGCGATTGGTATCGTGGGAGTGGCGCTGGTGACGCAACCCCAGCCGGGCCAGGCGATTTCCTATGCTGCGGTGTGCGCGGCGCTCGGAGCTGCCTTCTGCTATGGGCTGGCCGGGGGCTACATGAAGCGCTGGGCGAGCGAGGTACCTTCGCGCGGCATGGCGGCCGGCACGCAGCTCGCGGCCGGCATTCTCCTCGCGCCGTTCATCGCACTGTCGCCGCCCACGGCGGCGCCGACGCCGCTTGCCGCGGCGAGCATGCTCGCCCTCGGCCTGGTCTGCGGCGCGATCGCGTATCTGCTGTATTTCCGGCTGGTCACCGACATCGGCGCGACGGGCGCGCTCACCGTCACCTATCTCATCCCGGTGTTCGGCGTGCTGTGGGGCGCGCTGTTCCTCGGCGAAGCGGTCTCGCTGCTCACGCTCGCCGGCGCGGCGCTCGTGATCCTCGGAACGGTGCTCACTCTCGTGCAGCCAGGAGCTGGTACTCGACAAGCTCGTTCGGCGCCTTGAAGTACACCTGCCGGAACTCGGCGGCGCTCGCGTACTTGCGCTGCGGGAGGCGCTTGCACGACAGCTGGATTCGCAGGCGCGGCTCGTCGAACGGGTACGGATCGAACAGCACCCTGCGCTCGCCGGTCGGCCGCATCGTCATGCGCCTGCCCTCGCCGGCGAAGCCGGTTGGAACCGGGTCGATATGGTCTTCATAGGGCTCCTGGCAGCAGAAGTAGAGGCCGAGCAGATCCCACACCTGCATCATGCGGTAGTTGGCCGGAAAGCTCTGGCGTGAGGGTTGGTCGAGCGACTTCAGCGTCTGGTCCTGCCAAGCTTCGTTGCGCTCGATCAGCTGAACGATTCTCGGGTCGAGCTTGTGCAGGTCGTATTTTCCCTTCGGATGCTGCATCGAGCCGTAGCGGCCCTGCCAAAGCCCGGTGCGATGCCGGCTGATGATGAGCGCGGAATAGAGGTCGGTCTTCGCCATCCAGTCGATGCACCACTGGTAGGACTCGAGCTGGCGTTCCTCCAGCGGCAATCCGAGGAAGCGATAAGGGTCGCCGCTTCGCGGATCCACCAGCGGATTGGCCTCGTAGGTCAGCCATCCGTAGTCGTGGTAGATCGCCGCGCGCACCACCGATTCCCAGGGCTCCGGCCGGGCGACCTCGGCGTTTCCCCAGTGCGCCGCGAGCTGCCCGACCAGACGCGAGTGATCGGTCTGGCCGACGACCAGCATTTCGCCGTCCACCGGGTCCCGTATGATCATGCGGCTAGTCTATCCAATCCCGACGCCGCGATGCCCGCTTTCCCGAACCTGTTCCGGCCGCTCGATCTCGGCTTCGTGGTTCTGCCCAACCGCATCGTGATGGGATCGATGCACACGCAGCTCGAGTCCCGGCCCGACGGGCCGGAGCGCCTGGCCGCCTTCTACGCCGAGCGCGCGCGCGGCGGCGCAGCGCTGATCGTGACCGGGGGCTTCTCGCCGAACGCGGCCGGAAACCTGGGCGAGCACCGCGCGCAGTTCTCCACGCGTGGCGACGTCGAGGCGCACCGCATCATCCCGCGCACCGTGCACGACGCGGGCGGCCGCATCGTGCTGCAGCTGCTGCATTCCGGCCGCTACGGCTTCCACCGTGGCATCGTGGCGCCCTCGGCGGTGAAGTCGCCGATCAATCCGCACGCACCTCGCGAGATGACACCGGTGGAGGTCGAGTCGACGCTCGCCGACTTCGTCCGTTCGGCGCAGCTCGCGCGCGAGGCCGGCTACGACGGCGTGGAGATCATGGGATCCGAGGGCTACCTCGTCACGCAGTTTCTCGCCACGCGAACCAACCAGCGTCGTGACGAATGGGGCGGCACGCTCGAGAACCGCATGCGCTTTGCTGCCGAGCTGGTGCGGCGCACCCGCAGCGCCGTCGGTGGGGATTTCATCATCGTGTTCCGCATCTCGACGCTCGATCTGGTCGAGGGCGGCCTGGCGGTGGCGGAGACGCAGATCCTGGCGCGTGCCCTGGAGTCGGCCGGGGCCACGATCCTCAATTCCGGCATCGGCTGGCACGAGGCACGGGTCCCGACGATCGCGCAGGCCGTGCCGCGCGGCGCGTTCGCATGGGCCACGCGGCGCTTGCGCGAAGCGCTGGGCATTCCGGTGGCGGCCTCCAATCGCATCAACGCCCCCGAAATCGCCGAGGAGATTCTCGCGCGCGGCGACGCGGACCTGGTGTCGATGGCGCGCGCCCTGCTCGCCGATCCGGAGTTCGGCAACAAGGCGCAATCCGGCGACCGCGCAGCCATCAACATCTGCATTGCCTGCAATCAGGCCTGCCTCGATCACTACTTCACCGGCGAGCCGGCGAGCTGCGTCGTCAATCCCCGGGCCGGAAGAGAAACACGGCTTGTTTTTATCAAGACAAGGAAAAGAAGGCGCATTGCCGTGGTCGGCGGCGGACCGGCCGGCCTCTCCTGCGCCGCGGTCGCAGCCGAGCGCGGGCACGAAGTGACGCTGTTCGAAAGCGCGCGCGAGCTCGGCGGCCAGTTCAACCTCGCGAAAGTCGTCCCGGGCAAGCAGGAATTCGCCGAGTCGATCGCCTACTACGCCGAGCGGCTACGCCGCTTGAACGTCCGAGTCCTCCTGACTCACCGCGCGGATCATGAGAGTGTAGAAGGCTTCGACGAGGTCGTAATCGCTGCCGGGATCGATCCGCGCCGACCTGCGATCCCCGGAATCGATCATCCCAAGGTCGCGAGCTACGTCGACGTGCTTTCGGGCCGCGTCGAGCCCGGCCGCGAGGTGGCGATCATCGGCATGGGCGGCATCGGATTCGATGTGGCGCTGTACCTGCTCGAACGCTCGGGCCGCGCGCCGCTCGATGCGGCGGCGTTTGCCGAGCATTGGGGCATCCGCGCGGATGGGTCGGTAAGCACGCCCGCGGCAAGAACTCCGCCCCACAGCATCTCGATGCTCAAGCGCTCCACCGGGCCGTTCGGCGAAACCTTGGGGCGGACCACAGGCTGGGTGCACCGCGCCGAGCTGGCACGCAACGGCGTAAGAATGCTGAAAGGCGTTCACTACTCCAAGATCGACGATGCCGGTTTGCATGTGGTGATCGATGGCGCGGACATGGTCATTCCTGCCGATACCATCGTGATCTGTGCCGGCCAGGAGCCGCGCCGCTGGCCGAATGATCGCTTCCACCACATCGGCGGTGCGCGCGAGGCGGGGGAGTTGGACGCCGAGCGCGCCATGCGCGAAGGGGCCGAGCTCGCCGCAGTGCTATGAGGTAAAGATTCCGCACTTGCGCGCCACGACGTTCCGACGGGAATACAATGGTTTTCAATAATGAAGCCGGTGATCCTCGCCGCCGCGATGTTCCTGTTCCCGCTGGTCTGCGCTGCGCAGCCGCTCAATCCGCAGCAGCTCCATCAGCAGGAGATCCAGCGCGCGCTCATCCAGCTCGACCAGCGCGGCGCCGATTTCGCCCGCGGTACGGTTTCGCCGCCGCTCGACCCGTTCGTCGGGCGCCCGCTGCACCCCGACCCGGAGATCGCGCAGCAATTGCGTCCCTACGAGCGCCTGAAGGCCGCCGAGGCGAACGAGCCGCCGGTGCTGCGCCTTCCGCCGCCGGAGGCGCGCAAGGTCGACAAGCCGTTACCGCTGCCAGGCGGGCCGCCCGGCGCCCTCGAGCCCAATCCGATAACGAGTCCGCGCGTCGCCGACTGAGGGGTGCTCCATAGCGGCGAGCGCCGCCACCGCGATGTTGCGCGCGTCGACCTCGAAGAACGCGCGCAGAGCAGCGCGCGTATCGCTGCGTCCGAACCCATCGGTCCCGAGCGCAACGTACTGGCGGCGTGGGACGTACGGCCGGATGAGGTCGGCCACAGCGCCGACGTAGTCGCTCGCGGCGACGACCGGCCCTTTCGTGGGCTTGAGCAACTTTTCAACCCAGGACTCGGCGTCGCCGCCCAGGCGCCGCGTGCGCTCGGCTTCCATTCCGTCCCTGCGCAGCTCGGTGAACGAGGTGACGCTCCAGACGTCCGCCCTCACGCCCCAGTCCTTCTCGAGCAGCTCAGCCGCAGCAAGCACTTCGCGCAAGATCGGGCCGCTTCCCAGAAGCTGAACCGTCGCCCGGCCGGCCTCCTTCAAGCGGTACATCCCCTTGAGGATGCCCTCTGCGGCGCCCTGAGGCATGGCGGGATGCGCATAGTTCTCGTTGGCCACGGTGACGTAATAGAACGCATCTTCCTGCGCCTCGAGCATGCGGCGCGCGCCGTCGTGCACGATGACGGCGAGCTCGTAGCCGAAGCACGGGTCGTAGGCGCGGCAGTTGGGAATCGTCGAGGCGATGAGGTGCGAGGAGCCGTCCTGGTGCTGCAGGCCCTCGCCGGCGAGGGTGGTGCGTCCCGCCGTGCCGCCGAGCAGGAAGCCGCGAGCGCGCGAGTCGGCCGCCGCCCAGATGAGGTCGCCCACGCGCTGGAAGCCGAAGACCGAGTAGTAGATATAGAACGGCAGCATCGCCAGGCCGTGCGTCGAATAGGACGTGGCCGCGGCCAGCCACGACGACAGCGCGCCAGCCTCCGTGATGCCCTCCTCCAGAATCTGTCCATCCTTCGCTTCGCGGTAGTAGAGGAGCTCTTCGTGGTCCTCGGGCTCGTAGAGCTGGCCCACGGCGGAGTAGATCCCCGCCTGCCGGAACAGCGTCTGCATGCCGAAGGTGCGTGCCTCGTCGGCCACGATCGGAACCACGCGCGGCCCGATGGTTTCGTCCTTGAGGAGCTGCGCAAGCAGCTGCACGAACACCATCGTGGTCGACTGGTTCCTCTCGCCGACGGTGAGCAACGGCACCCGGACGGCCGCGGCTTCGGCGCTGCGAGCGGGCAGATGGCCGCCCAGATCGCGCCGCCTCGTCTCCAGATATTTGATCTCCGGGCTGTCGGGTCCGGGATTGAAGAAGCGTAGCTGCGCAACGTCGTCGTCGGAGATCGGCAGGGAGAATCGGTCGCGGAACTCGCGCAGCGCGTCGTCGTCGAGCTTCTTCTGCTGGTGCGTGCCCATCCTGCCCTGTCCCCAGGTCCCCATGCCGTAGCCTTTCTTGGTCTGGGCGAGCACCACGGTGGGCCGTCCGCGGTGGTTCGCCGCGGCGTGGTAGGCAGCGTAGATCTTCAGCGGGTCGTGCCCGCCGCGCTTCAAGCGATCGATATCGGCGTCGCTCATTCCGGCAATGAGCTCGGTAAGCTCGGGATACTTGTTGAAGAACTGCTCGCGGTTGAAGCGCCCGTCGGTGGCGGCGTAGGTCTGGAACTCGCCATCCACGGTCTCGTGCAGCCGCTTGAGCAGGACGCCGTCCGCATCGCGGGCAAAGAGCGGATCCCAGTCCGAGCCCCACAGCAGCTTCACCACGTTCCAGCCGGCGCCGGCGAAGAGGCCCTCGAGCTCCTGCACGATCGAGCCATTGCCGCGCACCGGCCCATCGAGGCGCTGCAAGTTGCAGTTGACGACGAAGATCAGGTTGTCGAGTCCTTCGCGCGCGGCAAGCGACAGGCCGGCGAGCGACTCCGGCTCGTCCATCTCGCCGTCGCCGGCGAACGCCCACACCTTGCGGGCGTCGGTCTTCGCGAGGCCGCGGTGCTCGAGATAGCGCATGAAGCGCGCGGCATAGATCGCGTTGATCGGACCGAGGCCCATCGAACCGGTCGGAAACTGCCAGAACGTCGGCATGAGATACGGGTGGCAATACGAGGACAGGCCTTCGCCCCCGGTTTCACGCCGGTAATGATTCAAATGGTTTTCAGAAAGGCGGCCTTCCAGGAAGGCCCGCGCATACACGCCAGGAGCGGAATGCGGCTGGAAGTACACCAGATCTCCGTGCGGCCCGCCGCGGAAAAAGTGGTTGAAGCCTACCTCGAAGAGATCCGCCGCCGAGGCATAGCTCGCGATATGGCCGCCGAGCTCGGGGTACGCCCGGTTCGCGCGCACCACCATGGCGAGCGCGTTCCAGCGCACGATCGACGAAATGCGCTGCTCCAGCTCCAGGTTGCCCGGAAACTGGGGCTGCTGCGCAAGCTCGATCGAGTTCTTGTAGGGCGTGTTCAGCACCGGCGGCAGCGGCACGCGCCGCACACGCGCATGGTCGAGGAGCTTGCGCAGCAGGAAGGTGGCGCGCTCGCGTCCCTCGGCGGCGATCAGTGCATCGAAGGCCTCCAGCCATTCGCGCGTTTCGACGGGGTCCGCGTCGGGAGGATTGACGCGCCAGAACGCGGAGGAAACGATGTCGGAAAGATTGGCCATTCCGGCATGGTAGCTTGCAACCGCTAGCATGGGGTGTCGTTTTTTGCCGTCGATAGACTTCCAAACGGCATATCATGCTGCAATGGACGCCATCGACCTGCGCATCCTCGCGCGCCTGCAGCAGGATGCGCGCATCTCCAACGTGGAGCTCGCGCGCGCGGTCAATCTCTCGCCGTCGCCCTGCCTCGCGCGAGTGCGTGCGCTCGAGGCTGCGGGCTACATCGACCGCTACGTCACGTTGCTCGATTCCAAAAAGCTCGGGCTCGGCGTGAGCGTGCTGGTGCAGGTGACGCTGGAAAAGCAGATCGAGCCGGCGCTGGACACGTTCGAGCGTGCGGTGCGCGAGCGGCCGGAGGTCATGGAGTGCTATCTCATGACGGGGGACGCCGACTATCTGCTGCGCGTTCTAGTACCGGACGTCCCCGCATTCCAGCGCTTCATCCTGGAATTTCTCTCCAGGGTGCCGGGCGTCGGCAACATCAAATCGAGCTTCGCCCTGAAGCAAGTTAAGTACCAGACTGCGTTGCCGCTTCCGACGAAAACGAGCACAAACAGCACTACAAGAAAATCGAGAAAAAAGTGATATGATCGCCGCGCAGTGATTCATCAGGTAGCGAATTTGCACCTCACCACCGCCGCATTCAGCAGCGCTCGTAGTGGCAGTCAAATCACTTCCTTGATCGTCATGCCCGGCTTTGTCGCGCCCGGAATCGTCGCGGCATTTAGAGGAAGTAGATGAACATGGCAACCGGTACCGTCAAGTGGTTCAACGACTCGAAAGGCTTCGGCTTCATCACCCCGACCGAGGGCGGTGAAGACCTGTTCGCGCACCACACCGCGATCCAGATGAGCGGCTTCAAGACCCTCAAGGAAGGCCAGAAGGTCGAGTTCGAGGTGAAGCGCGGCCCCAAGGGCCTGCAGGCGGCGAACATCAAGCCGCTGTAGAGCGCGAACTTCGCGAACTGAAGCCCGCCGCCCGGCGGGCTTTTTTGTTGGCGCCGCCTATTTGCAGGCGCCCGAGCGCGCGCCGCAGCTCTCGATCGAATCCGGCGTGTTGGAGATGGTGATGCCCACGTGGGGCGGCTCGGCGCAGGCGCTCAGCCAAAGCACGGACAGGACGAGAAGCAGTCTCATGCGAAGTGGTGCCCGTTGTCTGGATTGAACAGACGACCTACCGCTTACAAGGCGGTTGCTCTACCACTGAGCTAAACGGGCACTTCGGAGATTATGCCCCCGCGGGTGCGTCACTTGATCCGGCGCAGGGTGGGCTTGCCGCCCGAGGGTTTCTTGGGCGGCTCGGGCGAGGTGGCGGTGGGCACCGGGAGCTGCGCAGGGGGCTTGAGCGCCGGATGCTTGGGCTCGCGCACCGGCTCGGACTCGGCCTTGGTCTGCAGCCCGCCCTTGGGCCCGTCGACGTCGAAGGTCATGCCGTGCCCGGTCTCGCGGGCGTACAGCGCGTAGACGTTCGCGATCGGCACCGCGAGCTGGCGCGCCACGCCGCCGAAGCGCGCGGAGAACTCGATCAGCTCGTTGCCCATCTGCAGCTTGTGCACCGCGTTGGGGCTGATGTTGAGGGTGATTTCGCCGTTCTTCACGTACTCGAGCGGCACCTGGGTGCGCGAGTCGACCTTCACCGCGAGGTGAGGCGTATAGCCGTTGTCGACGCACCACTCGAAGAGCGCCCGCAGCAGGTACGGCTTGGTCGGAATCTCGCTCAACTTACTTTCGCATTACCTTTTCGGACGGAGTCAGCGCCTCGATGAACGCCGGGCGCGAGAAGATGCGCTCGGCGTACTTCATGAGCGGCGCCGCGGTCTTGCCGAGTTTAATCCCGTAGTGGTCCAGGCGCCACAGCAGCGGGGCAATCGCCACGTCGAGCATGGTGAAGTCGTCGCCGAGCATGTGCTTGGTCCTGGTGAACACCGGCGCGAGCTCGACCAGGCGGTCGGTGACGTGCTGGCGCGCCTTGTCGATCTGCTTCTCCTTGCCCCCTTCGAGCGCGTCGATCTGGGAGAAGAGCTCGACTTCCATGTTGAACAGCATCAGCCGCGCGCGCGCCCGCATCACCGGGTCCGCGGGCATCAGCTGCGGATGCGGAAAGCGCTCGTCGATGTACTCGTTGATGATGTTCGACTCGTACAGGATGAGGTCGCGCTCGACCAGCACCGGCAGGCGGTTGTACGGGTTCATCACCGCGATGTCCTCGGGCTTGTTGTACAGGTCGACGTCGATGACCTGGAAGTCCATGCCCTTCTCGTAGAGCACGAAGCGGCAGCGATGGCTGAAGGGGCAGGTAGTGCCCGAATAGAGTTGCATCATGGTCGTGGTCCGACTGCAAAGACGCCTTAGGTCACGTCTTTCCAGTATTCCTTCTTGAGGAGGTACGTAAGGATGAAAAGAATGCCGAGGCAGAACAGCACCACGATGCCGATCGCCCTGCGATCGGTGGCGGCGGGCTCTCCCGCGTAGGCGAGGAAGTTGACGAGGTCGCGCACCGCAGTGTCGTACTCCACCGGCGACAGCGCGCCCTTGGTGATCTCGCGCCACTCGCGCTTTTCGCGGTCGTAGGCGCGCTCGCCCTGCAGCGTCCACAGCGCGTGCGGCATGCCGACGTTCTCGAACACCGCGTTGTTCCAACCGGTGACCGTCTTGGGGTCGCGGTAGAACGTGCGCAGGTATGTGTACAGCCAGTCGGTGCCGCGCGAGCGCGACACCACGGAAAGGTCCGGCGGCGCCACGCCGAACCACTGCTTGGCGGTCTTCGGGTCCATCGGGCCCTTCATCGGCTCGCCGACCTTCTCGCCGGTGAACAGCAGGTTGTCCTTGATCTGCTGCTCGGTGAGCCCGAGGGCCTCGAGCCCGCCGTAGCGCACGTACTGCATGCTGTGGCAGCCCAGGCAGTAGTTGACGTAGAGCTTGGCGCCGGTCTGCAGGCTGACGAGGTCGGTCGGCTCGTGCGGCGACTTGTCGAGGCGGTAGCCGGTTTCCGCGCCGATCGCCGCAAGCGGCACGAAGAGAACAAACGCTAGGAGGCTTTTCACTGTCGTTCTCAGTGGCGGTAGGTCACGCGCTCGGGGACCGGCTTCACCTTGTCGCGCGCCGTGTACCAGGGCATGAGGAAGAAGAACAGGAAATAGACGATGGTGCAAAGGCGCGCCACCCAGGTGGCGACGTCCTTGGTGTCGAGGAAGAAGGCGTTGAACTTGAACTGGCCCCACACGGTGGTGGGGTTCACGCCGAGGTAACCGAGGATCACGAACACCACCACGAACGCCGCAAGCCAGCTCTTGTAGAGCCCGCCGCGGTAGCGGATCGACTTCACCGGGCTGCGGTCGAGCCAGGGAAGGAAGAAGAAAATGAGCACTCCCACACCCATGGCCAAAACCCCCGGAAACTGGGACGGCGCAATTCCCAGGAGATCAAACCCTATCGGCGGAACCGCCCGCAGGATCGAGTAGTACGGGGTGAAGTACCACACGGGCGCGATGTGCTGCGGGGTCTTCAGCGGGTCGGCCGGAATGAAGTTGTTCGCTTCGAGGCCGTAGCCGCCCATCTCCGGAACGAAAAACATCACGACGCAGAAAATCGCGAGGAACACCACCGCGCCGACCAGATCCTTGACCGTGTAGTAGGGGTGGAAGGGAATGCCGTCGAGCGGTCTTCCGTCCGCGCCCTTCGCCTTCTTGATGTCGACTCCATCGGGATTGTTCGAGCCCACGTCGTGCAGCGCGAGGATGTGCGCGACGATGAGGCCGAGCAGCACGAGCGGGAAGGCGATCACATGCAGGGCGAAGAAGCGGTTGAGCGTGGCGTCGGACACGACGTAGTCGCCGCGGATCCATAGCGCGAGATCCGGGCCGATGAACGGGATCGTGCCGAACAGGTTGACGATGACCTGCGCGCCCCAGTAAGACATCTGGCCCCAGGGCAGGAGGTAGCCGAAGAAGGCCTCGCCCATCAGCGTGAGGTAGATCAGCACGCCGAAGATCCACACCAGCTCTCGCGGCGCGCGGTGCGAACCGTACAGCAGGGCGCGGAACATGTGCAGGTACACCACGATGAAGAACGCCGAGGCGCCTGTCGAGTGGACGTAGCGCAGCAGCCACCCGAAGTGCACGTCGCGCATGATGTACTCGACCGAGCCGAACGCGAGGCTCGCGTCGGGCTTGTAGTTCATCGTGAGGAAGATGCCCGAGACGATCTGGATGATGAGCACCAGCCCCGCGAGCGAGCCGAAGTAGTACCAGAAGTTGAAGTTCTTCGGCGCGTAGTACTGCGAGGCGTGGATGCGCCACTGCTCGGCCGCGGTCGGCATGCGCGAGTCGAACCAGCCCCACAAAGCCTGCAGACGCGACGCCATGCCCTACGCTCCCTTCTTTTCTTTGTCCTCGCCGATCACCAGCGCCACATCGGAGGTGAACTCGTAGGGCGGCACCTCGAGGTTCTTGGGCGCGGGCGAGCCCCGGAAGACGCGCCCGGCAAGATCGAACTTGGAGCCGTGGCAGGGGCAGTAGAAGCCGCCCATCCAGTCGGCGCCCATCTCCGCCTTCGCTTCGGCAGGCCTCATCTGCGGCGAGCAGCCGAGATGCGTGCACACCCCGATCAGCACCATGACGTCCGGCTTCTCGGAACGGTTCTCGTTCTTCGCGTACTTCGGCTGCTCGGAATACTTCGACCCCGGATCGGTGAGGTACGGTTCCACCACTTTCAGCGACTCGAGCATTTCCTTCGAGCGGCGGAACACCCACACGGGCTTGCCGCGCCACTCGTATACGCGCAACTCGCCGGGCTGCAGCGTGGCGACGTCGGCCTCGACCGGCGCGCCGGCGGCCTTGGCACGCTCGGAAGGCCACATGCTGACTGCGAACGGCGCCGCCGCGGCGACGGTGGCGACGCCGCCCGCTACGCTGGTGGCAACCACGAGCGTGCGCCGTGTCTTATCTACTTTTTCTCGATCGTTCATGGAGATGGCGTTGTTATGAGGCTGCAGCGGGGAAGCGCGAAAGTCGGCGATTCTAACGGCGGACCCCGCAAATGTCCACGATTTCGGCCGTAAGCGCTTAAATCTTCGAAGGATTTTCCGTATACTGGCGAACTCCCATGGTGCGTCTCTGGCTGATCTTTGCGCAAGCCGCGACGGTGGCGGTTGCGGTGCTGTTCGTCATCTCCACGTTCCGCCCCGAATGGCTGCCCTCGCGAGCACCGACGGGTCAGCTTTCGGTGGTGCAGCAGGCGCCGGCGACCGGTCCGCTCCCCGCGGTGCCGAGCACCGGCTCTTACAGCGGCGCGGTTCAGCGGGCCACCCCTTCGGTGGTGAATATCTTCACGTCGAAGGACGCGCCGCGCCACCCGCTGCTCAACGACCCGGTGTTCCGGCGCTTCTTCGGCGACCAGGTGCCGGAACGCGCATCGAGCCTCGGCTCCGGCGTCATCGTGAGCAATGCCGGCTACTTGCTTACCAACCATCACGTGGTCGAGGCCGCCGACGAGATCGAAGTCGCGCTGAACGACGGCAGGAAGCTGCTCGCCAAGGTCGTCGGCAACGACCCCGAGACCGACCTCGCCGTGCTGCGCGTCGACGCGGAAAACCTTCCGGCGATCACCTTCGGTTCCTCGGATGCGCTCAAGGTCGGCGACGTGGTGCTCGCCATCGGCAACCCCTTCGGCGTGGGCCAGACCGTCACTGGCGGCATCGTTTCGGCGCTCGGGCGCACGGGTCTCGGCATCAACACCTTCGAGAACTTCATCCAGACCGACGCCGCCATCAACCCCGGCAACTCCGGCGGCGCGCTGGTCGACGTCGGCGGCAACCTGGTTGGAATCAACACCGCGATCTTCACCCGCTCCGGCGGCTCGATGGGGATCGGCTTCGCAATCCCGGTGTCGACCGCCAGGATGGTGCTCGAGCAGATCGTGAAGAACGGCAGCGTCACGCGGGGGTGGATCGGCGTCGAAGTGCAGGAGATCACGCCGCCCGTCGCCGAGTCATTCCGGCTGCAGAGCACGCGCGGCGCGCTCATCGCCGGCGTGCTGCGCGGCGGTCCCGCCGACAAGGCGGGCATCAAGCCCGGCGACGTGCTGTTCGAGGTCGAGGGCCGTCCGGTGGCCGACCCGACCTCGATGCTGAATCTCGTCGCCGCGCTCGCGCCGGGCGATTCCGCGCGGATGAAACTCAAGCGCGCCGGCAAGGATCTCGATGCCAGCGTCACGGTGGGGCGGCGGCCCAAGCCGCAGCCGCGCGGCGAGCGCGGGGACTGATTCCAGGAAGAGCAAGCCATGAAGCGCAGGATCTTTGCAACGGTGGTCGCGCTTTGCCTCGCCGGCTGCGCCGGCACCCCCCAGGCGCCCGCGCCGACGGGCGCCCCCGCTCCTGGTCCCGCGCCCTCGCCCTCGACTACACCGGCGCCCCCTACCCCACCTTCGGCCCCGCCCGCTGCGGAGCCGGCACCTCCGCCAATCTGGCCCACCAAGGTGCTCCACAACCGCTACGACGGCGTAGGCGACGATCTGCTCACAGGCGGACTGGGCAAGACGGGGCTGGGCCAGACGATAGCGCCGGCCATGAGCGATCCGACGAAGTCGAAGGCGGTCGAGCTCCGCAAGCGCGCCATCTACGCCAATTACCGCGCCCTCGCCGACATGTCGGCCGCGGGCGGGTATGGCGTGCTCTACGGGCCGAACATCGATCTGGCCGGCCGCGACACGCTCGGGGAAGGCAAGGTTCCGGGGGACGAGTTCCTCACCTACCTCGACGGCGCCACGCTGATGGTGCAGGTGCCCGACCGGTTCGATCCCAAGGACCCCTGCATCGTCACCGCCACTTCGTCCGGGTCACGCGGCATTTACGGCGCGATCGGCACCTCCGGCGAATGGGGACTGAAGCGCGGCTGCGCAGTCGCGTACACCGACAAGGGCACGGGCACCGGCTTTCACGACCTCGCCACCGACACGGTCAATCTGGTCACCGGCGAGCGCGCGAGCGCCGCGCGCGCCGGAGAGGATTCGCTCTTCACTGCGCGCGTCACCGCTGACGAGCGGGCTCGCTACCTGCGCGAGTATCCGAACCGGGTGGCGGTGAAGCACGCGCACTCGCAGGTCAACACCGAGAAAGACTGGGGCCGGCACACGCTCGCCGCCATCGAGTTTGCGTTCCACGTCCTGAACGGCCTGACGGACCGGCGCGCCGGGCGCTACGCGCCCGAGAACACATTGGTCATCGCCTCGAGCATCTCCAATGGCGCTTATGCCGCGCTCGCCGCCGCCGAACAGGACACGCGCGGGCTGATCGACGGTCTCGCTCTGTCCGAGCCGAACGTGTCGCTCGCGGACGTGCGCTCGACGCTGGACACCTCGACGCTGCTCAACGTCTACCTCCCTTGCGCATCGCTCGCCGACTCCAACCGCGCCGCGCCCTTCAACCCGGTACCGCCGCCGCTGCGCGAGGCGCGCTGCGCCTCGCTGGCGAAGAAAGGCCTGCTGCGCTCGTCGACCTTGGCGCAGCAGGCTGCCGAGAGCCAGCGCATCATCAACGAGTACGGGATCCTTCCCGACGCCAACCTGGTGCTGCCCTCGCACTACAACCTGTCCGTGATGCAGGGCATCGCGGTCACCTATGCGAACAGCTACGGACGCTTCTCCGTCCTGGACAACCTGTGCGGCTACAGCTTCGCCGCAAGCACGTCCTCGGGCGTGGATGCGGGGAATCCCGCCGACGCAGGAAGCCTGGAGAACTCCTTCGCCCTCTCCAACGGCATCCCGCCGACCGCGGGAATCAACCTCATCAACAACCTGTCGCCCGGAGGGGCGAAGGAAGAGCGGTTGTCGGCCTCGCCCTCGACCGGCGCGCGCGACCTTAACCTCGACGGCGCCCTGTGCCTGCGCTCGCTCGCCACCGGCGTCGACGCGGTCAGCGCTCGGCCGCTCGAAGGCGAGCTGGCCGAGCAATCGCGCCGCGTGCGGCGTGGCCTCGAGGAAACCCGCCTGAGCGCCAATCTGCGCGGCAAGCCGGCAGTGATCGTCGATGGACGCGCCGACGGGGTGCTTCCGCCGAACTATGCGTCGCGGGCGTACTACGCACGGAACAAGGCGGTCGAACCCGGCTCGAGGCTCTACTACTACGAAGTCACGCACGCGCACCACCTCGACGTTCTGAACGGCATTGCGGGCTTCGACTCGCGCTATGTGCCGCTCAACGTCTATTTGACGCAAGCGCTCAACCTGATGTGGGACCACCTCAAGAGCGGCCGGCCCCTGCCGCCTTCGCAAGTGGTGCGCACCCGGACGCGCGAGGTCAAGGACGGTCGGCCGGTTCCGCTCTCGCTTGCCAACCTGCCGCCCATCCAGCGCGCACCCGCGCCCAACGCTCGCATCGGACTCGACGCGGAAGGCAGGCTGCGGATTCCGGACTAGCCTGATTCGGCCTTGTAGTCCGACTGCTCCTTGCGCCGCACGCTGATGAAGCGGGCGAGGAACAGGCCCGCCTCGAAGAGCAGGCACATCGGCAGCGCCAGCATGAACTGCGACAGCACGTCGGGCGGAGTCACCACGGCGGCGACCACGAAGGCGCCCACGATGACGTAGGGCCGCGCGGCGCGCAGCCTCTCGACCGACACGATTCCCATGCGCACCAGGACGATCACCACGATCGGGATCTCGAAGGTCACGCCGAAGGCGATGAACATCGTGATGACGAAGCTGAAATAGGCCTCGATGTCCGGCGCCGGCGTGATCGACTTCGGCGCGAAGTCGTGGATGAAGGCGAACACGCGCCCGAACACGATGTAGTAGCAGAACGCCATTCCCGCGACGAACAGCGCGCTGCTCGCCACCACCAGCGGAGCCGCGAGCTTCTTCTCGTGCTCGTAGAGCCCGGGCGCCACGAACGCCCACGCCTGGTACAGCACGTAGGGCAGCGCGACGACGAACGCCGCCAGGGCGGTGACCTTCATCGGCACCATGAAAGGCGTAATCACCCCCGTGGCGATCATCTTTGCTCCCTCGGGCAGCGCCGTCATCAGCGGTGCGGCGAGGAAATCGTAGATCGCGCCCGACCCCGGCCAGAAAATGAAAATCACGAACAGCGCGAGCACCGCGCCGACCGCGCGCACCAGCCGCTGGCGCAGCTCGATCAGATGCGACATGAAGCTTTCCTGGTCGCTCATGCGGCGGGCTTCGTTTCCTCGGGCTTGCTCGCTTCGGCGCTGGCCTCTGCGGGCTTGTCCTTTGCGACGTCCTCGACGGCCTGGTTGAGCTCGGCCGCGGTCTGGTTGAGCTCGGCCTCGGTCTTGCTCACCTCGCTCTGCACCGACGACTGGAAATCGCTTGCTGCCTGCTGCATCGAGTCGCGCATCTTGCGCAGTTCCTCGAGCTCGATCTCGCGGTTGATGTCGGCCTTGACGTCGGCGACGTAGCGCTGCAGCCGCCCCGCCAGCACGCCGACCGTGCGCGCGACCCGCGGCAGCTTCTCGGGGCCGATCACGATGAGCGCCACCACGCCGATCACGAGGAGCTCGGAGAATCCAATGTCGAACATGGCGTAGGGGGAATGCGGCGCGGAGACTAAAAAGGCGCCCGGGGGCGCCTTTTCGTGGAGTCTACCGGGTCAGGCCTTGTGCTCGGTCTTGCTCTTGACCTCGCCTTCGATCGTCTTGCCGGTGACCTGCGGCGCCGGTCCGGAAGCCGCGTCGGCCTTGTCGGAGCCTTCACGCATGCCGTCCTTGAAGCCGCGCACCGCGCCACCGAGATCCGCGCCCATGTTGCGCAGCTTCTTGGTGCCGAAGATCAGCATCACGATCACGAGGACGATCAGCCAGTGCCAGATGCTGAGCGAGCCCATATTTGGTTTCTCCTATTTGCTACTGCACTTAGCCCTGGCTTTTCAGGGCTTTCCTCTGGAGCATCGGTCCCAGCGGCTCGGGTCCGCCCAGGACGTGCATGTGTACATGATACACCTCCTGATGGCCAACACGGCCGGTGTTGATGATGCTGCGGAAGCCGTCGGTCGCGCCCTCCTTGCGTGCGAGCTCGCCCGCGAGCGCGAGCATCCTGCCGAGCGCCTGGTGGTGGCGCATGTCGGCGTCGTACAGGGTCGGCACGTGGACCTTCGGGATGATGAGGAAATGCACGGGCGCCTGCGGCCGCACGTCGTGGAAGGCGAGCACATGCTCGTCTTCGTGCACTTTCTTCGCGGGAATCTCACCGCGCACGATCTTGCAGAAGATGCAATTGGGATCGCTGGTCATGTTCGCTGGTCATGCTTGCGGGCGGCTTTCTCGTCCAGTCCCGAGATGCCCTCGCGGCGGTGCAACTCGGCGAGCACGTCGCCCGGCCCGAGGCCGTGCCGCGCGAGCAGGACCATGCAGTGAAACCAGAGGTCGGCAACTTCGCGCACCAGATGCAGCCGCTCGCCGCTCTTCGCGGCGAGGACTGTCTCGGTGGCCTCCTCGCCGATCTTCTTCAGCACGGCGTCTTCGCCCTGCGACAGGAGCTTCGCCACATACGAAGTCTTCGGGTCCGCTTTCTTGCGGGTTTCGATGAGCGCGGCGATGCGCTCGAGGGTCTCGGCCAGTCCGGTCTTCATTTCCTGTAGATGAGCGAAGGATCCTTGAGCACGGGATCGGTCTCCACCCACCTTCCGTCCTCCAGCTTGCGGTAGAAGCAGCTCTCGCGCCCGGTGTGGCAGGCGATGCCGCCCGCCTGCTCCACCTTGAGGAGCAGCGCGTCGGCGTCGCAATCCAGGCGCAGCTCGACGATCCTCTGCACGTGGCCGGACTCCTCGCCCTTGCGCCACAGGCGCTTGCGCGAGCGCGACCAATAGACCGCCTCGCCGCGCTCGACGCTTTGCCGAAGCGCCTCGCGGTTCATCCACGCGACGGTCAGGACGCGGCTGCTCTTGAAATCCTGCGCCACAACCGCGATCAGACCGGCCTCGTCCCAGGGAACTTCGTCGAGAAAGCTCATAGGCGAACTTCGATGCCGCGCGAACGCATGTGCTCCTTCGCCTGGCGCACGCTGAAGTCGCCGAAATGGAACACGCTCGCGGCCAGCACCGCGTCGGCGCGCCCTTCGATCACGCCGTCGGCCATGTGCTCGAGCTTGCCGACGCCGCCAGAGGCGATCACCGGCACGCCAACGCCGTCGGCGACCGCGCGGGTCAGGGCGAGGTCGAAGCCGTCGCGCGTGCCGTCGCGATCCATGCTGGTGAGCAGGATCTCGCCCGCGCCGGCCGATTCCATGCGCCGCGCCCAGTCGAGCGCGTCGAGGCCCGTGGCCTTGCGTCCGCCATGCGTGAACACTTCCCATGAAGAACCGTTTCTCTTTGCGACCAAAGGATCGACGCGCTTGGCGTCGATGGCCACCACGATGCACTGGCAGCCGACGATCGCGGAGGCCTCCCGCACGAGGTCCGGATTCTGCACCGCGGCGGTGTTGATCGACACCTTGTCGGCGCCCGCGTTGAGCAGGCGCCGCACGTCCTCGACGCGGCGCACGCCACCGCCCACCGTAAGGGGAATGAACACCCGCGAAGCGACGGCCTCGATCACATGCAGCAGGATGTCGCGCTCGTCGGAGCTCGCGGTGATGTCCAGGAATGCGAGCTCGTCCGCGCCCTCGCCGTCGTAGCGCGCGGCGATCTCGACCGGATCGCCGGCGTCGCGCAAGGCGACGAAGTTGACGCCCTTTACCACCCGCCCCGCGGTCACGTCGAGGCAGGGGATGACACGTTTGGCTAGAGGCATGTCAGGCCTTGCCGAGCGCCTTGTCGGCGGCCGCCTGCGCCGCCTTCAGGTCGAGCTTGCCCTCGTACAGCGCGCGCCCCGCGATCGCTCCGATCACCCCCTCGGGAACGAGCTTGGAGCAGATCGCCTGCACGTCGGCGATGCTGTTCAGCCCGCCGGAGGCGATCAGCGGGGTCTTGAGCGCCTGCGCCAGCTTCAGCGTGGCGTCGATGTTGACGCCGCTCATCATCCCGTCGCGGCCGATGTCGGTGTAGATGATCGCTTCGACGCCGTATTCCTCAAACTTCTTCGCCAGGTCCACCACGTCGTGGCCCGTCATCTTGGACCAGCCCTCGACCGCCACCTTGCCGTCCTTGGCGTCGAGACCTGCGATGACGTGGCCGGGAAAGGCATAGCAGGCGTCGGAAAGAAAGCCGGGGTTCTTGACCGCGGCGGTGCCGACGATGACGTAGGTGACGCCGGCATCGATGTAGCTCTCGATCGCATCGAGGTCGCGGATGCCGCCGCCGAGCTGGATCGCGACCTTGTCGCCGACCGCCGCGATCATCTCGCGGATCACCTTTTCGTTCTTCGGCCGCCCGGCGACCGCGCCGTTCAAGTCCACGATGTGCAGGCGCTTCGCGCCCTGAGCGGCCCAGTGCTTCGCCATCGCCACCGGGTCGTCGGAGAACACCGTGGCCGTGCTCATGTCGCCCTGCTTGAGGCGCACGCAGCGCCCGTCCTTCAAGTCGATTGCGGGGATGATGAGCACAGGGCCGGGGGCCGCTCGCGAAGACCGCTCGAAGAAAGAATCAGGGACGCCACCGCACGAAGTTGGAAAGGAGTTGCAGGCCGGCGGACTGGCTTTTTTCGGGGTGGAACTGGACGGCAAAAATATTATCCCGGGCCACCGCGCAGGTAAAGGGCCGCCCGTACACCGTGGTGCCGGCGGTGAGCGCTGGATCGCGCGGCGCGGGATAGTAGCTGTGCACGAAGTAGAACCGGCTCGAATCCGGGATCCCGGCCCACAGCGCGTGGGGCCGGGATTGCGCCACTTCGTTCCAGCCGATGTGTGGAATCTTGAGCCCCGTCAGCCTGAAGCGGGGGACCTCGCCGCCGAGCAGACCCAGCCCGGGGGTGTCGCCCTCCTCGCCATGCTCGAACAGCATCTGCAGGCCGATGCAGATGCCGAGGAAGGGCTTGGCGCGCGCCGCCTCGACCACCGCGTCGCGCGCGCCGCTTGCGGCGAGCTGTCGCATGCAGTCGGGCATGGCTCCCTGGCCCGGCACGACGACCCGGTCAGAGGAAAGAATTTCTTCCGGGCCGGCGGTGACGCGGACCTGCGCCTGCGGCGCGACCCGCTCGATCGCCTTGGAGACCGAACGCAGGTTGCCCATCCCGTAGTCGACGACCGCGATCCTCAAGCTACAGCGAGCCCTTGGTGGAGGGCACCACGCCGGCCGCGCGCGGGTCGGCTTCGGCAGCCATGCGCAGGGCGCGAGCGAACGCCTTGAACATGGTCTCGCACTGGTGGTGCGCGTTGTCGCCGCGCAGGTTGTCGATGTGCAGCGTGACCTGCGCGTGGTTGACGAAACCCTGGAAGAACTCGTGCACCAGGTCGACGTCGAACTCGCCGATGAGCGCGCGGCTGAACTTCACGTGATAGTCGAGCCCGGGCCGCCCGGAGAAATCGATCACCACGCGCGACAGCGCCTCGTCGAGCGGCACGTAGGCATGGCCGAAGCGGCGCACGCCCGACTTGTCGCCGATCGCCTCGGCGATCGCCTGGCCCAGGGTGATGCCGATATCCTCGACCGTGTGGTGCGCATCGATGTGCAGGTCGCCTTTCGCCTCGATGTCGAGATCGAGCATGCCGTGGCGCGCCACCTGGTCGAGCATGTGCTCCAGGAAGGGCAGGCCGGTGGCAAGCCTGGCCGCGCCCCGGCCGTCCAGGTTCACCTTGACCCGGATCTGGGTTTCCTTGGTATTGCGCGTGATTTCGGCCTGTCTCACATTCACTCGGTCATCGCAGCGCTTCCCGCAATGCCGTAAGCAGTATACGGTTTTCGTCCGGCGTGCCGACGTTGATGCGCAAGCAATTGTCGAGCCCCGGGTGGAGATTGCGCACCAGCACGCCTTGGCGCCTGAGCGCCTCGTAGGTTGCCTCGGCGTCGCGCACGCGCACAAGGAAGAAGTTCGCCTCGGACGGAAACACCCGCGTTCCCGGCAGGGCGGCAATGGCCTCGCCGAGCAGCGCGCGATCGGCGCGGATGCGCGCCGCCTGCTCTTCCAGCACCTCGAGCCGCTCGAGGACGAAGAGCGCCGCCGCCTGCGTGAGCACGTTGACGTTGTAGGCCTGGCGCACCTTGTTCAGCTCCCGGATCCACTCGGGGCGGCCGGCCAGGTAGCCGAGGCGGATGCCGGCAAGGCCGAGTTTCGATACGGTGCGCACGACCACGAGGTTCGGGAACTCGGCAAGCCGCGGCATGAACGTCTTGCGAGCGAACACATGGTAGGCCTCGTCCACGACCACGAGGCCCGGGCAGGCTTTGATGATTTCGACAACTTCCTGCTCGGGATAGAGCACCCCTGTCGGGTTGTTGGGATAGGCGATGAATACGAGGGCCGGTTTCTCTACCCGCATGCGCTCGATGAAGGCGCCGGCGTCGAGCGAGAAGTCCGGCCGCAGCGGCACGCCGATTCCCTTCATGCCGGTGAAGACCGCGTTGAGCGAATACATCACGAAGGTCGGCGCCGGGTACATCGCCGCCGCCCCCGGCCGGGCGAGCGCAAGCGAGACGATCTGAATCAAGTCGTCGGAGCCGTTGCCGAGCAGGAGCTCCATGCCCGGCGGGACGTCCATCTTGCGCGCGAGCAGCTCGCGCAGCTTCTTCCCGCTGGGATCGGGATAGCGGTTGAGCTCGACGCGCGCAAGGACCTCGGCGAGCTCGCGGCGCAGCGCAGCCGGCAGCGGATAGGGATTCTCCATCGCATCGAGCTTCACCATGCCGTCGGCGTCGGCGACGTGGTAAGCGCTGAGCGCCTGGATCTCCGGCCGGACGAGCTTCGCCGGGGTCATTTCTTGAACCGCATCTCGGCCGAGCGTGCGTGCGCCTGAAGGCCTTCGCCGGCGGCAAGGACCGCCGCGATGCCCCCCAAGGTGACGGCACCTTTCTCGGAAACCGCAATGATGCTCGAGCGCTTCTGGAAGTCGTAGACGCCGAGCGGCGACGAAAACCGCGCGCTTCCCGCCGTGGGCAGGACGTGGTTCGGCCCCGCGCAGTAATCGCCGATCGCCTCCGAGCTCCAGCGCCCGAGGAAAACCGCGCCCGCGTTGACGAGCTTGGGCAGCCAGGACTCGGCATCCTCCACCGAGAGCTCGAGGTGCTCGGGCGCGATGCGGTTCGCCACGGCGCACGCCTCGCCGAGATCGCGCGTCTCGATGAGCGCGCCGCGCGCGCCGAGCGAAGCGGCGATGGTGTCGCGCCTGGGCATTGCCGGAAGCAGCCGCTCGATCGCGGATTGCACGGCGTTCAGGTAGCGCACGTCGGGCGAGAGCAGCATCGCCTGCGCCGACTCGTCGTGCTCGGCCTGGGAAAAAAGGTCCATCGCCACCCACTCCGGCGGGGTGCTGCCGTCGCCGATCACCAGGATCTCCGAGGGGCCGGCGAGCATGTCGATGCCGACCTGGCCGAACACCTGGCGCTTCGCTTCGGCGACATAGACGTTTCCCGGACCCACGATCTTGTCGACACGCGGCAGCGACGCGGTGCCATACGCGAGAGCCGCGACCGCCTGCGCGCCGCCGATCGCGATGACGCGGTCCACGCCGACGAGCTCTGCCGCGGCGAGGACCAGCGGATCCGGGTTCGGGCTCACCATGACGAGGCTGCGCACGCCGGCGACCTTGGCGGGAACCGCGTTCATGAGCACGGTGGACGGATACGCCGCCTTGCCGCCCGGCACATAGAGGCCCACGCGCTCGAGCGGCGTGACACGTTGGCCGAGACGGGTTCCGTCAGGCTCGGTATATTCCCAAGAGCTCTGCTGCTGCTTCTCGTGGAAAGCGCGGATGCGCTGATGGGCCGCCCTCAGCGCTTCGAGCTGCGGCCCAGGCACGGCCCGGGCCGCCTCGCACTCGCCAAGTCTCCCAACCGGGATTTCAAGCTCAGAAACGGAGCGAGCGCTTACCTTGTCGAAGCGCTGGGCGTACTCGAGCACGGCAGCGTCGCCGCGGGCGCGCACGTCTGCGATGATCGAGCGGACCGTGGCCTCGACGCGGCCATCCTGCGCCGCTTCATAGCGCGTCAGCGCTGCGAGCTCGGCATCGAAGCCGGCCGATCGAGTCGAAAGCCGGCGCAGCTTCATTTTCCCGCCGCCTTCGCGAACGCTTCGATTAGCGGCTGCAGCGCAGCGCGCTTGGTCTTGAGCGCGGCCTGGTTGACGATGAGGCGCGCCGAAACCGGCATGATCTCCTCGACCGGAACCAGGTCGTTCGCCTTCAGGGTGTGTCCCGTGGAGACGAGGTCGACGATGGCGTCCGCAAGGCCCACCAGCGGGGCGAGCTCCATCGATCCGTACAGCCTGATAAGGTCGACGTGAACACCCTTGGCCGCGAAATGCTCGCGCGTGGTGTTCACGTACTTCGTCGCGACGCGCAGACGCGCTCCCTTGCGCACCGCGCCGTCGTAGTCGAACCCCTTCTTCACCGCCACCATCATGCGACAGACCGCGATGCCGAGGTCCACGGGCTGATAGAGGCCCTCGCCGCCGTGCTCGGCGAGGACGTCGCGCCCGGCGATGCCGAGGTCGGCGCCGCCGTGCTGCACGTAAGTGGGGGTGTCGGAGGCCCGCACGACAATGAGGCGCACGTCCGCCCTCGTGGTCTCGAGGATCAGCTTGCGCGAGCTCTCGCCATTTTCCTTGGGCGTGAGACCCACGCGCGCAAGGAGCGGCGCGGTCTCCTCGAAGATCCGCCCCTTGGATAGCGCGATGCTGATCTCGCCCATGGCAAAAAGGGCGAGATTTTACCGCCGGAACAGGGAGATAGCTACTTTATTCGCTCGACCCTGGCGCCGAGGGCGCCAAGCTTCTTCTCGAGCGCTTCGTAGCCGCGATCGAGGTGGTAGATGCGGTCGATCAGCGTCTGCCCCTCGGCCACCAGGCCGGCGATCACCAGGCCCGCCGATGCGCGCAGATCTGTCGCCATGACAGTGGCGCCCTGCAGGCGTTCCACCCCCGTCACCACGGCGGTGTTTCCCTGGATCGAGATGTCCGCCCCAAGCCGCTGCATCTCCAGCGCGTGCATGAAGCGATTCTCGAAGATGGTCTCCGTGATGAGCGCGGTACCGCGCGCGACGCTGGCGAGGGCCATGAACTGCGCCTGCATGTCGGTCGCGAAGCCAGGGTAGGGAGCCGTGCGCACGCTGACCGCGTGCGGCCGCTCGGCCATCTCGATCTCGATCCAGGAGGGTCCCGTGGCAATCCGCGCCCCGGCTTCGCGCAGCTTCTCCAGCGTGGCATCGAGAGTCTCGGGCGCGACCCGGCTGAGCCGCACGCGGCCTCCGGCAGCCACCGCGGCGGCGAGATAGGTGCCGGTCTCGATGCGGTCGGGCATGACCGCGTGCGCGGTGCGGCCGAGCGCGGCCACGCCATCGATGCGGATGACCGGGGTACCGGCGCCTTCGATCCTGGCGCCCATCGCCGAGAGGCATTTCGCGAGGTCGACGACCTCGGGCTCGCGAGCGGCGTTCTCGATGAGCGTCGTGCCCTCGGCCAGGGTCGCCGCCATCATCAGGTTCTCGGTCCCGGTCACGGTGACGAGATCCATGACGATGCGCGCGCCGCGCAGGCGCTCGGCTTCGGCGTGCATGTAGCCGTGCTCGATGCTGATGGCCGCGCCCATGGCCTGCAGCCCCTTCACGTGCTGGTCGACCGGACGCAACCCGATGGCGCAGCCGCCGGGCAGCGAAACCTTGGCGTGGCCGCAGCGCGCGAGCAGCGGCCCGAGGACGAGGACCGAGGCGCGCATCGTCTTCACCAGGTCGTAGGGGGCGCTCGGGTTGGCGATTTTCTCCGCATTCAATTGGATCGAGGTGGAGGAGCGGTCCACTTCGACGCCCATCTGCGCCAACAGCCGCGCCATGGTGGAGACATCCATCAGCCGTGGCACGTTGGAGAGGGCAAGCGGCTTCGACGTGAGCAGCGCGGCGCACATGATCGGCAGCGCCGCGTTCTTCGCGCCCGATACGGTCACCTCGCCTTCGAGCGGCCCGCCGCCGCTGATCCTGAGCTTATCCACCGGCTTTCCACTCCCCGGGGGTGAGCGTGCGCATCGACAGCGCGTGGATTTCCTCGCGCATGCGCTCGCCGAGCGCAGCGTAGACGAGCTGGTGGCGCTGCACGCGGCTCTTGCCGGCGAACTGCTCGGAGACGATGAGCGCCTGGAAGTGCTGCCCGTCGCCGATTACTTCCACGTGCTCGCAGGCGAGACCATCGTGTATCCCCTGCTTCACGCTGTCCGCAGTCACCATCTCAATGCCTCAGCTTGTAGCCCGACCTCAGGATCGCCAGACAGGCGAAAGATACGGCAACCAGGCTCGCGCTGACCACCGCCAGGCTCGCCGCCGGCGCCACGTCCGAAAGGCCGAAGAAGCCGTAGCGAAAGCCGTCGATCATGTAGAAAAAGGGATTGGCATGCGACAGATGGCGCCAGAATTCCGGCAGGGAATGGATCGAGTAGAACACGCCCGAGAGGAACGTAAGCGGCATGATGACGAAGTTCTGGAACGCGGCCATCTGGTCGATCTTTTCCGACAGGATTCCCGCCAGGAGGCCGAGCGCGCCGAGCAGGCCCGCGCCGAGCAGCGCGAAGACGAGCGCCCAGAGCGGTGCGTGCAGGCGCAGGTCGACGAACCACGCCGTCGCGGCCAGCACCCCCACCCCCACGGTCAGCCCCCGCACCACCGAGGCGAGCACGTACGCGGCGAAGAACTCCAGCCAGGAGATCGGCGCGAGCAGGACAAACACGATGTTGCCGGTGATCTTGGACTGCACCAGGCTCGAGGAGCTGTTGGCGAACGCGTTCTGCAGCACGCTCATCATCACCAGCCCCGGGACCAGGAAATCGGTGTAGGGGACGCTGTCGTAGACGCGCACGCGGCCTTCCAGCGCGTGGGCGAACACGAGAAGATAGAGCACCGCGGTGAGAACCGGCGCGGCCACCGTCTGCACGCTCACCTTCCAGAAGCGCAGCAGCTCCTTGTGGAAGAGCGCCTGGAACCTGCTCATTTTCCAGTCAGGCGCAAGAACACGTCCTCGAGGTCGGGCGGCTGGAGCTCCATCTCGATGATCTTGGCGCCGGCCTCGCGCAAGCGCGCGAGCCCATCCTCCAGTTCGCCGTGGTGCTCGAGGCGCAGGACGAAGAGCCCGCCGTCGCTCGACACCACGCGCCCCGGAAACGGTTGCGGCAGCGCGTCGCGGTCGAGCCTCAGGCGCAGCTCCAGGCCTGAGAACGACTCGAGCAGGTTTCGCGTGGAGTCGAGCGCTGCGATGCGCCCGGCCTTGAGCATGGCGATACGGTTGCAGTGGGTCTCGGCCTCCTCCAGATAGTGGGTGGTGAGAACGATGGTGTGGCCGTCGCGGTTGAGGCGGCGCACGAACTGCCACAGGCCCTGGCGCAGCTCGACGTCGACACCGGCGGTGGGCTCGTCGAGCATGATGACCGGCGGCCGGTGCACGAGCGCCTGCGCCACCAGCACGCGCCGCTTCATGCCGCCCGAGAGGGCGCGCATGTTGACGTCGGCCTTGGCGGCGAGATCGAGGTGCTGCATCACCTCGTCGATCCAGTCGTCGTTGCGGCGGATGCCGAAGTAGCCCGATTGCAGGCGCAGCGTCTCGCGCACCGTGAAGAACGGGTCGAATACCAGCTCCTGCGGCACCACGCCGAGCATGCTGCGGGCGCGGCGGTAGTCTTTCGCAACGTCGGCGCCCATGATGCGCGCCGATCCGGCATCGGCGCGGGCGAGGCCGGCGATCACGTTGATCAGCGTGGTCTTGCCGGCGCCGTTGGGACCGAGGAGGCCGAAGAACTCGCCCTCCTCGACCGCGAGGCTCACGCCGGCGAGCGCCTGCAGGGCGCCGAAGCGCTTCTCCAGGTTCGTGACTTCGATCGCGTTCAGCGGGACGCTGCGGGAATGAGCTCGTCGACGCCGTACAGGCGCGCGATGGTGCGCACCGATTCCGGAATGTTGGCGAACCCGAGCTCGCGTCCGGCGCGCCGCGCGTCGCGCAGCCAGGCAACGATCGCGGCGAGCAGCGACGAATCCATCTCGGTCACCTCGCCGAGATCCACGGTGCGCACGCCCTCTTCGAGATGGCGCCGGCCCTCCTCGAGGACCGCGGCCACGTTGGCGAGCGTGACCGGACCGCTGACGACGATGCGACCGCTCTCGCGGCGGATCACTTCTTCTCCGCCGGCGGCGGCCCCTCGAGCGAGCGGTTCTTCGCCTGCAGGTTCCTGATCAGGCCTTCGATGCCCACCTCCCGCACGCTGGCGTTGAACTCGGTGCGATAGTTGGCGACCAGGCTCACGCCGCCCACCATCACGTCGTAGACCTTCCAGCCTGCGGCCGTCTTCTCCATGCTGTAGTCGATCGGCACCGGCTGCGCGCCCGGCTGGATCACCCGCACGTTCACGGTCACATCGGTGTCGGTGGGCCGCGCGCGCAGCGGCCGGAAATCGAAGCGCTGCTCGCTGTAGGCGGCGAGCGCGCTCGCGTAGGTGCGCACGAGCAGCGTCTTGAACTCCTCGACCAGGCGCTTCTTCTGCTCTGGAGTGGCCTTGTTCCAGTTCTGCCCCATGGCGAGCGCCGTCATCGAGCTGAAGTTGAAGTGCGGCAGGACCTTGGCCTCGATCACCTGGATCAGCTTGGTGCGGTTGCCGGAGCGGATTTCCTTGTCCTTGGTGATGAGATCCACCACCTCGGTAGTGACGTTCTTCACCAGCACGTCGGGCGGCACGTCCTGCGCTTGCGCGCTCGCCAGGACTCCTCCCAGGAGGCCGCCGAGAATCATGTTTAGGATTGTTTTCATAGGGTTATTAACGCGCCAGCGACCGTACGGTTTACTGCCCCTTGGGCTTCGTGGCGGGCTTCGTGGCGGGTTCCGTGGCGGGTTCCTTAGGGGGCTCTTTGGCCGGCACCTCCGGCTCCTCGTCGCGCTGGCGCGGCTCGCGCGGCGGGTTGCCGTCGTAGATCTGGCTGCGGCGGCGCTGCAGGTACGCGTCGCGTTGGAACACGTACTTGTCGAGCGCGGCCTGCTCGAGGATCCGGCTCGCGTCGAGGAGGTCGGCGCGCCTGTTCACGAGACGCAGAGCGTACGCCGAATTGCGCACCGCGATGGGCCGGAAATAGGTCACCGGGTCGCCGGCGAAGATGTCGACTCCCCATCCCACGGTGTCGCGCAGCGTGCTCGAGCTGAGGATCGGCAGGACGATGTAGGGGCCGTCGCCCACGCCCCAGCGCCCGAGCGTCTGGCCGAAATCCTCGTCGCGCTTCTCGATGCCCATGTCGGAGGCGACGTCGTGCAGGCCGAACAGGCCGAACGTGCTGTTGAAGACGAAGCGCATCCCGTCCTCGAAGCCGTCGAAGAACTTGCCCTGCAGCACGTCGTTGACCCCGATCCACAGGTCGCCGAGGTTGGCGAAGAAGTTGCGGATGCGGCCGCGGATCTGTTCGTGCAGGACGTTGCGGTAGGCAGTAGCCACCGGCACTGCCACCCACTCGTCCGCCACCTCGTTGAAGCGGTAGATGGCGCGGTTCATCGGCTCCAGCGGGTCGCGCGGGTCGCGGTCCTCGGTGGTGGCGCAGCCGCCCGCCAGCGCCAGCAGCAGCGGCAGCATGCGCAAGGGCAGGCTCAGCGCGCGCGCCAGCGTCACTTCTTCTCGTCCTTGCCTTCGGCTGCCTTGTTGAAAAGGAACTGGCTGATCAGGTTCTCCAGCACTACCGCCGACTGAGTCAGGCGCACCCGGTCGCCGTTCTTCAGCATCACGCCGTCGCCCCCGGCCTCCAGGCCGATGTACTGCTCGCCGAGGATGCCGGAGGTGAGGATCTTCGCGGTGCTGTCGCGCGGGAATTGATAGTGCTGGTCGAGGTTCATCGAAACCAGCGCCTCGTAGGTCTCGTTGTCGAAGCGGATGTCGGCGACCCTGCCGACGACCACGCCCGCGCTCTTGATCGGCGCCCTGGCCTTCAGGCTGCCGATGTTCACGAAGCGCGCCTGCACGTTGTAGGTTTCGCCGGCGGAGAAGGTGGCGAGATTCCCCACCTTGAGCGCGAGAAACAGCAGCGCCCCGATTCCGATGACGACGAAGATACCCACCCACAGGTCGATGGTGGCGCGGTTCATGCGGGCTTGCCTCCGGTGAACATGAGTGCGGTCAGCACGAAATCAAGCGCGAGGATCGCGAGCGACGAGGTCACCACGGTGCGCGTGGTGGCGCGCGACACGCCCTCGGCGGTGGGCACCGCGTCGTAGCCCTCGAACACGGCGATCCACGTGACCGCGACGCCGAACACCACGCTCTTGATGACGCCGTTCAGGATGTCGTTGCGCAGGTCGACCGCGGCCTGCATCTGCGACCAGAACGCTCCCGCGTCGACGCCGATCAGCTGCACGCCGACGAGATAGCCGCCGAAGATGCCGAGCGCCGAGAACAGCGCGGCGAGCAGCGGCATCGAGATGACCCCGCCCCAGAAGCGCGGCGCCACCACGCGGGCGATTGGATCGACTGCCATCATCTCCATCGCCGAGATCTGCTCGGTGGCCTTCATCAGGCCGATCTCGGCGGTGATCGCGGAGCCGGCGCGGCTCGCGAACAGCAGGCCTGCGACGACCGGGCCGAGCTCGCGCACCAGCGACAGCGCCACGAGCACGCCGAGGGACTCCGAGGCGCCGAAGCGCTGCAGCGTGTCGTAGCCCTGCAGGGCGAGCACCATGCCGACGAACAGCCCCGACACCATGATGATGATGAGCGACAGCACCCCGGCGAAGTAGATCTCGGCGACGGTGAGGCGGAACCGCCGCAGCGCCGTGCCGGAGTGCAGCACGGTGTAGAACAGGAAGCGGCTGGCGAAGCCCAGCCGCCAGACGTGCGAGGTGACTGCATTGCCGAGGCGCTCTAGGCGTCCCCTGGCATGCTCGCGGATCTGCGCCAGCGACATTTCAGTCCCCCGCCAGCTCGAGCTCGGCGGCGTAGCCGGGCGCCGGGTAGTGGAACGGAACCGGCCCGTCGAGCTCGCCGTTCACGAACTGGCGCACGAACGGCTCGCGGCTCGCGCGAATCTCGTCCGGCTTGCCCTCGGCGATCACGCGCCCGTCCGCCATGAAGTAAACATAGTCCACCACGCCGAGCGCCTCCTGCACGTCGTGCGTGACGATGATCGAGGTGGCCCCGAGCGAGTCGTTGAGCTCCCGGATCAGGCGCACGATGACGCCGAAGGAGATCGGGTCGAGGCCGGTGAAGGGCTCGTCGTAAAGGATGAGCTGCGGGTCGAGAGCGATCGAGCGCGCGAGCGCGACGCGCCGCGCCATGCCGCCCGAGAGCTCGGCGGGCATCAGCTGGGCCGCGCCGCGCAGCCCCACCGCCTCGAGCTTCAGCATCACCAGATCGTGGATCAGATCCTCCGGCAGCGCGGTGTGCTCGCGCAGGGGAAAGGCGACGTTCTCGTACACCGACATGTCCGTGAACAGCGCGCCGAACTGGAACAGCATGCCCATCCTGCGGCGCATTCGGTAGAGCGCGTCGCGGTCGAGCTCGAAAGTCGCCTCGCCGAGCACGCGCGCGGTTCCGCTGACAGGCAGGTATTGCGCCGCGATGATCCGCAGCAGCGTGGTCTTGCCGCAGCCCGACTGCCCCATGATGCCGACGACGCTGCCGCGGGCGATCGACAGGCTCACGTCGCGCAGCACCGGACGCGCGGCGTCGTAGCCGAACGCGACGTTCTGGATTTGCACCATCGGACCTTGCTGCACCGGGCGTAATATTACCGCGCCATGGCTGAAGCTCTTGTGAACCCGGCGGTGCGCGTCGACGCGCTACGCAAGCACTACGGCAAGCTGCTCGCCCTGGAAACCGTCGACCTCTCGGTCGCCTCGGGGGAAGCGTTCGGGCTGGTCGGCGCGAACGGCGCCGGCAAGACCACGCTCATCAAGTGCCTGCTCGACCTGTGCGCCTACGAGTCCGGAACCATCCGCATCTTCGGCCTGCCCGGCGGCGAGCCGCAATCGCGCCGCCGCCTCGCCTACGTCCCGGAGCGCTTCATGCCCGCGCACTACCTGCGCTGCCGCGAGTTCATCGAGTTCCTGGCGCGCAGCTTCGGCGAGCGCTACGACGCCGCGCGTGCGCAGGCGATGCTGTCCGAGCTCGAGCTGGAGGCCGCCGTGCTCGAGCGCCCGGTGCGCAGCCTGTCGAAGGGGATGACCCAGAAGCTCGGGCTCGCCGCAGCGTTCCTGCTCGCGCGCGATCTCTACGTGCTCGACGAGCCCATGAGCGGCCTTGACCCTGCCGCCCGCGTCGCGGTGAAATCGGTGCTGCGCAGGCTCGCCGCGGAGGGCAGGACGCTCTTCTTCACCTCCCACGTGCTCGCCGACGTAGAGGAGCTGTGCTCCTCGATCGCGGTGCTGGAGCAGGGGCGCGTGCGCTGGCACGGCAGCCCCGGGGACCTGTGCGCGCAGTATCGCGAAGCGCGCCTGGAGCAGGCCTTCATGAGGTGTGTACGTGAAAAATGAGGTGGCCAATGAGACGCCGGACAAGGCTCAGGCGGCGAAGCCGCAGCTGCTCCTCGTCGACGACGACCCGCTCATCACCGACACGCTCGCCTTCGCCCTGGGCGCGGATTACGAAGTGCTCGCGGTCGAGTCGCGCGGCCGGGCGGTGGAGCTGGTGCGCCAGCTTGCGCCCGTGCCCGGGCTCGCGCTCATCGACCTCGGCCTTCCGCCGACGCCGCACTCTCCGGAAGAGGGCTTCCGCCTGATCGCCGATCTGCTCGCCCATTCGCCGGCGATGAAGATCTTCGTCCTGTCGGGGCAGAACGAAGCGGCGAACGCGCGCCACGCCCGAGCCCTCGGCGCCTGGGAGTTCATCGCCAAGCCGGCCAACCCGCTCACCCTGAAGCGGGCTCTCGACCGCGCCCGGGAACAGGCGGCCCCCGAGGCGGCGGAGCTCATCGGCTCGAGCGCTCCGATGGAAAAGCTGCGCAGCCAGATCGCCCAGTTCGCCGCCTCGCCCTTCCCGGTGCTGATCGAAGGCGAGTCGGGCAGCGGCAAGGAGCTCGTCGCCCATAGCCTGCACCGCCTGTCGAGCCGCGGCGCGCGACCGTACCTCGCGCTCAACTGCGCCGCGCTCGCGCCCACGCTCATCGAGGCGACCCTCTTCGGCTACGCCAAGGGCGCCTTCACCGGCGCTACGGCGGCGAAGGCCGGCTATTTCGAGGACGCCCAGGATGGGACGCTCTTCCTCGACGAGATCGGCGAGCTGCCGCTCGAGATGCAGGCGAAGCTCCTGCGCGTGATCGAGAACGGCGAATTCCAGCGCCTGGGAGAAACCCAGCGCCGGGTATCGCGCGCCCGCGTCATCGCCGCCACCAACCGCGACCTGCGCCAGGCGCTGCGGCAGGGAAGCTTCCGCGCCGACCTGTACCACCGCTTGTCGGTATTGTCGCTGCAGGTCGCGCCGCTACGCGAGCTCGACCGCGACCGGCTCGCGCTGCTCGAGCATTTTCGCCGGCTCTACGCACGCCAATCGGGCGCCGAGCCCTTTGCGCTGGATGACGCCGCCGAGGCGCGCTGGCTGCGCTACGCGTTCCCGGGCAACGTGCGCGAGCTGCGCAACATCGTGATCCGCCTCATCACGAAATACGCCGGCCAGCGGGTGTCCGCGGCCGAGCTCGAGCCCGAGCTCGACCTCGAGGTGGCCGCGGCGGATCCGGGGACGCTCGCGGAGCAGGCTCAGCGCCAGCTCGAGCGCGCGGCCGGCTTCAACCTCGACGAAACGCTGATGGCGTGGGAGCGCGCCTACATCGACGCGGCGCTGCGCATCACGCGGGGCAACATGAGCCAGGCGGCGAAGCTGCTCGGCGTGAACCGGACGACGCTCTACAGCCGGATGGACCCAAAGGAACAGAAGTAGTGGCGCTCTATCTCGAGCACTTCGGCCTGAAGGAACCGCCCTTCCGCATCACCCCGCACACCGACTTCTTCTTCGCCGGCGCCGACCGCGGCGCCACCCTCGAGGCGCTGATCTACGCGGTGCTCCATGACGAGGGCATCGTCAAGGTGTCGGGCGAGGTCGGCAGCGGCAAGACCATGCTGTGCCGCGTGCTGATGGAGCGGCTCCCCTCGCACGTCGACACCATTTATCTCGCCACGCCCTCGCTCGCGCGCGACGAGATCCTGGAGGCGATCGGCGACGAGCTCGGGCTCGCGCTGTCCGGAAAGCGCACCGCGGTGGCGCTGCGCGAGCTGCAGGAGCACCTCATCGGCCGCTACGGCCAGGGCCGCCGCGTCGTCATCCTCATCGACGAAGCGCATGCGATGCCCGAGGAGACGCTCGAGGAAGTGCGCCTGCTGTCCAACCTGGAATCCAACCGGCACAAGCTTCTGCAGATCGTGCTGTTCGGGCAGCCCGAGCTCGACGCCACGCTCGCCCAGGCGCGCCTGCGCCAGCTGCGTGACCGGGTGACCCATGCTTTCCGCATGCGCCCCCTTTCCAAGGCCGAAGCCGCGCGCTACCTGTCGTTCCGCATGCGCGCGGCGGGGTACCGCGGCCCGGAAGTCTTCGCGCCGGGGGCGGTCGGGCTGATCGCAGGCGCCTCGGACGGGCTCACGCGGCGCATCAACATCCTCGCCGACAAGGCGCTGCTCTCGGCTTTCACCGAGAACGGCCACGCCGTCACCCCGAGCCACGTGCGCGCCGCCGTACAGGACTCGGAATTCGCCGCGGTCCAGCCTCGCCGCCGGGCGCGCACGCTCGCCGTGGCGGCGATGGCGCTGGTTGCCGGCCTCGCGCTCGGTCTCGCCGCGCAGTGGATGTGGATGACAAGGCCGCAGCCGGCCGTGGCCGCGGTCGGTGCCGAATCCGTGTCCGCGCCTCCAGCCGCGCCGGTCGCCACGCCCGAGCCGGTGACCGCGAGCGCCACGCCCGCAGCGCCTTCCCCGGTTCCTTCCCATTTGCGGCCGGAGCAGGCCGAACGGCTGGAGCACTATTCGCCGGCCGGTCATCGACTGCTCGCCGAGCGCATCGCAGCCACGCGCGCGGTGCTCGACCGGGCCCCGGACGAGGGGTACTCGATCGAGCTCTTCACTACCGACAACAGCGACCCGGCACGCATGGAGCGCTTCCTCCTCCGAGCGCGCGACTTCGTCCAGCTCGGGGAGCTCTTCGTCATACCGGTGGCGGACGCGGGCCTCTTTCGCCTGCGCGTCGTGTATGGCGAATTCCCCACCCGCGATCAGGCCGCGGCGGCCGAAAAGCGTCTCCCGCCGCGCTATCAGGAGGCCTTCCGGACCGAGCTGCGCAGTTTTGGCGAGCTGCGCAGTCAAATTTAGACGAGAGGATAAAAAATGCCAGCGTGACAGGTGCTTACACCACTTTCCTCAGGCAATACTCATGGTATGCTTGCCGCCCGAGGGAGTTCTCACGATGACGCTGGGGAGACTGGGCGCAGCCGCATTGCTCGCGGCATTCGCAGCGGGCTGCGGCCACACGCCGCCGAAGCCAGCTGCAACGCACATCCGGGCCCCGGAGGCACGCGCCGAAGCCGATATCCCCCCGCCGGTGCAGATCTCGCCGATCCTGCCCAAGCCCAAGCCGGCCGTCCGGCCCGAAACGTACAGCGTGGTAGTGAACAACGTGCGCGTCCAGGAGCTGCTCTTCGCGCTCGCGCGCGACGCGCGCCTCAACGTGGACATTCATCAGGACGTCACCGGCACCGTCACACTCAACGCCATCGACCAGACGCTGCCTCAACTCCTCTCGCGCATCGCGCGGCAGGTCGACATGCGCTACGAGATCCAGGGGGACAACCTGGTGGTGATGCGCGACTCGCCCTACCTGCGGACCTACAAGATCGACTACCTCAGCGCAAGCCGCAACGTGAAGATGCAGTCGACCGCTTCCACGCAGTTCGGCACCGGCGGCACCGCCACCACGCCTACCACGACCACCACCACCGGCGGCACGGCGCAGATCGATGTCATCGCCGAAAACAAGCTGTGGGAGTCGCTGACCCAGAACGTGAAGGACATCCTGCGCGAGACCGACAAGGTCATCCCTGCGGGCACGCAGCTCGCGCAGGCGGCGCCGGCCGCGGCGGCGGCGCCCGCCCTGCCGGGCGCCCCGTCCGCTCAGCCGCCGGCGTTCGGCATCCCGGCGCAACCTACCGCGACCTACCAGGAGGCCGCCTCGGTCATCGGCAACCGCGAGAGCGGCATCCTCTACGTGCGTGCGAGCTCGAAGCAGCACGAACGCGTCCAGGAGTTCCTGGACCAGGTGCTCGCCGGCGCAAAGCGCCAGGTGCTGATCGAAGCGACGGTGGCGGAGGTGCAGCTCAGGAACGAGTACCAGCGCGGCATCGAATGGGCGCGGCTGCGCTCGGGGGTCACCGGCTTCGAGCTGCGCCAGCCGGCGGTTCCGCCGACCACCTCCCTCACGCCGGGCTTCAGCCTGACCCCGTTCACCATCGGCTACGCCGATGCGGGGCGCAACTTCTCGGCCACCCTGAGCCTGCTCGAGCAGTTCGGCGACGTGCGCGTGCTTTCGAGCCCGCGCCTTTCGGTCCTCAACAACCAGACCGCAATCCTGCGCGTCACGCGCGACATCATCTATTTCACGCTGACCCCGTCCACCACGCCGGTCACCGTCGCCGGCGGCACCGCGGTGGTGGCGGCCTCGTTCACCACCACGCCCAACATCGCAGCCGAGGGCTTCATGATGGCGGTGCTGCCCCAGATCAACGATGCCGACGCGGTGGTGCTCAACGTGCGCCCCACCATCCGCCGGCGCGTCGACAGCGTGCGCGATCCGAACCCGGCGCTGCAGGGCCAGAACACCCAGAACGACATCCCGGTGTTCGAAACCCGCGAGTTCGATTCCATCCTGCGCCTGCAAAACGGCGAGATCGCGGTGCTCGCGGGCCTGATGCAGGACTTCGTTCAGAACAACGAGTCCGGCATCCCGGGGCTGCGCAGCATTCCGCTGGTCGGCGAGCTGCTGACGAACCGCGCCGATCTCTCGGCCAAGACCGAGCTTGTGATCTTCCTTCGCGCCACCGTGATCCGGGATCCGAGCCTGGAGGGCGACTACCGGAATTACCGCGACCAGGTGCCGCGGGACGATTTCTTCCGGCGTCCCAACCCGTCGCGCACCGCGCCGCCGCAGATGCCGGGCCAGGACCCGCGCGGCAACCCGCAGATCAACTGACATGAGCCTGCTCCTCGAGGCGCTGAAGAAGGCGGAAAAGGCCAAGGAAGAGGCGCAGCGCCGGGCGAAAGGCGAGCCCGCAGGGCCCGAGTTGCGCATCGAAGGCGACGCGCCGGTCCCCGAGAAGCCGGTGCTCACGCGCGCCGAGCTGCCCGACATCCGGCAGCCCCTCGAGATCCTCAGCGACGAGATCGCCCCGCCCCAGGCCGCAGCACAGGGGCAGGCATTCGAGGAGCCGCAGGCTGCCGACCGCGCCACGGCGCGCAAGGTCTTCGAGGCCAAGTTCAGGGAGCCGAACCCGCGCCTGCAATTCCAGATCGTGCTCGCGTCGCTCGGCGTGGCGGCCATCGGCATCGTCGTTTATTTCTGGTACCAGCTGCGCCCGCCGGCACCGCTCGTGAATCTCAGTCCGCCGCGCGCGGCCCAGCAGGCGGCCGCGCCCGCTCCGGCGCCCGAGACCCGGCCGAGCGCCGCGGCGGCGATCGCCGCCGCCCCCGCCGCGATTCCCGGGTTGCCGCCGGTCGCGGCGGCACCGGCGGCGGCGCCCGCACCGCGCGAGCGTCCGCCTCGCGAAGCCGCGGCCCTCGCGCCCGAGCCCGCCGTCCGGGTTGCGGCGCCGCCGGCGCCGCGCTCCGCGCCGCGCTTCGAGCCGCCGCCTCAGCCGAGGCTCGCCGAGGCCCCGATCACGCAGACGCGCCAGCCGCCGCAGATCGACCCGAAGGTCGCTTCGGGTTACGCCGCCTATGTTGCGGGCGACCTCGCCACCGCGCGCTCGGACTACCAGGCCGCGCTACGGGACGACGCGGGCAACCGCGATGCGCTGCTCGGCCTGGCGGCGACCGATGTTCGCTCCGGGAGATACGAGACGGCGGAAGCCGTCTACCTGCGCCTGCTGCAGAACGATCCGACCGACTCGAACGCCCAGGCGGGTCTCATCGCCCTGCGCGCGAGCCGCCTGGATCCCCTCGCCACCGAGAGCCGCGTCAAGAACCTGCTCGCTGCCGATCCGGGCGCCAACGTGCTGCATTTCACCCTCGGCAACCAGTTCGCGCTGCAGGGCCGCTGGGCCGAGGCGCAGCAGGCCTACTTCAAGGCCATGGCCGCGGATCCGGACAACCCGGACTTCGCGTTCAACCTCGCGGTCAGCCTCGACCACCTGCGCCAGTCCAAGCTCGCAGCCGACTACTACCGACGCGCGGTCGCGCTCGCGGAAAAGCACGGCGCGAGCTTCGACCTCGCCGCCGCGCGCACCCGCGCCGCCCAGCTCGGGAACTGAGCAGGCCAGGCAGGAGAATCGCCTGAATTCGCCCGCCAATCCCCAGGCCAAGCGCCACATCGGGCAGATCCTGATCGACCAGGGAATCCTGACCGAGGACCAGCTGCGCATCGCGCTGCTCGAGCAGACGAAATCGCACGTGCCGGTCGGGCGCCTGCTGGTGCAGCTCGGCTTCGTCTCCGAGGCGACGCTGCGCGACGCCTTGTCCGAGAAACTCGGCATGCAGTCGGTCGACCTCTCGCACATCATCGTCGATCCGGCGGCGCTCAAGCTGCTGCCGCGCGACGTGGCGCGGCGCTACCGCATCTTCCCGGTCGCGGTCGACCGCCAGCACAAGAAATTCATCGTCGCCCTCGCCGACACCAACAACATCGTCGCGGTGGACCAGCTGCGCGCCCACCTGAATGGCGAGTTCGAGATCGAGCTGCGGCTCTCCGGCGAGTCCGAGATCGAGCGGGCGATCGAGCACTACTACGGCCACGAATTCTCGATCGACGGCATCCTGCGCGAGATCGAGACCGGCGAGATCGACTACGCCACCCTCACCGAAGGCGACGAGTACTCGCAGCCGGTGGTGCGCCTCATATCGGCATTGCTGGCCGACGCGGTCGAACGAGCGGCCTCGGACATCCACTTCGAGCCCGAGCAGAATTTCCTGCGCATCCGCTATCGCATCGACGGCGTGCTGCGCCAGATCCGCAGCCTGCACAAGACCTACTGGCCGGCGATGGCGGTGCGCATCAAGGTGATGGCGAAGATGAACATCGCCGAGACGCGCGCGCCGCAGGACGGGCGCATTTCGGCCACCATGTCGGGCCGGGTGGTGGATTTCCGCGTCGCGAGCCTGCCGACCACCCACGGCGAGAACCTGGTGCTGCGGATCCTGGACCGGCAGAAGGGCATCGTGCCGCTCGACAAGCTGAACCTCGAGGAGGCGCAGCTCGAGCTGCTCAAGCTCATGATCACCCGCCCGGAGGGCATCATCCTGGTCACCGGACCGACCGGCAGCGGCAAGACCACCTCGCTGTATTCGATCCTGAACCACATCAACTCCGACGCCGTCAACGTGATGACGCTGGAGGATCCGGTCGAGTATCCGATGACGCTGATCCGGCAGACCTCGGTCGCCGAGGCGGCGAAGCTCGACTTCGCCAACGGCATCCGCGCCATGATGCGCCAGGACCCCGACGTCATCCTGGTGGGCGAGATCCGCGACCGCGAGACCGCCGAGATGGCGTTCCGCGCCGCGATGACCGGGCATCAGGTGTACTCCACGCTCCACACCAACTCGGCGGTGGGCGCGTTTCCGCGCCTGCTCGACATCGGCATCCTGCCCGACATTCTCGCGGGCAACATCATCGGGATCCTGGCGCAGCGCCTGGTGCGGCGCCTGTGCCGCACCTGCCGCCAGTCCTACGATCCCGACGTGAAGGAGCGGCGCCTGCTCGGGTTCTCGCCGACCGAGCCCGCGGCGCTTTATCGCGCGGTCGGCTGCGAGCAGTGCGAGTACCAGGGCTACCGCGGCCGCCAGGCGATCCTGGAGCTGCTCAAGATCGACGCGGCGATCGACGAGCTGGTGGCGCGGCGCGCCACTGCGCGCGAGATTCTCACCGCCGCGCGCGCACAGGGCTTCAAGACCCTGGCCGACGACGGGGTGCGCCTGGCGCGGGCGGGCACCACCAGCCTCGACGAGGTGATGCGCGTGGTCGATCTCACCGACCGGATGAGCTGAGCGGATGGCCTGATGCCACTCTTCGCGTACAGGGCGGTCAATGCGCAGGGCAAGAACGTGGCCGGGCGCGTCGAGGCGGTGAACCTCTTCGACCTCGAGCAGCGTCTCGCGCGCATGGGGCTCGACCTCATCACCGGGGCGCCCACCCAGCAACGCAGCCGCCTCATCGGCGGCGGCCGCGTCGCGCGCCAGGACCTCATCAACTTCTGCTTCCACCTCGAGCAGCTCGCGAAGGCCGGGGTGCCGCTGATCGAGGGGCTCACCGACCTGCGCGAAAGCATCGAGAACGCGCGCTTCCGCGAGGTCGTCTCGGGGCTGATCGAGTCGATCGAGGGCGGCAAGACCCTGTCTTCGTCCCTGGGCGAGTTTCCCGAGGTGTTCAGCAAGGTGTTCGTCAGCCTGATCCGCTCGGGCGAGCAGACCGGAAGGCTCGCCGAGGTGCTCGCCTCGCTGACCGAGTCCCTGAAGTGGGAAGACGAGCTAGCCGCGCAGACCAAGAAGATCGTGATGTACCCGGCGTTCGTCGCGAGCATCGTGGTGCTGGTGTTCTTCTTCCTGATGATCTACCTGGTGCCGCAGATGACCGGGTTCATCCGCAACATGGGGCAGCAGATCCCGCTCCAGACCCGCGTGCTGATGGCGGTGTCGGACTTCTTCGTCTCCTACTGGTGGACGCTGATCGCGGCGCCGATCCTGGCGTGGATCGGCCTGCGCCTCGCGATGAAGAACAACCCCAAGGTCGGCTACATGGTCGATCACCTGAAGATCAGCCTGCCGCTCGTCGGCCCGATCCTGCGCAAGATCATCCTGTCGCGCTTCGCCTCGAGCTTCGCCATGATGTACGGCTCGGGCATCACGGTGCTCGACGCCATCCGCAGCTGCGAGGAGATCGTCGGCAACAAGCCGCTCGAGAACGCGCTGCGCATGGCGGGGCAGCAGATCGCCGACGGCAAGAACACCAGCGCCGCCTTCGCCGACCTGGCGCTGTTCCCGCCGCTCGTGATCCGCATGCTGCGCATCGGCGAGGCCACCGGCGCCCTCGACACGGCGCTGCTCAACGTGAGCTACTTCTACAACCGCGAGGTGCGCGAGGCCATCGGCAAGCTCCAGGCGATGATCGAGCCGGCGCTCACGGTGGTGCTGGGGTTGGTGCTCGGCTGGGTGATGCTGGCCGTGCTGGGGCCGGTCTACGACACGATCTCCAAGATGAAGTTCTGAGCCGCGTGCGCCGGATCCTCTACTTCACCGCGGAAGAGAACCACCTCTACACGGCATCGGGCTCGGCGCTGCGGCTCGAGGCCCGGTTCCAGGCGAGCGAGGCCGGCGTGGCCGAGTTCCGCGACTATCTGCGCGGGCACCGCGGCACGCTGCTCGCGCTGCTCGCCGACGTGCCGGGCGAGGATTTCCACGAAGAGCAGATCCCGTTCCTGCGCGGCGCCGATCGCGACGCGGTGCTGCGCCGGCGCCTCGCGCAGCGCTATCGCGACACGCGCCTCGCCGCGGCGTTTTCGCTCGGCCAGGTGGCGACCGACGAAAGGCGCAACGAGCGCGTGCTGCTCGCCTCGTTCACCAACACGCAGCAGTTCTCGCCCTGGCTGGACGCGCTCGAGGAGGCCGGGGCACGCCTCGCCGGGGTGTATTCGGCGCCGCTGCTCGCGCCGCGGCTCGCCGCCCGGCTCGGGGTGAAGGCCGGCCGCGCCTTCCTGGTCACGGCGGATCGCGCCGGCCTGCGCCAGAGCTTCATCGAGGACGGGAGGCTGCGCTTCGCCCGCCTGGAGCGCATCGTCGACACCGCGCCGCACGCGCTCGCGCTCTTCGTGCGCTCTGAAACGCACCGCCTGGCCCAGTATCTCGCCACCCTGCGCGCGCTGCCGCGCGACGGCGCGCCGATCCAGGTGCTGGTGGTCGCGCCGCCGGGCGAGCGCCGCACCTTCGAGCAGGTGCTCGGCTCCGACGCCCGCCTGACGTTCCGCACCGTGGATGCCGACGAGGCGGCGCGTGCGGCGGGGCTCAAGTCGCTGCCCCAGGGCGCCGCTGCCGAGGCCTACTACCTTCATCTCGCGGCGAGAAAATCCCCGCGCGAGCAGTTCGCCAACCGCGTAGACCGCCGGCGCTACCAGGTGTGGCAACTGCAGCGCGGCATCGTGGCCGCGGGCGCAGCCGTGTTCTCGCTCTGCGCGCTCACCGCCGGAGCGAGATGGCTCGAGGCGCTGGACGTGCGCGGGCAGGCGGAGAATCAGGGGATCGAGGCGCGACGCGCCGCCGACGATTATCAGCGCATCACCGCAACGTTCCCGGTGACCCAGACCAGCACCGAAAATCTGCGGGCGACGGTGGTGGAGTTCACCCGCATCGCGTCGCGCACTGCCTCGCCCGAGGGCGCATTCGTGCACGTCTCCCGGGTCCTGGACCAGTTTCCGCAGTTCGAGCTCGACCGGATCGACTTCAGCGTGGGCCAGCCGGACCGGCGCGATCGCGCGGCGGCGCTGACCCAGCCGAACACCGCCGCCGCCAGGGCGGACCCGCAGGGCGAGAGCGCGGTGCGCATCGAGATCTCGGGCCGCGTGAACGCCACCGAGCGCAACGACTATCGCGCCATTACCGCCCAGGTACGCCGCTTTGCCGCCGCGCTCGGCAGCTCGGGATACGAGCTCGCGCGCACCGACCTGCCTTTCGACGTGGCCCCCGAAGGCACGCTCACGGGCGACATAGGAAGCACCGAAAGCGGCGAGGCGCCGCGCTTCACCATCGTGCTGCTGCGGAGGCTGCCATGACGTTGACGCGCGACGAGCTGAAAAGGCTGGCGCTGCCGGCGCTCGTCGCGCTCATGCTCGTCGCCTTCGGCGCGGTGCTGATCAAGCTGTCGTCCGATTCGCGCCGCGAGGCGAACGAACGGCTGGCGGCTGCGCGCAGCGAGCGCAACCAGAGCGCCGAGCGCCTGGCGCGCATCGCGGAAGAGGAGCGCGAGGTCAAGGCGAAGCTCGACGTGTACCAGCAGCTCAAGCAGCTGCGCGTGCTCGGCGAGGAACGGCGCCTGGAATGGGCCGACGCCATCGCGCGCATCCGCACCCAGCGCGAGCTGCTCGACCTGCGCTACCGGGTCGAGCGGCAGCAGCTCCTCAGCTCGGTGCCGGGCAAGCCGGCGAGCGTCGACTTCTTCGCCAGCACGATGCAGGTGAACATGGCGCTGCTGCACGAAGAAGACCTGCTGCGCTTCATCTCCGACCTGCGCGCCTCCGGCAACGCCTACTACTCGGTGAGGAAGTGCCTGGTCACGCGCAGCGGGCAGCCGGCAACCGGCGCCACGCTCACGCCCCGCCTGCGCGCAGACTGCAGCATCGATCTCATCACCATCCTCGACCGGGCGGCCAAGTCATGACGCGAGCCCTGATCTTCCTTGCCTTCATCGCTTCGATCCCGCCGGCGTCGGCGCAGGAGCTCGGGCGCCTGTTCTTCACCGAGGAGCAGCGCGCGGCGCTCGACGCGCGCCGCAAGGCCCGCATGCCCGATCGGCCCACGAGGCCAGCCGCGGTCGCGTCACCCACCACGCGCGTGGACGGCTATGTGCGGCGCTCGGGCGGTCCGTCGACCGTCTGGGTGAACGGCGAGTCGCTCGGGGTCGAAGGCAGCGACGCCCCGCGCATCGAGTCCGGCCGCCGCGAAGGGCGCGTCTCGGTCCCCGTCGGCGACGCCGCGGTGCGCTTCTCGCTCAAGCCCGGCCAGGTGCTCGACCGCGGCACCGGCGAGATCCGCGACGTCCTCGGGCCGAACGGCGAGATCAGCGTTCGCCCGGCCAAGTGAGCGTGGCGCTTCGCAGTCGTAGCACCCAGCGCGGCCTCGCGATGCTCGCGCTTGTGGCGATTGTGGTAATGGGCAGCCTTTACTGGCTGATGAGCGGCTTGGCGCAACCCGCCAATCGCACCGCGGCGAAGCGCGCCCAGAACGCGAAGGTCCTGCAGAACGCGAAGGCGGCGCTCATCGGCTACGTCGCGATGAACGCAGCCACCCCTGGTGCAACGTTCACGGATGACAACCCTGGGTCATTGCCCTGCCCGGAAGCGCCCGGGAACGTGGGCAATCCCGCCCAGGAAGGCATAGCAGCATCGGTTTGCGGCAGTCTGCCGGCCGTGGGACGCCTGCCTTGGAGGACGCTCGGAATCGACAAGCCGCTCGATGCCTCTTCAGAGCCGCTATGGTACATCGTGTCGCCAGGTTGGGTCAGAACCACACCGAGCGGTCCCGGCGCCAACACCATCATCAACTCGAATACCGTGGGTCAGCTCACGGTGGATGGCATCGAGGCAGTCGCCGTGATCATCGCTCCCGGCGAGCGTCTGAACATCCCTGGCTCGGCGAACTGCGTGGCGCGCAACCAGGCGCGCAGCGCGCCTTCCCCAGCGATCGACTACCGCGACTACCTGGACTGCCACAACGCAACGCCGGCGGATCTCACGTTCATGAGCAGCGATCCGGTCGGCCCGTTCAACGACCAGGTGCTCGCGCTGACGACCGTCGAGATCCTGCCGGTGATCGAGGCCGCGGTGGCGCAGCGCTTCGAAAGGGTGTTCGCGCCGCAGATCGTGGGTGCGTATTCCAATATCGACGGAACCAACGGCGCCTGGCCGACGACCGGTTCCGTGCTGCCTTTCGCGGTCCCGCTGACCGATCCCACTACCAGTAACCTCAAGGGCACCCGTACCAGCTCGGGGGGGCCGGGGACCACTGGAACCTTCCAGGGCCTGCTGCCGCTCAACCGCGTGCGCACGCGCTGCACGCCCGTTTCCCCGGCTACGGAGTGCACGCCGGCCGCCTGTACACCCGGCCAGGGCTGCGATTCGAGCACAGCCTTCATCCGCTGGAGCGGCACGGCGACGATGAGCAGCGCTACGGGGGACATCTACGCACCGAGCTGTACCGTGAATCCGGCGCAGATCGACTGTACTTTCCACGTCAGG